>ERZ1027063.868-NODE-868-length-12004-cov-5.904511_pt1 | contig 12004 bp, 10 predicted proteins | sample MGYA00519423_ERZ1027063 | MGnify/ENA primary metagenome ERZ1027063 (study PRJEB26926, sample SAMN06164493) | human gut metagenome | biome: ENVO:00009003; feature: ENVO:2100002; material: ENVO:00002003 | host: Homo sapiens | place: USA | collected 2012 ...
TTCCACCTCATGCACCTTCGCATGGGCAGCATGGACGATCTCATGGACCGGCCGGGAAAGCGGATTGTGCCGCAGGCGTCCATTGGGGCGTTTCTCCACTTCTTCAAAGTGAAGCTGCGTCTTGCCTTTTCCGGCTGTCTCGTCAAAAACACGCTCGGTACGGAGAACTTTCTTTGTGGGGATGGCGGCTTTCGCCGCGTCCAGCCTGTCCGCCGCACGGTCGGAACGGTCGATGTACTTTCCAAGTGCGGGATCGGCACGTTCTTCCTCGGTAAATTGCAGGCGGGAGGACGGGCGCTGCCTTGCGGCAGAACCATCCCGCACCGCCTGGGTGTCAGCCTTTTCCGCCTTTCGTGCGCTTTTCTTCTCATGGTGTTCCGCCGCACGCAGGGCAAGATCAGCCGCAGCGCCAGCGGATTCTTCCGAAGAAGCGGACAGCTCCGTTTCCGGCTCCCGGCTGCTGATATGTTTCACCTCGCCCGTGGCAAGGTTTTCCGATACCGCACCGTCACGGGTCATTTTCTGCGTGATCTTATCGGTCGCTTTCAGTTCCCTCATAGGCAGTCACCTTCCTTTCCATAGGGGCAAAAGTCGCCGCAGGTGCCATTCTCGATCATGGCGATATAGCGGAAAATGGGATAGGCCTGGGGCGGGCAGACCGCATTTCCCAAAGTTTTCAGCCGCAGTGCCCGGTCATCCATGCGCTCGGTCATGCGGGGGATTCCTTCCGGTTCGGCGGCCCAGAGGATACGTCCGTCCATCCTTTCGGGAAGCCCATGAGCCATTCCACCCAATCCGGGTTCAGCGCCGCCGTTTCGGACACTGGCTGTTCCTGGGAGATGATCTGTGACGACAGGTTCCCATCCTTCTTCGCAGGATCGAAGGCCGACGGCTTCAAGGTTGAGCGGAAACCGTCCGACGCCACCGGGGTCAGATAGAATACCGCCGCCGACAGGCTGAGGCTCCAGATCGCCCCGTTTCGGTTCCTCTTGCGGAATATCCCATTGTCCGACAGGAACACATCCAGGCTTGCCGCGTCCCTGGCGGTGTTGTTGTCGGAGGCAAGGGGTGTGGGAAACATCAGCCGCGACGATAAAAGTTCGCTGGCGCTCATGCCATGCGCCGACACCGCAAGCCGGAAATACGAATGGGAGAACAGCGTATCCCGCTTTTGCCAGGTCAAAGATCGTTTTGTCGAGCCCCATATTGATGAAGCCAGCAACATTTTCCCCAAGCACCCAACGGGGCCGCAGCTCGGTAATAACGCGGCACATTTCCGGCCACAGGTAGCGTTCATCCGCAAAGCCCTTCCGTTTTCCGGCGGTGGAGAAGGGCTGACAGGGAAAGCCGCCTGAGATAACGGTAACTGTTTCAAGTCCTGTTTTTTCAAAAAACGCCTCCTTCGTAAAAGTAGTAATATCCCGGAACCTGGGAACATCCGGCCATCGTGCGGAGAGGACGGAGTGCGGGAAATCCGCCCACTCACACTGGCAGACGGTTTCAAACCCGGCAGCCTCCGCCGCCAGGTCCAGACCGCCAATGCCGGAAAACAGGCTCACATGGGTCAGTTTATTCATGGTTCTTCGGCGCACGGAACGGTTCGATCTCACTTTCCAGCTCCGCAAGGACCGCCTCCATATCCGCCGTGACCGCCTTGCTTCTGGCAATCAGTCGATTCATCACATCAAAGAAGGTTTCTCCCTCCTGTTTTTCTTCCGTATGCAAATAGTGGGGATCATTCATGTTCGTTTTCTCCTTTCCCGGTTTCACCAAGTTTTGTCGTCATAATGCTGTAAAGTTCATTGTCCTTCGGGAAGTCATCCACAAAAGGCAGGATCACATTGCCGAAGAAGATCAGCCCCTCGCCGGGGCCTGCGTTGCTGATATGCGCCGCCTGCTGGTTGGAGATATTCAGGCGCTCGCAGAGGATTTTCCTGTCTCCGCTGGCCTGGTTCAGAAGGTACACAAAATCGCTGTTTTCAAAGATGTTCTCGATCTCCGGGGAGGAAAGCAGGTCCTTAATGTTCTGCGTGATCCCCGTGGGGATACCGCCCCATTTGCGAAAGCGTTTCCAAATCTCTACGCTCCAGGAACCAACCTCGCCCCGCAGCAGAAGGTGGAACTCGTCCACGAAGTACCAGGTGGATTTACCCTGATCCCGGTTTTGGGAAACACGGTTCCACACCTGGTCCTGGATCACCAGCATACCCAGGCTTTTGAGCTGCTTTCCCAGCTCCTTGATATCGAAGCAGACAATGCGGTTGTTGATATCCACATTGGTACGGTGGTTAAAAACATTCAGGCTGCCATGCACATACAGTTCCAGTGCCGCCGCGATCCGCTGTGCCTCCGGCTCCGGCTGCCGCTTGATCTCGTCATACAAATCTTCCAGCAGTGGCATATTCTCCGGGCGGGGGTCTGCGATATAGGGGCGGTACACGATCCGCACAGCACGGTCAATGACCGTCTTTTCCACCGGCTCCAGACCGTTCCGGCCGCCTGCCGCCAGTTCACAGAACGACAAGATAAAGTCAGATTTCAACGCCAGCGGGTTATCATCCTCGCTGTAATTGAGGTTGATATCCATAGGGTTCACATACTGCGTGCTGGTAGGCGAGATTTTGATGACCTGGCCTTCCAGACGGTTCACCAGCGGAAAATATTCCGCCTCCGGGTCGCAGATCAGGATATCGTCCTTTGTGTTCAGGAACACACCCACGATGGAACGCTTTGCGGAAAAACTCTTGCCGCTGCCGGGCGTACCTAAGATCATGCCGTTGGGCGTTTTCAGCTTTTTGCGGTCGGCAAGGATCATATTGCCGGAAGTGGCATTGAGCCCGTAGTAGAGAGCTTCGCCGCCGTGGAAAATCTCCTGTGTGGTGAAGGGAACGAACACCGCCACCGCCGAAGTGGTAAGTCCGCGCTGTATCTTAATGCGGTTGACACCCAGGGGCAGAGCCGACACGAAGCCGTCCTCCTGCTGAAAGTCCAGCCGCACCAGGGAGCAGTTATATTTCTGCGCCACGCTTGCCGCACGGAGAAGGTCATTCTCCAGCTTTTGCTTGCTGTCCGCAAAGTTCACCACCAGGAAGGTCATCAGGAACATTCGCTCATTTCTGCTTTGCAGGTCACGGAGGATATTCTTTGCCTCGCCTGCGTAGGTGGCAAGGTCGGTGGGGATGATATCCATATCGAAACCTTCCCGCACCGCCTTTTTCTGCGCGTCGATCTTCATACTGTCAATGTCAGTGATCTTCCGCTTGACCGTTTTGATCGCCTCGTTCTGGTCCATGCTGCGGATATGGAGGCTGACAAGCAGCCCGCTGTCCGTATCCAGCAGTTCGGTGAGCATACGGTCATCCATTTCCGGTGCGCTGATCTGCAGAAAGGACACGGCACAGAATTTATCCGCCATCGTGAACTTCCGTGCTTCACCGAAGCGGAAGGAAGATGGTGCGATAAAATCCTGAACCGACAGGCCGGAAGGGGCAAGCCAGCTCCATTCAAAGGCAAACCGTTCCCCGTCCGGGTGCAGGATGCCGTGGAGCATTTCCAGCCACTCCTTGCCGCCAAGCTCCTTTGCCAGAGCACCCATGACCTTGAAATGGTTGAGGGCATCCATGACGATCCGGGAAAATCGTGCCCGTGCGGTTTTGCTGTCCCGTGCCTCAATGGTGAGGATCAGATACTTTGTTTTGATAAGACCGTTGTTGCCCCGTTCAAGCTGCTTGCGGAGCATTTGCGTGTAAAGCTCACGGATATGGTCGAAGTGATCTCCCTGCGCCGCGATCTCGATACGCTTCACAAAATCCTCCCGGTTCATGCGGCGGCTCACAAGGGAGAGCTGCATCCCGATAGAAGCGTCATGGGCGTTATACATATCGCAGAGGGCTTCAAAAATTGCCGTCTGGTCGTCAGGCTTTGCAAGCTGATAATTCACATCCTCGAACTCGATACACTTCGACCAGGTGTGGTCGTCCAGCTTGCACAGGCCGTCCGGGTACATCTGGCGGAACGGTAAAGTGTCCTGTGCGGAATGTACCTTGCCGTCGCCTCTGGCGGTTTCCAGAATACGGCTGATCTCACGCTTTTCCGCGGCGGTTAGCTTTACCGTGGGTTTTGCCGCCTGCCGTGCCTGCGGCTCTGGCTTTCGCTTTCTGAACAATGGCTTTCACCTCCTTTTCCGCCTGGGCCTGCCGCTCCAGGGCTGCGTAGAAATTGTTTGTCTGGTAAGGCCGTTCCTTCGTCCGCAGGAACATACAGCGGATGACCTGTCCGGCCACCACCTCCAGGGGTTGACCATGCCGCTCATACATGGCGAGTAGAAAGAACGGGAGCATGACGATAATCATGCAGAACGCGGCGGCGCTGTTGCTGGCCGTGCGTCTGAGCAAAAAGAAAAGCGGTACTCCGATGAGTGCCGCCGCTCCGAAACATATAAGCTGCCGTTTGGTAAGCCCAAACAGCACTTTGGATTTTACTTTCGTCAAATCCTTTGGAATGGTTACATACGCCAATTTATCAAGCCTCCTTAATGCGCTCCGAACAGGCTCTTAGAGAGGCTGCCGGTCTTGAACAGGGCGAAGCACAGCAGGACCGTGTAGCCCATGCAGGCCCATATCGCGCCTGAGATATTTCCGTCCGTGGCGATGCTCTGTACCAAAACAGAGTAGATTCCCACGCACACCATGATTAGAAATGCCTGGAACGCCAATGCAAACAGGGATTTCAAGTAGTTCTGTCCTGTATGGCTCCAATCCCGGTTTGTCATAGTGGCAAGCGGAATCGGTCCAACGGAAGTTGTCAAATACACCTCGATCATGCGGCCGTAGATGACAAGCATGATACAGATGGAAAGGGCGTTCATGGTAAGTCCCACAAAAAGGGACTGGAACCACAGCCCGAACAGTTCTCCCGTGCCCAGGGCTTCAAGCTGCGCCTCCATATCCGTGATGACGCTGCTGATATCAATGGAGGTATTCCCGATGATGACGCCTGCGCTGCTGTTCACAACGCTTTGCCCGACATCGAAGATACCCATGACGATATTCCATGTGTTCGTCACAATGAGAACGGCACAGAAGGTCTTGAAAATCCACTTGAAGAACATCCAGGTGTCTACATCGTGCAGATTATTTTTCTCTGTCACAAGCTGGATCAGCTCATAACACATTACGAATGTCAGGATAACCCCGGCGATTGGAACGATCACCGTTTCAGAGAGGTTTCGGATCATAGAAAAGACGCCGCTGTTCCATGCCAGCGGCGTCTGTCCCACTTCACCGGCGATCTCGCCTACTTTGGTATTGACCGTATCGAACATGCCCGACAGGTTTCCCGTGATCCCCTCGATGAGCAGCCCTCGGAGCCATTCATCGAGTTTGTCGAGTATGCCGCCCATAAGCGATCACCGCCGGACGATCAACCGAACAGGCCGGAGAGCAGAGGTACAAGGGTGATGCCGATGAGGGCGACACCGCCGCCGGCCATCAACTGTTTTATGTCTTTTATGAGAAAATATTGGCTCGAAATGAGCCTTGAAAAGATTAAAATAGATTAAATTTTGATAGATTTTTCTTATTTATGGGAGCCGGAACCTCTTTCGATGGTTCCAAGCTCCGGTATTGGTTTTAAATTGAAATGAATTTCCATTGTGACCGTTTCAGGAGTACGGCGGTAATTTTCTGTTCCGTCTTTCTCCTGCGGTTCTGAGATAACGATTTTACTGATCAGCCGGTTCAGAAGATTGGCATCCAGTTCTTTGATGTCCGCATACTCGCTGATATCGTCAATCCACTGCTGAGACTGTGCATCCAGTTTTTCTTCTGTATTCAGCACACTCTCATTCTGGGAAAGTTCCTTTTTGATATCTGCCTGCTCTTTCTGCGTCTTCTCCAGCATCTTATCAAAAACAGATTCTGTAATCTTATCATTGATAAGGTCGTCATACAGTTTTGCAATCAGCCGGTCTAAGGTCTCCAACCGGTCTTTCTGCTTTGATACCAGCTTCTCCAGACTGTCTCTGTGTCCCTGTGTATCTTCCTCACACAACTCTTTTACTCGGTCTTCCAGTTCTGCTCCATCTCCGGTGACTGCTTTTGCACATGCCTGAATTCTGGTAAGAACCGCATCATACAGGTCATCAGCGTCCACCCGATGCTGAGTACAGTGTGCTTTTCCCTTATGGATATAAGTGGAACAGGTATAAACTTCATGCTGGTCTTTGGTATGCGTCTTCTTCAGTGTCAATGCACCGCCACACTCTGCACAGCGAAGCAATCCGGCAAACATACTGTATTCTCCCTGTTCTGTCTGGCGTTTCCTGCCTTTCATTTTCGCCTGTACCAGATCAAACACATCCTGCGGAATGATTGCTTCATGGGTATCTCTGACTGTAATCCAGTCCTCCGGAGCTTTATCTCCCTGACTGCCAATCTTAAAACGATAATATCGCTTCTGGGAAGCCATGTCACCACAGTAAACTGGGTTCATCAGCAGGGATTTCAGATAGGATTCATCCCATACATATTTCCCATTTTCAGGGTCTTTTTTTTCCCATTTTGTATAATAGGTACGCAGTCCCCGTTTCCGGTGCCACCATGATGGGCAGGGAATCTGCTGTCGTTCCAGTTCTCTGGATATGAAGTTAATCCCATGACCATCCACCGCCCACTGGAAGATTTTTCGGACGATCGGTGCTGTCTCGTTGTCAATCAGGAGATGTCCTTTTTCCTCCGGATCTTTCTGATATCCCAGTGGTGGAACAACGCCTGTAAACTTTCCCTTGGTTGCCTGCAGGTGATAGGACGCATGAACTTTCTTGGAAATATCTCTGGAATACATCTCATTCAGTACGTTCTTAAACGGAGCGATCTCATTGTCCCCGTCAAAGGTATCTACATTGTCGTATAATGCGATATACCTTACTCCATGCTTCGGGAAAAACTCTTCCATCAGAAATCCCGTCTGTACATGGTTTCGTCCCAGTCGGCTCTGGTCTTTGGTAATCACAAGATTCACCAGTCCTTTTTCACAGGCTTTGAGAAGTCTCTGCAAATCAGGTCGGTCTGTGTTCAATCCTGTATAACCGTCGTCCTGAAACACATCCACCACCTGCCAGCCCTGTGACTGACAGTAATTCACCAGAATGTCCCTCTGGTTTGAGATACTGGCACTCTCTCCGATCAGTTCGTCATCTTTGGAAAGCCGGCAGTATACGCCAACTCTCCAGGTTGCATTTCTGACTATATTGTTGCTTTGGTTTATATATCTGTTGTTCATCTGATACCTCCGTTGCCTTGCACATCCTACGCAGATTTCAGATTACTGAACTCATAATCATTATACTGCTTATCTTTCATTATTGCAAGTTTATCTTTTGTTTTCGTGTCACGTATTTTCTGAGCGATCACCTCAGCAAACACCTCCTTAGCGTCCTGAGCACCGTCAAAATACACTCTGATATTGATGATTTTCTTCTTCGCTGCCATTGTGAAACCTCCATTTTTGCAAAAAAAAGAACAGCTAATCCATTTTTCAGATTAACTGCCCAGACTGTTGGTTACATTTTTTATTTTCGTATGGATACCTGCTGTTTCCGTTTGGTTGCCTTGCACTGGCAGACGGCAGGCGGCAGATAGGGTATCTATAAAGCCTGCCGTTTTCTCCAAAACTCTGCCGTCACCCATTCTCCCTTGTTTTTTTAATCGAATGGTATTTTCCTGCTTTTCATTCATCCGATAATCCAGTTCTTCTTTCATCCGGCTTCTGGCTTCTCGCATGGTTCTCTGGGAGATTCCCTGTGCTTTTGCCTTTTCATCCAGTTCCCGGATTGTGACTGCATTTCCGTCTGCAAGCAGTTCATAGATCAGTTTCGTTCCTCGTTGCAGCTTTGTTTCTGTCGGCTTTCCTTCCTTTCCATCCAGAAGATCATCGGCAGAAATCTCATAAGCTCCCACCCATCGGAAACCTTCTTCATCTCCAAGTTTAAATGCCATCGTCTCACCCGGAGGTGCAAGGGAACTTTTCTCATGGATCAGTACTCTTGTTGTCGGGTCTTTCTTCACTTTCCCGATAAAAAGCAGGCTTCTCACCGCCGCCATGATATCAATGGAACCAAGTCCCCGGTAAGTGCTCTGTGTACCCGAAGATTTGTTCAGATGCCCGATCAGCACAATGGCACAGCCGGTCTTTTCAGCGATCATTCCAAGTTTCCGGAATACCGGACGTACTTCATTTGCCCGGTTCATATCCACATCTGCCCCGATAAATGCCTGTACCGGATCAATGATCAAAAGTCTGACCTGATTCTGGCGGATAGCTTTTTCGATACGGTCATCAGATAAGGTCAGTGCTTCCTCTGTATCATCAATGACCATCACCCGGCTCAGGTCTGCACCGGCTTCCACCAGTCTCGGCTTGATCGTATCTCCCATGCCATCTTCTGCAGTCTGATATATTACATTGAATGGTTCAATCTCTTCCATATTTGGGAAAGTCTTTCGGTTCGTGCAGGCTGCGGTCAGCATCATGGCAAAATAAGTTTTTCCCTCTCCCGGATTGCCCTGGATAATCGTCAGTTTTCCAAATGGCAAATAGGGAAACCACAGCCATTCTACACTGGTCTGCTCAATATCTTCATAACACAGCATCGGCACCAGTTCTTCCTTCTCCGGTACTTTCATTGTAACTGTTTCGATGATTGCTTTCTTTCTGTCGGCATTTTTATCACAGAGGATTTCATTCCAGTCCTTTTTGGACGGTTTCAGACGTATGGCACTGTAGCCGTCCGGGATTTTTTCTGCCAGCTTCTCACAGGCTTCATTCCCTGCCTGGTCATTGTCCAGACACAAGAATACAGAAGTAATCTGAGGGCGTTCAGAGAGAAAAGCCATCAGTGCCGCACTGGAAATACCACCCAGGCTCAGGTAGCTCCGCTTTTTCCAGTCTTTTGGAAATAACTGGATAAAAGAGAGCAGATCAATGGCTGCTTCAAACACAAACAACTGATTATCCGTCCCTCTGTGACTGAATCCGTAAGATTTGTCAGATCCAGCCACATCTCCCCGGTATTTTGTTTCACTGGTTCCCTTGCAATGGGCATATCTTGGAATACCGTCTGCATCTCTGCCGACAAACACCACATTATGGTGCTTCTTTTCTTCATAAATATTTCCGCTGCCGATCCATTCTTCCACCAGATTCTTTTCAATCCCTCTGTTTTCTGTCAGATATCTGATGATCCTATCATTATTTTCCTCTTTCGCTGGTAACCGGAAGTCAGGGGACGGGGCGGGGCAGGTACTGTTCCTGCCTTCGCCTTCCTCCCCGGTTAGCATCTTGACAGCTTCCGGAAATGTGGCATTGTAAAATTCCATCACAAAATCCACCGGATAGCCGCCCCTCCCCTGACTGTGCCTGTACCACCGGTTTCCGGATACCGTTACACTGTCATGCTTTTTCCAACGGTATTCCTTTCCGCTTTTCACCAGTTGTTCTCCCTGTGCGTTCAGAAAAGAAACAAGGTCTGTCTGGTTTGCTTTTGCAATCTGTTCTTCTGTATACTGCATTTTCATCATCCTTTCCTGTCTGTCTTGCTGACAGACTGTTATAAACTCATCTCATGGTTCCGTTTTTTCTTCACTGCCTGTTGTTTTGCATCACGCTCTGCACACTCTTTCTTCTTTTCATCCAGTTTTCTCAGAAGAGAAGTCTTCTTTTCTGGCTCTTGCTCCTCCATTTTTTCTTCTGAACGCCCGGAAGTATCTGCTTCTGCCATTTCCCGGTCACGTCTGGCAATGTCTGCACAGCTCTGTACCTTTTTTACAAACGCAAGTTCTTCCTGATACGGCTGATTGTCTGCTTTCAGCTCTTCGATCACCGCCTGGAGTTCTTCTTTCTCTCGTTTCCATCTGGCAGTAGGTACCTTTCCATTTTGATCCAGATGCTGTTTTAGTTCCCGTTCACATTTGCGGTAATAATTGATTTCTTTTTTATGCTGCTGATAATATCTCTCCCGTCTTTTCTGAAAATAGAAATGGTTATACTCATCAATCAATGGCTGATTTGTTTTTATTACCTCTGCCATCTTTTCCAGATTCTCAAGTTCCTTTAACTGTTTCCGCTTTTCAGAAATTTCTTTTTTACTGACAGAAACAACACCGTTCAGTTCCTCAATCCGCTCCTGCAAATCATCCATCGTCTCTATCTGATGGATCTGAAGATAATTGATGGATTTTGAAAACTCCTGTAAATTGGAGAGATTCTTCCCTTTTCGTTTCATTTCCCCATAGTAATTGGGAAGTGGCGGTCTGCCCTGTGTCTTTTTATCATAATAATCCTGCAAACTCTCCAGAAGTGTAGGGTTCTGTCTGCGATCTAGCTCTGCTTTCATTTCCTCATAAGCTGTCTTCATCCACTGAATAGACTCTTTTAGAGAAATAAACATCTGGTTGAACTGCCGGATTGCCCGGTTCAGTTCTCCGATTACCGTTTTGATTCCCTTTTTCTCCATTGCCCGGACTTCATATCCCTCATGGATGGTCGGGATCAGGTCAATCCCCTGTTCTTTGTAGGAACGGTGGTCGATTCTGGATGCCATGTGGCACTCCCTGAATTTCCCATTTACTTTCTCTGTCCATGCCCGCCGCCATTCTTTTAAAAGCTCCGGATCATTCCATCCGGTAGTAGAAACAGCATTGAACATATCTTTTCCTTTGGCATCCTTCACCCGGTTTCCATCCTCATCAAGAATATATTCCCTTCTCTGCTTATTGCCCCAGATTCCTTCCTCTGTAAAAGGACGGATTGGTACAAGCACATGGAAATGTGGATTATCCGGTTCTTCTTCATTGTCCGATTTTCCCTCATGGACTGCCAGATCTACGATCATGCCACGTGCCACAAACTGCTCCTGGCAGAACTCTTTCGCCAATCTGATATTTTCCTCAAGTGTCAGTTCATTCTGCAGGGCAATGTCAAACGAATAGGCAAGCTGTGCCTTGTTGTTCCGTTCCACATGCTCCACCTCGTTCCAGAGTGTTTCCCTGTCAGTCAGACGCTCTGGCACATACTCCGGTGTCAGGATTTCTGTAAATATCACACCTGACTTGCTCGTATAATCGTGTATCTTGTTGTAATAACTGTCAAAAATCCTCTGCCCGGAAATATAGGCTGCGGAAGCGACCACCATCTGTCCTTTCCCTCTGGATACATGTCTTACTGAAAAATGATACAGTGCCATTAGCTGTCATCTCCCTTCTCTGTTTTTTTAACCGCTTCTGCAATCTGTTGTCGGTCTTTTTGTGACGCTGAGATATAAGTCTGCCGCACAATACTCTTGTTGTAACTGCTGTTCTGCAGCTGGTTCATTATATTCTGAACATCTTCCTGCTCCAGATCTCTGGACAACGGAAACGCTTTCTCAAACTCTGCCCCTTTGACAATCAGCCGGTGGGAGCGTTCCCTGCGTTCCACTAACTTTTTTCTCTGCTCCAGAAGGTTTTTGTTGTGGATTGCAACCTCCAGTTCCTGTCTGCTCTTTTCCATATTTGCCTTCAATTCTTCCAGTGACATGGATTCATATTTCGGATTTTTTGCTCTGCTCACTCTGTCGTCCTCCTTCTTTTCTGTAAATAAAAAGAACCGGTTCATTCATAAATGCCGATTCCTGAGTATAAAATAACTGAGGTCATTGTTCCATAATTAAAAGAATCTGACCTCAGTAACTTTTGAAATATTTAGTTGTCACAACGATATAATAGCGGTAGTTTTCAACGCCATCCGGATATTCATTCATCTCAAATCTGATATCCGGATTTCTTTAACTCTTCCCTATACAATTCAGCAATATATGCTGGGCCATTGCACCACAGCTTTGTGTTCTCATCATACAGTGCTTTTCCTGTCTTTGAACAAAGAAAATCTGTCAATACCTCTTTTCTGTCCTTGCCCGTTTCTTCTGCAATCTCATCTGTCACCATAGTGATAAGAAGGTCTATTGTAT
>ERZ1027063.886-NODE-886-length-11786-cov-4.994885_pt1 | contig 11786 bp, 10 predicted proteins | sample MGYA00519423_ERZ1027063 | MGnify/ENA primary metagenome ERZ1027063 (study PRJEB26926, sample SAMN06164493) | human gut metagenome | biome: ENVO:00009003; feature: ENVO:2100002; material: ENVO:00002003 | host: Homo sapiens | place: USA | collected 2012 ...
TCTCGTGGGCTCGGAGATGTGTATAAGAGACAGGTATCAATAGGTGATTTAATGTTAAAACTAATACCTGCGCCTAAACACGCAGTTGAAATGGGTGGATTTTATCGCCTGCCGGACGATGTCAAAATCAAAACCGATTTTGATTTGCCGCTTATCTCAGAAAAAGCGCAAATTGTTGAAACCGATGCCGATATTGTCATCATCAGCGATGCCGATATTGAAAAAGAGGGCTACACTCTTTCCGTTACGGAAAGTTCGGTCACTGTCAAAGCGTCAACAAAAACAGGCGCTTATTATGCGCTTGTTTCAATGTGGAAACTCGGCGAATTGCAACTCGGCAAGCGCGAGATTCCGTGTTGCGAGATTGAGGACGGACCTAAAGTTTCTTGGCGCGGTCTTGAAATTGACGAATCAAGGCATTTTTTCGGTATGGACGAAATCAAGCGAATGCTTGACATGATGTTCCTTGAAAAGCTCAATGTTTTTCATTGGCATTTGACAGACGATCAGGGCTGGAGAATTGAAATCAAAAAATATCCGAAGCTTGTTGAAATCGGCTCAACGCGACCTAACTCCCAAATCGGCGGTTGGAGAAGCGTTAAAATGGACAATGTCCCTGTCAGCGGATATTACACGCAGGAGCAAATCAAAGAGGTTATCGCTTACGCAAAAGAGCGCGGAATTATGATTGTTCCCGAAATCGACTTCCCGGCGCACTGTGCCGCTGCGATTGCTGCATACAAGGAGATTGCCTGCGTTGTTAAAGATACGGAGGTGCCGTGCTATTTCGGCGGCAGAATTCCGCAAGGAAAGTTTAATTTCCGCTGGAACAGAACGATTTGTTGTGGCAAAGAAAGCACATTTGAGTTTATTTTTAATGTTCTTGACGAGGTTTGCGACCTTTTTGATTCGCCGTATATACATATGGGCGGAGATGAGGCTCCTCAGATTGAGTGGAAAAAATGCCCCAAGTGCCAAAAGACAATGGCAGATAATTCGCTTAAAAATGAATGGGAACTTCAGGGTTGGTTTGAAAACAGAATTTGCGACTACCTCAAAACGAAAAATAAAAAGCTTATCGCTTGGAACGATGTTCTTAAGGCGGACAACCTTAATAAAAATGATAAAAATGTTGTTGTTCAGTATTGGACCCCTAAGCGCGACAACAGATGTGTTGATTATGTCAACTCGGGCGGAGAGGCAATTTTGAGCAACCATCAAGCTTTTTATTTTGATATGACTTATGCGCAGGTTCCTCTCACAAATACATATAACTACACACCGGAAAAATACGGTATGAACAGTGAAAATATGAGCAATGTTCTCGGCTACGAGGGCGAAATTTGGACTGAGTGGATTGCCGACAACGCAAAACTCGAGCTTTATGCGTTTCCGAGAATGCAGGCACTCGGCGAGGTGTCATGGTCATCCAAAGAAAAAATCAATTTTGACGATTTTAAAGCAAGACTCGACGCATATAAGCCTATTCTTAAAAGTCTCGGCATAGATTATGCTGTTGACAGTGTTTCTCTCCCTCAAAGTAAAAGAGAATGTGCAAAAATCAAGCGCAAGTTCTTTAAGGGCGACCCTTATCTCGAACTTAAGCTTAACGAAATTTATAAATCTAAAGGAGAAAATTAAAAAATGAAGTTTAAAGATTTTCCCGAAGCGGTTATTAATGAAAATGTTGATTATACCGTCAGAGAGATAACTAATGTTATCAAACGCTACGGTCCGCGTGAGTCGGGCAACAAAAATTGTTTTGCAACTCAAAAGCATATCAAAAAGGAAATGGACACATTCTGCGACGAAACGGGATTTGAAACATATAAAGTTGCTCCCAAGGCATTTTTGCAGTGGACAAAATTTGTCGCAGCAGCAATTTTTCTTTCCGTTGTTGTTTGTCTTGTGCTTGTTTATACAAATGTATTCAGCGGTGTAGGCGGCAATGATTTCTTTGTTCCGCAATGCATCGTCGGCGGTGTTGTCGCTGTCGGTCTTTTCATTACGGTTATGGAATTTTTGCTTTACAAGCAGTTTGTGGATGTGTTTTATAAAAAGACAGAGGGTCACAACTTCTATGCAAAGCGCGCTCCCAAGGGCGAGGTTAAAAGAAGAATCATAATTTCGGGTCACTGCGATGCGGCTTATGAGTGGCGTCACATTTATTATACTAAAAAGCTCCATATGCCTCATCTTATGGGCATCCTTATGGGATGGACTATCGGCGGTGCCGTTATTTCCGTCATTGTTGCCGTTATTACAATTATTGCAAACTTTGTGAATATGGGTGCTTTTGGCGATTTTATGCTTAATTACAGCTATTATTTTCACTGCCTTATGGCGCTCGGAATGGTTCCGCTTTTCCTGTTTGTCGATTTCAAAACGCTGTCACCCGGCGCAAACGACAACCTCACCGGCACATATGCCGCTGTCTGTGCAATGCGTATGCTTGATATGGCAGGCGTTGAACTCGAAAATACAGAGCTTGTCGCTATGATTACCGACGGCGAGGAAGCCGGACTTCGCGGATGTAAGCAGTGGGCAGAGGACCATTATGATGAATATGTCAACGGCGGCGTTGAAACAGCCGTTCTTTGTGTTGATACACTTACCGATTTGGACTTCCTCAATGTTTACAATCGAGATATGACAGGCACGGTTAAGCACAGTCAAAAATTCAGTCAGCTTGTTATGGATTCCGCAAAGGATGCGGGTCATGATGATTTGGAATTTGCAAATGTTTTCTTTGGCGCATCCGATGCGGCTGCATTCTCACAAAAGGGTATTACCGCTACATGCCTTGCCGCTATGGACCCGACACCTGCAGATTATTATCACAACAGACGCGACAATTATGATCGCCTTGTTCCCGAAGCTATCAAAATGGGTTATGAGGTTGTTCTTTCAACTATTCTTAATTTTGACGAAAACGGACTTGAAAAATAATTTGATATAAATAAAAAGGACTTGTTCAACGCTTTTTGTGAACAAGTCCTTTATTGTTTCATTATCAGTCTGTGTAAACCGGCGATGTGATTGCAAGCGGCTTTGCAACTCCGTTTACGGTGCCCCAAAGTTCCGCCCTGTACCAATGATTTCGCTTTAAATCAATTCGCACATGGCGTTCTGTCAGCGCACTTTCCATTACGCATTGACCGCCGTTTGTTATCACCTTGATTGTCTTATATTCAATTTCTTCGTCGCCTTTGTTTTTCTCACGCGAGTGAAGGTCGATGAAAAAGCTGAAAATGCCCATACCCTTGCGCATAGTTTCGCCGAGGTTGTATGTTTTGCCCTTTTGGTGAACTCTGAAAAAGAATTTCGCGCCGGTCGAAACAACCGTTTTGCCCATTCTTATTGCGCGTATTGCATTTTTTTGGTTAATATCGCCGTCTATATCAAGATATGTGCAACCGTAGTGTCCGCCGTTTTCGTTTCTGTGCCAATCCCTGCCGTATGTTGCGGCAATATGGTACCCCTCGTCAAGCAGATTTGTCCACAATTTCAGCGCATTATCATTTTCGTAGTTGTCGAATGAAAAACTTCTGTGCCAAATTTCCATATAGTCAACATTGCGCCAATTTTTTATGTTAAATTCCCATCTGCCTCCGGTGCACATCGGCGAGCCTAATTGGTACGGGTGTGCAATTCCGACTATTGAGCCTTTTTCCTTAACTTCTTCTATCTTTTTGTCAATGTTGTCCGGCACTGCGTCGCGCCAGTCAACAAATCCGTTTACGCCGAGCACAAGCATATGACCGAAATATGTTGTCCACTCAATTCCTTTTATCGACGGAATAATGCTGTCGTTAAGTTCATCACAACCGCTGGTCGTGTTGTGGTCTGTCAGCGCAATAAGCGCCAAATGGTCGTTTACTGCCGAGTCCTCAAGTTGCCTTACGGTGAAATCGCCGTCGCTGTGAACGGTGTGGCAGTGCAGTTCACATGGGAGATAACTCATTGTTTCTCCTCCTTTGCATCAATTTCTATTTCATAATCAATGTCGCATCCCGCATAGTGAATGTTTAAAACAACATCCCATTCACCCGGTGTGATTTCGCGGTTGAAAATGCCGGGTGTGCTGTTTTGCGGCGCGATTGTTATAATTTGTTCGTTCGGCTGGCGATGGCATGCTCCGCGATAATTGCCGCATTCGTCAAACGAAAGCGTAACAAGGTTTTTGACAGGGAAGAATGCCTCGCTGTTGAGCGATTCAACCTTGTATTTTTTCATCGCGTTTGTCACCGCAAGCGTTGCAAGAGATTTGTCCTCCACGATTTTCGGAGAATAAGAATATTTTACTGTCAGCGATTTTACTCCCGCACCGACGGTGAATGTGTGCTTTATGTTGGTTTTGTCATCCTTGGGTGTGATTTTGCCATTTGTCGAAAAAACAATCATTACCTAATCCTTCTTAAATATATAATATACAATTATATCATCAACATTGCATTAATTCTATTGATTAAGTTAAACAAAAATGGTATAATTTTTTTGGTGATTATAATGGAATTGAATTTAAAAAGCTGGATGTCTCTTATAGACGGCGGCAAAAATCTCTTTTCGCTTGATATTCCGGGCACTCACGATTGCGTAACGCAGTATATCCGCCTTGCGCATTTTGCCAGGTGTCAGGATTCAGATATATATTCTCAACTTTGCCTCGGCGTGCGTGCTCTCGATATTCGCGTGCAGTCGCTCGGCGACCGACTCGGAATGGTGCACGGTGTGTTTAAGGCATATAATACCTCCGTATTTGATAAGCAAATGGATATGGAGGATGTTTTGAATCAATGTTACAAATTTCTCGATGAAAATAAGAGCGAAGCAATCATTTTTCAGTTTAAAAACGATTCCAACAAGGAAAATATAAAATGTTTTAACAATCTTTTTTATACATACATTTCAAAAAATAAGGACAAATGGTTTCTTGAAAACCGCATCCCGACATTGGACGAGGCAAGGGGCAAAATCGTGCTTATCCGCCGCTGTAAAATGGATTTGGATAATCTTGACTTTTCGGATGAAAACACCGGTTTGGATTTTTCGCGTTGGGTTGAGCAAACAACTGCCGTTCCCGAGCCGCTCACTCTTGAAACTAAATCAATAGACAATGCCGTTTTCGTTATTCAGGACAGATTCAAGTACAAACCCATTCCGCGATGGAACGATTGCGTCAAGCCGTTTCTCGACGAAAGAGCACCGTTTGACGGTAAATATGTTATTTGCTATTTGTCAACGGCGGGCGGATTAAAAGGACCGAAGAAAAACGCCGATTATATCAACGCGCGTTTTTTGCCGTATCAACTTGATAAGTCAAAATATTACGGCACGGTTTATGTCGATTTTCCCACAAGCGAGCTTACAACAAAAATTATTCTTAACAATTTTATTGACTTGAATGTATAATCAATAGATGTTATAATCTTATAAATTTATATGCGAGGTGATAGCATGAAAAAATCAGTCAGCATTTTACTCTCTGTTTTTTTTCTTGCTGTCACCTTGCTTTCTTTTACTCCGCTTGCGTTTGCACAATCACAGACAACCGATGTTAAAAAAACACAGCTCGGCTCAACGGACACATATTATCAATACAGTGCGTCGCAAAAACTGCTCACAATCTCGGGCAACGGCGCAACCGCTTCGTTTTCCGACAACGGCACAGGTCAGCCGTGGTACGACTGGCGCGGCGACAGCATCGACAAGGTGGTTGTCGAAAACGGAATAACCGAAATAGGGGATTATCTTTTGTATCAGGTGCGCGCTGCGAAAATTGATTTGCCCGACACGCTGACAAAAATCGGCAATTATGCGTTTTACGGCACTCTCGGTGTGACAGAGTGGAATATTCCGTTCGGTGTTACATCAATAGGTTCAAATGCCTTTGCCGGTTGTAATACAATGACCTCACTCACACTGCCCGACACGCTCAAAACAATAAATTACAACGCGTTTGCAAACTGTTATGCATTGACTGATATTACATTGCCGTACAGTATTACAACGCTCGGCTCAAACACCTTTAAAAATTGCACCGCGCTTGAAAATGTAAAGTTTCAAAGCCTCACTGCGACAATCAAAATCGGCAACAGCTGTTTTTTAGGCTGTGCAAATCTCAAAAATGTTGTGTTCCCTATGAATGCGACAATGGGCGTTAAGTCGTTCGGCTATAAAACAACCTCAACCAAATATACAGATGTTTCAATGACAGTGTTCAATTCATCATCGCCGTATGTTTATGCGCAAAGGCAAAGCATTCCGTTTATACTTTACAGCGATATAGAGGTTGAGTGCGCAGTCGGCTATGAGAATACCTATACCGACGATAATATAAACGATTCATATACATACATTTTCACATCCGACAGCGACGGCAAATACAATTTCTACACTCGCGGTGATTGCGATGTCACGGCGGTTTTGACCGATAAAAACGGCGTTCAGCTTGCAACAAGCGACGATATTTCAAATTCCGACAGAAACATTTGCATTTCATACGATTTAAAGGCGAACGAAAGCTATAAGCTCGTTGTTTCGTCATACAAGGCGCTCGGCACATATACTTTGTGGATTTATCCGGACGCAATAGCCGATTTCTCAATTAACGGAACGGCTACCGCACCGGCTACGCAAAAAATGCAAACCGTTGACGATAATTTGCTTAATAATTTTGTGCTTACAATTAATTTTGAAAACGGATTGAGCGATAAAGTCTATTATTCGTCCGATTTTTTCAACGCAACATATTTAAAACAGCATCCCACCAAATTGACCTGCGGTGTTAATGACGCACAGCTTGAAATCGGCAGGGTGACGGCAAAATACAAGCTCTCCGTCACACATACATATTCGTCAAAATATGTCAATTACACCGAGGATACGGATGGCTATAATCTTTATTCCTGCGTTCTTTGCGATGATTCGTACAAGGCAGATTTCGTTGCAACCCCTGCAATAAAAATCACCGGCAGAGCTGTTATGGCAGAGGATAAGCAGGGCAATCATCCGCACAATGTGCCGTACAAATATACAAAAATAATCGTTGACGATGTTAAAAGCGTCAATGACAGATATTATACCGTTGCCGATGACGGAACTTGGTGTATAAACACTTTTAACGCAGTCAATATCACCTTTGTCAATGAAAACGGCGCCGATGTCAAATTCTCCTACCGTGTTGACGGACTTGAGCCGTACACTGTTGTCAATTACGGCGATGTCGCATTTTGCGGCTACGATTTTGACAAAAACGGCTACTGCAACGGAAAAGATTTTGCCTATTTCCTTCACGAAAAGCAAAAGGACTGCGGCGAAGATTATATTCAGTTTTTCCCGAACTTTCTCGGCGGCAAAAATTTTAAAAATTAGCATTATTTAGTTGAAATAGTAAAATAAAAAATGTATAATATATTATCTTATTTTACAATATACGGAGGACATATTATGAAAAAAGTTGCAATCATTATGGGCTCTGACAGCGATTTGCCTGTTGTTGCCCCTGCAATCAAGCAACTAAAGGAGCTTGGTATCGAAACAGAGGTCAGAGTTATGTCGGCTCACAGAACACCTAAGGCTGCGCAGGAATTCAGCGAAAATGCCATTGAAAACGGCTTTGGAGTTATCATCGCCGCAGCAGGCATGGCGGCTCATCTCGGCGGAGTTCTTGCCGCATCAACAACATTGCCGGTTATCGGCATCCCTTGCTCGGCAAAGGTGCTTGACGGTATGGATGCAATGCTTGCAACCGTTATGATGCCTCCGGGAATCCCGGTTGCCACAGTCGGCGTCAACGCTGCAAAGAACGCGGCACTTCTTGCCGCAGAAATTCTTGCGGTAGGCAATGATGACCTTATGCAAAAGCTTATCGCAATGCGCAAAGATATGGCAGACGCCGTTGTCGAAAAGGACAAGGCACTTCAGGAAAAAATTAAAGAATTATAATATAAACCCACATAAACAGACAAGGAGAAAAATATGGAAAACAGTTACAGCGAAAGTTATGCGGCAGCAGGCGTTGATGTTACAGCAGGTTACGAATCTGTCGAGCTTATTAAATCGCATGTCAAAAGAACAACCATTCCGGGCGTAATCGGCTCAATCGGCGGCTTCGGCGGAATGTTTGAGCTTGCATCGGGCGAATATAAAAATCCCGTTCTTGTTTCCGGAACAGACGGCGTCGGCACAAAAATCAAACTTGCGTTCCTTATGGATAAGCACGATACGGTCGGTATTGACTGCGTTGCAATGTGCGTAAACGATGTTGCGTGCTCGGGTGCAAAGCCGCTGTTTTTCCTTGATTATATCGCTTGCGGCAAAAACTATCCCGAAAAAATCGAGCAAATAGTAAAGGGTGTCGCAGAGGGTTGTGTTCAGGCAGGCTGTGCGCTTGTCGGCGGCGAAACCGCAGAGCATCCCGGCCTTATGCCAAAGGAAGAATATGACCTTGCAGGCTTTACCGTTGGTATCGGCGAAAAGGACAAACTCGTTTCGGGCGAGCATCTCAAATCAGGCGACGCGCTCATCGGCGTTGCTTCATCGGGTGTTCATTCAAACGGATTTTCGCTTGTAAGAAAAGTTTTCAATATCAATGAAGAAAGAATCAATGTTCAGGTTGCCGAGCTTGGTAAAACACTCGGCGAGGAACTTCTCACACCTACAAGAATTTATGTTAAACCGCTCCTCACATTGATGGACAGCGTTCGCGTTAACGCTATCAGCCACATCACCGGCGGCGGTTTTTATGAGAATGTGCCGAGAATGCTCAATGACGATACATTGGCTGTTATCGAAAAGGATAAATGCTTCAAAAAGCCTATTTTTGACCTTATCCAAAAAGAGGGCAACATTTCGGAGCACGATATGTATAATACCTTCAATATGGGCACAGGTCTTGTAATCGCTGTTGATTCCGACAAGGCTGACGAGGCTGTTCGTATCCTCAATTCCTGCGGCGAGCAGGCTGCAGTAATCGGCGAAATCAAAAACGGCGAAAAAGGAGTAACCCTTTTATGATGAACATTGCGGTTTTTGTTTCCGGCGGCGGAACAAATCTTCAGGCACTTATCGACGCTCAAAACAGGGGCGAGATTAAAAACGGCAAAATCACATTTGTCATTGCCTCAAACGATGGCGCTTATGCTCTCGAAAGAGCAAAAAAGGCGGGCATACCCACTGCGGTTGTCAGCAGAAAATCATATTCATCAAAAGAGGAGTATGACAAGGCAATTCTTGCTAAACTTGACGGCAAAAATATAGACCTTATCGTTCTTGCCGGCTTTCTTTCGATTCTCGGCAAGGAACTTGTCGAAAAATACGCAAACAAAATCATCAACATTCACCCAAGTCTGATTCCGCTTTTCTGCGGCGACGGCTTTTACGGCAAAAAGGTGCACACGGCTGTTTTGGCAAGCGGAATGAAGGTCACCGGCGCAACTGCTCATTTTGTAAACGAAATTACGGACGGCGGCGCAATCATTCTCCAAAAAGCTGTACCGATAGAGCAGGGCGACAACGAGGATATTTTGCAATACCGCGTTATGCGTCAGGCGGAGTGGGAAATTCTCCCCAAGGCTGTTTCACTTTTCTGCGAGGGCAGAATTAAAATAAACGGCAATAAAACAGAAATTATATAACTCAATAAGAGGTGAAAATATGCAGATTAAATCACTTGCAACAGAGCTTAACACAAACACATATCCCGGCAGAGGCATTGTTTTGGGCAAATCAAAGGACGGCAAAAAGGCTGTTATCGCTTATTTTATTATGGGCAGAAGCGCAAATTCACGCAACAGAATTTTTGAGGAAAACGACCGCGGCGGAATTCGCACAAAGGCATTTGATGAGTCAAAAATGGAAGACCCGAGTCTTATTATTTACAATCCCGTTTTGAAAATTGACGGCAAAACAATCGTTACAAACGGCGACCAAACCGACACGATTTATGACCATATGAAAGAGGGCTTTTGCTATCACCATGCGCTTGTCACAAGAGAGTTTGAGCCTGACGCTCCAAACTACACTCCGAGAATTTCGGGCGTTGTTAAGCCAAACGGCGATTATAATCTTTCAATCCTAAAATCAAATCTCGGTATGCCGGAGTGTGTAAGATATTTCTTTGAATATCCGGCTCATCCGGGTATGGGTCATTTCATCCATACATATGAGCATGACGGCGACCCTATTCCGTCATTTGAGGGCGAGCCTACTCCTGTTGAAATCGACGGCTCGGATATTGACGCTTTTACCTCGACGGTATGGGATAATCTTAATGAGGACAACAAGGTTTCTCTTTTTACGCGCTTTATCAATCTTGAAAACGGTGAAGAGGAAACAAGAATAGTTAATAAGAATAAGTAATTTGTTATAGGGTGACTTTTTGTCACCCTTAACGTGTTTTTTGAAGTCAGGCTCTGCGATGGTTTAAGCAGGGCATATGCTGTGATTTTTGCAGCGGAAAGGTTATTTTTATGAGAGTTTTAGTTGTTGGCGGCGGCGGAAGAGAGCACGCCCTTATCAGAAAAATAAAAGAATCGAAAAAGGTTGATTATATAGCTTGCTGTCCGGGCAACGGCGGCATTTCTTATGACGCGGAGTGCTTTGATGTCGGCGCAACTGATATAGACGGCGTTGTTGCACTTGCAAAAAAAATCAGCGCGGATTTTGTTGTTGTCGCACCCGATGATCCGCTTGTTATGGGTATGGTTGACGCACTCAACAAGGAGGGCTTTGCAACATTCGGACCGAATGCAAACGCCGCAATTATCGAAGGCTCAAAGGTCTTTTCAAAAAATCTTATGCTCAAATACAATATTCCCACTGCGGAATATAAAGTTTTCTCTGACCCTGCCGATGTTATTGCATATATTAAGGATAAGAACGAATTTCCGACAGTCATCAAGGCTGACGGTCTCGCACTCGGCAAGGGTGTAATCATTCCCGAAACACTCGAGCAGGCAGAGTCGGGAGTTAAGGAAATTATGGAGGACAAAATTTTCGGTGAAAGCGGCAACAATGTTGTTGTCGAGGAATTTTTGACAGGTCCCGAGGTTTCCGTTCTTGCATTTACCGACGGCAAATGTGTAAAGCCGATGGTGTCATCAATGGACCACAAGCGTGCGCTTGACGGCGACAAGGGTCTTAACACGGGCGGTATGGGCACCGTTTCGCCGAATCCTTATTATACTGACGAAATTGCCGCAGAATGTATGGAAAAAATCTTTCTGCCGACAATAAACGCCATGAACAGTGAGGGAAGAACGTTCAAGGGTTGTCTTTATTTCGGCTTGATGCTCACCCCGAAGGGACCGAAAGTTATCGAATACAACTGCCGCTTCGGCGACCCTGAAACACAGGTTGTGCTCCCTCGCCTTAAAACCGATATTATTGATATTTTTGAGGCTATCAATAACGGCACATTGTCGGAGCTTGATATTGAATGGAGCGACGAGGCGTGCGCATGCGTAATTATGGCGTCGGGCGGTTATCCGAAATCATATCCGAAGGGGATTGAAATCGGCGGCCTTTCAAACGGTCAGCTTGACGGTGTAACGGTTTATCACGCAGGCACAAAACTTGACGGTGACAAACTTGTTACGGCAGGCGGCAGAGTTCTCGGCGTAACAGCTCTTGGCTCCGATTTGCCGACAGCGCTTGACAAAGCATATGCCGCTGTTGAAAAAATCAAGTTCAACGGCGCACATTATCGCCGCGATATAGGACAAAAAGCACTGAATGCACTTCTGTCTCTTATACACATCTGACGCTGCCGACGACTTAATAGG
>ERZ1027063.889-NODE-889-length-11771-cov-4.781666_pt1 | contig 11771 bp, 12 predicted proteins | sample MGYA00519423_ERZ1027063 | MGnify/ENA primary metagenome ERZ1027063 (study PRJEB26926, sample SAMN06164493) | human gut metagenome | biome: ENVO:00009003; feature: ENVO:2100002; material: ENVO:00002003 | host: Homo sapiens | place: USA | collected 2012 ...
CTCGTTCACCGGCTGCGGAATTGACGCGGCGGGCAAGCAACAAAACCAGACTTGATTGAGGGTCGATGACGCACTGCGCCATCGACCCTTTCCTTGCTTTAGTCGCGGCGAAGGAAGCCCATCAAATCGGGGCACGTATATATTCGGCTACTACGACCGAATATATACGTGACGTGTGACGTGTGACGAACAGCCGCGACAAGGGGGAGTTTGAGGGGGCTTGCCCCCTCATGCGAGCGCCGCCGCGAGCTGTCCGAGAACCGTGCCGCCGCGGTCTCGGAGGGGTGCAGGGGTGTCCCCTGCCACGTCCTTAGCGTAGCTAAGGTCTAACGTGCTAGACTTTAGTCGATTAAGTCTGTACGGCTTGGAGGTTTCTATGGCTCACATCGCGAAATATAAGGCCGCATCGTGCGGTCACATGCTCGCGCACTACAGGCGCGATGCATCCAGTCTGGGTCGGGAGAACATCGACCCGACCCGAACCAAGGGCAACTACACGCTCGGGTTGGATGACCGAGACGGCAAAGTCCGTGCCATGGATGGCATCGAGCCGAACTGGGCAACGGTTGAGGGGCGCATTGAGGGGGTCAATAAAGCCGCCAAGGCGGCGGGTAAACGTGCCGTCCGCAAGGACGCTGTGGTGATGGCTGATGTGGTTGTGACGCTGCCCGAGAACGTCCGCAAGGGGGACGAGTTTAAGTTTTTCGGCTTCACCTACTGGTTCCTGCTACAGAAGCTTGGCAAGGAGAACATGATGGGCGGGTTCGTCCACAGGGACGAGGTGCGCAAGGACGGCTCGCCCGTGCGCGATCACATGCACGTGCCGTTCACGCCAATCGTGGACGGGCGGTTCAACTACAAGAAGATGTGCCCGCGCTCGTTCTACCAGACCATGCACGGGGAGCTGGGGGACTATCTGGAAAAACGCATGGGCTATCGACCCGAGGTTGAGCTGGGGGACGAGACCCGTGCGCTGAGGGTCTACACCGATAAGTCCGCCGATATCGACAAGGTGCGCGGCGCGGTCGATAGGGCGGTCGTGCAGCCTGCCGAGGAAGAAGCGGCGCGCATCGTCGCGGACGCGCAGGCGCGCGCCGACGCGCTCGTGCGCGATGCCGAGACGCGCAGGGACGAGCTGGTGGCTCAGGTCGCCGATGGCGAGCGCAGGCTCGCGGACGTGCGGATGCAGGTCGACGAGGAGACCGACAGATTGGAGTGCCTTCGGCAAAGAGCGGACGGGGTTGCGCGAGACGTTGCGGAACTGGAGCCCATCGCTGCCGATGTTCGCAGGTTCGAGGGTGCGGGACGCGCTGAACGCGGCGCAATCCTCGATTCAATCGCTGCTCGATGCGCAGGAGCGGCGAGAGCAGCTAGAGCGGCAATTGAGGAGCTTGGAGACCGAATCTGGGCGCTGATGCGTCCCAGGAAGGCGCAGAGCACCGAGCGCAGCTTGGATGATGTGATGAGGGAAGCCACGGAAGTCGCGCGTGCGTCGGAAGCGTTGGGCCGTAACCATGTTGCGCCGACGAACAGCAGGCCGCGCGGGCAGGCTCGGTAACGTAAACTATAGTTTACGTTTTTGGGAGTCCATACTTGTGGACTCGAAAGCGCAGGTAGCTGCGCAAAAATAAAGGGCACCGCTCGCGCGATGCCCTATAATGTTTGTTGCTGGTCGTTGGTTGCCGCCGACAACCAGCTAATGGAAACGGAAGGTGGTTTCCGTCACCGTACAGTACTATTCTATCAAGACCGCGAGGTCAGGGCTATAGATAGACGTAAAAACGGAGCCACCTTCCATGATTTTGGAGGTGGCTTTTTTCATGGCAGACGAGACGACCGAGAAGGCTGAGAAGCCAATCGACACCAGCGTGAAGGCGCGTTACTGGTGGGCTGTGCTCTATCAGGAGAACATGGTCGATGGTTGGCGCGACAACATCGAGGAGCTGTTGCAGCTGCCCTATGCCTACTGCGAGCACGTGGCAGACGTTGACGGCAAGGGTGAGCATCGCAAAGACCACGTGCACGTGATTATCGTCTTCGGCAACACGACCACCTACAAGACGGCGATGTCCGTTTTTAAGCGGCTTGGCGAGAAGGCGTTGAACAAGTGCGAGCGTGTAATCGACATTCGCCACTGCTACGACTACCTGATTCACGACACGGACAAGTGCCGCAAGCTCGGCAAGCATCAATACGACCCGAGCGAGCGCATTACTGGCAACGGCTTCGACATTGGCAACTACGAGCAAATCAGCACCGCCGAGAAGCAGCACATGCTAAAGGAGCTGACGTGGTTCATCATGAGCGAGGGCTACGAGACGATTAACGAGTTCACGCAGCCCGCGCTCGAACGTTTCGGCGAGCAGTACTGGGAAATCATGGTCTCGTATTCGGCGTTTCTCGTTAAGTACCTGAACGGCAACAAGATGATGCGTGAGAAGGCCGAAATGCAGAAGCGCTTGGCATGGGAAGAAGCGATGCGCGAGCGCTGCCGCAACAACGAAGCCGATTCACATTCGGGCGAGTAGGCGGGTCAATGGAGCAGGCGGTGACTACGGGGGCGGAGTAGTTCCGCATAGCGGATCTACGTAGCCCTCGTTCACCGGCTGCGGAATTGACGCGGCGGGCAAGCAACAAAACCAGACTTGATTGAGGGTCGATGACGCACTGCGCCATCGACCCTTTCCTTGCTTTAGTCGCGGCGAAGGAAGCCCATCAAATCGGGGCACGTATATATTCGGCTACTACGACCGAATATATACGTGACGTGTGACGTGTGACGAACAGCCGCGACAAGGGGGAGTTTGAGGGGGCTTGCCCCCTCATTCGGCGCTTGCGCCGATGGCCCGCACCTCATGAGCGACGCCGCGAATGAGTAGGGCTGGGGGGTCTCGGGGGGAACGCCCGAGCGGGTCAAGGGCAGCGCCCTTGCACGTGCCAAGCGTAGCTTGGTATAACGTGACTATACCAAAGTCGCTAACGCACCTTTAGGTGGTTCGAACTCGGGAGTTTGACATGACCGTAGCACCCTTGATTGCCATGAAGTCGACCAAATGCGAGAGCCTTGAAGCCGTGGGCAAGGAGCTTGACAGGCGGGCGCACACCTACGCCAACGATGTTGACCAGAGCGGCCGGCATGTCGGGTACCTGTGCCGCGCGGGGGACGAGAGTCCCGTTCCGCTCGAACAGGCCATCGAGCGCCGTATGGGCGAGTTGAACACCAAGCGGAAAATCAGGGACAACCAAGTCCGCGCGATGGGGTTCATCGTCTCAAGCAACGATGCCTTGGACGAGAAGGACGCGAGGGAGTTTCTGGATAGGTCGGTTCAGTGGTTCGGGGCGCGGTACGGATACGAGAACATGCTCGCCGCCCAGATTCATCTGGACGAGGGCACGCCGCACGCGCACATCTGGATTGCCCCAGTCATCCGCGGCGAGGACGGCCACGATCGCCTGTGCGCCAAGGAGCTGTTCGCGCCCGACAAGCGCCGCAAGAACGCTGACGGCAAGTGGGAGGTCACGGCCCAGGGAACCATGAGCCGGCTTCAGGAGGACTTCTGGGAGCAGGTAGCGAGACCCTACGGGTACGAGCGCCCAATGCGCCACGAGCTGCGCGCGAAGGGCTACAGGAGCCTTGAAGCGTACAAGGTGCAGGTCGGCACCACGAGGGCGCTCAAGTCTGAGATAGAGACCCTTGAGGTGGCAAGGAAAAAGGCGAAGCACGAGACGATAACGGCAAAGCGCGAGCTGGACGGGCTGGAACAGCTCAGGGTTGAGTCCAGTGTCAAATTGGGCGCCGTGAACGCCAAGGTCGATGAAAAGCGGGCGCAAGCTGCGGAAATCGACCGACAAATCGCGGAGAAAATGGCCGAGATTGAGCGGTTGGACGGCGAAATCGGCGAGAAAATCGAGCTTCGCAACGAGGTGGGCGAGAACCTAAAGCGCGAGCAGCGGCGATTGGAGTCGGTTCGGCAAGCGGCGGGACGGCTTGAGGAGGACGTTGAGGAGCTGGAAGCCATCGCTTCCCTCGCTGAGCGGTTCGACCACGCGGGACGCTTTGAGAAGCGCGGAATGCTCGATGAAATCGCTGCTCGATGCGATGGACTCCGCGGACGAGTCGAGCAGGTCGTTGAGGGAATCAGAGGAGCGGTTGGACGGCTTGAGGTGGCAATTGCGGACCTCTCCCGAAAGCTCGCGCCGAGAAGTGCGCGGATGACGACAAGGGCGCTCAAACGCGATTTGGCGGCCTTGGAGAAGGACATGAGTCCCGTGACGCTGGCGAGCGAAGCGCGGGATGCTGCAAGGGCGTCTAACGCCCGTCGCGGGAATGTCCCGCAGCGGGATTGCGGGCAGAGCCGCTAGAAACGAAAACGCCCGCCCAGCCTTAAGCCAGGCGGGCGGGTCGTTCGTTTGAGGTACAATTCGGCAAAGGCGAACGGGGCTCCTACCCCCCGACGCTGACACTGAGGTCACGACTCAAATGCCACCGTAGTACCACGGCCCCATTCTAGCACGCGGGCATCTGACTACAGCAAACTGGCAAACCATATCCGAGTTTGTGACCTCCCGAGACCCGGGAGGTTTTCTTTTATGAGCGGCGAAAGTAAACAAATTGATGAAGACGAGAATGGCCCCGAGAACGGCGGCTTGAAATCCGGCCCTTGTCTAATAGCCGGATTTCATGCACTTTCGTGCACTTCCCCTAGCTACTACAACCCCTATAGGGGTGTAAATAAAAATACGCTGTCGGTCGATATGGTTCGACTTTCTCTTACCTTCAAGGGTGACCGTGGCGAGTGGTTGAGCCGCAAGGGAGCGCAGCTCACAGACTGCGACGAGATGAGCGCTTGGACGTCGAAAATCAGGCCGGGCGGGTGGTATGAGCTGTGGAGTTTCGCTTTGGGCGGCAGCTCGGTCGCGCTCGGCATCGGGTTTATGGAACCGTCCTGCAAAGTCAACATGCACAAGGGCTTTATCGAGTTCAACCCGAACAAGGTTGCTGGCGATAAAAGGTTCCACGGACTTCTTAAGACGCTTGGGACGTGTGTGTCCAAGGCTCGGCTCAAGCGCTTTGACCTCGCCTACGACATTCCGGTGAGCCGCTACGACTGCCGCTTGAGCAAGGACAGGCGCATGTACAAGTCCGTCATATCGAATGGCATCACGGAGTATCTGGGGGTCAAGAACACGCCCGCATACGTCAAGGTCTACGACAAGGCCGCCGAGCTGCATCTTGATACGGACAAGGTGCAGCTGACGCGCATCGAGATGACTTGTGATGGCGAGTGGACTGCGGAGCAGCTTGAGGAGCACTGGCCGCAGGTGCACGCGTGGCACAGTGAATCTGGGACAAAGGATTACATACGTGTGATTGGAATCATGCTGGCCGAGAAAGCCGAGAGAAACGAGGACGTTGAGACGCTCATCAATATGCTTGGACGCACCAGCCGGCCAAAGGTACGCGAGTACCTGCGCACGCCGTGCGTGAAGCTGCCGGATGGAGCTGCCGCCCTGCTGCTGGCGGAAGCGAAAAGCTGGTGCGGCGCGGTAGGCGGGTCAATGTAGCAGGCGGTGACTACGGGGCGGCGTGGTCTGCGTAGCAGATCTAAGCCGACTCGTTCACCGGCTGCGGAATTGACGCGGCGGGCAAGCAACAAAACCAGACTTGATTGAGGGTCGATGACGCACTGCGCCATCGACCCTTTCCTTGCCCATGTCTCGACTGGATGAGACCTGCAGAATCGGGCGGCTCATTATTTTTCGCTAACTACGTCCGAAAAATAATGTGACAAATGACAAATGACAAATGACCACAGGGGGGCGAGGTACTACGACCTCGCCCATGGGAATCCGATATCCGATACCGATACGTCGGGGTGGTTTGGAGGGGTGAAACCCCTCCATTTCGGCGCAGCCGAATGGGCAAGTGAGTACGTATGACTTTCTGGTTAGAGCCAGGGGAGTCGTTCCGACCCAAAGGGTCGGAACACTGCGTCACTCCCCTGGAGTCCCGACCCCCGACCCCGACCCTCAAGGGGTGGTTTGGAGGGGTGAAACCCCTCCATTTCGGCGCAGCCGAATGGGCAAGGAAGAGGTGCCGCCATCGATGACGCGCAGCAATCTCGACCGCTGGGAGGATTGCGGAGAAGCCCCGCAGGGCACGTCCTTAGCGCAGCTAAGGTCTAACGTGCTAGACTTTAGTCGGCTAAAATCTGACGCAAGGCGGTTCTGACATGGCACACATAGCGAAGTACAAGGCTCCATCGGTCGGGCACATGCTCGCCCACTATAGGCGCGACCGCAGCAGCCTGGAGCGCGACAACATCGACCCCGAGCGCATCAAGAACGACTTGGTTGTCGGTCACTACACCAACAAGGACGGCAAGCTCGTTGTGGGGCGCGTGGAGCCGCGCGAGGGCGAGCCGAACTGGGGCACGGTGGAGAGCCGCATCGAGCGCGTGAACGAGGCTCAGAAGGCGGCTGGGAAGCGCGCCACGCGCAAGGATGCGGTCGTTATGGCCGACGTGGTGGTGACGCTTCCCGACAATGTGCGCAGGGGCGATGAGGATAGGTTCTTTCGCCTGACGTACTGGTACCTGTCGAAGAAGTTCGGTATCGACAACATGATGGGCGGATACGTCCACAAGGACGAGGTGCTCAAGGACGGCACGCCCGCCCGCGATCACATGCACGTGCCGTTCACGCCGATTCTAGATGGGCGTTTCAACTACAAGAAGATGTGCCCGCGCTCGTTCTACCAGTCGATGCACAAGGAGCTTGGGGACTACCTCGAGAAGCGCATGGGCTATCGCCCTGCAATCGAGCTTGACGAGGAGACGCGGGCGCGGCGCGTGTACACGGACAAGTCCGTGGACATCGACAAGGTGCGCGGCGCCGTGGACAAGGCAGTCGTGGAGCCTGCGCAGCAGGAAGCCGAGCGAATCGTCGCGGCGGCTAAGGAGGAAGCCGCCGCTTTGCTAAACGATGCCGAATTGCGTAAGGCCGAGCTTGTGACCGAGATTGCCGACAAGGAGGGTGACCTTGCCGAGCTGGACAGCCGGCTCGAGGACGTGAAGCTCGATATCGAAGATGAGCAAGACCGATTGGAGTGCCTTCGGCAACGAGCGGACGGAGTTGCGCGAGACGTTGAGGAGCTTCAACCCATCGCTGCCGAGATTCGGGGCTGGGAAGCTGCGGGAAAAGCTGAGCGCGGCGCAATCCTCGATAGGATCTGCGCTAGGTGCGATGGACTCGCGAGCCGAATCAGAGCAGACGTTGCGGGAATACGACTCAAGGTGGAGGAGCTTAGAAGCCGAATATCGCGACCGCTCGAACATCTGATGCACAGAGAGCAGCCAAGGCAACAGAGCCTTAATGACGTGCTGCGCGATGCGCAGCGGGCGGCGGATGCATGGAACCGCGACCACGCTGCGCCGCCGACAATCAGCAGGCCGCGTGGGCGGGCTCGGTGATGTGTTATAGTATTACCTGTAATACACGACAAGGAGGTGCGACATGGCTACCGCGGTCACATCAATGAGGATTCCAACCGAGTTGAACGAGCGCTACAGCCGTCTTGCGAAGGAGACTGGCAGGTCGAGGAGCTTCTACGTTAACGAAGCCCTGCAAGAAGCTATCGACCGTTTCGAGTACGAATACGGGATTCTCAAGGATATCGAGGACTATCGTGCTGGCAGGCTTGAGACCTACAGCATCGACGAGGTAAGGGCGCACTGTGGCCTGGCGAATTGATTTCACGAGGAACGCCGACAAGGCGATGCGCAAGCTCGACAAGGGCGTTGCCGCGCGGGTGTTTGACGAGCTTGACGAGATAGCGAAGCTCGAAGACCCAAGAAGCAGGGGCAAGGCATTGACGGGAAACTTGGCAGGCGTGTGGCGATACAGGGTCGGTGACTACCGAATCTTGTGCGACATCAATGACGGCAGGCTCGTCATTCTCGTGGTCGATGTTGCGCATAGACGCGAGGTTTACAAGCGCAGATAAAAAAAGAAAAGCCCCAGCAAGCTTGGCGGCAGCAGGGGCATCTAACGACAAGGAGATTATAACTCATGCCAATGAGCAAGGAGAAAAAAGCAGAGTGGGAGCGTAAGAACCGCTCTGGCAAGGTTCGCAAAATTTGGTGGGGCTACCTGTACGAGGATTCTGCACCAGACAACTTCCTTGACCTCATGCGCGAAAGCGGTATGGAAGGTCTTGCAATGAAGCATGACCGCGACGTTACCGCTGCGGGCGAAATCAAGGAGAAGCATTGGCATGTGGTCGTGCGTTTCTCGCATGCCGTGCAGGCAAAGGAAGCAAAAGATATTCTGACTTCGTTTGGCTGCAAAGAAGCGAGTGTGCAGTATCGCGACAATTGGACGGCTGTCGCTCGATATCTCTGCCATTTGGATGACCCGAACAAGGTGCAGTATGACCCCGCCGATGTTGTCGAGTTCGGTGGCGCGGATTACCTCGCGGCCATCAACCGAACGGCGGACAAGTATCGAATCATTGCTGAGATGTGCGACTGGGCAAAGACCAATCGCGTATACAGCTTCAACAAGCTCGTTGATTACGCTCGCGTTGAAAACCTCGAATGGTTCATGGCGCTTGCGGATAACAGCGCGATTTTCATGCGCGAGTATCTGAAGAGTTACAGATACGATTTGCTTGCAGGTGAGGAAGAGTAGTCGGGTCAATGTAGCAATGCGTGACCACGGGGGTGGAGAGTTCCGCGAATGCGGATCTCGGAACCCTCGTTCACGGATTGCGGAATTGACGCGGCGGGCAATTGGATAGACCAGACTCGAACAAGGGTCGATGGACGCTCTGCTCCATCGACCCTTTCCTTGCCTATGTCTCAAGGACGGGAGATTTGGGGATTGTCTGCGCGGGGCTTTCTGCGACCCCCGCGCAGGGGGGTGCCGAACCACGAACCCGAACCCTCAAGGGTGGTTTGGAGGGGTGAAACCCCTCCATGCACGCGCCGCCGCGTGCCGTGCCAAGCGCCGCATCCATGTGGCGTGCGGAGACCGAGAGCGCCGCCGCGAACGGTCGGAGAATCCCCGAGTGGTACACTCGGGGCAGGGTGTAAGACGCAAGTCTTACTAACCTGCTACTAAGACATTGCTTAGAGAGGTGCCGCCGCCGATGCATCTGGCTACTTACTCGAATCGGGACGCGGGCAGGATGCTCGCCCATTACGAGCGCTCGATAGGCGAGCGCGACCACATCGACAGGGACTTGCCCGTCTACAACCTCGCGCCCGAGCATGATGGCGGGAGCCTTGGCCGATACCGAGAGCTGTGCGAGGGCTTGGAGATAGGTGCCAAGACAAAGCCGCTGGCCGATTTGGTCGTGACGATGCCCAAAGGATTCGAGGGCGGCGTTGGGGAGTTCTTCAGGGCGGCATACGGGTTTCTGCGCGACAGGGTGGGCGATGGGCGAATCGTGAGCGCCTACGTGCATCTGGACGAGCCCGGGGCGCAGCCGCACATGCACTTCGCGTTCGTCCCGATTGTCGAGTCGGCGGTGATGACGAACGACAAGGCGCACCCGCTCAGGTGGACGGCGCGGGACGAGGAGAAGAATCCAGACCACAGGGCTGGAACGGTCAAGAGGGATTCCAAGGGCACCGTGAGGTACAGGCGCGTGCCGCTGGTCGGCGATGACGGGAAGCCCGTCATGCGGCGCACCGCCACGGCTTCGAAGCTCTTCACGAAGGCCGATATGGCTGCGTTGCATCCAGAGATGGAGAAGCACCTGTGCGCCGCGCTCGGTGTCGAGCGGGTTGGCGTGCTGCTCGATGAGGATGACAAGAACAGGAAGTGGTCGAGCCTAGACCACGATGACTATGAGCTTGTGACTGCGCAGCGCGACAAGGCTCTCGCCGAGGTCGAGAAGGCCGACAGGGAGCTTTCGAGGGTTCGAGCGCAGGTGACCGAGTGCAAGGCCAAGATTGACGGCTTTGCGGCGAGGTTCGAGAAGCTCAAGACCGAGCTGGCGCAGATTGCCGAAGCGCTGTCCGTGAGGGGCTTCCTCGGGAGCTTCAAGGCCAAGCTCACCGAGTTCGCCGCGAACCCGATCTGCAAGGCCGCGCTCGCGGCCGGCCGCGACTTCATGACGGCACGTGACGGCAGGCGCGCGGAGAAGGTGCTCGTTGACGGTGCCAGGGAGAAGGTTGGCGAGATGGGCGAGCTGTCGAGGGAGATGGACGAGTGGTCTCTGTTGGATGAAGTCGGGGATATGAGGGGTGCCAGAAGGGAGCTTGACGGGCACGAAGCCCCAGCGCGACCAATCGATAATCAGGTGCTTTAATCAGGTATACCTCTCTGGTATACTTATTAGGAAAGAAAGGAGAACGGCAGTGGTCAGAGTACACGGGAACGCCCTCAAGCACGGGCTTACCAGCGATGAGGTCGCGTATGCGTGGGAGAACCCGATTCGGTGCCGCCAGAGAAACGGCATGGATGACCCGCCGCTCTGGATTTCGGTCGGCTCGCTTCCCGACGGGAGGTTTGCCGAGCTGATTGGATTCATGGATATCGACGGCGTTTGGTGCGTGTTCCACGCGATGGTGCCGCCGACGAAGAAGTTCAAGCGTGAGCTGGGATGGAGGTAGACATGAACGGAATCGTTGCCGAGAACGGCAAGGTCGTTACCGATGAGATGATTGCCGATTGGGAAAGCGCTCTCGAACGCGACGAGTGGCCAAGCGGATGGGTGAATGTGGGCGAAATCGTCGAGGGGAAACTCCCGAAAGCAGCGCCCGAGACGGTAACGCTGTCCCTCAAGGTTCCCGCCGCCATGAAACGGGCGCTTGAGAAGGAAGCGAAGGCCGAGGGCAAGTCGACGGGCGCGTATGCCCGCGGAATCCTCGCCGATGGTCTCATGGCCATAGCGTAAAAAGGCAAAAAGAAAGCCCCTCTTGCTTGGCGGCTTAGGGGCTTTTAGCAGACGGTTTAACCAGTCCTTTCTGCAAGGAGAATTATAGCATCATGCCATACAAGGACAAAGAGAAGCAGCGCGAAGCGCAACGCAAGTGGGAGAAAGAAAACCGTGGTGCTGGGAAGCGTCACAAGGTTTGGATGTTCATCTTCTACCCCGATACCGCTGAGGTTGGCTGGCGTGACGAGTGCGATGAACTCGGACTGCCGTTTCTAGTCTCGCCACTTCACGACAGGGATGTGTGGACGGCTGCGGACGAGCGCAGGAACCCAGACCACATCGAGGGTGAGGTTAAGGTTGCGCACTATCACGGCTTAGTCGAGTACCCCCAGCCCGTGGACTACGATACGGTCAAAGAGGACTTCGCATTTCTGCACACCCATTCGATTAAGTACGCGAAGAGCAAGGCGAGCATGGCCTTGTACCTGACGCACGAGAAGTGCTCGGACAAGGTTCAATACGACTGGCGCGACGTTCTCGAATTCGGTGGTGCGAACTGGCACGACTGGTGCAACGAGCTTGAGGACTTGCACGCGATGATGAAGGAGATGCGCCGATACATCATCGAGAACAACGTGGCGGAGTTTTACGAGTTCCAACTTTGGTGCGATGAGAACAACGACATGTGGAGCCGCGCCCTCGACCTCAAGTGTTCTTGGGCAATCGGAAACTTCATCGAGCGACGGCGCAACGCCATCCAGCAGGCCGCAAAGCTCGACCATGAAAAGCGTCGCGACAACAGCGGCGAAACGATTGTGTGAGAGTAGACGGGTCAATGTAGCAATGCGTGACCACGGGGGTGGAGAGTTCCGCGAATGCGGAT
>ERZ1027063.895-NODE-895-length-11732-cov-4.415946_pt1 | contig 11732 bp, 8 predicted proteins | sample MGYA00519423_ERZ1027063 | MGnify/ENA primary metagenome ERZ1027063 (study PRJEB26926, sample SAMN06164493) | human gut metagenome | biome: ENVO:00009003; feature: ENVO:2100002; material: ENVO:00002003 | host: Homo sapiens | place: USA | collected 2012 ...
TTGGCGGCTCTGCTGCCTTACGGATGCGGCACACCCCTTGCGGGTGCCGCTCTGCTCATCTTGTAGGAGTACAGCCTAATTTCCGCCTACCGCCAGTCCCTACAATGCGGCGAGCGCAGCAATGCCGCTATTTCGCAAGCAGTCTGCCGCCGAGCAAACGTCACTCGCGCCTCACGACAGTAAGGCGCGGTTGCAAAACGGTCACGATTCGCAGGGATTCATGGCGAAGCCATGTACACCGCACCTGATTCGGCAAGCGCCGCAGCTCTTCGAGATACAGACTGCCAATGTGCGGGGTCGAGGGGGAAGGCCCCTCGTCCTTTCTCTCGGGGGTTATAAAGGGGGATACTCTCTTTCAAGAAAGAGAGTATCCCCCTTTAGCGCACTCCTGCACGATGCAGGAATCCCCTTCGCACCCTACGGTGCGACAATATGAACCACCGCCGTGTACGTCTGATACCCCGACCCAAGGCTCGCGTAATACTGCACCGTCACGTCGGCGCTCTTGCCGTCGTCCGCGATCACGGCGCCCAGGACGTCTGCCTTTTCGTCCACGCTGACCCAGCCGCGGCGATAGCGCGGCAGCGTGAGCCCCTCCGCGCCTGTGATCTCCGCGATGCGGGATGTGCCGTCCGACTGCTGTTCCAGCCGGTAGCTCACGCCGACCGTCGCCAGAAATGTCTCGTTCCCCTCGATCCCGACAGGGGCGAAGTACGTGCGCTCCACGCCGTCGCCCTCCGTCCAGTCGGTGAGCGAGGTCTGCTACGCGCTGCCCTCGCGCGTGACCGTCACCTTACGCTCGCCGCTCTTGCCGGAGACCGTCGCAATGATCGACACGCCGTCGGGCGCAAAGGCGAGGCCGCTGATCTCCTCGCCGCTCGTGAGTTCGAGCGCGGCGAGCTTCGTCCCGTTGAGCGCGTAGATGTCCGACCAGTAGGAGTAGACCGCGGTGGAAAGGTCATCTCCTTGCCAGATAAGGTTGTTGCCGGGGAAGGTCTTGAGCAGCGTGCCGGCCACGAAATTGAAAACCACGTAGAGGCCGTTTTTCTCCCCCAGGCTACCGAACGCCACAAAGTAGTTGCCTGCGGTCCCAATGTCCTCAAACCCTTTGAGCGACGGGTACTGTTCGGCAAAGTCCCAGCTTTTTCTGTCGATATAGATCGTTGTGTCATCCATTGCCACTCTGATCGTTTTCGGCGATACGCAGTACCAGCGCTGCACCTCGCTCGTCAAAATGAGCTCGCCGTCCTGTTGGGCAATGAGAAATTTGCTCTGGTCGATCAGCTCATTGACGCGCGCTGCGAATGCCTGCTGCGATTCGCCCCAATCGCCGTTCTGCGTTCCGTCCCAGTTCAGATAAATGCTCGTGTTGTTGTTTTCCACGATGTTCAGTTTGCCGCCGTCAAAGGTGTGAAGGCCGTAGTAGTAGGCACAATAGCTGATCGCGTCTTGATTTTTGCCCTCGAACAAGCTGTATTGCAGCAGCATGTCGCGTCCGTTTTCGCGGCAGAGGAAGTAGACGTCGCCCTCCCACATGCGGTCGCGCATCAGCTCCTCGCCGTTGTCGTCGACGACGCACAGCTCATAGCCGCCGAACGCTTTCTCGCAGATGATCTGCTCTGCCCTGCCGTCGTTGTCGAGGTCGGCGGACGCCAGCGCCCTGCTTCCGTCGCTCTCCGACGGTTCTGCGCAGCGGATGACCGTGCCGTCGCCGTAGGAATGCAGCTCGGCGTTCAGCGTGGAGAACAGCAGCTCGCTCTTGTCTAAAAGCCTGTTGACCTCGTCCGCGAATTTCCGCGCCTCGACGGGCCATGAATCGGCGGAATCGGAATTTACGCTGAAGCTCACCGAATTCTCCGCCAGCGTGGTCGTCCCGTTTTCACTGAGCATAAAGAGCTCATAGGAATACGATGCCTCACCCTGATAGATTGTCGGCTCGTAGCGCAATAGCGCCGTCTTGACGCTGTCGCGATAGAGGAAATAGCTGCTCCAGCCCACGTGCGCCAGCCCCAGCTCCGCGCTCCAGAGCTCTTCGCCGCTCTGATTGCTCACCCGCAGCCGGTACGGCTCCTGCGTGGAAGTGCCGGTATAGGAGATCACTTCCTCGATCCCGTCGCCGTTCAGGTCAGCGCGGGTCAGCTCGGTCGCGCCGCCGTTCAGGCGGACGATCCAGCGGTAGGGATGCGCCCCGCTGTAGGGAAGTCCCCCGCTGCGATAGCCCATCACGAGGTAAAGACTGCCGTCCTTCTGCTGCAATAGCAGCCACTGGTCCATCGCTGCAAGCTCATCCTGACGCGCGATCTCCGGTATCGTGGCTGTTGCATTGTCGTCATCGGCCGTTTTCGTACCGCGCCAAGCGTGAGCATTTTCGCGGCGCAGCTTCGCAGCGCTCGTGCCATTCCAGTCTTCGCCGCTCGCGCTGCGGAACAGCCAGTCGAAGTTGCTCACGGTCAGGTCGATCTCCTCCCACTCCGAAAAGCGGTAGCTGTATCCTCTCGCCGCCGTCACTGTACCGTACAGAATACCGGTCATGTCCGTGCCAAGTGCGGAGGAAAGCCACAGCTCGGGCGTGGACTTCGTATTGGCAAAGGTCTCCTCATAGCTGGTTTCCCAGACGGAATCCTCGAAAACGGCCTCGCCGAGCGTATACACCCCCGTTGTCATCCCATAGAGTGCATACGACAGCCGGTCTGCCATGTCGATCGGACTTGCCGAATCGCCCTTTAGCACATAGTTTTCCCATTCCGCCTGATTCTCGACGTCCGCATCAAAAGTATCGCCGTCGATGATCAGATAATGGCCCACTACGCTGCCGACAGCATGCACCGTGCCGTCGTCCATCGTGAGGAGGAACCACACCGGCAAGCCGGCGTAAACCGTCTCCGGTTTTTCGATATATGTGCCGCGGCTGCTGTTGATCAGTTCGACTGCCTGTGCCATTTCTTCCGTATCGAGTTTTTTATACTGCCGCGCCTCCCCTTCCGCCGGAACGTAGAGCTCGATTGACGCAACGTCCGCCGCATTCAGCTTCTGCGCCCAGACAAGGCTGCCGCGCTCCGACCTCGGATTCGTCAAAAAGCACACGGCCACGATCACGACCGCGAGCACCGCCGCGGCGGCGACCCAAAACGCGGGCTTTCTATAGTGCAGGGCGCTTTTCACGCGCATTTTGATGTTCCCCTCGCCGAATGCCAGCGGGCAGGCCGCGACGGCTCTTTTCGGCGCGGCGCAGGACAACAGCGCCTGCGAATAGTCTGCGCGTGCCGCGCCATCCAGCCCCTTGACGACTTTTTCATCGCACGCGAGCTCGATGTCGCGGCAGAAGAGGATGTAGGCGACCCACACCAGCGGGTTGAACCAGTGCAGCGCGAGCACGAGGTAGCCCAGCACCTTCCACCAGTGGTCGCGGCGGGCAAGGTGCGCGCGCTCGTGCGCGATGACATACGCCGCCGTCCCCTCGTCCATGTGCATGGGAAGATAAATGTTCGGCTTCACCACGCCGAAGACAAACGGCGAATCGACAAATTCGCTCTCGTAGATGTTATCTCGCAGCAAAATCGCCGTTGCGAGCTTTCTTTTCAGCTTTCCCGCGCTCACGAGCGCGTGGACGAGCAGCGCCGCCATACCGGCGAACCAGAGGACGCTATAGATGTTGAAGTCCACCTGCGCCTGCTGGCGGCTCACGCCGACGGGGACCTCCGCCGCCGAAGGCAGCGTCGGATTCGTGACGATGTCAAGCGTCGCCTGCTCGTAGAGCACCGGCTCGCGCGTTTCGGTCACGATCTCGCTCGGGATGGTTTCGGCGCTCGGGATGAGCGAGAGCGCGCTTTCAATCGAAAACAGGCAGACAAGCCGCAGTGCGACCACACCCCAGAGAAGCGGCATGACCCACTTCGGCGCTTTTTTGAGGACAACCCGCAGCACGAGCACCGCCAGAATGAGCCAGCTTGCGCTGATGCTGAGGTTCACGAGCTTCAAAAAGACGTCATCCATGATGATTCTCCTTTCGATAAAGGTCGATCATTTTCTGCACCTCGTCAAGCTCTTTGTCGCTCACGTGGCTCGACTTTGTAAACGCGGCGACGAACGCGGGCAGCGAGCCGTCGAAGCGCTTGTCGAGCAGCTCATCGATCTCGGCGGTCTGCGCCTCGTCCTGTGAGATGAGCGACGTGACGACAGTATTCTCGTTTTTCAGCACCCCGCGCTCAGAGAGCCGTTTGATGACCGTGTAGGTCGTCGTCGGTTTCCAGCCCAGGTGCTCGGCGCAGAGGGCGACCAATTCACGGCTCTTGACCGGCTCGTGTGCCCACAGAATTTGGCAAAAGCGGTATTCGCTTTCAAAAATTTTCGGCGTTTCCATCTTGTTCCCTCTCTAATCTGTTAGAGTATATTTGTACACTAACAGATTAGAGTCCTTCTGTCAAGCCCTTTTGCGCTCAATTTTGGGCAAATCTCACTTGACAAGGTCCTCCACGCTCCTTATAATAATTCATATCGCAAAGCTCCGCGCAGGAGCTTTTTTTATGTTTGGAGAAAGAGAGTGTCATCCCATGTCAAAAAAAGCCAATCCCGCGGCGCTGCTGCCAGAACCGCGCGCTGTCGTTCGACGAAAAGCTCACGCTGATGGGCTATGGTGTGGGCGATAAGAACATCATCACGATGCTGCTCATCTTCTTAGCCGCGGGTATGTTCGTCGGCGTCGTGGGCCGCTCGAGTGCGGAGAGCGTTGCGTACTTCATGCTCTCGATCATCCCGTCGAAATTCGCCGTGGCGGTGCTGTTCGTCGTAAGCTGCTTTGTCTCCACCGCGATGGGCACGAGCGTCGGCACCATCACGCTCATCACGCCCATCGCCATCCCCATCGCCGCGGCGAGCGGCTATTCCCTGCCGCTGTGTGTCGCGTCCGTCATGGGCGGGGCAATGTTCGGTGACAATCTGAGCTTCATTTCCGACACAACCATCGCTGCCTGCAACGGGCAGGGCTGCGCGATGAAGGACAAATTCCGCGAAAATTTCCACATCGCCTTCCCCGCCGCGCTCGCGTCGCTCGCACTCATCCTCGTGCTGACGCTGAATGCGGACGTGCACCCCGCGCCCATCCCTGCCTACAATCTCATTCAGATCATCCCCTATGTGCTCGTGCTCATCGGCGGCATCATCGGTATCAACGTCTTTGTCGTGCTGCTCATCGGTATCGTATCCGGCGCGGTCATCGCGCTCGCGACCGGCGCGACGGGGCAGACCGGCATCCTCGCAGTCAAGGCCCTGCTCGAAAACATGGGCAGCGGCGCGGCCGGGATGTTTGAAACCTCGATGGTCGCGATCTTAGTTTCCGCCATCTGTGCGCTGATCCGTGAGTACGGCGGATTTGAAGCGCTGCTCGGCTGGATCAAAAAGGCGTTTCGCGGCAAGCGCGGCGGCCAGATCGGCATGGGCCTTCTCGTCGGCGCGATGGACATTGCCACCGCGAACAACACCGTCGCCATCGTTATGGCGAACCCCATCGCCAAGGAGATGAGCGAGGAGTACGGCATCACCCCGCGCAAGGCCGCGTCGATCCTCGACACGTTCTCCTGCATCTTCCAGGGCATCATCCCCTACGGCGCACAGATGCTCGTCGCGATCTCCGCGGCGCACGAGCTGGGCTACGCCATCTCCGCGTTCGACATCATCCCAAACCTCTTCTACCCCTATCTTCTGGCGGTGAGCTCATTCTTCTTCATTGCAATCGACAGCAAAAAGAAGGCGTGACTGATGGTTGACCATAATCTTCTTCAGCGCAAAAAGCTCTTTCTTTTCGACCTCGACGGCACGCTGTACTTGGGCGACCGGCTTTTTCCCAGCGTCCGCGAGCTGCTCTCTGCCATCCGCGCACGCGGCGGGCAGTACCGCTTTCTGACAAACAACTCCTCGCGCAGCGTAGCGGCCTACGTCGAGAAGTTCACGCGCCTCGGCGTCGCGACGGAGGCGGTCGATTTTCTCACCTCGGTCGACGCGCTGATTCACTATCTCCGCGAGCACGGCGGAGAAGACCGACGCTATTACGTCTGCGGTACGGAGTCGATGAAATCACAGCTCCGCGCGGCTGGCTTTACCGTCGCAGAACGGCGTGAGGACGCGAACACACTCCTGATGGGCTTCGACACCGAGCTGACCTTTCAAAAGCTGGAGGATGCCTGCATCCTGCTCGGACAAGGCATCCCCTACCTTGCGACCAATCCCGACTGGGTCTGCCCCACGGCCTACGGCTTCGTGCCCGACTGCGGGAGCGTGTGCGAAATGCTCTGGCGCGCGACCTCCCGCCGCCCCGTCGTCATCGGCAAGCCCGAACCGCTGATGCCGCAGCTCGCGATGCTCGAAGCGGGCGTTTCCGCGCGGGAAACACTGCTCGTGGGCGACCGCATCTACACGGATATCGCCAGCGGCGCGAACGCGGGCATCGACACGCTGCTCGTCCTCTCTGGCGAGACGAAGGAAGAAGACCTCCCCACCGCTGACCCGCAGCCGACGTTCGTTCTGCCGGACGTCGCCGCACTGCTGAACATCTTAGAATCTTAAAAAGGAAGACCTATGGCAAACATCATCGAAATCCACGATTTTTCCGATCCCGCGCTCGACGTCTACGCGCGCCTGACCGAAAACCAACTGCTCAATCGCGCGGACCCCGACAACGCGCTCTTCGTCGCGGAAAGTCCGCTCGTCATCGGCCGTGCGCTTGATGCGGGCTGTGAGCCGGTGTCGTTTCTGATGGAGCGGCAGCATACGCAGGGCAAGGGGCGCGAAATTCTCGCCCGCTGCTGTCAAGATATTCCGGTTTACACCGCTGATGAATCCGTGCTGACACAGCTCACCGGCTTTCACCTGACGCGCGGCATGCTCTGCGCCATGCGGCGGCCGAAGCTCCAAAGCGTCGAGGACGTCTGCCGCGATGCGCGGCGCCTCGTCGTGCTCGAAAACGTGATGAATCCGACGAACATCGGCGCGATCTTCCGCTCCGCCGCCGCGCTCGGCATGGACGCGGTGCTGCTCACGACTGCGGGGAGCGATCCGCTCTATCGCCGCGCCTCGCGCGTCAGCATGGGAAATGTGTTCCTCATCCCGTGGACCTACCTGCCCGAAAGCAGCGACTGGACGCAGCTGCTGCGCGATCTCGGCTTCCGCACCGTCGCGATGACACTGCGCAACGACTCCGTACGGCTCGACGATCCGCGCCTTGCCGCCGAAGAAAAGCTTGCCATCGTCATGGGCACGGAGGGTGACGGGCTCGCGTCCTCGACCATCGCGAGCTGCGACTACACGGTCAGGATCCCGATGTACCACGGCGTCGACTCGCTCAATGTCGCCGCAGCGAGCGCCGTGGCGTTCTATGAGCTGGGACTTCCCCCGCTGAACGAAAAGGAGGACTGACATGCTGAACAATACCGGCTTCGACCTCTGGGCCGACGGCTATGACAAGAGCGTCGGCCTCTCCGACGAGAACGACCGCTACCCCTTTGCGGGCTACCGCGCCATGATGAACGCGCTCTATCAGCGCGTGCTCGCGCAGAGCGGGCGTGATGTGCTGGACATTGGCTTCGGCACAGGCGTTTTGACCTCGCGGCTCTACGAGCAGGGCTGCCAAATCTATGGGCAGGACTTTTCCGCGCGCATGATCGAACTGGCGCAGGCCAAAATGCCGGACGCGCGGCTCTATCAGGGCGATTTTTCCAAAGGCCTTGTGCCCGAGCTTTGCGCACAGCAGTACGACGCCATCGTCGCGACCTACTCGCTCCACCACCTGACGGACACGCAGAAAATCGGCTTTCTGCGCACACTCCTGCCGCTTTTGAAGCAGGACGGCTGTCTTTTCATCGGCGACGTCGCCTTCCGCACGCGCGAAGAGCTCGAAGCGTGTCGAACTGCGGCAGGCGAGGATTGGGACTCAGATGAAATTTACTTCGTCTACGGCGAACTCCGTCCCCACCACTTCCCCACGCTGACGTTTGAATCCTTCTCCCACTGCACCGCACTTTTGACGCTGCGAAAATAGTTTCCCTGGAAATATGATAAAAAGCCTCTGTATGGTCAACCCATACAGAGGCTTTTCTGTGAAGCATTATTCCTTTTCAGTCGTTCAAATGGTCGAGGATCGCCGCGATCAGCTGCTCCTTGCCCGTGCCCTTTTCGGCAGAGAACGGAATGACGAGCTCATCGTCGCGCAAACTCAGCGTCTCGCGAATTTGGGCAAGATTCGGCTCGATCTCGCGCGCTTTGAGCTTGTCGAGCTTGTTCGCCACGATCACGACGGGACAGCCCGTCTGCACGAAGTAGTCGTGCATCGTCACGTCGTCCGCCGTCGGCTTGTGCCGCGCGTCGACGATCTGCACGCCGAGGTGAATGAGCCCCGCAGACTGGAAATAGTTTTCCATCAGCTTGCCCCAGCGGTCGCGCTCGGTCTTGGAGACCTTGGCGTAGCCGTAGCCCGGCAGGTCGACGAGGTAGAGCTTGCCGTCGATCTTAAAGTAGTTGATCTGCGAGGTCTTGCCCGGGGACGCACCCACGCGGGCAAAGTTCTTGCGGTTGACGAGCCGGTTGATGACGGACGATTTGCCGACGTTCGACCGCCCCGCAAACGCGAGCTGCGGCATCCCGTCGCGCACGAACTGCTTTTCCGACGCCGCCGAGAGGATGAATTCAACCTTGTTGAAGTTGATCGCCATGGTTTTCGTTTCCTTTCAGCTCATTTCGCCCGCACGCAGCGTGCTGTGCGCGCTCTCCTGCACGGGAGGAAGATAGCTCTCGTGCGCGGCAGCGGTGCATTTTTCGGGCAGCACCAGCGCTTCGGCAAAGACGGCGTCCACCGTCTCGACCGGTACAAAGCGCAGCTTTTCGCGCACCAGCGGGTCGATCTCGTCGAGGTCCTTTTCATTCTCCTTCGGGAGAATGACCGTATGTACGCCCGCGCGCAGCGCGCCCATTGTCTTTTCGCGCAAGCCCCCGATGGCGAGCACACGGCCGCGCAGCGTGATCTCGCCCGTCATGGCGACATCGCGGTGTACCGCCTGCCCCGTCAGCGCGGAGAGCACCGCTGTCGCGATGGCGATACCGGCGCTGGGTCCGTCCTTGGGGATGGCCCCCTCAGGGAAGTGGATATGGATGTCCTTCGTCTTGTAGAAGTCCGGCGCGATGCCGAGCTCCTGCGCCCGCTGGCGCAGGCACGAGAGTGCCGCGCGGCAGCTCTCCTGCATCACGTCGCCCAGGTTGCCCGTGAGCTCGACCTTGCCGCTGCCGTCCATCACGCCGACCTCGACGGGCAGAATTTCACCGCCCACCTCGGTCCACGCAAGGCCGTTCACCACGCCGACAAGGTCCTTTTCGGGAATCTTCTCCTGTGCAGCACGCGGCGCACCGAGGAAGTCCTTGATGTTCTTCTCTGTCACGGTGACTCGCTTTACATCACTTGTAGCAAGCTGCATTGCCGCCTTGCGGCAGATCTTGCCGAGCTGACGCTCAAGCGAGCGCACGCCGCTCTCGCGCGTGTAGAGCGCGATGGCCGCGCGGATGGCGCTCTCGTCCACGCGCAGGCTCGAGGCCGTCAGCCCGTGGGCCTGACGCTCCTTGGGCAGCAGGTGCCGCTGCGCGATCTGCACCTTCTCCTCGTCCGTGTAGCTGAGGATTTCAATGATCTCCATGCGGTCGAGCAGCGGGCGCGGAATGGTGTCGAGCGTGTTGGCCGTCATGATGAACATCACGCGGCTCAGATCGACGGGAATTTCAAGATAGTGGTCGCGGAAGGCGTAGTTCTGCTCGCTGTCGAGCACTTCTAAAAGCGCCGACGCGGGGTCGCCGCGCCCGTCGCTTCCCATCTTGTCGACCTCGTCGAGCACGAGCAGCGGATTCATCGAACCGCTGCGGGAGATGGCCTCGATGATGCGGCCGGGCATCGCGCCGATGTAGGTCTTGCGATGGCCGCGGATATCCGCCTCGTCACGCACGCCGCCGAGCGACAGCCGCGCGACCTTGCGGTTCATCGCCTTGGCGACCGACAGCGCGATCGACGTCTTGCCGACGCCCGGAGGGCCGACGAGACATAAAATCTGCCCCTTCGCCTCGGGGTTGAGCTGGCGCACGGCGATAAACTCTAAAATGCGCTCCTTGACCTTCTGCAAGCCGTAGTGGTCGCGGTCAAGAATCTTGCGCGCGGCGTCTACGCTGGCGCGCTCCTTCGTCTCCTCGCCCCAGGGCATTTCCATGCAGGTGTCGAGATAGTTGCGCAGCACACTCGCCTCGGCGCTGCCGAACGGCTGCTTGGCGAGCTTGTCCACATCTTTCAGCAGCTTGCGCTCCACTTCTTCGCTCAGGTGCGCCTTGCTGATCTTCTCGCGGTACTCGTCGAGTTCTTCGTCCTCCCCGCCCTCACCGATCTCGTTCTGTAAGACCTTGATCTGCTCGCGCAGGACAAAATCCTTCTGAATTTTTCCGACGCGGGAGCGGACCTTGCTTTCAATGTCCTGCTCCATGGCGGTAACTTCGATCTCGCGGCGCAGAATCTCGTTCATGCGCTGCAATCTCGGCAGCGGGCGCAGCTCGTCGAGGATATCCTGTTTGTCCTGATAGCGCAGGTTGAGCTGCTGGGCGATAAAGTCAGCGAGATAGCCGGGATCGTTCGTCGATAAAATGGCGGCGTAAACATCGTCCGGCAATTTCTGCGCGAGCTCGGCATATTCCGTCACGCTGGCGTAGGTCTGGCGCAGCATCGCTTCCGTCCGCTTGCTATGGCACGAGGTGGCCGGCTCGTCGATGAGCTCGACCTGCGCCTGCAAAAACGGCTCGCGCTGCCACAGCCGCTTGAGGCGGGCGCGGCACGCGCCCTCCATCATCACGCGCAGCACGCGGTCAGACACGCGCAAAATCTGCGTCACGCGCGCGACCGTGCCGATCTCGTACAGGTCTTTTTCCTCCGGCTGCTCCACGCCGATCTCACGCTGGGTGACGAGAAAAATCTCCTCCCCGTTTTCCATGGCGCGCTCAAGCGCGTGCACGGAGATCGGACGCTCGAGGTCAAAGCTCGTGTTCATGCGAGGGAACACATTGAGCCCGCGCATGGCGATGACCGGAAGATTTTTTGTTACAGGTTCCATGGGGTTTCTCCTTATGAAGCGGAGTCTGCCGGCAGCGACGGCTGCGGCGCCTCCCCTTCTTTCTCTGTGCGGTGGGAAATTTTCGGCTGTTCCGTCCCCTCCACGCAGCCCGGCGTGATGGTCACGCGGTCGATCGTGCGGTCGGACGGGATGTCGTACATCACGTTCATCAGCAGACCCTCCATTACCGCGCGCAGGCCGCGCGCGCCGATCTTGCGCTCAATGGCCTTGTCGGCAATCGCTTCGAGTGCCTTGGGCTCGAACGTGAGCTCAGCGTCGTCGTAAGAAAACAGCTTTTGATACTGCTTGACGAGCGCGTTTTTCGGCTGGGTCAGGATCTTGACAAGGTCGTCGCGCGTCAGCGCGTCGAGCGCCGTGATGACCGGCAGTCTGCCGACCAGCTCGGGGATGATGCCGAACTTCAAGATATCGTGCGGCTGCACCTCGCGTAAAATCTTGCTTTCATCCACGTCGTTTTTGCTCTTGAGCTCCGCGCCGAAGCCCATCGACTTGCGGTCGAGACGGCTCTCGATGATCTTCTCGATGCCCTCGAACGCACCGCCGCAGATGAAGAGGATGTTGTGCGTGTCGATCTGGATGAACTCCTGATGC
>ERZ1027063.909-NODE-909-length-11560-cov-11.189744_pt1 | contig 11560 bp, 11 predicted proteins | sample MGYA00519423_ERZ1027063 | MGnify/ENA primary metagenome ERZ1027063 (study PRJEB26926, sample SAMN06164493) | human gut metagenome | biome: ENVO:00009003; feature: ENVO:2100002; material: ENVO:00002003 | host: Homo sapiens | place: USA | collected 2012 ...
GATGTGTATAAGAGACAGTTATTAGATTGTATCCAACTTTTTGCTTACACGGCAGAGAGAGGGAGAAAATAAAAGAGCTGGAGAAAATAGAAAGCGTCCTGAAAATGTGCAGGTAATTGTGCAGTACAAAAACATAGAAAGGCGAAAACCCTTGAAAATAAAGGATTTTCGGACAGGTAAATCGTAAAATGAAACTTGGAATCGGAGGACCGCTACCTGATTTTATATCTCAATAATCCTCAATAAATACGAATATTACTTGATTTGAAGCGGATTTTGGAACAAACCAACCATATATAACTTCATGTTTTCCTATGCTACTCTATACGAAAATGGCGTAAAAATGGCGTAGAGAAAACTTACACAAGGGATATAGGAACGCCGCTGCTACAAATCAGTTTTCCAACAGGTGTGGGACGCTAACAACTCCCACGCCTGTTTTTTTGTTGTCCTTCGGGGCAAATATCGGGGATATTATCGCTTGTGCGCCGTTTATTTTTCTCTGCCATATTACCACCCTACATTTCACTTATCTGCCCCTTGTGCGTTACAATCTGCAAATACCCGCCTTTATTTAAGCAAGGGGCAAGCCCATAATGAGCTTGCCCCACTGTCATTCGGAAGTTCAGACGGTGAACAATTCGTTCACCAATTTATTCCTCGCTTTCACTATCGCTGGCGGTATTTCTATAATCCTCCTGCACGCCCTCGGAGAGATCAAAACACATCGTTTTTGCGTCTGCGACCCAAAAGCCACGCACACGATAGCGTTTATCGCTTTGCCAAACGCCCTCCATAGCGGCACGAATGGGGTCAACCAGATTCTTGTTGGTGATGCTGACCGTGGCCTTCTGCTCACCCTTCGGCTTGGAGAACTTGTAGCCCCTCTGCTCACTACTCTTACACATACGAACCGCAAAAACCTTGTTTTTTGCGTCAAGCTGGCACAGGACAAAAGCAGGATAGTTCAGGTCATCAAGTACCTTTTTCGTAAAGGTGACACCGTTCTGGTTAATGAAAATGTCGGGGTATGCGTTGGTGTTCGCATCAAGGATCTCAAAGTTCAGTGCGTTAAAATCAAATTTCATAATGGTTTTTCCTTTCAGTATTAGAGATTTTTCAGCTCTTTCAGCAGTTCGCGGCGTTCCGAAGCTGTCCAGCGCGGGTCTAAAATGATATACCCTCTGAAATACTTGTCTTTAGAACGTGTGACCGTGAACCGCTTTGGCATAGCGTGTAGCCTTGCCGATTTGCCGGGTAGTGGCTTTTCATCTAAAATCTGTTGCACCTTCTGCCAATCGGATTTTTTTATGATTGCTGTGTGGTGTTCCTCTTTGAAATACTTGTTGAGCATAGTGTTTTTCACCGACTTATGCTCCCGAAAATCAATCGTACAAGTTTTCTGCATGAGTGCGTCCCCGCAATATTTCTCGTTCCGGAGAATACCGCGAATAGTAGCAGCCCGCCAAAAATCTTTCCCTTTAGGCGATTTGATGCCTTGCTCGGTCAGCGCGGCGGCAATTTCTGCGGGGGTTGCACCTTCCAAACAGCTTTCGTAGATGTACTCAACAATCTTTGCTTCTGTTGGCTCGATCAGCAATCGTCCGAAGTGGTCCCAATAGTAGCCAAGCGTGTTTATCACCGAGAATTGGTAGATACCCTCTGCCATGCGCCAGCGAATACCGTTTTTGATGGCTTCGCTCTTTTGCTGTGATTCCAATTCTGCAAGTGCTGACAAGACCGCTATCAGTAGATTGTTGCTGCCATCCCCGATAGAGGACAGCCCCTCGCTTTCAAACCGCACCGGAACAGGTGGAGTCAAGGCGTTCAGAGTACGCAAATTGTTCAAAATATCAACCGTATTTCTACCAAAGCGATTTATGCCCTTTGTCAAAATTAGGTCAATCTTGCCTGCTTTTGCGTCATCAATCATGTCCTTAAATCCCTGCCGCTTGTTCGTGGAAGTGCCGCTTACGCCGTAATCTTGATAGATTTTTACTAACTCCCAATCGGGATTGCTCTCAATTTTGGATTTGAAATAGACAATTTGCATCTCAAAACTGCCTACTTGCTGTTCTTCCTGTGTGCTGACACGGACATAAGCTGCAACACGCATTTTTCGGGTGGTCTGCCCTTGCGCTTGTACGGCTGGGGGTGGCGGTATTATAATTACACCGCCGCTTTCCCGATTCTTGCGGATTCCGTCATGTATGCGCTCCTTGCGTTCCTCCCGATTATCGGCGCGAGTCTTTTTTCGGCGGGACTGCTCTATCTCTTGAGGGTCAAGTTTCTTTGCCATATAAGCCCTCCCTTGCAGATATACGGATATTCCCGATGTGGTTCATAGGCGGCGCACCTCCTCGCTTACTGTTTTTCATTGGACAATTAACCTCCTTGCTGATTGTTATTTATGACTACCCTGCGGCGCATGAGCCAGGGGGTCACACAAAAGAAAACGAGCAGCAGAATTGCTCCTGCTGCCCGAATCGGCACTGCTTCTTATCGGGGGTAGATTTTATCGCCCCCTGCAAGTGACGGATATATGGTTATTTGATTTACAATGCCTTAACCGTGTCGATAAACTGGCTCATGCTCACCGCACCCGGCAAGAGGTTTTCCTCATTCTCAAACACCATGTAATAGCGGAAATTCTTGCCCGCTGCTGTGCGCCACGCTTGACCGAGTGCGATTTTCTCCCGGCTGTCATCATTTTTCAGATGTTCGCCCTTAGTTTCCGCACAGATGAGCTTGCCGCTCTGGGTCATAATCAGAATATCGGGGTAGTGCTTGATAAAGCCGTTAATTGCAAAGCCTTGACGTGCAATATTTCTGTGCCACCAGCGGACATTCGGCAGGGCGGTCAACTCTACAATCAACTTCTGTTCCAGTTTGTTCATGTCACCGTCCTCTGCTGCATACAGAGAACGGGCATATATGTCGGTATATGTGGCAGGATGGATAGAGGGGCGCAGACGGAAATAGGGCTTGCAGACGATGCGCTCCGTTTCCAGCCACCTTTCAAAGTTTTCTCGATAATGGGATTCCAGTAGCGTTTCAATTTTGGCGCGGATCTTTGCCGCATAGCCCAGCGGGGCTTTCTCCATAGCGGCAAGCTGCGCCTTATCCATATCGCTCACAATGCGGTCTATGTAGGCTTTCAGTTCGGCGGCGTCCACCATGTTCAGCTTGTTAAGCTGATTGAACATCATTTCCTTGCATTGACGTACCCGGCTTTCCGGCGGCAGATTGTTGAACCACTCTTTGAAGTACCGCTGTTCGGCGCTCTCCATCTTGAACACCTTCGGCAAACCGCCGTCCTGCTCCCGCACGTCGATTTCGCGGATTTCATCGTCTGCGGCGGCAAAGTCAATATCGTATGCCTTGCCCTTGAGGGTAAAGCCCTCTGCCAGCATTTCCTTGTCCAGCAGTTCAAAAGAACCGTCCGTAAACAAAGATTGCTCAACTTTCAGGAAAAACTGCGGGATTTGCAGCGTTTCAATATCCTCCCGGAACTGCGGGTTTACTTGGAATGATTTCACTTTATCCCGCACCTCCCACGGAAGATTGTCCATCATCGGGTCATTGTCTGTCTGTTGGATAGCGTCTGTATATGCCTTTTCGACCTCTGCGGCAGCGTCCAGCATGGTGTCGGCTTTCGGGGCAGTTTCAGGCGTTTGTGCCTGTTCTCTGCGCCGCTCCAACTCTGCCCCGATAGATTTCCCATCCAGCCCCGAAAAATCGTCCTCGGCGGTTTCCAAAGGGGGTTCCATTTCAGGACACCCTTGTTGATCAGGCAGCGTGATTTGTTCTGCTGGCTGTTCGGGAACCTGCGGTTTTGCGGACTCACCGATCCGATAGTCCTTATCGCTGAATCCTGCGCTGTTCAAGCCCTTGACTATATGCGCCACAGTATTGTTGAAGTCGTTGGAAGAAGTCAGCACATAGGACATATTGAGTGCGCTCTGTGTGTGCTGGCTCGTATGGGGCAGACGGAGAATCCGTCCTAAAATCTGCTCCACGTCAACCTGACTTGTCTTATTGGCAAGAGACGCAAGGATATAGGCAAAGGGGCAATCCCAGCCCTCTTTCAGCGCATTGACCGTGATAATGTATCGAATCGGACAGCTTAGGGACATCAACTCCACATTTTTCAGTTCGTTCACATCAGCGGTACGAATGGCAATTTGCTCGGCGGGAATCCCGGCGTCCACCAGTTTGTCCCGCAGTTTTTCAAAGGTGGTCGCGTCCTCCTTGCCTTTCGGCTGTGCCTGAAACAGCGCGATAGGGCGGATATATTTCCCCGTCTTGGCGTACTCCGCGCTTGCGATTTCTTCCAGTTTGTTCCGCAGGTCGATCGCGTCAATCAGTACCTCGGATTGGCTGTCCCGGTTATAGACGATCACGGGCAGCTTTACCATGTGTTCGTTTTTCAGCTGCACCGCGTCCACATAGGAGATGATATTGCTCTCCTTTTTCGGCGTGGCGGTCAAATCCAGCACAAAGCAGGGATTGAAGTTTTCCAGCATTTCAAGGCTCAATTCCGACCGGGCATGGTGGCTCTCGTCCACGATGACAAGCGGGTTAAGCTGGTTGATGATCTGGAACAGTGCGGTTTCATCCGCTTTTTCAATGGGGCTGTCGGGCTTACCCAGCACCTTTGCAAACTCGGCAAGATTGCTGTTCTCCTGATAGGCTTTCAAGACCTCCTTGCCGCGCCCACGGAACGAATCGTAGGACAGCACCATAACCGACAACTGCTCCGTTACGGCGGTGGGGTTGAAGTTCTGACCGTTCAAAAGCTCCTGCTTGGTGTAAACCTCCACACGCCCGCCGAAATCCACGTCAATCTTCTGACGGTAGGGGTGGGATGTGTCTTTCAGGGCTTTCGCCGTCTGCGTCAGAATCGCGTCCGACGGAACAAGCCACACGACCGCCTTTGTCTTGGTAGCGGGGAGCGCGTCAAAGATGGGGCGAACGGCGTTGCAGGCAATAAAGGTCTTGCCGCCGCCTGTCGGCACCTTGAAGCAGAGGTTTGGAACACCGGGTATAACGTTTTGGTATAGCCCTAAAGTCGGGGCTGATTTTTCCTGCCAAAACAGGCGAAACGCCGCTGCGTCACTCTTTGTTTCGTTCAGCAGTTCCAGATAGCGGGTCAGGTCCGCTATAACCTTTTTCTGATATGATTTCAGTTCCATACAGCGAACACCCCCTTACAGTCTGCTAATATCGCGCGGAATTTTCTTAAATGTGATGCCCATTTTTGCCAGCTTATCCTCGCTGATAGAGCAGCGGTCGGCGTAGATCACCGTCCCATCAGCTTTTTCCGTAATGGTGGAGAGAAACGCATAATCCAGTACTGTCACGCGCTGCGGCTCGTAGTAGAAGTAATAGCCTGTGCTGTTGTGCTTGCCGAGGTAATACGGATTGTCGCCGATAGGTGGGGCGTAGGGCTGCTTGGTTTCCATGAACCAGATGTATTCCCGGATTTTCTCTGGGGCAACCGCTTCATTCAGGCAATCGCCCACAAGCAGCGGTTCGCCCAAGTCATAAAAGCTGAAATTGCCGCCCGTACCCGCCACGGCATTCTTGCCCTCGCCGTAGCCATTGATAACACGCTTGACGCGTTCGGCGGTGATGCTGTCAGCATAGTCTCCCATTTCAACAAGGATGATTCTTCTGCATCCACCATCATGCTTATTCATGTTAAGAACCGCTTGCGCTGTTGTACCAGACCCAGCGAAAGAATCAAGTACAATCGAGTCTTTTCTTGTAGCAATTTGAATTATACGCTGTATCAATCGAACAGGTTTTGGATAGTCAAAAGCTGTTGGCGTACCGAAGATTTTTCCAATCTCTTTTGTAGCTTCCTGCGAATGCCCGACGCCCTTGTTATCCCACCAAGTCCAAACGTTTTTACCCTCCCGTTCAGATAAGTAGGTCTTTCGACGCGGTATGCCCTTTCCGTCAGCTCCAAACCACATTCGTCCTTCATCACGTTGCTTGATAAACTCACTCTCCACGTTTTTCCAACAACGACCTTCTGGGGGAGTATATCTCGCTCCGCCTGGTGTAATAATTTCATACATCTGGTTCGGACGAAAACCCTGCGCTGTAAAATCGCTCGATGCCCACGGACCACGGGGGTCATTATCTGGATTTTTATAATTCTCGGCATCTTCTTCGCTTAATGCAACTTTGCTTATTGCGTTAGGGAGATAAGAGATGTCTTTACAATACGCGCATACATATTCGTGGGCGGTACTTACCAATTTACGCATATCGGGAGAGGTGCGTTTTTGCCAAACAAATTGTGCCAAGAAATTATTTTCACCAAAAATTTCGTTACATATCATCCGTAGTAATACTTGCTCTCTGTCATCAATGCTGATGAAAATAACACCATCGTCCGCCAGCAGCTTTTGCAGCAGCTTCAAGCGCGGGTACATCATGCACAGCCACTTGTCATGGCGGGTCAAGTCCTCGCCCTCTTTGCCGACAACCTCACCCAGCCACTTTTTGATTTTCGGATCGTTGACGTTGTCGTTATAAACCCAGCCCTCGTTGCCAGTGTTGTAGGGCGGATCGATGTAGATGCACTTGACGCGCCCCTCGTACCGGGGCAGCAGGGCTTTCAGGGCTTCAAGGTTGTCACCCCGGATAATCATGTTGTCGCTGCCGTTGTCCTCGCTATGCTCCCCGTTTTCGTCAAAGCTATACTTGCGCTCCAACACCCGGAACGGAACTTCCTGATGATGATTGATAACCTTGCTCTTTCCAATCCATTCAAGTGTTGGCATGGCTGATTTCCTCCATAATCGTGTTATCCTCATTTCAAATGAGGGTTTTTCTACCCTGACCCTCAGCAGTAATGAGGGTCACTCCTGTCTATGCCTGTGCAGTGGTTATTGTGGTGAAAGACCTATCCTGTCTCGGAAGGACTAAATCTTTGTCAAACACTGTCATCGTTTGTCGAATCGACGATTTAGGTAGATTCGTGACAAGGGATCAGTGCGCCCATTCGCACCCGCGAGGTGGAATAGACCCCATTATTTCGAGTTAGAGTCGCTGATATAATCTGCGGCTTATTTTTCATTTTCGGCAGTTTTTTTGATATACTTGCCGTTCTTGATTCTCGCGTCCGCTGGCTTCTCTGCGTCCTCTGGAATCCCCCAGACCGAGCCAATGCGGATAGCACCGGGGACGCGCCCCTCTCCGCACAAAATCTGAATACGGCGGGTGGAGATGCCCCAGCGTTCGGCGGTTTGCGCGATAGATAAATACTTCATGGGCGGTACTCCTGTTGCAGTTCAGTTCTGCGTCTGCTTATAAAATCACAGTATAATTATAATCGTCAAAGCGAATAAAAGCAAGGGCTTTCTGAAAAGTTCAGGAAATATTTTCAATTCAGACATGAAAGGGGTGTGGGGATTCCCCAACAACAAAAGGAGCAGTTCGGGCGCAAGGCAGAACCGCTCCTTTTTCCGGTGTGTACGGACACCGGATGTGCTTGCTACTCTCTCAAATCTCATATCCGCAGATACACCGCGCTCCCGCTTTCGCAAAAGCAGGGGCGCATATTTTTTGAAAATTTCTCATTTCGATACCTGCGTTTTGACTTAAAAATGTCCGTTGTTAAGTGAAAGGAAAAAATTTTTGCCGCCATACTCAACAAACGGCAAAAAGGTGTCCGTTGTAAAGTGAAAGGAGTTCTTTGATATGCCAGACCGCACACGACCCATCCGCAAGGAAATCTGCCTAAATGAGCAGGAATTGAGCGTAGTTCGCCACAAGATGAATCAACTCGGCACCCGCAACTTCGGCGCGTATGCCCGGAAAATGCTGATTGACGGGTACATCATCAAGGTCGATTACACCGAGCAGAAAAAGTTAGCTGCCGCTGTCAGCAGGATTGCCACAAACATCAACCACGTCTGCCGCCGCATCAACAGCACCGGGCATTTCTACGATGCCGACGTTGCCGAGCTGAAAGAACGGATGGCTGACGTATGGGAGCTGCTGAAAGTACAGCAGAGAAACGAATTGTAATTCGGGAAAGGAGTACAGATATGCCGCGCATGAGCAAATCAAAAAAGCTGGAATGGTCGTTCTTCCTGAATGACCGGGGACGCAAGGCGTACAACACGCTCTGCCGCCGCTGCGTCCACGATTGCAAGCAGAGTTTCCGGGCGGTTGTCGTTATTTGCCCGCATTATCAATCCAAGAGGGCAAAAAAGGGTGGTACATCTGCGTACTCCCCTCGCGGACCCGATGGAACGCCACCATGAATACCGCAGACACCGAAAGGAAGTGATACGCCATCTATATCAAGATTGATACCTCGCTCCCACCGTTCATTCCTCTGCCGCAATTTATGGTAGTCAGCGAACATTCCATCAACGCCAAACTGCTATATGCCCTCCTGCTGAACCGCACGATGCTTTCGCAAAAATCAGGGTGGGTATCAGAGGACGGAAATGTGTATGTCATCTACACAATCAAGCAGATGGCGAATGACCTGAATCGGAGCGAAAGAACGGTAAAAACCGCCTTGTGCGAACTGGAAAATGCCGGGCTGCTGACTCGCGTCCGACAGGGTTTGACCAAGGCAAACAGGCTGTTTCTGCAAATACCCGATGGGGTGCAGCTTTCTTCCCCTCTGATGGGCAAAGGCTGCCTTTCAGAAGTGCAGAAAACCGCCCCTCTTGATGGGCAGAAATTGCCCACAAGTAATACTAATACAGAATATAAAGAACAGAGTAAGACCGAAAGAGTAGAGAGTACGCGCCGCCGATATGGAGAGTATCAAAATGTTTTTCTGTCAGGAGAGGAATATTCCCGGCTGGAGACGGCTTATCCCGGCAAAGCTGCCGAATACATTGAGCGGCTGTCCCGGTACATGGCTTCCAATGACAGGCACTATGCCAATCATTACGCCACCATCAAGAAGTGGTTGGACGAGGACAGCAAGGGCAGGAGCGCGAAAAACTACACCTACGACGATAACGAGGGAGAGTGTCTATGAATCCGATTTTTACAAAAATGGTTGATGCCGTTGAAGCGGCTAATGCCGCACCTGACGATTACATCAATTCCGCTGATGGGCTGAAATACTGCGGCAAGTGCCATACGCCGAAAGAAGCCTTTTACCCCGCAGACCTTCAGGCACAGGGCTTTACCAAGCACCCGGTTATGTGCAAGTGCGTCGCCGAACGCCGAGAACGGGAAGAAGCGGAGCGTCGGGAATATGAGAGAATGTCTTACATGACGATGCTCCGCAGCGAAGCGTTCCGCGATATGCCTGCCGCTGGCTGGCGATTTGAGTCAGCCGCAGTTACAACGCCCCAGCTTGCAAAGGCGAGGGGCTACGCACAGAACTGGGACGAGTTCAAAAAAGCGGGAATCGGGCTGCTCCTGTTCGGAAATGTCGGCACAGGAAAGTCCTATGCCGCTGGCTGTGTTGCCAATGCTCTGATTGACCGTCTGGAGTCTGTCCTCTTTGTGGGAATGTCTGATGTAGTCAACCGTATGCAGGGCAATTTCGGTGCAGACCGCGACCATTACATGAAATCGCTTATGCGCCCCGACCTCCTCATACTGGACGATTTGGGAGCAGAGCGTAACACCAGCTTCGGCAAGGAGCGCGTATTCGATGTGGTTGACAAGCGGCTGCTGACAGGCAAGCCCATGATCGTCACCACGAATATCCCGCTTTCCGTTATGAAGCAAGCCGCCGATCTGGATGACCGCCGCATTTTTGACCGCATCTTGGAAGTCTGCGTCCCCATCATGTTTGACGGTGACAGCTTCCGCAAAAGCACCGCTGCCGACAATCTGAAAAAGGCGGCTCGTCTGCTCGGCTGATAAACCCAAGAAAGGAGCTTTTACATGGAGAATTGCATCGGCACCGTTCCGATTCATCTGAAAATGACGCTGACCACCAAAGAGGCGGCAGAATACAGCAATATCGGCATTAACAAGATTGACAGTATGCTGCGTTCGCCCAACTGCCCCTTCGTTTTGTTTGTCGGCACAAAGAAGCTGGTCAAACGAAAGGAATTTGAGCAATTCATCAGTGAGAAACTGGTGATATAAGAAGTTCCGAAAAATTTACAAATTGCCGGAGAGTTTTTCACAATAACTACTTGAGGGAATGGACAAAATCTGCTATACTTATCGTGTAGCAGTGCGTCCATTTCCCTTCAAGGGAAAGGAGCATTTCATGGGAAAAAATCTCAAAGGAAAAGACTGCGGTAAGGGTATCTACCAAAGAAAGGACGGTTTATACAGCGCACGATTTGTTGATAAAACAGGAAAAAGGCATGAGAAATATTTTCAGACTATTCCCGAAGCAAGGAATTGGATGGAAGAAGCGAAATATGCCGACAAGCACGAAGAAGTTTTTGTTGCCACCGAAACAACGGTTGACCAATGGTTTAGTTTCTGGATTGAAAATATAGTAGGTGACTTAGCCCCTAATACGCTCCGCAATTATCGGGAGCGATATTCCAAAAACATTCAGCCCGTTATCGGTAGAATGGCGATTGCCAATGTCAAGCCCATGCACTGTAAGCAAGTCTTGATTCGGATGGACGCTGATTATGCTGGTTCTACTATCCGACAAGCCTATATTGCTATGGGCACATTGTTCAAGGCGGCGAAAATGAATGACTTGATTGCCAGACACCCAATGGATGGTGTGCGGTTTACAAAGCCAGTTCGTGCTGTGGATGATATAAAGTTTCTTACTTGCGATGACCAACAACGTTTTCTTGAAGTTGCCCAGCGTTCCCACAACTATAACCAATACGCCCTTATCCTCGAAACAGGCTTGCGTACTGGCGAAATGATTGGATTAACTTGGGATGCGATTGACTTTGAAAAACGAACACTTACGGTCAACAAGACTTTGGAGTTTAGGCACGCTCAAAAATACTGGCGTGCAGGTCCTCCAAAGACTCAACAGAGTTATCGCACAATTCCCTTGACGAACAGAGCCTACGATATTCTGAAAAGCATTTGGGATAGCCGGGATAACAGGAAAGAGTCTCCCTTGCTTTCACAGACGCTTGAATACATAGACAGGCGCACAGGCACAACCTCACAGCTTGTTATGCGTGACCTTGTTTTTATCAACTGGCGTACAGGAGAGCCAGCGAAGAACAGCTCCTATGATACCCACCTTTACAAGCTCTGCGACGAAGCAGGGATAAATCGCTTTTGTATGCACGCTCTACGCCATACTTACGCCACAAGAGCCATCGAAAGTGGTATGCAGCCGAAAGTGCTGCAAAAGCTATTGGGTCATGCCAGTATCAAGACAACGATGGATAGGTATGTTCATGTAACTACCGATTCGCTCGACCAAGCTGTACGGCAGTTTGAGTCAAAAGGGTTTTCTGACATAAAACTCAATGCGAAAATGGCGTAAAAATGGCGTAGTAGCCGAAAAGCCAAAACCCGAAAACCCTTGCAAATCAAGGAAAAATCGAAGGAGAATGAGTATATATGAAATTAGGAATCTGTCTCTTATACACATCTGACGCTGCCGACGACTTAATAG
>ERZ1027063.911-NODE-911-length-11549-cov-24.038107_pt1 | contig 11549 bp, 8 predicted proteins | sample MGYA00519423_ERZ1027063 | MGnify/ENA primary metagenome ERZ1027063 (study PRJEB26926, sample SAMN06164493) | human gut metagenome | biome: ENVO:00009003; feature: ENVO:2100002; material: ENVO:00002003 | host: Homo sapiens | place: USA | collected 2012 ...
ACAGTACCGGATACTCCGATTACGCTGATTGTCGGATGATCCTCCAGCTTCTTGTCTCCCTTATACGCACGTACCGTTATCTCCAGATTCTGATTCTCCGGCGTATAAAGCGGCACCATAAACTGTAAATGCTCCGTGATCATATATCCCGGACAGTCTGTATAGTCATATACTTTGTTCAGAGTCGGATCCAGTGCAGTCATGCTCTCCGGGAAAATAACTTCCACCCGGTCGGCATAGCCCCAGGTCGTAAACGTAAGTATTCCGCTTTCTCCACATTTAAATATAGGATCGTGCGGGGAAAGAATACGTTCTACGCTACTGGCCAGAGCAAATTCCGTCGTGCCATAGCTTAGATTATTTTCATTTCCGACATTATCCACGGCATATCCCAATACCGTGAAATCTCCACTAAATATGGGTTCATCCTCCGTGATAGTGATACGGATACTTCCATCTACATCTGGCAGATAAGTCTTGGTTATAGCATTATCTGTGTTTTTGATGACCACATAAAAGTCTTTTACACCGCTCAAATCGTCATCTGCCGTAACGGTTACTGTTATAGATCCATCCCGCCGGTCAATCAGATCTCTGTCTTCCATTATTTCCAATCCGCGGATCACCGGCGCTTCTCCGTCCGCTATTAAAGTGATCTTATTCTTTTCATCCAGTTCATGCGCCGAGTACACTTTATCCGATTCTTTGTCTGCTTCCGCAACCGGAATAACCTGTATCGTCTGTCCGGACAGATCTCTGCTGATTGTAAATTTCTGTACTCCCATAAGGTCTCTGTTTTTGTTAGATCTCACTGTGTAAGAGTATGAATATTGCTGCAGCGCCGTTGTGCCATCCGTCGAATAAGACAATCCATTTGCATCTGTCCTGATGGATGTATCTGCTATCTCAGTGGATGCTGTGCGGATTATATTTCGGGCTACGCTGCTATCATCTGATACAGTCTCGTAGATAGTCTCGTTAAGTTGGTATCCCCGGCTTGCCGTACCATCCATATAAGCCTCATTTTTTAGGGTAAATGGAGTACTGCCATCGGCACGCACGTACCAACTCTTATCCGTTGCCGGATATACATTATCTGCAGATGCATCAATGACCAGCTGCTTCGTATAAAGCTTCCATAGTACATCTTTGGCGTCAATGAGGATATGCGTTGTCTCACTGATATTTCCAGCCACATCGACCGCTGCAATATGCAAATACTGATTGTATTCTGCCGTTACCACATTTACATGAGGAACCTGTACATAATTTGCATTGCCGGTAACAACCGTATCCCCATTTTGGTCTACGAGATAGTAATATCCCTTCACGCCACTAACCAGCGTATTTTTCGTAACATTAGATTCGCATAGCATTGATGTGCTTCCCGTTAGGTAAGATTCCACTTTATGGTAATAATCCGTACCATTATCGCTCGGCACCTGCCATGTGACGCGAATTGATTTACCATCCAAGGGCTCTTTTGTGACTTGATCCGATATCTTGTCTGGAGCTGCAAAGTCAGTAGCCGTAACCCCGGCAAGATCCAGACTCTCCTGATATCCAATAGCCTTGGAGTGCAACTCACCGATCCCGGATCCGCTACGCTCTCCGCTATTCATTTCATACATCAGTGCATATGAAGAATTGACATAATTACTGCCACCATATGCCGGTTTCGATGAAATAACCTGTCCTTCTGTCATTCCACATCCTATTCTCCCCGTTAAAACAGCTTCCTGAACGCTCACTGAAAGATAACTTTCTGTCTCGTGCTCACTTTCAAATTCTATTCGTATATTTGTGCTTCCTGCAGGAATTGGTATGTCATATTTAAAGTACCAGTTAATTCCATAAAACCAACTCGAACCACCCCGAGTTGCACTTGGTATAAAATACGATGTTGCATTTGCCGATGGATTAGGAATATAGTCATCATCAGCACCATCTTTTCTCCACTTTGTTACAGAACCATCTCCGTTATAATGTAGCCACACATAATCTGTGTCTTCATATACAGCTTGATCGTTATCATCAAAATCATAGTTAGCATGAGAATAACTGGAATAATTATTCTCACCGCCGTAATTTCCCGCTATAGCTCTTTGATATTCTGTCCTAATAAATGACTCAATATCATAAATACTTTTCTGAAAAATCAAACCGTTCTGGTTATAAACCTTTAACGTTCCAGAACCAGCACTAATTCTATGGCCTCTCTGCTGATTTATCAAACCACTAAAATGTAAATACTTGAAGCCATCTGCCGATACATTGGCAATTCTCTGCTTGACATAATACCGATCATCGTCATCATCCTCATAGGAGTAATTATTATTCCTAAAGGATCCAATAATAGATCTTGACGTATCGCAAGCTGAGGTATGATGATGTACAAGTCTTTCCCCTGCTGTACCTCCTTGATAACCGGCTCCCCCACCAGCCATACCTGCTTGCCCTGCATTGCCATCAATTACACTGGCCGCGCTTCCACCAGCATTTCCGTTGCCATGTGAAAATGCTCCGCCGCCTCCACCAGCAATCAGAAGAGTTCCTTTTTGATTGGACACAACAGAAGTCATGCCCCCACCATTACCAAAAGAAGATGCGTTACCGCCACCATTGTAGCCATTTTGACCACCAACTACGTATGTTAAGATCTCACCTTTTCGCAACCAAAATGTTCCGGTAACACTACCACCATAGCCTCCGGTATAGGAACCATAGCTTTGCCCCTGTGCTCCCATAGCATTTATAGAATAGAGACCTGTATACGGTACAGTATATTGCTTTGCTTGTCCGTCAAACGTATATGTCTGATCAATGACTGTCGTGCTGCTGATGTCATTTGCACTGTTGACCCTGATCCACGCTCCATCCTCTTTTTTTTGGTATACAAGATAGGTCTTATTATTCTGATCAGACTGTGACCAGGATAAATCTACCGCACCTTTTCCGTCGTTTACCTCGTAGTTATCTACCGCCTGTAGCCTAAGATCTACCCATTGCGCATACAGCGTCATATCTTTGGATGGTATAATTTGATCTCCGGCTCCGCCAGCAGGCAGGCTAAAATCCGAATCATAATACCAACCGCCAAATGACCAGCCATCTTTGGTCGTAACCGGTAAAGTAATCGGATCGGAATGATACGCAGCCTTTACCGTATCTACATTTCCATCCGGTGCTGTAAATATATACTTGTTATCATCTAACCATCCTTTAAAAGGCTGTTCCCGCATCCACTCAACAAAGTGCTTCGTTCCCAAAATAGTTTCTACTGTTGATCCACCATTCGTTTCAAAGGATACCTGATATCCCTCCGGTGCCTGAATAAAATCCGCCTGTAAGACATATTTTTTCAAATATAACTGAGTGATCGATTGTTTATCTAATCCACCGTACTTTCCTCCATTTGCGTCAATTACAAGCGTACTTTCACTTTTTCTCCACTGTGCGTATAAAGTAATAGTTCCTCTATCCGTATCTGTCCATGTACTTTGATCATTCCAATCTGAACTACTAAGATTGTATATCTCTTCCTTATCGGTAAAAGAGACTCCTGATCCATCTTGCTTGGTATTCCATCCAGTAAATACATATCCAACTCTGGTATAATTATTCTCCGTCAAATGTGTAACAGGAGTTACTGTCTCACCTTCATATATTGTTTCGTTGTTGTACATGTGATAACTATAATCCATATAACCATTATATTTTTTTATGTTCGGGTCATAAAATATTCTATACTGGTTCCAAGAAATCTTTTTACACCAGTGCGCAGATAATCCCACTCCCTGCTCTAAGTTCCGGCAAAAAGGACAAAGGTAATAATAAAAAACAGGATTTTTTTCGCTTCCAAGATCTAAGTACTGTATGGATGAGGCTGCCTCCCTGCTCATATATATATTTGAGTCTTCCAAAGGCTCCCCACAATCGGCACAGAATGCCTTCCAGCCAGAATAATAATACTGCATACATTTTTGTGTACCGAATTGAATACCATGCCAATTTTCATCACTGGTATAACCATCATGAATACACTGTCCCGGACGATGTACAACCTTCCACGATCCAACGGGTACTTCTCCCCATCTGGCTACTTTGTAATAATGCTCCCCGGTTCGTAAACTCCGCAAAGATGATTTTATGCCGGTATATACAGTGGTACTGTCATCCTCCGCATACCATGTATAATTCTGGTCCCCGGCACAGGTTGTAAATGCCTTTCCGTCTGGGCTGAACGATACGTAAGGGCTGTTATAAATCGTCTTCTTATCAGCTGCTTCTGCCTGTCCCGGAAACAGCAGCATCAATCCCAGCGCCAGCAATCCCATCTTTGCAGCTAAATAGCGCTTTTTTCTTATCATCTGTATCCTCCTTTTTCATTTATCAATTTCAACTGCATATGGAAACCGGAGAATAAAAAATCCGAGTGGAGCATACTGCTCTACTCGGACGAATATTGTCGATATTTAATTTATATGATATGATAATCACGCTGTCGACTCTTTCCAGCAGGAAGGAGGTGTACACCTTGATCTATGAATACATATTAGCATTCTTTATCTCTGTATTGGCAGGTATCGTTTCTTACTATATCTGCAAGTGGTTGGATAGGGATGTATAGACAGCACCAGCCCAAAACGGATGCTCTACCGTAAATTGAGCAAAAACCCCAGTAGTTGCACCTACTGGGGTTTTGCTTTGTACATCTTTAAATACATACTAGCTTCTCATAGCTACTATAGCATTTTCACTACACTTTTTCAAGTAGTTTCACATAGCAAAACCTTTATAACAACGCAAATATATGGTATGATATAGTTCTGGGAAAGTCAAAGAGCCAAGGCGGCTGCCCCTCTCCGGAGGGTTCACCCTCCAGCGTTATGAAAGGAGGGCGATAAGATGAATGTTACATATGCGGATTTATTCCAATTTTGTATGTTTATCGTTGCTCTTATTGGTCTGTGCTATCAGATCTTTAAGGATAACAAAAAGAAATAGCCGCCACTACTGCAATAGTGACGGCTGTTTTTAGTACTAAACAGTTATTTTGCTATTTGGGGTAGCCGCCTCTTTGGCTTTCCCTTTATCTTTACTATACCATCACTCTCGGATCATTTCAAGTAATTTTACACAGCAAAACCACCCCAAAACTTTGGCCAGTAGAAGGGTGGTCTTTGCTACTCAACTTATTTTGGTCAACCCACCTTGTGGGGCGGTTGTTCCTTTTATATATAATTGCACCCTTATCCCTGAATGGCAACCTCTTTCTGCTGTTCGCTTTCTTCCATCAGTTTGATTGCATCTCGATGGAACTCTTCCAGTTCCTCCGGTGTCAGGACATCTTCCTCCCCTGTCCATACCACCGTATCTCCGTCCAGTGTTACCGTCTCCCCATCTGGATTCACTGACCGTGCCGAATGTATTTCGGCCCCAATATACTGATCTTTGGTATTTTCCATTTTTCTCGTCTCCTTTCCAGTCTTACTGTGATACACCACATCGGCTGCAATAGGTACATTCCTTTTCTACAACCGTATGCGTATCTTCATCCCAGGCTTCATAAGTTCCAGTTGTCCACTCATGCTCCGTACCGTCAAATCCTTCTCGTCCCAATTCGTTTCCACAACTCGTACAATAAGTAACTCTGACACCGTGTTCATCACAGTATGTTGCATCAACTTCTACTCTAGTTTCTGGAGTGTGTGGTAATGCCGGATCCGTTCCTGTTGCTCCTACATCCCCACAGATAGAGCAGACCATAGTCCAATCTCCACCGCCGTTACAAGTAGGTGCAGACGGCCAATATTCCTTGACATAATTATGATTACAGGGAGCTGCCGTTGGTGCCGGTGTGGAAGCTGCGGGCGCTGCTGTCGGTGCCGTGGTTGGTACCGGCTTTGCTGTTGCTGTGGGTGTCTCTTTCGACGCTTCTGTTGCGGTTGTACCAGTCTTACCGGTGCTGGTAGTATTAGCTGCAACTGTCGTTCCTGATCCCGCGGTTGTTGCCGACTTCGGAGTTGCCGTTGCCTTAGGTTTCGCAGTTGCCGTTGCCTTAGGTTTCGCAGTTGCTGCTGCTTTCGGCGTTGCTGTGGTCTCCGGCTCCTTTGTCGCTACGGGCTTAGGAGTCGGTGTTGCCGTCTCAGTCACTACCGGCTTCCCCGTCTCCGTCGGCAATAAAGTGTCCACAGCCGCCTGTGCCTCTGCAGTGATATCAGGATCCCTTGTTTCCGTCTCAGCCATTATCACTTCTGCAGCATCCTTATCCTGTGCCTTCCCACATCCTGTAAAAGATGTGACTGCCAGTGCCGTCACTAATATAGCACAAATAATCTTTTTTTTCATTCTTCGTCCTCCCAGACCTTTCAGCCTTTTTCTATGTTTATTGTATAAATATAGTCTTCTTTTTTGTGTCCAATAGTACGGACTCAATTCTTTGTTTTATCTTTTTTGATATGATTATTATATCATTTTGCAGAATATCTGTATACATTTTACGGAATTTTCTGTTTCGATATTTTGGACAAAAATGCCGATAAAACAAAGAAGTACAAAGACCTCTATATATTACATGACAATTCTCGTCAAAATCTTACAGTCCATCTTCCAGTTTTTCGTCCGATTTCCATATGCAGTTGTCAAAGATCATCACAGCAAATATCGCTGTAAAGTGGGGGCAGGGCTCGAACCTGCCGGTCATCAGACCCGATTTCTTTGTCACACCCACTGACTATCTATTCGCAGATTTTTACAACACGCAGAGAACCCTGTGCCAGTGCAGCATAAAAAGCTGCTACATTATCGTTATCCATGTAGATATTTACTCTTTGTGCCGGAGTCGTAGAGTCAGATGTACTGATCACCGCACCGGCAGAGTCAAATACTTCCTGGACAAACACATTTCCCCATACAAGGGATGCTGCCGTATCTGAAGATGCGTCTGTCCAATTATCATCTGTATTTGCCAAGGACTGTGAGGTATCCCCTTTATTGGCATTTTCATTTACCTGATAGATGTTGATTCGGTCTCCGGATCGCAGGACGCCTCCCACCACCTGATACAGATCATCGGCCTTGAATCCGGCCACTACCGGCTGCGTCATATCCTTTGTGATGTCATTAACAGCAGTAAACATCCCAGTGGTAATAATGGATCCCTGATCTACTGCATATACGCTGATCAAATCCGTTAGATCTTCTGGATTACTTACTGCGCCGGACGGGATCAAAGATTTATCTACCTCTTTTTGAGTGATATAGTCTGCCGTGATCAAAGTGCCTTTGGGTACCGGCTTTGTGGTTACATAAACCGACCCTTTTTCATAGTCGGACAATGCCGTTTTTTCAGCGTTAAGTAAAACCGCATATACTACAGCTGCCACCAGCAGCGATACGATAATCACTCCCGGCAAGATACTTCTTTTTTCTTTCTTTTCCTTTTTCATTCTGTCCATCCTTTAATTATTTTTTACAATGTCTACCAACTTATCTTTTTCAGCTGGGACGGTGACACCAAAATAGCCATCGACCTGATAGCTGATCCGGCTGTATACACTGGTAGATTCAATGACTTGTCCATTGGGTGACGTTGCACTCCCTAGCGTCTCGGTTGCCGAATAGTTAAGCCCCTCTCCAAATGAGGTCACTTCTACCTCTGATCCCCGCACGTTGTATACGATATACTGCTCTACCAGAACCGGGCTTGATATCAGTCCTGTAGGGTCTTCCCATTGGTCGTTAAGACCCATATTTATCTTTAAAGCTTCCTGGTAGATGCTATACGCCTGCTCAGGATCCTTTATAACCAGGTTATGATTAATGCCATATTCCTGGATATCGATCACGGCAGATGCAAGATTTGACGCTGCAAGGGTATCTTCCGTATGAGTTTTAAGTGATATGTATTCCCGTATCTGTAAGGCAAATGCTACCGTTGCTACGAGGAACAGCAGGACGTATACCATCGTAAAAGTCGCCAACTCCCCTTGTCGTTTTTTGGTTATCCATCTTATCATGATTAATTTTTGGCCGTAGACATTCTGCGTACTCTGATCGGTATAGTTCCGTCCTCAAAAAAGAACCGCAGCATATCATTTCCGTCCATATTAAGCTGTTCTATCGGCAGCTTACAGGTTATCTGTAGATATACCGCGTTGCCATAACCTGCATCCGTCATGGTGGATCCTGTCAGGTCAATATCTGTGACCTGTAGATCTGATAAATCTTGCATAAGGCTTGTCCGGCTTGCTGCATCCAGATATCCCATAGTCTCCATGGTAAGCATGTATTTACGGGATATCTGCTTTACATCTTCATTTAGGCTGAGTATCTGATATAAGCCAAAAAAGACTGTAATCAGAATCACCGCAGCAATCACCATGATCATTGAGGGCAATATGTCTACTACGCTTCCTTTTCTCTTTTTCATCATCCCAAAATACCGATTGCCTTATTCTGCATGGCGGTTACGATTGCCTGAATAAAACTTGTCAGACTATCCTTCATGACTACGCATAATAACAGTGCGATAATGCACAGGCCCACCGTAACCAAGATTCCATCGATTCCACGGCTCTTGTGATAAAATACCTTCTGGGCCAGTTCCATTGCTTTCAGCTGCATTTTTGCCATTTTCATCTTCATTTTCGTTCCTCCTATTTTTTAAGATATTTGTAGTTACATGTATCAGAAAGACCCGACCGACGCATACATCTGTGTGATAGCAGCATACAGGGCTACACCGATCATTGCGCCCATAATGCCCATCAGACAAAATGTAGTTATTCGGTTGAGTTTTTCTTTCTTTTTAAGTTGCAGACTTGCCTGCATATCCGTGATCTGCTGGGATATATCCCGCAGTAGTTCCATCGCCTGTCCAGATTCCCGGGCTTGTAACAAAATAATGCAGAGCGAATCGATAAATCCATTGTCAAATTTTTTGTTAAGTTCTTCCAACGATTTATCAAATGAACCGTTAAAATAAATGGTAGTAGAAAACTCACTCAGCGCATTTCTTAAACGTCCCGCCGGAAAGGACTGATAACTCTCTGACAAGGCATCAATCATAGGCACCCCTGCGTGAATCTGTACCTGTAAAAGACTGTACAGCGTCTGAATCTGTGGGGTCATTGCGTCATTATCTTTGTTGTTCATATACAACAATAATAATGGCAGCAAAAAGAACCCAATCACCATGCCAACAAGTCCCAAAAAGGCATTTACATATATTCCAACCGTGAATCCGATGGCCGCCAGGCAAATACGAATAGCCAAGTATTTCACCGGATCGATCCACGATCCGAAATGATCTGCTGCACCATGAGACATTAGGAATCTACGAGTTTCTTCGTAATCAAAGAAAACTTTTTTTTCGTGCAAGATTCCATCAATGCGGATGTATGTCCTATGTAGTGCTGCCATGGGGTGATAGGTCTTACCCACATAGATCACCAGCAAAAACGATAATATAGCTATAAGCGCCGGTAATATCTTTAAACTAATTTCTAATGGTGTCATAACTTTTTACCTTTCTTTCATAATTGCCAGACCAAATATGAGATAGCAGATGCCCGCCACGCCCAGAGCGATATATCCTACCAAACTATGGAACAATATATCCCAGATAGATGCCTTTACCATGGTGTCTACCACTAAAAGGACAATTAACAGCATTACTGACAGAATCACCATTTCGATGATGGCACTGTCTGCTATAGCTCTGCGTTCCTGGCTGGCTCTTTTTGCGTCCATCAGGTTCCGGCGGAGGCTGTCTACTATGACCTTCAGATTAGCCGTATAGCGCGAACACACTTCGAGGTTAATAATTATTTCTTTAAATTTTTCGTGCTCAAATTGGTCTGCCAGCCCCATCAATGCTGCAGAAACATTACCTGTGGTCTGTGCTTCGATGTAGCATCCTTCCAAGGCTTCTGCCAATATCGGCGGAGTATACTGTGCTGTTTGATGTAGGACGTTCGTAATTTCACCCTGAATCGCCGAAAAGTTTCCTAACTGATTTAAAAATTCCAAAAGAGATTTATCTATAGTCTTAAAATTTCTTTTTGCAAGAATCATTTCTGCGATTTTGATGATTAAGAAATATCCCACAGCTGCCAATAAACCGGTCATAGTATTCTTCGTGACAATCAACGTTCCCAGATACGCTCCAGCGGTTGTCAATACTACAAGTACTGCCCATGCTTCAAAAGACAACCCTCTGACTATTTTCCCAATCCGGCTATAAGTGTACAGTTTTTCAGGATTTTCGATAATCTTTTCAAGTCTGGTCTTATTTTTTTTATCCCGGATCAGCAGATTTGCGTGTGCTTCGACCTGACGTCTGGCCGTGGTCTCTTTAATGGATCCTCTGGCAGCTGTCAGACTTTTTTCAATAATTTTTGTTCTCTGCAGATACCAAAAAAAGAAGAAAATTCCGGAAAAAAGGCAGATTGCTATAATAATTTTCAAAATGATCATCATTTCATTCCCTTCTGTTCTTCATTAGTTTATAAATGGTACAGAGATTTATATTTAATGGATTGCGTAACATCATCCCATCCGTCTATTTCCATGACCTCGTACACTTTATAATCTTTGACATTAATGACCGTGTGATAGCAGTCAGCAATCATCTTTAACAGTTCTACGCGATTGTATTTGTTCCCGGATGCCTGTAATGCATAATCCACGATTTTCTCCGGTGCTGCCTGTGCAGATAGGGAATGGACTGTGGCAGCGCTGATCTGCCCGGTGTATGCTGCATTGATCAGGTACATAGCTTCTGTCCCCTTTACTTCCCCGATGATGAAAAAATCCACGTCCATGGTCAGTGATGCTATGCTCAGCTGTTCCAGGTCATATTTAACTGCTGATTCCGCTGATTCCGACAGAGAATGTAAAAAGATCATATCCGGATGATGTTTGGTCGTAAGCTCATCTGCCTGCTGTGCTACCATAACCGCCATATCTTCCGGTAATGTTTCCTTTAAGGCATTCAATAAGGTCGATTTACCATCTGAGTTACCGCCACAGATCAATGTCGATCCCGTCCGGAATCTTTCCACTAAAGTATCCGCTAATTGCTGTGACATGAATTTTTCCCGGACAAGATCCGAAATCTCAGGGAAATTTTTAGGAAACTTACGGATAATAAGATATGGATTACCGTAAGTGGTAACGATTGGCGTAATTAACGTAAATCGCAATATATAATTATCATCCGTTTCATCGTCGGCAAACCTCTGAATAGCATTAAGATTTGAGATATTAACGCCATTTTGCGTCGCTACACGGTCAATAAATTCCCGGTATTCCTGATTAGACGCAAATCGCACATCCGCCTCTTGACGTTTGCCTTTCTTTTTTATGCGGATTTTGTTGTAGGCAATGCAATGGATATCCGATATCTCCGGGTCCTCAATCAATGAGGTCAACCGAAAGTATCGGAATACATATTGATAAAACATCAATCTTGCCTGATCTCTTGCCTCTGTATCTGCGTCTATTTTTTTCAGAGATTCATCCACATATGCCATAAATTCCGC
>ERZ1027063.913-NODE-913-length-11545-cov-5.060923_pt1 | contig 11545 bp, 24 predicted proteins | sample MGYA00519423_ERZ1027063 | MGnify/ENA primary metagenome ERZ1027063 (study PRJEB26926, sample SAMN06164493) | human gut metagenome | biome: ENVO:00009003; feature: ENVO:2100002; material: ENVO:00002003 | host: Homo sapiens | place: USA | collected 2012 ...
TCGGAGATGTGTATAAGAGACAGATTTATTATTGGGGAACGAATTAGGCTTTAAAATGCAAAAATGTTCCCCAAGGTGCATTGACTGTTGGGGAGAATTGTATTATACTTTTACAAGAGAATGTACCCCAAAGGAGAATTATAATGGCTGCAAAATACAATGAAATACAAGAGTTACTAAGAAGCCGTGCTGACCTTAATGCAAGGTTAAATTTAATGCCGTATGACGGAACTCCCGAAATTAAGGAACGAGGTAATGAAAAATATCTTTATGTGAGAAAGCGTGTTGCAGGAAAACAGACATCAACTTATGTAGGTGCATATACGGAAGAATTATATAATTTGCTCCTCCGCAATGCCAGAGAAGCCCGTGAAATCAGGAAAGAACTTCGCAGTATAGATAAACAACTTGCAAATGCGGGATATTCAGAAGATGAACTTTCTTCTGATGTTATAAACAATATTGCGTTTGCCCGTGCAAATATGAAAATGAATATATATGATCAGGCTGTTCTTGAGGGTGTTGCTACATCATTCCCACAAACTGAAGAAATCATAGATAACGGTAAAATTTCCGGTGTGACTGCAACAGATGTTCAGAAAATTTTGAATTTAAAACATGCATGGGAATTTATTTTGGATCGTGATGTAATAGCAAGTCGTTCCGACTACTATATGCTCAGCCATATAGCAAGAGTTGTTAATGAAGGATTTTTTGCGGAAGGCGGAAGAATTAGAGGAGTTCCAGTTACTATCGGAGGTTCTTCATATGTTCCACCGTTGCCTAATGAATTGGATGTAAAAGAAAAAATCCGTGAAATTATAGAAGAAAGTGATGAAGTTATCAATACGGCAATTAAGTTGTGCCTTTATTGTATGAAAACACAAATATTTCTTGACGGTAACAAGCGTGCCTCTGTAATTTTTGCAAATCACTATCTTATTTCACACGGTGGCGGATTTTTGGTGATTCCTGAAAAGGAAGTGCCTGAATTTAAAAGACTGCTTGTAAAATACTATGAGGGTGAAGATATAACCGTAATTGCAGATTTTATGAAAAAGTATTGTTGGAAAAAGATAGAGTAAAAACAAAAAAAGAAAGTACCCGTTTGAGTACTTCCTTTTTTGGTGCGCCAACAGGGACTCGAACCCTAATAAAAATGGCTTAAATACTGATGTTTCGGTGCTTATGACGAAACATTGACGAAAAAATTATCATACTGCTATTATATGCGATAACTCTTCATCAATTTTTCGCATGATTTTTTGATTATTTTCTTTTGCTCGTCTGTTGCTGATGTCCGTGTAAACATCTTTCGTTGTTGCCTCGTTTGCGTGTCCGAGCAATCTCTTAGCTTGTGTAATATCAATTCCTGCCTCGTTCAGAAGTGTAGCATAATTGTGCCTCAGACAATGAGCCGAAATAACAGTAAGGTTATTATCGGTAGCATACTGCCTTAATCCCACATCAACACAATATGCATCCCATATCTTCTTGTAATGAGATTCGGAAAGTAATTTACCGTCTTTATCTGTAAACAGATAACCTTTTTTCTTTTTTGGAATGTGTAACATAAGCTGTTTGGGAATATATATATCTCTGATACCTGAGTCGGTTTTTGGAACTTTGAAAAAAGGTCGATTTCCCTTCCAAGACAAACTTTTGGTGATATGAAGTGTATTAGTATCTCTATCAATGTCTTCATAGCACACAGCTAATGCCTCACCTCGTCTGCATCCAGTCATTAAGACGAACAATGCAAACAACCCAAAAGGCTTATCAACATTATCAAGGATTATTTTTATTTCTTCCTCTGTCGCAATTCTACGCTTTGTTGACTTCTTCCCTTTTGCTTGAATATAGTCACAGGGATTGCTTTCGATGCCAAAGTCACCTTTCCTAATAGCATAAGAAAAGACACTCGAAAAGACCGCAAGGTGATTTCTTTTAGTTTTCGTTGTGTACGATTGTGGTAAACTGTCAATACACCGTTGTATATCAGATGGCTTGATATTTGCGACCATAACATCTGAAAAGGTTTCAGACAACACTCTGAGTGCGTGAGAGTATCCGCTTTGCGTTGACTCAGATAATGTTGGTAGATACTCCTCTTTATAATCTGTTAATAATACACCAAGCTTTTGACTTTCCTCAACTTCCTGCTGATATAGCAGGATTTTTTTATTTAACTCGGCTTTTGTTTTACCGTAGAAGGTTTTTCGCTTACCATTAATGGTTATTGACTTTTCATATCTTCCATCGGCTCGCTTTTCGGACTTCTTTTCAATTTTCTTTCCACAGTAGCAACAAAACTTACTGTTGGTCGGAATCTCTTTCTTGCATTTCTTGCATTTTATCGTTGTTATTTTCATTTTCAGCATCTCCGTTGTTTCTTGGAAAGCCGAAGTGAGCATCAACTCGTCTTGCAATGAAGAGAGTTAAAAAAGCGAAAACAATCATGACGATTGTTTCAAGCACACTTGCACAAAGTGCAGAACTTGCATCATATGGATTAGCATTCGACATTATTGATATTGATAGCGGTTTTTCAATTAGTGATAAAAACACAATGCCACCTATAACAACCACCCAAAACCATCCTGAATGTTTTCTTTCTTTTTTCATAGTTTTTTATCTCCTTTCGGCTATACTAATAATAGTATAGCATCTGCCTTAATAATTATTATAACTACACACAACAACATTTGTCAACACAAAGGAATAAAATTTATGAATACAAGGTCAAAAATTATAGCACTTATCAACAATATTGAGGATGAACAACTTTTGAAATTCATTTACAATCTAATAACCAAAGTAATAATTGAGCATATCTAAACTGGTCGATTTACACCAGTTTAAAAAGCAAGTTTAAAAAGCAAGTTACAGGCAAATTAAAAAGGTGAGTAGGATTTTTCCTGCCCACCTTTTCTGTTACCCGAAAACTTTTTTGCAATACTCTTTGAAAACTTTTCTCTGTTCGGGTGTCAACTCAAGATACTCTCTTATGATTTTTTCGTCAAGGTCATCAATATCATACTTTTCTTTAATGGTCATCACAATTGAGTCATCAGAGTCTGCATCACGGTTGCCCTCTCCGTACATAAGCCAATCATAATTGATATCGTATATACGGCACATCAACATAAGCAATGGCTCTTTCGGTTCAACTCTGCCTGTTTCGATGTTTGCAATTACATCTCTTGTTACACCTAACTGTTCAGCAAACTTCGGTTGGCTCAACTTATGTGCTGTTCGGACTTCCTTAACTCTTGCGATAAGTTTGTCATCCATCGTATTCCTCCTTTCAACTACTATTATAACATCAAAATCGTGTATGTCAACACGATAAAGCGAAAAAAATTCAAAAAAATTATTAAAAAGATGTTGACAACACGATTTTAAGGTGCTACAATAATGTTATCAACACGAAAGGGGATTGCAAAATATGGTAAATAACACGATGAATACAACATCATCTGAAAAAAAAGATAGTGCATTGGAATTTGCAAAAGTGTTAGAAGATGCCAAGAAAAGCGGTGTCAAAAATGATAAGTTTGCAATTGCACTCACAGCCTTTAAACTTGGCTGTGCTTTAAAGGAAAAGGAAGAGGTGAGCAAATAATGGCAAGAGAAAAAGAAACTTACCGTTCTATCCTTGACAGGCTCGATGAGAGATTTCCTAACAGAGAACTCATCTCGCAGAAGGACTTTGCGGATTTTCTCGGTAAAAGCCGATTTTTTATTTACAACAACTTTGAAGACATCAAGATTGTTGGCGGCTATCCCAAAACATCAATTGCGAAAATGCTTGCGAGGTGAGCCGATGTACACATTTCTTATGTTATGTGTTTTGCTTACCGTAGGTGCAGTTTTTATCTGCGACATTAAAAAATAAAGGAAGGATGAAACACTATGACGGAAAAAGAATTTATCGACAGTCTTAATGAAGAGGCTGTTGTCATCAGCAAGGCTGAGTATGACAGATTGAAAGGCGGTGAGAGTAATGGATAAGTACGGTTGCGGTAACTGCGGTCATACTTGGTATGACAACGAAGAGCCGACAAAATGTCCGAAATGCAAAGACTGGGATATATATCCTATTCTTGTATGCGAGGACTGCGGTCTTGAAGATGCAAAGGAAGACTTTCCGTTTCACAAATTATTTGACGGAATGTGTAATGAATGTTTTTGCAAAAGCATACCAAATGCGAAAATTGCAGAATATATCAAATACTTTGTTGAAACCGAAAGTAAGTCAAAATCAACGGCACACTTAGATTATCCCGAGTTGTATTGCGAAAATATTGTTGTTCAATGGGTTTTTGTTATGAATTTCGATTACAGCCTTGATGTTCATCGAATTGCAATACATTACTTATATTTACAGATATTGTCTGCCCTTAATAGCGATAGTGTTGCCTATAACACTGATTTGATATGTGAAAACGCAAGAGATTGGGCTTTCAATGACTTAGAGGCTTTCTACGATTGGTGGTGTGAGTATGGGCGAAAATAAACTCACAGTCGGTCAGGTTATGGGACTTGTTAAAAGATACTATTTGACCGATTGGAAAATTGAAGGAGCAAGGACGGGTAAAACAATTTGTACAAACTATTACCGCAGTTATATATATAACTCACCACTTTATTTTCACAAAGAAGTATCGTGCTTGACTACGGAAATTTACAGTACCAGACGAAAAGATGAAATACAAGACACAGTAAAATCAAGGCTTGTAATTTCAGTTTCAGGCGAATAAATAAAAAAGGAGCAAAAAACTATGAACTTGTATGAAATGACAGAAACAGCAAAACAGCTTATGCAGTTGTTTGAGGATGGCGATATTCCCGAAGACGCTGTCAATGATACTCTTGAGGGTATCGGAGTGCAGGACAAGCTCGAAGATTACTGCAAGGTAATCAAATCTTTTGAGTATGACACGGATAACATCGACAAAGAAATCAAAAGACTCAAGTCAGCTAAAGAACGCACGCAGAAAGCTATCGACAGGCTCACGAAAGCTGTTACCGAGTATCTCGCAACTACGAAGAGCCGTAAAGCAACGGCAGGTACATTTGCTTTATCATTGATAAAATCAGAGTCGGTTCAGATTACCGATGAAAGCAAAATACCTGAAAAATTCATCGTTACCAAAACAACAGTTAAGACTTCCCCTGACAAAACCGCAATCAAAAAATTCCTTAAAGAGAACGAGGAAAATGCGGTTGAAGGTGCGATGCTTGTTGTCAACGAAAATCTTCAAATTAAGTGAGGTGTGATAAGTGTCAATCTATGAAAAATTGCTCTCAATTCAAACCGAACTGAAAGCACCAAAATCGCAATACAATAAATTTGGCGGTTACAATTATCGTAACTGCGAAGATATCTTAGAGGCACTCAAACCTCTGCTGAAACAGCATAATGCAACGGTACTGTTGACCGATGAAATTGAAAACATCGGTGACCGTTTCTATGTTAGAGCGAACGCAACTTTTATTGACATTGAGAGTGGAGAAAAAGTCACGGTTTCCGCTCTTGCGAGAGAAGAACTTTCAAAAAAAGGAATGGACTCTTCTCAGGTCACAGGCTCAACATCATCGTATGCACGGAAATACGCTCTGAACGGTCTTTTTTGTATTGATGACAACAGGGATGCCGACACTCTTAATAACAGCAAAGAGTACACAGCACCACCAAAGGCACAGAAACAGCCTACAAAGCCTGTACAGCCACCAAAACAGGCAAGTAATGTAATTATATGCCCTGTATGCGGAAAGCCTGTACAGCCTGCCAAAGCGAAAGACGGTGGCGGTTACATTCCTGCCGATGTCATCATCAAGCAGTACGGTAAATGTTCTAACTGCGTGAAGGCAGAAAGGCATTCTAATAATGCTTAACAGGGTAGTGTTACAAGGACGGACAACCCATCATCCCGAATTGACTCATACAAAGAAAGGAACGGCTATACTCCGTTTTAGTATAGCCGTAAACGGCATCAATTCAACAAGCTTCTTTGACTGCTTTATGAAAGGCAAAGATGCCAAATCTCACGAACTGATGGGCAAAGGCACAGAGGTTTTTATCGTAGGGAAACTGATGCAAAGAAGGTATAAACGAAAGAATGGCGAAAATTCGTTTAAGACGGAAGTTTTTGCTGAGGAATGTAATTATATTACTTTCTCAGATTATGACGGCACAGGGCAAAATACGGCAAGGAATGAGGTGATACATAGTGGCTGAGGGATTTGTTCAATTTCCGAGGTGGATGTTCAGCGATGAAGTGCTTAATCACGATGAAGTGTACTGGTGCTTATGGTGTCGATTAATGGCTAATGCTTACTATGCAGACAGTACAGTTATCTTTAACGGCAAGCCAATGACGATACATAAAAATCAGCTTATTGCTACCCGAAAAAAGCTCAAAAGTTTTGCTCCGTTTGCCTCTGAAAGCAAGATTGAAAGAGTCTTGAACAACCTCGAAAAAGCAGGATACATTGAACAACGAAAAAACCGCCAAGGACGGCTTATTTCCTTGACTTTTTCAACATCGACTCAAAAAAGTGAACAACGGGCGAACAGCAATTTTGATGTTTTTGATAGTAAACCTTGTACGAATGGTGATATCGAAAGTGAACAACAGATGAACAGCCAAAAACCGCTTGCTGACTGCGTTTCAGAAGTTTGCTTGTCTGAAAGTGAACAACAGATGAACAACAAACGAACAACAGATGAACAACAAACGAACAACAGATGGACACAGAATAATAAGAATAAAGAAAGTAAGAAGAATAAAGAAGGTAAGAAAGATATATTGTCGAGCAATCTCGATACCGTGAAATCTGTTGTCGATTACCTCAACGAAAAGTGCGGAACGAAATACAAACACTCGTCAGCGGAAACACAACGGTTGATTGTCGCAAGGCTCAATCAAGGTTTCAGCCTTGAGGATTTTAAACAAGTGATTGACAATAAGGTTGCCGATTGGGGCAATGACTCGCAGATGTCGAAATTCCTCCGACCGCAAACGCTGTTCAGCAATAAGTTTGAGAGTTACCTCAATCAGTCATCGTCAGTCTTCAATGTTGAACAGACTAAACCATCGTACAACATCGAAGACCTCGAAAAAATAAATCTGTTGGAAGATTTTGCGTAGCGAAAAAAATAGGAGTCACAAATTTCATGAAAGGAATTTGAAAATGCCAACTAACTGGGATGCAGTCAACGCACAATGTCCGTTCTATTTGACGGAAACAATCAACACGATTACCTGCGAGGGGATTATCGGTCAGACCGATGTACACGGCTTTCACTTGCGTGCGGTCAAGGCAGAACACAAAAACAAGTTTTGCAACCGCTGTTTCAAGCGATGCAAATATTACATCGCATTGATTGATGAAAAATATCCCGAAGAAAAACCTTCAACGAAAAAAAGATGAAAAATCTACGGTGCGTGAAATGTGGCAGAGAGTTTTACTCTGCGACAATTCAGAGATGCAAATTTAGCAAATCGGGAGCGTTAGTGTGTATGTACTGCTGTCAGCGGAACTGCAAATACGCACAACCGCATCCAAACGGAGTGAGGTGTGGATACAACAATGCAAAGCAAATACAACAACCGTAAAGTCCGTTGTTCTGGAGAAACCTTCGACAGTATGCTTGAGTGTGAAAGGTACAAGTATCTCAAAGCTCTTGAGCAACAGAAAGTCATATCAAACCTGCGGAGGCAAGTAAAATATGTTCTCTTGCCCTCTCAAAAGGATTCTAAGACACAAAAAACAATTGAGAGGGAAATTACATACCTTGCTGATTTTGTTTACGAGAAAGGCTCTCAGACGATTGTAGAGGATGTCAAGGGAATGAAAACGGATGTCTACAAGATTAAGCGAAAGCTGATGCTTTATTTTCACGGCATCCAAATCAAAGAAGTTACAAAGGAAGTGAAAACTTGGGCAGTTTAGAGAAGAATGAATCAATATCCAAAGAACAGTTGATGTTTGAGAAGTGCAAGGGCGATGTTAAGATTCCACCATTCGATGCACTCAAGGTACAGGAAAGATTAAAGAAAAGCGTGTTTAATCGTTTTCAGTCGATAATGTCGGCATACCATCTGACAGGCATCAATTTTTACAAATTCCTCGGTCGAGGATATCAGCTTAACCTTCCGTATCTCACGATGCAAGACATAACATACGCTCTCAAAGTTACACCGTCATACCTTCTCTGTATTGACGATGTCAACAGGTTTGAGGAGTACAGGGCAGGGTATATATCGCTTGGTGATATCTTGCACTACATATACGAAGAAAATATGATGTCTGATGTTGATTTGGCAAAGGTACTTGAATGCTCGACAACATCACTTGGCAAAGTAAGACACGATGGTGTCCTTCCCGCAAGAAAATTCATTTATAACCTTGCAAAGCAGTTTAATCTTGACATTAATAACCTTTACGGTTATTTCAAGAAATAATTTTCAAAGGAGCAAAAAACAATGGAAAAAGAAATTAAAATCACAATCAAAAACGGACTCTACGAGGTAACATTGGCTAATGTCAACGGCAAAGAAATGATGCTTTCAATCGGCACTTTGTTGCAGAGCGTATATAGCCACGCAAAACAAAACGGCGTCAAAAATGATGAATTGCTTTCGGCGGCAGAAAAGGCAACCGAAATTGTATCAGGCTATTTTGATGAAAATATGAGGGGGTAAAATCATTATGAAAGGTTATAAAGCATTCAACAAAGGTTTAATTTGTAGAGATAAACAATATGCAGAAAACACCGTTTTTGAAGAAGAAAGTGCAGAAATTTGTAAAATCGGAATGCACTTTTGTAAAAACCCACTTGATACCCTTGATTATTACCCACTCATTGATAATAAAGGTAATATTACAGAGTTTGCGGAAGTTGAAGCACTTGACGATGCTAAAACGAATGATAACAAAAAATTTTGCACCAAAAAGTTAAAAATCGGTGCAAAATTAAATTTGTCACAGTTTATAAAGGCGAGTGTTGGTGTCACTTATCAAAACATAAAATCTGAGGTTGATAAAAAATCACTGAAAGCAACCGCAGGTGGTGACAATGCCAAACTTGCAGGTGGTGACAATGCCACACTTGCAGGTGGTTACAATGCCAAACTTGCAGGTGGTGACAATGCCACACTTGCAGGTGGTAACTATGCCACACTTGCAGGTGGTGACTGTGCCAAACTTGCAGGTGGTAACTATGCCACACTTGCAGGTGGTAACTATGCCAAACTTGCAGGTGGTAACTATGCCACACTTGCAGGTGGTGACAATGCCACACTTGCAGGTGGTGACAATGCCAAACTTGCAGGTGGTAACAATGCCACACTTGCAGGTGGTGAAAACTCTATAATTGTAGGAGATAACCACAGTATTGCTAAAGGAAAAAAAGGTGCTGTAATTATACTGATTGAAAGGGATAATAATTGTAATATCATTGATTTCAAGGCTATACAGGTTGACGGAGAAAAAATCAAAGAAGATGTTTTATATAAACTTAAAAACGGTGAATTTGTTGAAGTAGGTGTGAAATGAAAAATTTTTTTAACCGAATGTCCGATACAACTGTTTATCGCTACGCAACAGAATTTACGATTGCTGTCTTATCAGCGTTAAAGTCAACACTTATGTGGGTTCTTGAGAGAGGCTCTCTGTTTCTCGGCATCACCGCTATAATAGCGGTGACTGCCATTGACAGCCCTGCTTACAGATTTATTGTGCTGTTAGCGTATATCTTCGTTGCACCGATATATGCGTTTTTCTCTTTTCGCAGAAAGGAGAATCGCAAATGAAAGCAAATTGGAAAGCACGCAACAAGCAGTACAATGACCGACAGAAGGGCGAAATCTTCGATGTTGGCATTGGCTACGGTCTTGAATTAGCATCGGTTGTACTCAATCATTATTTTGGATTCGGAGCGAAAAGATTGTATCAGCTTAATATCGAGGCTCTTCATTATATTCACAAGATGAAAGATGATGCAGAGCAGTACACCGAAGAATACAAGGATAATGTCGAGTACGGCTCAATTAAGATGCACAGAGAGTTTGATAAGATTATGGCTCTCAAGCATCACGGCGTTGATTATGGTAAAAAGCTGAAAAATACAATCGACAGCGGAAGTTATTTACATACAGAAATTGAGGTGGACTAAATGAGTAAAAAAGAAAAACCAATCTTGAACTTGCAGAAAGGCTGTCCGTTTTGTGGTAACCCGAACTTAGTTTCAGGATACAGCCCGACTCAGAATAAAGTGAAAATCGCTTGCAGTAGGTGCAAATATTTTATTACTTTCACAGATTCACCGCCTGTGTATGTGCCAGATTTAGCAGAGGCGGTGTGGAATTCAAGAGCCGATGAGGAAAAGCCAACAGCGGAAAATACAGAATCAACAGCGGAGGCTATCTTATCAGAACTCAAGGATATTAAGTCATATGTAGCTGAACTGGCAGGATATAGTCTTGAAAAATGATAGACTCTGAAAAAATCAAAAAAGCGTTAGATGCAATGGATAACGCAGACCTGCAAAAAGAATATAACCCTATTGCAAGCCAAAAACATATGGAAATGATGTTGAAAACAGCAAGACCATATCTATACAGAAAATACAAGGAGTGGCAGAAAGAAAATGTCAAATAGAAGTTTGTTAGGTTGCTTAACAGCAATCGCATTAGTTGTTATCGCAGTTATTGCTGTTCCTGTGATAAATTTCAGCAATGACCACACATACACCGTAACAATCACCGATAAAGAGCGTGTGACAACACAGGTTGCCGAAGATAGCATCGACAGTAAATATCTTATTTACGGTGAGGATGAAAACGGTAAGACTTATGTTTTTGAGGATACAGATACATTATTCAGAGGGAAATTCAACTCGTCTGATGTTTACGGTGCTTTGAAGAAGGGCGAAACCTACGAATTAACGGTTATCGGCTTTCGTATCCATATCTTAAATTGGTACGAAAATATTATTGATTTTAAGGTGGTGAAATAATGTATCACGGTATCAAATACAAAAGCTTACGCTATAAGCTCTTTTCTTTCCGTTGGAAACGAAAAAATCGCAATTGGAAGGATTGTCCAAAAAAACGCAAGGCAATGAAAAAGGATTGGGAAAGGAAGATTAATAATGATTGATTGTTTCAAGACTGAGAACTATCTTGCTGAGAAAAAGAGGATGTCTAAAACAACAGAGTCAGGAGTATGCAAAGTGGAATGTACAAACTGTCTCTTGAGTAGTTATAACAACGGTGACGGAATATGCTGTACAGATTTTGAAATGCTTTATCCTAAAAAAGCAATAGAAATAGTGCAGAAATGGTCGAATGAGCATCCGCAAAAGACATTTCTTACAGAGTTTTTGAAAAACTATCCTAATGTCCAGCTTTATGATACTGGAATACCTAAAGGCATATGCCCATATCATTTGGGACTAATGAACAAAGATGATTGCAGAAAAGACCATTACTGTCTTGGATGTTGGAATCAGCCTATTAAGGATGGTGAAGAG
>ERZ1027063.916-NODE-916-length-11529-cov-8.575824_pt1 | contig 11529 bp, 9 predicted proteins | sample MGYA00519423_ERZ1027063 | MGnify/ENA primary metagenome ERZ1027063 (study PRJEB26926, sample SAMN06164493) | human gut metagenome | biome: ENVO:00009003; feature: ENVO:2100002; material: ENVO:00002003 | host: Homo sapiens | place: USA | collected 2012 ...
TCGGAGATGTGTATAAGAGACAGGAAATTATAAACTTTATATGGAATCTTTCGAAAATTATTTTCCATTCACGCGGAAGATTAATGCCGTTAGGAGAAAAATCACTCTCCAGATACTCATTTTTCACAATTTAAGTATCTATGCCTGAAATTTTTCTGTATAGACCCATACGCCACATATATTCCTGAAATATTGCATTGAAAAGTACCTGCGGATCACTTTTTTCTCTATAGACCCAAAATAGCGCCGTCCGGTGTCGTGTTTGCAAAAACACGGCATCTTGGCAGCGCCATTTCTCTTTTTCCGTTATTGTAACCTACAGTAACACTTTATTTTTCGGTAACGCCCTTTACTTCATATCCTGCGTCAACTACAGCCTTGGTCAGTACTTCGTCTGCCACATCAGAAGCCAGTTCCACAGTAGCATTCTTCTGCTCCAGGCTCATGGTTACGGTCTTTACGCCCTCTACGGCCTCCAGTGCCTTCTGTACGGTCCCGGTGCAGTGGTTGCACATCATTCCTTCGATACTGATTACTTTTGTCATTGTGTTTGTCCTCTCTTTCTCTTCTTTGCTATTTTGCTCTGCGGGGGCTTCCAGTATGCACTGTTCTCCCTCCACAGCTGCCTGCGTTGTCTCCTGTTCCGTCCGGGCTGCTTCCGGCGTTCCTGTTTTCAGCGGAGTAAATCCGCTCTTAAAGCCTCTCAGCCGCAGGGCATTTCCCACGACAAAGATACTGCTTAAACTCATGGCTGCCGCGCCGAACATGGGATTCAGACGGATTCCAAAAGACGGGTACAACACACCGGCTGCCAGAGGGATGCCGATGCAGTTGTAGAAGAAAGCCCAGAACAGATTCTCCTTGATGTTGCGGATCACGGAACGGCTCAGTTTCATGGCCGTCACGGCATCCCGCAGATCATTTTTCATCAGAATAATATCTGCGCTCTCCATGGCTACATCCGTGCCTGCACCAATAGCCATGCCTACATCTGCGGCTGCCAGTGCGGGGGCATCGTTGATGCCGTCACCGATCATGGCTACCTTATGGCCCTGACGTTTCAGTTCGCTGACCTTTTTCTCCTTATCCTGCGGCAGTACTTCTGCCACGACCTCAGAGATACCCAGCTTCTGTCGTACAGCTTCTGCAGTACGGCGGTTGTCTCCGGTCAGCATGATGACTTTGACACCCATTTTCTCCCAGACACGAATAGCTTCATAAGAAGTGGCCTTAACAGTATCCGCCACGCCGATGACTCCTAAGAATCTTCCTTCCTGTGCCACAAGGAGCGGTGTCATGCCTTCGTCCGCCATCCGGTTCAGACCTTCTGTGGCTTCCTCCGGCAGAGTGATATGATTCTCCTGCAGAAAGGCAAGGTTACCTACATAGAATTTTGTACCGGCAGGAATTATCACGCTACTGGCACCCGATACTGTATTTCTCGCCATCTGGTTCTGTTCCGTTGTCTTGCCAGAGCCATCTGTGGTGTCGTTCTGTTTTCCGGCATAAAATACCGCCGTAGGGCCGTCATTTTTTACTGATTCTACCGCGCGGAATTCTGCTGCCAGTGTACCTTCCACGCCACGGCCGAAGGTTGCCTTGAAATCCACGATCTCGGGAATTGCCAGACCGAACTGCTCTGCCCATTCCACTACAGCTTCCGCCAGCGGATGCTCACTTTTTTTCTCAAGAGCTGCTGCGATCTGCATCATGGCATCCATCGGGAAGTCACTCTGATAACCGCCTGCTTCTTCTACCTTTAACTTACCGCTGGTGATGGTTCCGGTCTTGTCCAGTACCACAGTGTCAATCTCTTTGGCCTGCTGCAGGGCCTCACCCGTCTTGATCAGGATACCATTGCTGGCACCTACGCCGGTTCCCACCATGATAGCCACGGGTGTTGCCAGTCCCAACGCACAGGGGCAGGAAATTACCAATACGGCAATGGCTGTGGAAATGGCAAATTCCGCGGTAGCACCGCTTATCAGCCACACGATCAGGGTGATCAGGGAAATGGTCATGACCGTCGGCACGAATACACCAGCCACCTTATCTGCCAGCTGTGCAATGGGAGCCTTGCTGGCACTGGCCTCTTCCACCAGACGGATGATCTGTGCCAGTGTTGTGTCATCGCCAACACGATCCGCACGACATTTTAAGAAGCCCGCCTTGTTCACGGTAGCGGAGACCACATGGTCACCTGCCTGTTTCTCCACCGGAACACTTTCACCAGTGATGGCCGCTTCATCCACACTGGAGTTGCCTTCTAACACGATACCGTCCACCGGTACCAGACTTCCGGGCTTTACCAGAAAAATATCGCCTTTCTGCAGGCTCTCCGTGGGCACTTCCTTTTCCTGTCCGTCCTCGGTCACAAGAATTGCCACCTTGGGAGCCAGATTCATCAGCTTGGTGATGGCTTCACTGGTCTTTCCCTTGGAACGGCTCTCCAGATATTTTCCAACGGTGATCAGAGTCAGGATCGTACCGGAGGATTCAAAATACAGATCGTGGGCATAATGCTCTACCACTGCCATGTCACCGTAGCCTAAGCCATAGCTGATCCGGTACATGGCGAAAATGCCGTACACCAGTGCCGCGCCGGATCCCAGAGCGATCAGGCTGTCCATGTTCGGACTGCGGTGCGCCAATGTTTTGAATCCTACAGAGAAAAACTTCCGGTTCACATACAGAATCGGCAATAACAGTAAAAACTGCGTCAATGCAAAATTCATGGCATTGGCATTGCCGTGCATCGTGTTTACGATAAATGCCGGAACCGGAATTCCGAACCATTCTTTCAGCATATGGTGCATAGACACATACATTAACGGGATCAGGAATCCAATGGAGATTCCCAGACGCCATTTCATGGCTCTTGCGTCTGCATCCAGCTTCTGCTGCAGCTCCTGTTTGCCATCGGCTGTGGACTTTCCTGTACTTCCCGCATTCCCGGAAGTGCTCTGTCCGCCTGCACCTGCCACACTGCCTTCGGTCATTACCGAAGCACCGTAGCCTGCTTTCACCACAGCATCAATGATTTCCGCCGAAGTGATCTTCGTCTCGTCATAGGTCACATCCATGGTCTCTGTCAGTAGATTCACGGATGCTTTTTCCACATTTTCCAGCTTGTTTACTGCCTTTTCCACATGGGAAGAACATGCGGAACAGGACATTCCTGTAACATGATATCTTTCCTTCATAATACCCTTGCCTTTCCATGACCTGCAAAGTCTCCGGTGCTTTCAATGCACCGCAGCAGCACAAATTTACAGGTTTATCTGCGACCATTCCGCCGCTTATTTCAATTTCTTCACAAGTTCCACTGCCTCATCTACTACAGCAGTATTCCCCTTCTGGATTTCTTCCACCACACAGGTCTCCATATGTTCCTTCAGGATTGCATAGCCAAAGGCCTGTAAAGCACTCTCCACGGCAGCTACCTGTGTGAGAATATCACCGCAGTAACGGTTCTCTTCCAGCATCCGGCTGATACCGTTTAACTGTCCGCTCATACGGCTTAAACGGTTCTGTAATTGTTTTTTTTCTTTTTCAGAGCGGGGTGTTGCTTTCTGATGACAATGACAACATTCCATGCCTTTTTCTTCCATTTTTTCTTCCTTTTGTTCTGCCATAATTTTCCCCTTCCTGAGCCTCCGGCACCGGAATCCGAATTTTCCAGAATCTTCCCGGTTCTACACATATGCTGTTTCCGGCCTGCATATCAGTGCACGCAACATGCTGCCGGATCTTTCGTTGCAGCCATATGCAAAATACCCCGCAGGGGTATCTTGCCTTTTTCTACAAGATATACCCCCACAGGGTATTTGTCAAGAGGTACTTTCTAATTCCTGCCAGTTCACCTCTGACCAAAACAGATCCTTACGATCTGCATCTTCATGATTCTGTCGCCGGTTCTGGCGAGGAAGCGGAATAATCCGCTGACGGAAGGGTCTCGAAGATCATTATAGCCCAGCATATAGCCACGGCTTGTGACCTGCAATCTGCTGTCCCACGGGGAAATCTCACTTTTCGCATCCGAAACCGCAAAATACGCACCCACATCCTGAATTTTAGCGCTCCTGAGCCATGTCTTTGCTATCATCTTAACCGCTGTCCGGTTCGCCGCGTCAAATACCAGCACACCACCGGGAAAACTGTCAGCCATTGCCTGTACCAGCGTCCTGACTTGCTCCGTCAGAAAATAATAGAATACTCCGGAGGCAAAAAATATCGCCCCTTCGGACGCGTCGATTTTGGTAAACCATTCCGTATCATTCAAATTGCAGGAAATATTTTCCTCACGGTCTCCGGCGGGCAGTAATTGATTGCGTACGGCGATAACATCCGGAAAATCCAGATTGTAAATTTTACAGCTGCCATTGTCACAGGCTCTTCCCGTACTGTCAAGTCCACAACCCAAATTGACCACCACCGCATCAGGATGGTCTGCCAGATAATTTTGTACCTCCCACGCAAGGTCATTCTGCCGCATGGCAACCTCCAGCGAACCGAAACGCTGCATCAGGCCGTGGGATTTTTTCTCCACCTGTGAAAAATCATAGTCGATCTGGTCGATCAGGTGTACCGCCATCTCGTCCCGATATAGGTTCGGATACAACTCCGAGCATAGCTTTCGGGAATAAAGGGGGATGATCAGTGTCTCCTGTACGGTGTTCTTCTCAATCTTGTATTTCATGGACATCTCTCACTTTCTTGCATTTTTACCATTTCTTTTTTGTGTTAGTTTCGCCTAACCACTACATGGAGTCATGCGGTTAGTTCGTGCTAACTTATGTATCTTAGAAAAGCCGCATTGCTGCGGCCTTTCGGCTGACTGTTTTGTGTTTTCGTTTATATTATACTGAACTTATTTCTGTTTTGCAAGGTAGATTTCCACCAATAGATATTTCTTGTCTTCTTCCCAGTTATAGTAGAACTGAATCAGTCCGATGCGGCTCCTGGTGCCGGTCTTCTCATTCAACGCAGAAAACATGCCGCTAGAGCAGCGCACGGGAGACAAATAAGGCTGTCGGCGATCACCGGCACCGACAAGAAAAATCCCACTGCCTTGAACGCAGTGGGATTCCCGGTTTTGCTTTTCCATAATAGAAAACTGCTAATGAAAGCATGGTCTCTCCTTAAACAGACTGGAAACCGCCTTCCAGATCCTCAATGATATCATCAATATTCTCCGTACCGATAGACAGACGAATCGTATTGCTGTAGATTCCCTGCTCATTCAGCTCTTCCTCAGACAGCTGTGCATGGGTGGTGGAAGCCGGATGGATGACCAGAGACTTCACATCTGCCACGTTTGCCAAAAGCGAGAACAGCTCCAGATTATCACAGAACTTTTTCGCTGTCTCCTTGCCGCCCTTGATCTCGAAGGTGAAGATGGAACCGCCTCCGTTCGGGAAATATTTTTTATACAACTCCTGCTGCTCCGGATCGGTGGATACGGAAGGATGATGCACACGCTCTACCTGAGGATGATTGTTCAGATACTGTACCACCTTCAGTGCATTTTCCACATGACGCTCCACGCGCAGAGACAGTGTCTCCAGTCCCTGTAAGAAAATAAAAGCATGGACAGGGGAAATGCAGCCGCCCATATCACGCAGGAGCATTGCACGGATAGCGGTCACAAAAGCCGCGCCCGGTGCTGCCTTGGTGAAAGTCACACCATGATAGCTGGGATTCGGAGTGCACAGATGAGGGAACTTGCCGCTGCCCTCCCAGTCAAATTTACCATTTTCCACGATCACACCGCCTAAGCTGGTGCCGTGTCCGCCGATGAATTTCGTAGCGGAATGTACTACGATATCTGCACCGTACTCAAAAGGACGTACCAGATAAGGAGTAGCAAAAGTATTGTCCACCACCAGAGGCACCTTGTGTGCATGGGCGATCTGTGCCAGACGTTCGATGTCTACCACATCCGAGTTGGGATTGCCCAGAGTCTCGATGTAGAGAGCCTTGGTGTTCTCCTGAAAGCTTGCTTCGATCCTGTCATAATCGGAAGGAGCCACGAAAGTAGTGGTCACACCGTAGTCCACCAGGGTATGCGCCAACAGATTGTAGGTTCCACCGTAAATATTATTTGCAGAAACAATGTGATCTCCCTGTTTTGCCAGGTTCTGGATCGTGTAGCAGATGGCTGCCGCTCCGCTGGCTACTGCCAGAGCTGCGGTACCGCCCTCTAATGCCGCAATACGCTGCTCAAAGACACCCTGGGTAGGGTTGCCGAGACGACCGTAGATCTCACCGGGATCTTCCAGTCCGAAACGGGCTGCTGCATGGTCGCAGTTGCGGAATACATAAGAAGATGTCTGATAAATGGGAACGGCTCTCGCACCGGTCACGGGATCGGGCTGCTCCTGTCCCACATGTAACTGTAATGTCTCGAATTTTAAATTACGCTCTGCATAGGGCTTTTTGCTCATGTTCTGCCTCATTTCTGCACTTATCTGTGTGCTGTGTGTTAGTCATATAGTAGCTTATCTATTCCTAGGAATCTACTATAAAAACATGCTAAAACACAATCAAAAATATGTCAATGTAAAACTTTAGTGCAGCAGATATTTTTTACTTCACCAGCCGGTCCTTATACTTCAGCCATTTTCCCGTACGTATCCTGTTAGTGAACAAAAATGCCCGTACGACCCAGTCCATGGTCATAGCGATCCAGACGCCGATGACGCCAAGTCCCAGACCCTGTCCCAGGATATATGCCATGCCCACACGGCAGAGCCACATGGAAGCGATCGCCACGATCATGGTAAATCTCACATCTCCCGCAGCGCGAAGTGCATTGGACTGTGCAAAGGACAACGGATGCACCAGCATACAACATACACAGCTGTAACATAACAGAAAAACAGTTATTTTCATTGTCTCCGGACTCAAATGATAGATTCCGCAGATCGGCCTTGCAAAAATAATCATGGGAATTCCCAACAGGATCATACAGGCATATGCTACTTTCATCATTTTTTTCAGATAATATAATGCCTGCTCTGTTTCTCCTGCGCCGATGCACTGTCCGATCACAGTGATCATTGCCACACCGATGGCATTGGCAGGGATCTGCTGAAAGCTGGCAATGCTGCCCGTTACGGCATTCGCCGTCGTAGCAGCCATTCCAAAACCGGCGATCAGACTGGTGGTCAGAAGCTTACCGATCTGGAAGATACTGTTTTCCAGTCCGTTGGGAACACCGATATACAGAATCTTTCCCAAGATTTTCGTATCGATCCTCCAGTGATTGCTCACTATGATCTTGTCACTTTTTCCAAGCAGCACTATGATCATCACAGCCGACAATATTCTGGAAAACAGCGTGGACAACGCAGCACCGGCAGCACCGATCCTTACACCATAGATCAGGATCGCATTTCCGGCAATATTTACCAGATTTGCCACCAATGACACTTTCATGGACACCTTGGAATCTCCCACCGCACGGAACAGAGCCGCACCACCGTTATAAATTCCCAGAAAAGGAAAGGACACCGCCACAATATAAAAATAAATTCTTGCGGCATTCATGACATCCGCCTCCACATTTCCGTAAAGCAGTGCCAGCAATCCCCGGTTCCAGATCAGTGCTATCATCATAAACAAAAGTGCCACACCTCCAACCGCTAAAAAAAGCTGATTGGAGGCCCGGCCTACCATTTCCTTATCTCCGTGTCCCATATATTGCGCCGCCACTACGGCACCGCCGCTGGCCATGGCCGTGAACAGACCGATCAGCAATACGCAGATACTATCCACCAGAGAGATTCCGGATACCACAGCTTCTCCACAGCTGGCCGCCATCACCGTGTCCGCCATTCCCATTGCGATTGCCAAAAACTGCTCTATGATCAGCGGCCACAATAATTTTTTCAGTGCATCCTGTGAAAATAACATTTTTTTCTCTTCCGTCATACCTTACATCGTTCCTTTATCATCACATTAACAACTGCCAAAATATCACATTGTCATTGCATTGTAAATAGAAATGTAATTTTATGATTCAGTAACTATTCAGCACCCCATTCGCAAAACCGCCTCTACGAGGCTTTCTTGGAGAACCGGCCGGCCTGTTCTCTGCTCATTGTGGTTACTTCGCCCTATAAATAGTTACAGCTCCTGATATACGAAATAGTCCGCAGCGACCAGGCCGCCTTCCATACCCTGCTCATTGATGGCAAACAGTCCATCCTTGACACCGACCCAGCGTCCCGGAGTTGCTTCCACCATCTGTCCCACAGGCTGTAGGTTCTCTTCCGCAGTTCCCACATAAAAAGTACGGTAGTTCTCCTTCTCCACCTTCATCTGGATGTAAATAACATCACTGTTCCAATCCCCCAGACCGGTGCGTACTTCATCATCCTTCGTCCAGTTGCCGGTGCGCTGCTGTAAGCTCATCTTTCCGTTTATTTTCTGCACCGCAAGTGCTGTATAGCAACCACCCAGAGATACCAGGCCTGCCACATCCCCGTCTTTCATCTCTTCCAGATGCAGACAGGTGGTAATGGAGAATTCCGGTGCCGGCCATTTCTGCAATAACAGGTTGCTGATATCGCACAGCTGCGTCTTCGGGTCTGCGGCCTGGGCATGAAGAATGAGCTGGCCGTTTTCCAGATCATACCATTCCTTTTTATAATTGGCATTCCACTGCCACTGTAATCCCAAGTTTTCCCCTTCGAAGAAATCACTGTCCTCCGGTGCATCGATTGGGTACGTCTCTCCTACTTCCGGCTTTTTATAGCGCAGTACTGGTTCGCCGCAGCCGTCCACCTCATTCACACCGATCACCGGCCAGTCATTCTCCCAGTGCATAGGCTGCAAATGAACGATACGTCCTGCATTGCCCACATCCTGGAAATGCAGGAACCAGTCCTGTCCGTCCGGGGTATCCACCCAGGCACCCTGGTGAGGTCCGTTGACGGGAGAATTGCCCTGATGCAGAACAATCTTTTCCTCCCAGGGACCGTAAATATTTTTCGAACGAAGTACCGTCTGCCAGCCGGGCTTTACGCCGCCTGCCGGAGCAAAAATATAGTAATAACCGTTTCTCTTGTACAGCTTCGGTCCCTCGATGGTGGGCTGGGTGACATGTCCGTCATAGATGAACTGTCCGTCGCCCAGTACCCCGGAGCAATCTGGCTCGATGGGAGACATATACAGCATGCTCTTGAAGCCGATACGGCTTCTGGCGAAAGCTGTCACCATGTATGCTTTGCCGTCCTCATCCCAGAAAGGACAGGGATCGATCCAGCCCACGACCTTACGCACATAAGCCGGCTCGCTCCACTTGCCGAAAGGATCCGTGGTCTTGCACATCATGATGCCCTCGTCCGGCATGGGGATAAATACGTAATAAGTTCCCTCATGATAACGGATGGCCGGTGCCCAGGTACCACAGCCGTGTACCGGCTTGTCATAATAGTCAAAGGGAAGCTTGTCAATGATGTAATTGATGACCTTCCAGTTCACCAGATCCTTCGAATGCAGCAGAGGCACTGCAGGGGTGTTACAGAAGCTGGAAGCGATCATAAAATAATCCTCTCCCACACGAATGGCATCCGGGTCCGAATAATCGGTATACAGGATCGGGTTGGTATAGGTGCCGTCACCCTGATCGGCGATCCACATTTTATGTATCTTGGTCTTGTCCATAATTTCTCCATTCCGCAGCCTTTGCCGCCTTTTATTTACGAATGCAGGTGTTCAACACTCATTTGATAATAGTTACCTGTTTCTGAACAATTTCAGTATAACAGATGTTCCCTTGTATCGCGTGCCATTTTCCCATTAGTTTGTGTCAAATCTTGCATTTAGCGACTATAAATGTCATAATAGTGACAAAAGTTGCAGGAGGGAATCCCATTGAGTTTCTTTTACCAGAACCGTCAGGAACAGCTTTATTTATATTTATCCAAAAACAACCCCTATGCCGTCCATCTTCACAGACAGTTGGAGTTGATCTATGTATTGAGCGGTTCCACCACCGTCACCGTGGAACAGCAAGATTTTTTACTTACCCCCGGTCAGGGTGTTCTGGTTTTTCCGAACCAGATGCATGGCCTGAAGCATGTGGAACCCGGTCAGAATCTGCTCTGTATCTTCGAGCCGGATTTCTGCCACTCTTTCCGCCAGTTTTTCCAGAACAAAAAGCCTGCCCGCAATGACTTTACCGTCTCCTCCCTGTCAGAGCACAGCCGTATTGCCCTGCAGGGACTTAAAACACTGGCCGCTGCCATGGAAAAGGATCGTCCCACACCTTCCGATGTACAAGTCTATGCGGAAGGGTATCTCACACTCCTGCTGGCAGACCTGCTGCCATCGTTGCCTCTGCAAGTGCGTAAAAACACAGATGACCTGGAATTGGAGCAAAGACTGCTTCTCTATCTGGATACCCACTATACCGAAGAATTGTCCCTGGAAAGTCTCTCGAAAGAATTCGGTGTCAGCCGCTTTGTCCTGTCCCGGATCTTCACTGAGAAACTCCACACCACTTTTCCTGATTACGTGAACTCCCGAAGGCTGGACTATGCCAGAGATCTTCTATTGTCCACGGAGCTCTCCGTGACGCAGATTGCGCTGGATGTGGGATTCGGAAGCTCCCGCACCTTTTTCCGGGCCTTTCATTCCGCTTATCACACCACTCCCGGAGCTTACCGCAGGCAGAAAGAATCTTCCTGATCCCTTCCCTTACGCTGTATCCACAGAAGTTCCTCTCCCGCCCGGATATAATCTTTCCAGGTGCCGACGATCTGTCCCCGCTCCGGGATCTGGCACATTTCCACCGTCACCGCCGTATCCACGCCTTCCCTTGCCAGGCCCTCCTGATCAAATTCCATCAGCAGTTTTCCTTTGCGCACGATCTCGTTTTGCAGGACATTGCAATGATAATAGGCGCTGTGCAGTTCTTCCCTGTCTCTGCAGATATTCAACAGCAGTTCCAGTCCGCTGTCCGTGCGGAATCGGATCCGGTTTCCCATGGGATAGAGTTTCAATACCTTTCCTGCCGTGGGCGCATAGACCTTTCCATCCTCTGGCACGATGCTGATACAGCCAGTTCCGGCATCAGCGGTCTCTTCAGCGGTCTCTTCAGCGGTCTCTTCCATGCGCTTACGGATCTCTCCGTTCACCGGGCTGCCTATAGTGACACCTTCCCTCACCAGTTGCCTGGCTGCTGTATTTTTTCTCTCTTCCCTGTCTTCCCCTGTCTCTTCTGTTTCTTCCATTTTCCACCGGATACTCCTGCCAGACCAGAAGCCGACCAACAGTCCCAGCACTCCCGTTGCCACGATGTCATACATCTGCATGTTTCTACCTTCCTTTTTCCATGATAAGGTTCCCGCTCCTTATTCTGTCTCATTTTCGGGAAAACATGCCATTTTTTCATTCATAACTTCCAAAAGAAGTGCCGCCACGATTCCTGCCGCCATGCAGAACAGATTCCGGGATGCGGTCTCCGGAGACTGTCTCTTATACACATCTCCGAGCCCACGAGACTAGCGCTCATCTCGT
>ERZ1027063.917-NODE-917-length-11502-cov-9.925483_pt1 | contig 11502 bp, 8 predicted proteins | sample MGYA00519423_ERZ1027063 | MGnify/ENA primary metagenome ERZ1027063 (study PRJEB26926, sample SAMN06164493) | human gut metagenome | biome: ENVO:00009003; feature: ENVO:2100002; material: ENVO:00002003 | host: Homo sapiens | place: USA | collected 2012 ...
TTGAATTTCGTGAAGATATATGTTAATAATAGTAAATACAGAATACACCAAAAAATGGTATCAAAAAATGTTGAGGGAAATAATAAGATAGAAAAGGAGACTGGTACGATGAATAAGACGGTGTATATAGAAGGAATGATGTGCGGACACTGCGAGGCAAGAGTGAAGAAAGCATTTGAGGCACTTCCACAGGTAACAGAAGCGGAGGTCAGCCATGAGAAGAAGCAGGCGGTGCTTACTTTAAGTGGCGAGTTATCCGATAAAGAGATTAAAAATACAGTAAAGGAAGCCGGATATAAAGTAACTTCGATCAGGTAAAATAGAAATACAGGATAAAAGATAAAATGGCAGGGCACGGTTTATGGTGTCCTGTCATAAATTAATAAGAGGAAAATTGTCTATGAAGAAACTATTGAACAGGTTATTTAGTCGAATGGTAATTACATGTCTGCTGGTAGCGGCACAGTTGATCTTCTTTATGGTAGAAGTATTCAAGCTGCAGCAATACTATGTATTGGTGGCGGCTATTCTGCATTTGTTAAGTTTTATAGCTGTGATGCATCTGTTATTAAAGGATGTGAATCCGTCAATTAAACTGGCATGGATCGTTCCGATCCTGATGTTTCCGGTCCTCGGTGGTCTGCTTTATCTGCTCTATGGACATATCATTATGCCGAAGAAGTTAGAGAAATACATGAAGCATGCGGCAGAATGGGACTACGAGACGGATCTGTATGCAAATATGGCATATTTCAGTGATGTGATAAAGGGGCAGCCGCCATACCGGTTGTTCAAATATACAGAAGATTATGCAGGTTCGCTTGTATATCAGAATACGGATGTCCGGTATTATCCGATGGGGGAAGATGTCTGGCCGGATTTTGTTGATGATCTGAAAGCGGCAAAGAAGTATATTTTCCTTGAATACTTTATTATTAATCCGGGTGAAATGTGGGATACGGTTCTTGACATCCTAAAAAAGAAAGTAAAAGAGGGCGTGGAAGTCCGTCTGATCTATGATGACATCGGCTCAGTCTTTTATGTGCCAAAGTATTACTGGCGTGAGATGGAGAGCTATGGGATTAAATGTATGGCATTTAATCAGGTGGTTCCATTTCTGGCAACGATCTTTAATAACAGGGATCATCGGAAGATCGCGGTTATGGATGGTACGGTCGCTTATACCGGCGGTTTTAATCTGTCCGATGAATACATTAATAAGAAATCACCTTATGGCAGATGGAAGGATAACGGTATCCGTATGGATGGAGATGCTGCATGGCGGTTCACGATCCTGTTCCTTCAGTTATGGAACAGCATCCGGAATGAAGATAAGCATATCTTAAGCTATCGTCCGGCAGAGCAGAAGAAGCATTTGAATGATGGATATCTTCAGCCATATACGACCAATCCGCTCAAGAAGGAGCCGCTTGGTGAGAACATATATATGCAGATGATCAATGATGCAAAGGAGTATGTATACATCTTTACTCCATATCTGATCGTATGCAATGAGATGATGACAGCATTAAAGCTTGCGGCAAAGAGAGGCATCGATATCCGAATCGTAACACCGGCGATCCCGGATAAGAAGATGATCTTTCGTATGACACAGTCGAGTTACAAAGAGCTGCTTCGTGCCGGCGTGAAGATCTATCAGTACACACCGGGATTTATCCATTCCAAATGTATCCTGACGGATGATAATCTGACATCAATCGGTTCTATCAATATGGATAACCGAAGTTTTTATCATCATTTTGAATGCGGTGTATTGGTATATGATTCCAGTATCATTGCAGAAGTGAAGTATGATATGCTTTCAACGATGAAGGAATCAGAGGAGATCACGCTGGACTGGTGTAATGAGCATATGTCCAGAATTACACTGGTGGATGCCTTCCTCAGACTCCTGTCACCATTGCTATAGGAATAAAGGTAAAGAGAGAAAATGACAAAAACAAATAAGAAACAAAAAGCCGGAGATCAAAAGCCGGCTTTTTCAAAAATGAACGATTTAAAAAAAGAAGCGGCATTTCATATTTTTAAAGAAAGCATTACAACGGCATTCCTACTGTACATGTTTGTTGTTTTTCCATTGGTTCTTCATGATGGATATATGGATATTACGATCACAAAATACAATTTCTTTAAAAATGGAGTATTGATCTATGGGATATTGATGTGTCTGACATTTATACTCGGATTTACGGATCATATGGAAGAGCATACGGATGCTGCAAAAAAAACGGGAAGAGGCAGAAATTTTCTGGCGTCGGATATCTGGATGGGAGCCTTTGTGCTGTCAGGCACACTTGCATGGATCATGGCAGATGATAAAATGGCAGCCTACACCGGATCCATGGGAAGACGCTGCGGACTGGAATTTCTGGTGCTTGTGCTTGTGCTTTATATTGGCATTGGAAGCGGATATAAATGGCAGCAGATCCTGGCACCGGTGTTTTCTGTTATCAGTGGACTTGCATTTTTGATGGGAAGCTTACAACACCTGGATATTGATGTGTTTCATCTGTTGTCACATATCAGGGAGGATCAGCAGGCGATGTTCCTGTCCACCTTTGGAAATATTAATATATTTGCTGGCTTTGTCTGTACCAGTGTTGCATTCTTTTCCGGTATGTATCTGATCGAAGAAAAGCGGGCATACCGGATCTGCTATATGGCAGCCCTTCTGTTGGGCGGAGCCGCCTTGATCGCGGCAAATAGTGACAGTGCATATATGGGACTTGCTGCAGCATGGGTGATATTACTCTTTTTCGCATTAAAACGAAGCCTGTTTGCAGAATTTGTAACTGTTTGTACCACCTTTCTTTCCGGTTATACGATCATGGCGTGGATCACGACAGGAACCGGAAGGGGATATGAGAAGCTGTCCGGTCTGGCGAAGCTGGTGGATGCAAGAGACATATTGACTGTCTGTTGTGTGATCGGTATCTTGTGTGCGATATGGTTATCAAAGAAGAAATATAATACAGGAAGATCCGCATTATCCCGTTTGCTCATAGCAGGAATATTGCTCATAGCAGGGATCACCGTGACAGTTATCGGCTGTATCAACCATTGGGAGATCTTCGTATTTGATGATTTCTGGGGAGATTACAGAGGCTTCATCTGGTCGAGATTATGCCGGATCTATCAGGATCTGCCATTTGTTGATCAGGTATTTGGAAATGGAAATGAAAGCATCTATGCGCTGATGTCTGCCCGGTATTATGATGAGATGCTGGCAGTAACCGGAACGGTTTATGACAGTGCACATAATGAATATCTGCAGTATCTGGTCACGATGGGAGCTTTTGGCCTGATCACTTATGTAGGGCTGATCATTACTTCGATCCGTAACTGTGTGAAAACCTGGAAGGATGAACCGGTGATGCTTGCGGTTCTGATGCTTATCGTTTCTTATATCATACAGGCGTTCGTTAATGTAGAGCAGCCGATCACGACACCGTTCCTGTTTTTATTTGTGGCGATAGCAGCAGGAATCCGCAGAAACAGTTTGAAAAAAGCAAACTGAAACACGGTCTTGTCAAAGTGTTGTATTTCGTTGTATAATCACGGAGTATGTGTATTATAGATGGATAATGACCGGAAAGTGATTGGAGACATATATTTTGCCGCAGCTATCCGGGCACAGAATAAATACGTAGATAATAATTATGATATAAGAGGTCAGCACCTGAGCGGATGCTGTTACAGGAGGAAAAAAATGAAGGTTTATGACGAGTTAGTGGCAAGAGGATTAATTGCCCAGACAACAGATGAAGAAGAAATCAAAGAGCTGGTAAATAATGGAAAAGCTGTTTTCTATATAGGATTTGACCCAACTGCAGACAGTCTTCATGTAGGACATTTCATGGCGCTTTGCCTGATGAAGCGTTTACAGATGGCAGGTAATAAGCCGATCGCCCTGATCGGTGGCGGTACAGCTATGATCGGTGATCCGTCCGGACGTACCGATATGAGACAGATGATGACAACAGAAACGATCGCTCATAATGTAGAATGCTTCAAGAAGCAGATGAGCCGTTTTATCGATTTCTCAGAAGGCAAGGCACTTCTTGTAAATAATGCAGACTGGTTACTTGACCTGAACTATGTAGATGTTCTTCGTGAGGTTGGTCCGCATTTCTCAGTCAACAATATGCTTCGTGCAGAGTGCTACAAGCAGAGAATGGAGAAGGGCTTAAGCTTCTTAGAGTTCAACTATATGATCATGCAGAGCTACGATTTCTATGAGTTGTTCCAGAAATACGGCTGTAATATGCAGTTCGGTGGTGATGATCAGTGGAGCAACATGCTTGGTGGTACAGAGCTGATCCGTAGAAAGCTTGGCAAGGATGCATATGCCATGACGATCACCCTGCTTCTGAACTCAGAGGGCAAGAAGATGGGTAAGACGCAGAAGGGTGCTGTATGGCTGGATCCGAACAAGACATCACCATTTGAGTTCTACCAGTACTGGAGAAATGTTGCAGATGCCGATGTATTAAAATGTATCCGGATGCTGACCTTCCTTCCACTGGAAGAGATCGACAAGATGGACAGCTGGGAAGGAAGCCAGTTAAATACAGCAAAAGAGATCCTTGCATTTGAACTTACAAAGCTGGTTCATGGCGAAGAAGAAGCAGTAAAGGCACAGGAGAGTGCAAGAGCATTATTCTCCAAGGGTGTTGCTGCTGATATGCCATCTGTTACATTATCAGCCGATGATTTCAAGGATGGTGCGATTGATATCGTATCCGTACTTGTAAAGTCCGGTCTGGTATCCTCCAGAAATGAAGGAAGACGTGCGGTAGAGCAGGGCGGAGTTGCAGTTGATGGTGATAAGATACCTGATATCTCAGTTACAATTCCGGAAGAGAAGTTTGATGGAGACGGAATCGTTGTAAGACGTGGTAAGAAGAATTTCCGTAAGATAAGTAAATAACAGATTCGAAAGAATAATAAAATAAACATAATAAAAACTCCGGTTATCTGGAATTAGGATTCTAATTTTGATGATCGGAGTTTTGTTATTGTTATTATGATGTAAATTATGCAGAAAAAAAGCAGAAATGTCAGTTGTACATGTCATTTATGCATGATAAAACGTAGAATTGACAATCTACGTTTTTTTTAGTCTGTTTTATGGTATTCTAATTTCCGGATATTAGCGGTGTTTTGTGTAAGCCTCCATCAGACTGAGCATAACATGCTGGTCTTCAAGGGATAAGGATGAATAAAGAGCATTCAGTTTCGATTGATTATAGCTTTCAGAATGTTGATTGTATTCAAGAATATCAGAAAAAGTACAATCCAGATATTCGGTGATATTTGCAAGTGTATCCAGACTCACTTTGCAGATACCACGTTCAAGTTGACTGATAAAACCTACAGACAGATTAAGGTCTTCCGCCATCTGTTCCTGGGTGACATCTTTCATTTTTCTGCGTATTTTTATGCGTGATCCTATAATTTTATAATTCAGTGTCATGATGGTATTCCTTTTCTTTTTAAGTATTTTCTAATAAATATCAAAAAAGAAACAGATAGTGACACTTCTATTATATGTAAAAACTAACAATAATACTGCATATATCTAAGAAATATACTAAAATTTACAAGTGGCATTCAAATGAGAGGGAAGTGTTATACAAATGAAAATTGGTATATGTGATTCATCTATGTATGAAGTGGAAGCTGTGAAGGATTTTATAGAATCCCGTATGGATCTGGATAATGTAGAGTTTGAATTGTATCTGCCGGAAGAAGCGTCTATAGATGTAGAAGAAAGTACCTTTTCCTGTGATATATTTATTACGGAGATCGTATTTGACAATCTGCATTATAATGGGATCTGTCTGGCCAGAGCCATCAATCGTTCTGTTCCAAATTGCAAGATTATATTTTATGCAGACCATATTCCGGATGGCTGGGATATCTATGACGTGGAGCACTGCAATTGTGTTATGAAGCGAAACCGGGATATCAAGCTGGTGCATGCCGTTGATACGGCGATCAAGCGCCTGAATATGAGCAAAAGTAATTTTATCCGGGTCTGCTATGGGAAAACGATCAATATTTTTTCAGCTTCGGAGATCATCTGTATTCACAGAGATGATCGTCTCACCAGATACTGTACAACAAGAGGTGATTATGTGCAGTATATTACGCTGACAAATGCTTTGAAAAATCTTCCGAAGATATTTGTCCGTGTAAACAGTAATTGTATTATCAACCGTCAGCACGTCAAGCATTATTCCAGATCAACCGTAACTCTGGATAATGGAGAAGTTGTAAAGATCGGAAGACCATACAAAGAAGAAGTATTTTCATAAGAAAATGGAATGATTCTCCCTGTTTTGCAGATACTAGTTCGTATGAATATGTATCTATGAAACAGGGAGATTTTTTATGAGAGATAAAATATTTGGAATATTACAACGGGTTGGAAGGTCGTTTATGCTTCCAATCGCGATCCTGCCGGTGGCAGGACTGCTGCTTGGAATCGGAAGCTCATTTACCAATGAAACCATGCTTGAAACATATGGGCTGATGCGGATCCTTGGACCGGGAACGATATTTGCTGCGGTATTTGAAGTAATGAGCGAGGCAGGAAATGTGGTATTTGCCAATCTGCCGATCCTGTTTGCCATGGGTGTGGCGATCGGTATGGCAAAAAAGGAGAAGGAAGTTGCTGCGCTATCAGCGGCTATTGCATTCTTTATCATGCATGCATCGATCAGTGCGCTGATCACGATAAATGGTGGTACGGAAGCAATGCTTGCAGGGGCGGTTATTTCTGTCTGCGGTATCACATCTTTGCAAATGGGTGTATTTGGCGGTATCCTGGTAGGACTTGGTGTGGCTGCCCTGCATAACCGCTTTTATAAGATTGAACTGCCGCAGGTGTTGTCTTTCTTTGGTGGTTCCAGATTCGTTCCGATCATATCAGCATTGGTATATACCGGAGTTGGTATTTTGATGTTCTTTATCTGGCCGGCAATCCAGAAAGGCATCTATACCGTAGGTGATCTGGTTTTAAATTCCGGCTATGCAGGAACCTGGGTATATGGATTTATGGAACGTCTTCTGATACCATTTGGCCTGCATCATGTGTTCTATCTGCCATTCTGGCAGACTGCGGTCGGAGGAACGCTGGAGGTTGGTGGGCGTGTTGTAGAAGGAGCGCAGAATATCTTCTTTGCACAGCTTGCGGATCCATCCGTTACAAAGTATGCGGTATCAGCCACCCGGTTTATGTCCGGTAAATTCCCGCTTATGATATTTGGTCTGCCGGGAGCGGCTCTTGCCATGTATAAAACAGCAGCACCGGAGAAACGGAAGGCAGCAGGCGGACTGCTTCTTTCCGCAGCCCTTACAGCCATGATCACAGGTATTACAGAGCCGTTGGAATTCACATTTTTATTTGTCGCACCGGCTCTGTATGGAATCCATTGTATTCTGGCAGGCTTTGCTTATATGCTGATGCATATGTTTGAAGTCGGTGTCGGTATGACATTTTCCGGGGGATTGATCGATCTGACGTTATTTGGTATCCTGCAGGGAAATGCAAAGACGAACTGGATCTGGATCGTCATTGTCGGTATCGGTTATTTTATCGTATATTATGTATTGTTCTATTATCTGATCCGACGGTTTGATCTGAAAACACCGGGCAGAGATAACAATGACGAAGTGAAATTATATCGTCGGAGTGATATGGATGCCAGAAAGCATGGAGAAAATGCCGGAGAGCAGGGATCAGACAATGACCGGAATACGGATGTTTTCCGGAATCACAGCCAACAGATGGAGACTTCCAGACTGATCTGTGAAGGACTCGGCGGCAAGGCCAATATATCGGATGTTGACTGCTGTGCAACCAGACTTCGTTGTACGGTATATGATGCAGCTCTTGTAAAAGAAGATGTTCTCCGGGCAAGCGGAGCATCCGGCGTGGTGAAAAAAGGATATGGCGTACAGGTCATCTATGGCCCGAAGGTGTCTGTGATCAAATCCAATCTGGAAGATTATCTGGAGGGGTATGATGAGAAAGCGGTTATTGCAGTATCTATATTGAGTCCGGTTACAGGAGAGGTTTTTGAATTATCAAGTGTGCCGGATGAGGCATTTTCCAGTGGAATGATGGGCGATGGAATCGCTGTATTGCCAACGGATCCTGAAATAACCGCGCCTGTTGCCGGAACGATTGCCTTTGTCTTCGACACGAAGCATGCCATAGGGCTGGTAACGGAACAGGGAATCGGTGTGATGATCCATATTGGAATCGATACGGTAAAGCTAAAGGGCAAAGGCTTTGACGTACTGGTTGAGACCGGACAGATAGTGTCTGCCGGACAGCCGGTCATGCGGCTGGATCTTCCTTATCTGAAGAAGCATGCGCCATCCTTAATATCCCCTATCATTATAACAGAGCTCCCGGATGGCTATAAACTGCGTCCGGTAAAGACCGGAAAGGTGAAGAATGGCGAGGAGCTCCTGGTTGTAGAGAAGGGATAGGATAAATAGAAATGACAGAAGGATTTCCACTTGTGGAAATCCTTTTGTGAATATATTATAATAATAAATAGATTAAAGGCAACAAAGGCGGAAGGATAAATGGCAGGAAAAAAACTGGATGAACAGATGGAAAAGACAATACGGAATAATTACAGACGATTGACAGGCTGTCTGATCGACCGGAAAATGACGATCACAACCATGGAAAGTATCACCTGCGGGCAGATTGCTTCCCTAATCACAGATACTGAAGGGGCATCTGCAATATTAAAAGGAGCATTTGTAACCTATTCCAACGAAGCAAAGATCATGCAGGGTGTTCCGGAAGCGATGATAGAAACTTGTGGTGTCTATTCCAAAGAAACAGCGCGGGCAATGGCAGAAGCCTGTAAACAGGCATATCGTGCAGACATCGGAATTGGTATTACCGGGACAACGGGAAATATTGATCCAAACAATCAGGACAGTGTACCGGGAGAAGTATATTATGCAGTGGCTGTTTCTGATACGATCATCGATGGATATTTCCAGATGGGAGAACAGGATTCCAGACTGTATTATAAACTTTATGCCGCGGAGAAGGTGGCAGAAACGCTTGGGGATGTGCTTGGGGTTGAAATAGAAGCGGTTCTTGCCTGATGGTGTGACGAATATATTGTTGGAGAAATATATAAGATATGGGGGATGAAGATATGAAAAAGAAATTAATGGGGTTGATTATATGTTTAATAGGATTTGGAATGGGCTTCCTGTCCTTACTGTATTCCAATGAGACTGTGCAATCCCTTGAAGAATGTACGCGAAAAGTAGTTAATCCAAGCATAAAAGATAAAAAGGACTGGATATTTTCCTCAATTGGGAATATAGGAATTGTGCTATTGATCGTTGCTGTAATAACAGCAATTGTGCTGGCGGTTATTCGTTTTTTTGCTAACTCAAAATGTATGCAGTTGGCAATCACAATAGGACAGCTTGTAACAGATGCCATTTTATCGTTGTATATTACAGAGGTAATTATATATTACCGCAATCAGTTGCAGCAGGAACGTTTTTATACAACAATGGGAGATTCTGTACATATTGGAGTGTATATATTAGAATATGCGGTATTCTATATTTGTATATCCATCTTGTTCAACCGATCTGTTGAAAAAATAATACGAAAGCCTAAAAAGGACTGCAGACTATCCATATGGCAGGTGAAGAATGAACAGGAATTTATGGAAATAAAGGAACTGGTACATAGGGAACATTTTAACGATTGTTATGGATATATGAAATATCGTGAGGAACCGTTGGCTTCGATGCAGTTTTATGTGATCAGTGAAATGAACTGGTCGGGAAATCAGGAAGTAGCACAGTGGAAGTATTATTCAAATGGTGATTTTATAGACTTGGATGATACAGAACTCAGAACCAAACTGCTGGTAGCAAAAAATGCTGAAAATATAAACTGGCAGTTATAAGATAAAGAAACGAGGGTAAAAAGGATGAGAAAAAAAGCGGAATTTATAGTATTAAGTATAGTATTGGCAGGCAGCCTAATGGGATGCAGTTTTTCCTTAAAAAAAGATGCAGATGGCAGCAGCAAAAAGGCCGAAACAACCGTGACAGAAGAAACCGGAAAAACGGATGAAACAACCGGTATGGATGCAGGTCCTGACACGGAAACCTCAGAGGAGGCTTCTTCTGCAGCAGGATCAGATGGCAAGGCAGCCGCACTTCCAGAAGAAAAAAAGGTGGGATTTGGAACCGGTGAAATGCCGGAAGCGTATTCGGATCACATGGTTGTTGATTCGAAAATGTCCGGAAAAGTGCAGACGAAAGATGGTGAGGTTGTATATCATTTACCATACATAGATTATGAGAGTACCGCCTGTGAAAATGTAAATACACAGATAGAGAAGCTCGGAAATGATTATATGGCGAAAGCGGGAACCGAATATACAGATTGTATTGCTATCGGATATGAGTGGTCTGTTTATCAGGATTTGTTGTCGGTAGTTGTACGGGTGGATTTTGACGCAAATGAATACACAGATTTTTATGTATATACGATCGATCTTCGTAAAGATATACTTCTTTCAAAGGATGATGTGCTGGCTTATCTGGATATTGATGAAGATTCATATGAAAAAAATGTTCAGGATGCAATGGACAGTTGTTTTACCAATACATATAAAGATATGGAAGGAACGGATTCTTTTCTGAAAGAAACCTATGACTGGACGGTTGCTTTATCCAATGTGCGGGATGCGGTACCTTATGTAGATGAGGATGGTGAGTTGTGCGTAGTTGGCAAGATATATTCTGTTGCAGGACCATCCTATTATCCACGTCAGTTAAGTGTGGATAATCTGGAGAATGAATGTGAATATAGCGGTAGAACGTATGAGCCATTTTATTATAATCCAACATCAGAAGATGATTCTTCCGATGACTATATTCTTCCATATAGCGACAGTGAATATCTGACAGAGGATGATCTGAATGGATTAACACCGGATGAGATCCGTCTGGCATGTAATGAACTGTATGCCCGTCATGGAAGAAAGTTCAAAGACGCCGATTATCAGGCATATTTCAATTCCAAAAGCTGGTATCATGGAACGGTCGAGCCGGAGGATTTTGATGATACTGCAGTATTTAATCAATATGAGCTTGCAAACCGGGATTTCATTATAGCGTATGAGAAGGAGAAGGGGTATAAGTAGGAAAACGAACGAAAAGGTATCTCATTAAAAAGGGATAATATATAGTTATTGGATTAAGTGACAAAATAATATAAAACGTGAGGCAGCTCGATATGAACTCTGTCAATTGGATGGAGGGATGTCGGGCTGTTTTGTTTTTTGTCGAAAATGCAACGTAAAATGCGAATTTTGCAAGGAGCGGTTATGCCCGCTTGTTTTATGATAAACTAATAAATAGAATATTTGGAAAAAACAAAACTATAAATCTTTAGAAGTAAAATAT
>ERZ1027063.925-NODE-925-length-11439-cov-3.975141_pt1 | contig 11439 bp, 12 predicted proteins | sample MGYA00519423_ERZ1027063 | MGnify/ENA primary metagenome ERZ1027063 (study PRJEB26926, sample SAMN06164493) | human gut metagenome | biome: ENVO:00009003; feature: ENVO:2100002; material: ENVO:00002003 | host: Homo sapiens | place: USA | collected 2012 ...
ACGAGATGAGCGCTAGTCTCGTGGGCTCGGAGATGTGTATAAGAGACAGCTGTCGGGTTGTGCGGAGAGCAGAAAATCGCGAAATGAATGTTGTGTTCTTTTAACTTGCGGTCCATATCGGCGTAGTCTATACGCCATACGCCGTTCTCATCCTGAACAAGATCGGAGAGAACGATATTGCGTCCGCAGTTCTCAAGAACACCGGTAAAACCGATGTATGTCGGGGAATGCAGAAGAATGGATTCGCCCGGGGATGTAAAAGCGGCAGCAGCCGAAGCAACACAGCCGAGCACGCCGTTCTCATAGCCGATCGCCTCGCGCGGCAGATCTTCCACACCGTTGCGCTCTTTCTGCCAGCGGATGATATTGTCAAAATATGCATCCGGCAGATCAAAGTAGCCAAAATGCGGTTCGTTGACTCTCGCGTGAATTGCTTCCTGAATGGTCGGAAGAGACGGGAAGTTCATGTCGGCCACCCACATCAGGATGCGGGAGAAGCCCTCTTTGACTTCCGCACCCGGAATCGGGATCTGATCGACAGCGATCGAATCGTGGCCGCTGCGGTTCATCAGAGATGTAAAATCGTATTTCATTGGTAAAAACCCTCCTTTGTGTTTGCTGTGCTCTCGAAGTAAAACCAAAAGCACATGGAAAACCGGATGCAGCTTCCTTTCCTCGCTGAAAGAAAAACCTGCAGCCGGCTGAATACAAATATTATAACACGGAGGGGAATTTTCGTAAACAAAAGAATGCTTTATTCGGCACCATTTATTCCGCGCCGATCCAGTTATCGCGGTTGATTGCTTCCGTGTGGCTGGTGCTTTCGTTCATGATTTTCTGCAGATCCGGCCGGTCATAGTTGACAATGCCCTTTCCGAGATATTCATGGCTGCCGCGCCGGAAGACGCTGACGACATCGCCTTTCTTAAAATCGCCTTCGACTGCCACGATGCCTTTGGGAAGCAGGCTCTTTGCCTGAACAGCAAGTGCTTCTGCGGCACCCTCATCGACGTAGAGGTTGCCCGCACTCGGCGCATAGAATGCCATCCACTGCAGACGCGTTTTCATGTTGTGGCCGCTGGCGGTAAAGTACGTTCCTTTTGCGGTTCCTTTCACCGCACGCACAATGTTGTTTTCCTCCGCCGAGGAGCAGATCAGAACCGGCACACCGGCTCTTGTGGCAAGCGAAGCGGCGGAGAGCTTCGTTGTCATGCCTCCCGTTCCGTTGCCCGATCCCGCGCCGCCTGCCGCAGCAGTGAGCTCCGGCGTGATCTCATTTACCACGTCGATATGGCGCGCATTCGGGTCACTCTTTGGATTGGCAGTGTAGAGCCCATCGATATCGGTCAGCAGAATCAGAAGCGATGCATGCAGCATCGCAGCCACCTGGGCGGAGAGCGTGTCGTTGTCGCCGACCTTCAGCTCCTCAATCGCGATCGTATCGTTCTCATTGATGATCGGAATCGCACCGCGCCCGAGCAGGACGGAGAGGGAGCCGAAGATGTTTTTATAGCGGCGGCGGTCCTCAAAGTCACTGCGGTTCAAAAGAATCTGCGCGCACGGAATCTGGTACGCCATCAGATTTTTCGTGTATTCCTCCATCAGAAGGCCCTGGCCGACAGCAGCGGCAGCCTGTTTATCGGCAATTTTCGTCGGCCGTTTTTTAAAGCCGAGACGGGAAAAGCCTGCGGCGATCGCACCGGAGGAAACGAGAATCACATGGTGGCCTGCCGTCTGCAGCGCGGCAAGCTGGGTCGTAATGTTCCGTATTTTTTCAGCATCCATCGTTCCGTCTGAGAGTGTCAGGGAGCTGGTGCCGACTTTCACAACTATCGTCTGTTTTTCCATCATGAAAACCTCAAATGTAAGAAATGATAAGAAACGTTGTTTACGGGTGACAAAACATCAATTACAGACACTTTAACACAGCACTGTGTGAGAGTCAAGAAGATGCGGAATGGTCGTTACATTTTTCGTGAAAGATCTGCAAAAAGATAGAAATTTGTTGCTGGAATTCTGAAAAAGTATGGTAGAATAGAAAACGAGAAAAAGGTGTGTGCAGAAATACATTTTTCCTGAAAAACAAAAGAAGCGGAAAGAAGTCCGGCACACGACGGAGGGAGTCAAAGATGGAGGAAAAAACAGAAGAAAGAGGCAGAGGCTGCATGACAACGCTGTGCTACATCGAAAAGGATGACAGCTATCTGATGATGCACCGCACGGTGAAAAAGAACGATGTCAACAAGGACAAGTGGATCGGCGTCGGCGGCCATGCGGAACTTGGCGAAAGCCCGGAGGAATGCCTGCTGCGTGAAGTAAAAGAGGAAACCGGCTACACGCTGACGAGCTGGCGTTTCCGCGGTCTTGTTACCTTTGTGACAGAGGCAGAAAACAGCAAAACGGTGGAGTACATGGAGTATATGTGTCTCTACACGGCAGACGGATTCACGGGAGAACCGACTGCATGTGATGAGGGCGAACTCGCCTGGGTGAAAAAAGAGGACGTCCTGCACCTGAATCTGTGGGAGGGAGACAAAATCTTTTTCCGCCTTCTGAATGAAGACGAGCCGTTTTTCTCCCTGAAGCTGCGGTATGTGGGCGACACGCTCGCAGAAGCGGTGCTGAACGGAAAACAGATGGAACTTTTTGAGGAGCGCTCAGGCGACGGCACGCCGACCGGAACCATCGTAGAACGCGGCGTGGCGCACAGTGAGGGACGGTGTCACGGAACGGCACATATCTGGATTGCACGGGCGAATGAGAAGAGCGGCTGTGAGGTACTGCTGCAGAAAAGGAGTGCCTGGAAAGATTCGAATCCGGGCTGCTACGATATTTCAAGCGCCGGCCATCTTTCGGCGGGCGATACATATTTGGAAGGGGCTCTGCGGGAAATCGGCGAGGAGCTCGGCATCCACGCAGAGGCAGAGGAGCTGAGGGATCTTGGCCTGCTGGAAAAAGTATCACACGGTGTTTTTTACGGAAAACCGTTCCACGATCATGAGGTCAGCGCCGTGTATCTTTACACGAAGCCGGTCGAGGCGGAAAAACTGCATCTACAGGAGTCGGAAGTAGAAGCAGTCCGCTGGATGGATCTCAAAGAGTGCCAGAAGGCGGTAAGAGAAGGAAGCATTCCCAACTGTATTGATATACGGGAACTGGAAATGATTGAAAAAGCGTGGTTCGCCGGAGAAAAAACAAAAGATGAGGAGTAAGAGAAGATGAAAGAAAATGGATTCATCAACGAGTTTAAAAAGTTTATCATGCGCGGAAACGTCATGGATATGGCAGTCGGTGTCATCGTCGGCGGTGCGTTCACGGCGATCGTGACATCCCTGAACCAGGATATCCTGATCCCAATCCTTGGAATCTTCGGCGGAACCGAGAGGCAGTCAGATGCCTGCACTGCACATCCATTCTGGAAGATGAGGCAGAAAAAGAGGCAGCAGCCACCGCTGAAAAATAAAAAGAAATGCATGAAAAAAGTCACCGGTTCGAAATAGAACATGGTGACTTTTTTGGATATCGCGTAAATGAAATTTGTTTTTTTATTTCGCTGCTGCCTTTACCTGGCTAAACAGTCCGGATTTCTGAAGAGCCGGACGCAGTGCCATGTAGATGACAACGGAAGCGATGGTGGAAAGTACGGCGTTGATGGAAGTTGCCGCTACGTTCCAGCTTAAGGTAACCTCTGCTGCCGGTTTTCCAAGAAGAACCAGTTTGTAGAAGTAACCGATGAGCGGATCGAAGATCACATTGAACAGAAGTCCGCCGATGGCTGCAAGCAGTGCCCATTTGAAGATCTGTTTCTGATCGGTCTGCTCGTTGATTTTACCGATTTTGTGTGCGATCAGTCCTGCGATGAGGCCGATGCAGAATTTTAAGATGAAGGTCTTTGGTGCGTATACCACATAGACCGGATCGAGAAGATCTCCGATGGTCATGCCGATCGCACCGCCGATTCCGCCGTAAACACCGCCGAGAATCAGTGCACCGAGCACACAGACAGCGTTTCCGAAATGGATCGAGGTGGCATCTCCGCCTGGCAGCCAGATTTTGAACTGCAGGAAGGTGAAGACAACGTAGGAAAGGGCTGCAAAGACACCTGTCATTGCGATTTTCCAGACTTTTTCATTTTTCATAACAACTCACTCCTTTGGTATCTGGAACTTTCGTTCCTTGATTGCACCCTATTATAGGGAGTGGTGGCATGAAGAAAAAGTTCCAATTCCGGATTTTTTGACCAGACCAGTTATTTCCGGTACGATTTCATTTTTTCGTGTTCTTCTTTTAATTCTCTGTAGAGCTGCAGCGAATTCCACGCCTGGTTCTGCGTTGTGACGATGGCTTTGAGGGCGATCGGCGGCACTTTTTTCCGGCGCATTTCGGTGAGAAAAAGATCGAGTTTCCGCTCGGAAAAGCCGGCCATGACCATCATTGGTTCTTCAAATCCGGCGCCGTCGTAGGCTTCGGGGGATTCTGCAAATGCTTTATTTCCGGCAAGAAATCCGATCGACTGGAGATACTGTTCCGGTTCCACAATGCGCACGCGGATACCGAGCTTTAAGAGAACCGGCTTTAAAAGCGCAGCTGTTTTCGTTCCTTTGATCTGATATAAGAGTACGGTTTCCATGAGAAAAATCCTTTCCACGGGCAGATTTCCGGATCAAATGCACGGATGCCCAGAACTATGATATAAGAAATGTTTTGGAAAAACAATACTTTTATGGTATCATAGGAACGTACAATTCAGAACACGATAAATTTTGAGATAAAAGAGAAAGGAAACCAATAAAATGTGGATAGCAGATGGATGGAAAGATTATGAAGTGCTGGATACGTCCGGCGGAGAAAAACTGGAGCGGTGGGGAGATTACCTTCTGGTAAGACCAGACCCGCAGGTCATCTGGAACACGAAAAAAGAAAATCCGGGCTGGAAAAAGAAAAACGGCCATTATCACAGAAGCAGCAAGGGCGGCGGAGAATGGGAGTTTTTCCATCTGCCGGAGCAGTGGGAGATCAACTATAAAGACCTGACCTTCCGCCTGAAACCGTTCAGCTTTAAACACACCGGCCTTTTCCCGGAGCAGGCAACGAACTGGGACTGGTTCGGCGATCTGATCCTCCGTGCCAACCGCCCGATTAAAGTGCTGAACCTGTTCGCCTACACGGGAGGCGCAACGCTCGCAGCGGCCGCAGCAGGCGCAAGCGTCACACATGTCGATGCATCCAAAGGCATGGTCAACTGGGCAAAAGAGAACGCTGCCGTGTCCGGCCTTTCGGACAAGCCGATCCGCTGGCTTGTGGATGACTGCACCAAATTTGTCGAGCGCGAGATCCGCAGAGGCAACCACTACGACGCGATCATCATGGACCCGCCGTCCTACGGAAGAGGACCAAAGGGCGAGATCTGGAAAATCGAGGAGTCGATTCATCCGTTCATCAGGCTCTGCACGCAGCTCTTAAGCGATGACCCGCTGTTCTTCCTTGTGAATTCTTACACGACAGGACTTGCACCGGCTGTCCTGACGTACATGATTTCCCTGGAATTAAAACAGTACAAAGGCCACGTAGAAGCACAGGAAATCGGCCTTCCGGTCAAGTCGACCGGCCTTGTTCTGCCGTGCGGTGCATCGGGAAGATGGCAGTCTGACAACGTTTAAAACATCTTTTGGCAGCGGACGTATGTCCGTCATACGAAAAACATTTGGCTGAATTGCAGGAAATGAAGTATAAAACTGCAAAAAATGGGATAAAATGCCGAAAAATGCATAAAACATGCAAGTTCTCCTTGACAGAAACTCATGATCTGGTAAAATGGTCTTTAGTTGAGCAAGAAACCTGAAAAACGGGTAAGGAAAGTACAAGGGAGGACGTTTCATGAAACCGTATATCGAATGGACCAAAGAAGAATTAGTTGCCGAGAAAGCCAGACTGGAGCAGGAATTTGCAGAGGTAAAAGCAAAAGGCCTCAATCTGAATATTTCCAGAGGAAAACCTGCAGCAGCCCAGTTAGATCTCACGGAAGGAATGCTTACCGTTCTCTCGAAAAATGAAGACACCTTCGCAGAAGATGGAACCGACTGCCGGAACTACGGCGTGCTGACCGGTATTCCGGAAGCAAGAAAACTGATCGGAGATATCTGTGAGGTTCCGGCGGAAAACGTCATCGTTTACGGAAACGCCAGCCTTACCATTATGTTTGATACCGTAGCACGTTCGTTCCTGAAGGGCGTTGCAGGCTGCACTCCGTGGAACAAGCTGGACAAAGTAAAATTCCTCTGTCCGGTACCGGGCTATGACCGTCACTTCGGTGTAACCGAGTACTTCGGCGTTGAGATGATCAATGTTCCGATGACACCAGAAGGACCGGACATGGACATGGTAGAAAAACTCGTTGCAGAAGATGACGCCATCAAGGGAATCTGGTGTGTACCGAAATACTCCAACCCGCAGGGCTACACCTACTCCGATGAGACCGTCAGAAGATTTGCAAACCTGAAACCGGCAGCCAAAGACTTCCGTATTTTCTGGGATAATGCATATATCATCCATCACCTGTATGATGACAGACAGGATCACCTGCTGAACATCATCGAGGAGTGCGAGAAAGCCGGAAATCCGGATATGGTCTATGAGTTCGTATCCACCTCGAAAGTAAGCTATCCGGGAGCCGGAATTGCAGCTCTCATTTCTTCTGAGGCAAACCTCAAAGAGGCACAGGAGTACATGAACTTCCAGATCATCGGTCATGATAAACTGAATCAGCTGCGCCATGTAAAATTCTTCCAGAACCTGGACGGCGTGATGAATCAGATGAAAAAGCATGCTGAGATCTTAAGACCGAAATTCGAGGCAATTCTGCAGGTAATGGATCAGGAGCTGAGCGGCCTTGACATCGCTTCCTGGACAAAACCGAACGGTGGATACTTCATCTCCTTCGATGCGATGGAGGGATGTGCAAAGAAGATCGTTGCAAAAGCAAAAGAGGCCGGTCTTATCATGACAGGCGCGGGCGCAACGTATCCATATCACAACGATCCGCAGGATTCCAACATCCGTATTGCACCGTCCTTCCCGACACCGGAAGAGCTGGAAATCGCAGGTCAGGTATTCGTGCTGAGTGTCAAACTGGTCAGCGTGGATAAGATTCTGGAAAGCAAATAACAGATAAGTAAAAATACAAAAGCCGGATTCTCCCGGGGGACACAGTTTTTGTGAACTCTGGTGTGGGAGTTCCGGCTTTTTTCTATCAGAAAGTTAAAAAGAAATTTTCTATGGGACAGAAAGGAAAAACATGAAAAAGAAAGTAATAGGAATTGCCGCAGGACTCATACTCCTTGCGGCCGCAGGCGGTTACGCGGGCGTGGGGCATTACTATGCATCCCACTTTTTCCCGAAAACCGCGATCAACGGACTGAACTGCGCAGGGCTGACCGCAGAGCAGGTCAAAGAGGAAATTCAGAAGCACATTGTGGATTATACACTCAGCATTACCGAGCGCGGTGGAAAAACAGAGACATTAAGCGGCACGGAGATCGGCCTCACGTATGTGGACGACCACGCGGTGGAAAAACTGCTGGAGTCCCAGAATACTCTTGCATGGCCTGCATTCTATTGGAAAGAGAAAGAAAACCAGGTGGCGGCGGACTCTGTCTATGACAAAGAAATGGTGCAGGAAAAACTGCAGACGATGGAAGGGTTTCAGGAAGAACAGCAGGAAGCGCCGACGGATGCGTATCTGACGGATGACGGAACCTCGTACGTTATTGTGCCGGAAACAGAGGGCGAGCAGGTGGACTATGAGAAGGCGGAGCAGGCTGTCATCGAGGCGCTGGATGCCGGAGCGGCGAGCGTGGATCTGGAAGAAAAAGATGTTTACCGGAAACCGGGCATTACGCAGGATGATGAAGCACTGAATGGGGAAATGGCGGAACTGAACCACCTGACAGCGGCGCGGATCACGTATGCAATCGATGAAAACAGCTATGCCATAGACCGGGCGACCTTACAGAGCTGGCTCGTACAGGGGGAGGATGGAACCTGCACGATTTCGCAGGACGAAGCGGCAGCTTTTGTGCGCCATATGGCGTATGAGACGGACACCTTCGGGTTGGCGCATACCTTCAAAACGAGTCTTGGCGCGACCATTAACCTGAATGCGGGCGGCGATTACGGCTGGTGCATCGACAAGGAGGAGACAATGCAGGCACTTCTGCAGGCGATCGAGGACGAAACACAGGGAAATCTCGACCCGGTTTACCTCTATACGGCCAATGACCGCTCGGCAAATGATATCGGAAATACATACGTCGAGGTGTGCATTTCCCAGCAGAAAATGTGGTGCTACAAGGATGGCGTTCTGGTGACGGAAACACCGGTCACAACCGGCAATCATGCGACGGGCTATGATACACCGGCGGGCAGCGTCTGGGCGGTGGATGCGAAGAAAAGTGACTGTGATTTCAAGCTCTATCCGAGCCATGTCATGTTCTGGCTTCCATTTAACGGCGACGTCGGAATCCACGATGCGAGCTGGCGTACCGAGTACGGCGGGGACATCTATCTGACGAACGGATCCCACGGATGTGTGAATACCCCATACACAGAAGCAGAAAAAGTGTTCAATGCTATTGAAATTGGTGACCCGGTTATCGTATACTATAGCCTGGATGATGTAACCGGGCCGCAGCCTACACAGAAAAACAGCCTGTAGGAAAAACGCTTAAGCATCACAGCAGAAGCACATCAAATAAAGGAGATTTTGATAGATGAAAATAGTAGTATTAGCTGGAGGAACCAGCACGGAACGTTCGGTATCCATTACATCGGGAACTATGGTCTGCAAGGCACTCCGCGAGAAAAACCATCAGGCAGTTCTGGTAGACGTTTTCTGCGGTATCGATGTGAAGGGGAACCTGGAAGATGTATTTGCAGAGGAGGCGTACGATATAGACAAAGCAGCAGAATATATGCACAGCTTTGATGCAGGATTAAACGAAATGATCGAATCCCGCCGCAGATTTTTCGGACCGAACGTACTGGAACTCTGCGAGGCAGCGGATGTTGTTTTCCTTGCCCTGCATGGCGCAAACGGAGAGGACGGAAAGGTACAGGCTACGTTCGATCTGCTCGGCATTCCGTATACCGGAACGGGCTATTTAAGCAGCGCCCTCGCAATGGACAAATCCATCACAAAACAGTTCTTCCGTGCACACCATGTGCCGACCCCGAACGGCGTGACCCTGAAAAAAGGCCAGGAGAGCGAGCCTTTGTCCGGCTTTGGCCTGGAGCTTCCGGTTGTCGTAAAACCGTGCTGCGGCGGTTCCAGTGTCGGTGTCTATATTGCACACACGAACGAAGAATACTGGCAGGCTATGAAGGATGCTTTCTCCTACGAACCGGAGGTTGTCGTTGAGGAGTATATCGAGGGAAGAGAGTTCTCCGTTGGCGTGGTAGACGGAAAGGCTTACCCGATCATCGAGATCGCACCGATCGAAGGCTTCTATGATTATACGAACAAATACAAAGCAGGATCCACCGTTGAGACGTGCCCTGCTGTGCTGACCGAGGAACAGACGAAAGAAATGCAGAAGCACGCAGAGGACGGAGCAGCTGCCCTTGGCATCGAAAATTACTGCCGTCTTGATTTTATGATGCGCAAAGACGGAAGAATGTACTGCCTCGAGGCAAACACCCTTCCGGGCATGACCCCGACCAGCCTTCTGCCGCAGGAGGCACAGGTACTCGGCATTTCCTATCCGGAACTCTGCGAGCTGCTGATTCAGCTTTCGCTCAGAAAAAGAGGTAAAAACGAATGAAAAATATGACACTTGCGCATATCGCAGAGGTGTGCGGCGGAACATACTTCGGACCGGAAGAAAAGAAAACAGAGGAAGTCGCCGATATTGTGACGGACAGCCGGAAGGCGGGAGAGGGAAGCCTCTTCGTTGCAATTCAGGGTGAGCGTGTGGACGGCCATAAATTTATCCCGAACGTGGCTTCCCAGGGCGCACTTGCTGTCATTTCCGAGCAGAAACTTGAAACACCGCCATGCCCGTATATCCTCGTGAAGGATTCCATGGAGGCCATTAAAGCAATGGCAGAATACTATATGCAGCAGCTCAATATTCCGGTTGTCGGCATTACGGGAAGCGTTGGAAAGACCAGCACGAAAGAGACGATCGCGTCGGTGCTGGCGCAGAAATACCGTGTGCTGAAAACGGATGCGAACTTCAACAATGAGCTGGGCCTGTCGCTCACTGTTTTCCGTCTGCGTGAGGAAGATGAGATGGCGGTTCTCGAGATGGGAATCGACGATTTCGGCCAGATGCACCGTCTGGCGAAGATCGCACGCCCGGAGACCGCAGTCATTACGAATATCGGCTGGTGCCATCTGGAAAATCTGAAGACGCGAGGCGGTATTTTACAGGCGAAGACCGAGATCTTTGATCATCTGCGTGAGAACGGGCACATTATAATCAATGGGGACGATGATAAGCTGTCTACTGTTGGAACGGTTCACGGCATCAAGCCGGTTCATTTCGGATTGGATGAAAAGAACGAATATTATGCCGATGAGATCGAGAGCCAGGGCTTCCGCGGCATTTCCTGCCGGATTCATACCCCGCAGGGGAGCTTTTCTGCACTGATTCCGATTCCGGGACGCCATATGGTTTACAATGCGCTGGCCGGAACCGCAGTCGGATGCACGTACGGGCTGACGCTGGAGCAGATCAAACAGGGAATCGAGACACTGCAGTCGGTGAGCGGAAGATTCCACATCATCGAGACAGGAAAATACACCGTTGTCGATGACTGCTACAACGCAAACCCGGTTTCGATGAAGGCATCTCTCGATGTTCTGAAAGAGGCGAAGGGAAGAAAAGTGGCCGTACTCGGCGATATGGGCGAGCTCGGAACCGATGAGGCAGCACTCCACGCCGAAGTCGGCACACACGCCGGAACCTGCGGCATTGACGCCCTCTACTGTGCGGGACCGCTCTGCGAGCATCTTGCAAAAGCGGCAAAAGAGGCAGACCCGAAACTGGAAATCCGCCACTTCGCAGACCGCGAAAGCCTGATGGCAGAACTGCCGAAACTCTTACAGGACGGCGATCAGATTCTGGTAAAGGCATCGCACTTTATGGAGTATGGAAAGATTGTGGAGATGCTCTCCGCAGAGAAATAAGAGTATAAGACAGAAAAAGAGCCGGACACTTCTGGAAAAAAACAGAAGGGTTCGGCTCTTTTTCTATGCCAGTCATTGATTTTATCTTGCTGGATTTTCTTTCAGCTGTTCCAGCAGAATGTTTTTCGTATAATTTCCGATTTCTTTTTTCTCTTCCTTCGTAAGCTCACCCGGAAGAATCGGTTTGCCGTACGTCATAGTAACTGTCTCTTATACACATCTCCGAGCCCACGAGACTAGCGCTCATCTCG
>ERZ1027063.927-NODE-927-length-11419-cov-7.272351_pt1 | contig 11419 bp, 9 predicted proteins | sample MGYA00519423_ERZ1027063 | MGnify/ENA primary metagenome ERZ1027063 (study PRJEB26926, sample SAMN06164493) | human gut metagenome | biome: ENVO:00009003; feature: ENVO:2100002; material: ENVO:00002003 | host: Homo sapiens | place: USA | collected 2012 ...
TTCAGTGCGTCCATTTTTGAATCCTCCATTTGTTTTTAGACGTTCATGCACGGCATAGCCGTCAGAGGACCGCCCGTTTAATGATAAATACTTGTCATTAACCCCGCTGTGGTCTCAGCGGACACTAACGCCCTAATAGGATAGCACAAAACCGGCTTGAATGCAAGCAATTTAGCGAAAAATCTTGCAAAAATTTTCTGTTTTGCCTGATAGACGGACTTTTGCGCAGCTTTAGACAAACAGCTGCCGGTCTGCCGTCAAAAACTTGGTGCGCAGAATGTTGGCACTTGCGGCGGGCAGGCCGAACTTTTCTTCCAGAAAACCGGTGAGCAACGAGGGGTTCAGGTTCAGCTCCTGCGCAGCGGGCAGGCACAGCTCCAGCTGCACGGTGTCCCCCAGTACAGTATAACTAAGCTGCGGGATATGCTCTTTAAGGTTCACGATCTTTTTGCCGCGCTTGCTGTGCTTTTCCACGGGGGCTGTCTCCAGCGCATTATACTGCTCCAGCACCGCAGCGGCAGCCGCCGGGTAGCTGATGCGGTAGCAGGCAAAGGCGATGCTGTCCGCCTTCATTTCCACCGGAGCCACCCGGGTAACATGGATACCGGCGGGCATGATGGCGTTGAGGGCGGTCCGCCACTGGGCAAAATCCGGGGCTTCCACCTCGGTCTTAACGTCCACGCACTCGCACTCGCTCTCCTGTCCCAGCGAGAGCGGGCAGGCAAAGGTCATGTAGATATGGGGGTTGAAGCCCAGCGTATGCCACACCGGCAGACCGCTGCGCTTGAGCACCCGCTGCATCACCCGCTGCAGGTCCAGCAGGGAGATATAGGAGGCTTCATTTTTCTTTTCAAACGAGATTCTGACTGTAATCAAAGCAGGGACCTCCTAACAGATGGTTGGCACCGCAGGCGTTGCAGGCACGGTTGCAGGGCGGGGTGGTCTGGGCGACCAAAGCCTTGTTGTACTCCCGCACCAGATACTCGTGGGTGATGCCGTAGTCCATGTGAGACCACGGGGTCACCTCGTCCAGCGCGATGGGGCGCTGGCAGTAGAAGGCGGGGTCGATGCCCAAGTCTGCAAAGGTCTGCATCCAGGTATCGTACTTGAAGCACTCTTCCCAGCCGTCGAAGTAGCAGCCGCGCTTATAAGCCTCCACGATGACCGGGGCAAGGCGGCGGTCGCCCTTAGCGAACACACCCTCCAAAAAGCTGGTGGTGCTGTCGTGGTAGTTCACCTTGATCTTGCGGCTGTGCACGCTTTCCAGCAGGTGCTTCTGCTTGGCCTGCAGGGTCTCGGCGGTATCCATGGGCACGAACTGGAAGGGGGTGTGTGGCTTGGGCACAAAGCAGGCGCAGCTGATGGTCACCTGCACGCCGCGTCCCTTGGCGTGGTTCGTATTCTTGTAGTAGAGGTCTACCACCTTCTGAGCAGTCTCGGCAATACCCTCGATATCCTCCATGGTCTCGGTGGGCAGGCCCATCATGAAGTAGAGCTTGACCGAGGTGTAGCCTGCATTGAAAGCGATGGTACAGGTCTTTTCGATCTCGTCCCAGGTGACGTTTTTGTTGATGACATTGCGCAGGCGCTGGGTACCGGCCTCGGCAGCAAAGGTCAGTCCGCTCTTGCGCACCTTGGTGGTCTTTTCAATGAGGCTCTGGGAGAAGTTGTCCACGCGCAGGGAAGGCAGCGACAGGCTGACGTGCTCCTTGGGTGCCCACTCGTTCAGATCGTCCAGCAGTTCTTCCAGCTGACCGTGGTCAGAGGTGGAAAGGCTGGAAAGGCTCAGTTCTTCGTAGCCGGTGTTTGCACACAGATCCTGTGCTGCCTTGTTCAGCAAACTGGCATCGCGCTGGCGCATGGGGCGGTACAAGAAGCCTGCCTGACAAAACCGGCAGCCGCGCACACAACCGCGCAGCACCTCGATGCTGGCGCGGTCCTGAATGGCGCCCACCATGGGCACCACAAAGTTTGTGGGCGGGGCAAACTGGTTCAGATCCTTGATGATGGCTTTGGTGATGCGTGCGGGGATGCCCGGCTCGTTGGGGGTGATGGCCTTCACTCTGCCGTCCTCGTGGTAGGTGACATCGTAGAAAGCCGGGATGTACACGCCCGGGATCTTTGCAATGTTGAGCAGCAGCTGTTTTTTGGAGATGCCCTCTTTTTTAGCCTTTTCGATCTCGGCGCAGATGGCGGGCAGCTGGTTCTCGCCCTCGCCCAGTTGGATAACATCAAAGAAATCCGCAATGGGCTCCGCGTTGCAGGCGCAGGGGCCGCCCGCTACGATCAGCGGCCAGCGGTCATCGCGGTCTTTGGCGTAGAACGGGATGCCCGCCAAGTCCAGCATGGCAAGGATATTGGTGTAGGAAAGCTCGTATTGCAGGGTAAAGCCCACAGCATCAAAGACTGTGAGGGGGTCTTTGCTTTCCATGGTGTACAGCGGCAGCTGCAGGCGCTCCATCTCTGCCTTCATATCCAGCCAAGGCATAAAGACGCGCTCGCACCACCAGTTTTCGTGGCTGTTGAGCAGCTCGTACAGGATCTTTTCGCCCAGAAAGGACATTCCCACCTCGTAGGTGTCCGGGAAGCAGAAGGCAAAACGCACATCTACCTTATCCTTTTCTTTATAGATACTGCCGGGCTCGCCGCCGGTATAGCGGCCGGGCTTCTGCACCCGTCCCAGCGCTTCTTTCAGTTTGGGATCAAACATCGGGTCCTCCATAAACAATCCGTTTTTTGCGTTCTTTTTATTTTACCCCAAATGTGCCGGTTTTGCAATCGTTTCCGGCGGTTTGTGCATACTTTCCGTGTTTTTGCTGCCACAACGCCCCTACACACGCCGCCATCTGTGCACCATCCAGCGGCGGGATTGGCAAAAGGTTGAACAGCCCCGTCAGCAGATTTGCCGCCAAGAACGCGCTGCCGCGGATGGTGGTGGTCTGTGAAAGGCGCAGTGCCCACACCCCGGCAAGTAAAAAATTGACCGCAGGCCCGGCGGCGGCAAGCACGAGCCGCTGGCGCGGGGAAAGCCTCTCCCCTGCTGTGTGCATACAAAAGCCGGTCATAGTCACCTCGATGACCGGCAGATGCCTTTGCTGGATGCAGAATACAAAAATGTGCCCCAGCTCGTGCAAAACAGCCGCAAGCAGTCCCAGACGCAGAAAGCCGCTGGCATCAAAGTAGAGCAGCAGGTACACCACGCCGCACAGCAGTACCGGATCCCGGAATACAAGCTTCCCTGCCCGCACCCGGCTCATGGGGCGGTCTCCAGCAGGGCGGCGGGGTCGCAGGCAGCGCCCTGCTGCCACAGCTCCAGATGCAGGTGCGCCCCGGTGGCGCGCCCTGTCTGCCCCACTGTGCCCAGCGTCTGCCCGGCCCGCACCACCTCTCCCGGACGGACATAGAGGTATTGCAGGTGCGCATAGCGGGTCTCGCAGCCATCCGGGTGCAGGATACGCAGATGGTTGCCGTAGCTTGGGCTGTATGCCGCTGCGGTCACTACCCCGCCCTGTACTGCCCGCACCGCTGTACCCGCCGCACAGGCAAGGTCGATACCGGAATGGAACGCAGGCTTGCCGGTAAAGGGGTCTGTCCGTGCGCCGTAGGCATCCGAGATGCGCCACACCGTGGTATCCAGCGGAAAACAGTACTTTTTCGTATTCCGCGCGGCCTGCACCGGTAGTGCAGCCAGCAGGCAGAGTGCTAGCCCTGCCAGCACCAGTGCCGCAACGCCCCACCGCCATCTGCGCAGCTTTGCTGCCTGTCCGCTCCGTTTTGCCCGCATACGCTGTCCCCCCTATCCTGAAAAGTGTATGCACAAGCAACGGGCGGGAGAACATAAACAAAAAAGCAGAGCCGCCGCACAAATCTCTGCGCAGCAGCTCTGGCTTTTGTTTATATGATTTTACAGATCAGCGCCGGAAAAAGCTCCCAATGCGTTCCAGCAGGCTCTTTTTCTTGGGTGCGGTGACAACAGGCTTTACAGCCGGGCGGGGTGTAGCCGGAGCTTTGGAGGCGGGCTGCGCAGCGCGGGGCTTATTGTTCAGCATCTGCTCCAGCGCCTCGTAGTGGTCGGGCTGCTGTGCCGCCGGGGCGGCCTTCTCGGCCTTTTCCGGTGCAGGCTGGAACACATGGGGCAGCTCCTGTTTCAGCTGCTCCACGGTGACCTCCTGACAGACTGCCGCCGGTTTTTCTGCTTCAGGCGCAGGGGTGGTGCACTTCCACGGCTCCGGGCGCTGCCAGTCGTTGCGCAGCAACTCGTACATGCCCATTTGGCTGTTGACCAACGGCTCGCCCTCGGCGGGCTTTACCTTCTGATAGCTGCCGCTGGCATCCATGACCCGGGCATTGACATTATCCCGCAGCTGCAGCTGAAGGATATCGGTAAGCTTTTGCACCAGAACAGGATCCTCTACCCGCACGCCGACCTCCACGCGGCACTCGGTATTGCGGGTGAGGAAGTCACCGGAGGCAATGTAGATGCGGGTGTGGGTGCCATCGAAGAAGCTGTAAATGCGGCCATGCTCCAGATATCGTCCCACCAGACTGCGGATGTGCAGGTTCTCGGTCTTGTCGGGCACCTCTGCGCGCACGCAGCAAATGCCGCGCACGATCATATCAATGCGCACCCCGGCGCAGCTGGCTTCCTGCAATTTGAGGATGATGTCCCGGTCGCTGATGGAGTTGTTTTTCAGGATCATGGAAGCCGGACGACCCATGCGGGCGGCAGCGATGACGTGATCCATCTCATCCAACAGCACGCTCTTGAAGCGCAGTGGGGCCACCAGCATCTTGTCGCTTTCTTCGGTGAGCTGCTGTACGGCCAGATTGCGGAACACCTTGGAGGCTTCCTCGCCGATGCGCTCGTCTGCGGTGATGAAGGAATAATCGGTATACAGCTCGCTGGTTTTTTCGTTGTAGTTGCCGGTACCGATCTGGGTGATGTAGGAGTAGCCCTCTGCGCCCTTGCGGGTGATGAGGGTCAGTTTGGAGTGCACCTTGTAGTCCTCGAAGCCGTAGATGACGGTGCAGCCGGCGCCTTCCAGCTGCTTGGACCAGTCGATGTTATTCTGCTCGTCAAAGCGGGCGCGCAGCTCCACCAGCGCTACCACTTCCTTGCCGTTTTCGGCAGCTTCCATCAGCGCCTGCACGATCTGGGACTCCCGCGCCATGCGGTAGAGGGTCATCTTGATGGAGATGACGTCCGGGTCCTGTGCGGCCTTTTTGAGCATGGCGATAAAGGGGCGGATGGACTGGTACGGGTAGCTGAGCAGCACGTCATGCTTCTGTACCTCGGCAGCCAGATCATAGTCCGGCGGCGGCAGCATGGGGCGCGCGGGGGTGTAGAACAGTGCCGGGTGACCCTCGGCCTCCATGCGGCCGGAAAGCTTGAAGAAGAAGCTCAGATCCAGCGGGCTCTTTTGCAAGAACACCCGCTTGCGGGTCAGTTCCAGACGGCTGCACAGCAGCCGCTCCACCTCCGGTGCGGGGGCGGGAGTGATCTGCAAACGGACAGCGGCCAGCTTACGGCGGCGCCGGAGCAGCTCGGTCATGATCTCACGGTAATCGATATCGTGATCCATCATGCCCTCTTTTACGTCGATATCTGCGTTGCGGGTGACCCGGAACAGGCATTTTTCCTGCATAGAATCCTTGCCGAAGATGCTGGACGCATAGTGCAGTACCAGCTCCTCGGTGAGGGCAAACTGCACAGCGCCGTCCTTTTTGATGAAGTGCAGCCGTTCCATCTGGCTGGAGATAGGCACGATGCCAAGGCTCTGCTCCTGCGTGTGCTTTTCCTTGAGCAGCACGCCAAGATAGATCTCCTTGTTGCGCAAAAACGGGAACGGATGGCGGTTATCCACGATCTGCGGGCTGAGGATGGGGAACAGCTCCGACTGGAAGTATTTTTTCCAGAGATGCTCTTCCTCCTTGGTCAGGTGGTCGAAATCCACCTTATGGTAGCCGTTCTCTGCCAAATTTTCCAGCGCTTTTGCGTAGAATTTATCGCATTCTTCCTGCAGCTGCGCCGTTTTGGGCATAATGGCGGCAAGCTGCTCGGCGGCGGTCATGTTGGTCTTGTTTTCCCGCTTTTCCTTTTTGGTCTTGCTCTGCTCAAGGTTTGCGCGCTCCTGCAAGGAGCCCACGCGCACCATGAAAAACTCGTCCAGATTGGAGCCGTAAATTGCCAGAAACTTGATCCGCTCGCCCAGCGGGACGTTCTTGTCCTTGCCCAGCGCCAGAACGCGGCGGTTGAAATCCAGCCAGCTCAGTTCGCGGTTGATAAAGATCGATTCGTCACTCATAACAATATATCTCCGTATTTCCTCTTTGACCAAGGCAGCAAGCGGGCTACACCCTAGCGGACATACGCCTGCCCTGCCCATGAATCCACCATTGCTTGGGTAATGCCCGGCACCTGTGCCGCATCCTCCACCTGTGCAAACGGGCCGTGCTGCGCCCGGTAGTCCAGAATGGCCTGTGCATTGTGGGGGCCGACACCGGGCAGGGTGCACAAAGCGTCTGCATCGGCTGTGTTCAGTTCCACCTGCGTATACGCTGCCAGCTCCTTTGTGTCCGGCAGTGTCTGCGGCGTTTGCGCTTGCAGCGGCACTGCAAACCGGAACGCCAGCACAGCACAGACCCCTGCGGCGGCAAGACACAGCAGCAGGAACAGCTCCTCGCGGCGTTTTTTGTTTTGCATAGGCTTCTTCTCCCATTCTACCTGATTTTTTGCTAAAAAGAAAGCCCTCTGCAGAAAAATTGCAGAGGACCTTGCATAATTTTTACACAGATTTTTCAGCGGCACGCACCATGCGGTACAAAACCTCCACGGCAGCACCACCGGCGGCATCCGTCAGGGTGACCTGCCCGGCGGCAAGGCGCAGTTCTGCCGGGGCATCGGCGGCCACTGCGCTGTGCTCCACAGCCTGCACCAGTTCCAGCATGGGCTGACCGCCCGCCAGCGCCAGAACCTGCTCTGCACCCACCTGCGCCATGGTGCAGACGGTGTCCAGCATTTCCCGTCCGGAGATCCGCTTGGGGGTGAGGACAAGGGTGTCCGGGGCGATGCGCTCACCCAGCAGGGCAACACGATCCCCGATGGCCTTTTCTGCCAACGAGATCAGGGGCACAGACTTGCTGTCCTGATACAGCAGCACCCGTAGCACCTGCTCGGGGTGGATATCGGCGGCGTTCGCCAGCAGATACGGAGTCCACTCCTGCCGCAGATGGCGCTCCAGTGCATTGCTCATGCGCAGCACCCGGGTGGTGCCGTCCTGCATCTGCACGGCAACGCCCACACCGGGGGTATCCGGCAGGCAGGCAAAAAGCTCCTGCTGCTGGGCAAAGCTGCACAGAGGCACCCGGTTGCCGTCGGCATAGTGGTAGGCCATGGTGCCGCCGCACACCAGCGCAGGCGCAGCCAGACGCACGCTGCCCAGAATAGAGCGTACCGCGCGCGGAGAGCGTTGCGAAAAAACGGTCAGTCTGCCGCCGCGGCTGCTGAACAGCTGCAAAACGTCCCGCACCACCTGGGTCAGATTGCCATCCTCGCCCAGCAGCAGGTTATCCAGATCACAGAGCACCAGAGTGGATGCCAGAGAATCGTTCATGTGTTTTTCCTCCTGAGTGTTGCGAGAAAATGGGTAAAGTAGTCCGGCAGCTCGGAATCAAACCGCAGCTGCTCCCCGGTGATGGGGTGGACAAAACCCAGCGTTTTGGCGTGCAGACACTGCCCGTGCAGGCTGGTGATGCAGTTGTGGGGGCCGTACACCGGGTCCCCTGCCACCGGGTGGTGAATGGAGGCCATGTGTACACGGATCTGATGGGTGCGGCCGGTCTTTAGGCGACATTCCAGCAGGGTGAACTCCCCCAGCCGCTCCAGCACCTTATAGCCGGTGTAGGCATACTTGGTGTGGGGCTCATTTGCCGGGTAGACCGCCATTTTTTTGCGGTCGATCTTGCTGCGGCCGAGGTTTGCTTCCACAAAGCCCTCGTCCTGCGCAAAGCCGCCGTAAACTACCGTCTGGTAGGCGCGCTCCACGCTGTGCACTGCCATCTGCTGGGAAAGGCCGATGTGGGTGGCGTCGTCCTTTGCCACCACCAGCAGGCCGCTGGTGTCCTTATCGATGCGGTGGACGATGCCGGGGCGGATCTCACCGCCAATGCCGGAAAGGCTGCCCTTGCAGTGCCACAGCAGGGCGTTGACCAGCGTGCCGTCCGGGTTGCCGGGTGCGGGGTGCACCACCATGCCCTTGGGCTTGTTGACCACCAGCAGATGGGCGTCCTCGTAGACGATCTCCAGCGGAATATCCTGCGGCACGGCCTCGATGGGCTTTGCGTCTGGGATCTCCAGCAGCACGGTGTCCCCTGCCTTGAGTTTCAGGCTTTTGGCCACGGCCTTGCCGTTACACTGCACATGCCCCTCGGCCACCAGCGCCTGCAGCGCCGAGCGGGACAGGCCGGTGTCCTCACCGCTGAGAAAGCGGTCGATACGCTGACCGGCAGTCTCCTGCTCTACGATAAATTCACGCTGTTCCATAATTTACTGCTCCTTGGAAGCGGCGTCATCGGCGTGCACTTCGTCCAGAAAGATCACCAGCACCCACAGTGCCACGCCCACGCAAACGCAGATATCTGCAAAATTGAACACAGCAAAGCGCATGAACAGCAGGTTGATGTAGTCCACCACCTCGCCGTTGAGCACACGGTCGATCAGATTGCCGATACCTCCGCCCAGCACCAGCACCAGCGCTGCCTGCTGCAAGCGCTTGCCGCGGCTGCGGAAAAACAGGCCGTAGGCCACCGCCAGCAGCGCCACGCTGGTGGCGATGATAAGGAACAGCTGTTTGCCGCTGAGCAGGCTGAAGGCCATGCCCGGATTGAGCACGAACCGCAGTTCCACCACACGGGGGATGAGCGGCATAGCGCCAACCGGCTGCAAAGCCTGCACCGCCCACAGTTTGATCAGCTGGTCGATGCCGACCAGTGCCGCCACAGCCGCCAGATTAAAGAGAACAAATGCCATTAGCTACCTCGTTTCTGCTATAAAAAACGGCGCTCCCCGGTCAAGGGAGCGCCGCCCTTTTACAAAACAGATTTGTATTGATGCGGGACGCTTATGCTTCCACAACGCTGGCGCAGCGTGCGCACAGGGTGGGGTGTGCAGGGTGGCTGCCGATGGAAGCAGAGTACTTCCAGCAGCGCTCGCACTTGTCGCCGGTGGCGTGTGCAGCTGCAACGCCCAAGCCCTCGACAGCGCTGGCAGCGCCGCCCTCGCCCTTGACCAGCTCCACATGGGAGACGATCATCAGGTCGGCCAGCTCGTCCATGGGGATGCTGTTCAGCAGGTCATAGACGGCATCGCTGCAGTACAGGGTGACGGAAGCTTCCAGAGAAGCGCCGATCAGCTTTTCGGCACGGGCCTGCTCCAGCACCTTCTTGACCTCGTCGCGCACGGCGATGAGCTGTGCCCACTTTGCCTTGAAGGCATCGTCGGCGGCGTACTGGCCGGCCTTGGGCATCTGCTCGAACACCACATACTTGTTCATACCCTCGGTCTTGGGCATGAAGTCCCAGATCTCCTGACTGGTGAAGCACAGGATGGGGGCAATGATCTTATCCAGAGCGACAAGGATCTTGTACATGGTGGTCTGGGCTGCCTTGCGGGCTGCGCCGTTGGTGCAGTACAGACGATCCTTGGTAACGTCCAGATAGAAGTTGGACATAGCCACCACGCAGAAGTTGTACACGGCGTGGTAGACCTTGTTGAAGTCGTACACAGCGTAGCCTGCGTTGGTGTTGACGATCAGGTCGTCCAGCGCAGCCAGTGCCCAGCGGTCGATATCCTGCAGCTGGTCGTCTGCCACGCAATCAGTGTTGGGGTCAAAGCCGTCCAGATTGCCCAGAATGAAGCGGGCGGTGTTGCGGATCTTACGGTAAGCTTCGCTGAGCTGCTTGAAGATGTTCTTGCCAGCGCGCACGTCCACGGTGTAGTCGGAAGAAGCCACCCACAGGCGGATGATATCGGCACCGTAGTCCTTGATGATCTCGCTGGGCTCCACGCCGTTGCCGGCGCTCTTGTGCATCTGCTTGCCCTGCTCGTCCACAACCCAGCCGTGGCACAGCACGGACTTATAGGGTGCGCAGCCCTTGCTTGCAACGCTGGTCAGCAGGCTGGACTGGAACCAGCCGCGGAACTGGTCGCCGCCTTCCATATACATATCGGCGGGGAAACGCAGCTCGGGACGCTCGTCCAGCACGGCGGCGTGGGTGGAGCCGGAGTCGAACCAGACGTCCATGATGTCGGTGTCCTTCTCCCACTCGGAAGCGCCGCACTTTTCGCACACTTCACCTGCGGGGATGATCTGCTCGGCATCGTACTTATACCATGCGTCAGAGCCTTCCTTGCGGAACAGGGCGCTGACAGCCTTGATGGTAGCATCGGTAATGTGGTAGGTGCCGCACTTCTTGCAGTAGAAGGCGGGGATGGGCACACCCCAAGTGCGCTGGCGGCTGATGCACCAGTCGTTGCGGTCGCGCACCATGCCGGTCATGCGGTCGTGACCCCAATCCGGCATCCAAGTGACGGTATCAATGGCCTTGTACACGTCCTCGCGGAACTTGGCAATGGAGCAGAACCACTGCTCGGTAGCGCGGAAGATGATGGGGTTGTGGCAGCGCCAGCAGTGGGGGTACTGGTGCTTGATGTGCACCTGACCCATCACAGCACCGGAAGCAGTCAGGTCGGCCAGAATGGTCTTGTTGGCTGCCCACACGCGCTGCCCAGCGTACTTGCCAGCCAGCTCGGTCAGGTAACCGCCGTCGTCCACAGGCACGGTGATGGGCACCTGCGGATACTTCTGGCAGACGTTGAAGTCGTCCACGCCGTGGCCGCCTGCGGTGTGCACGCAGCCGGAACCGCTTTCCAGCGTGACGTGGTCGCCCAGAATGACCCAGCCCTCCTTGGGCAGGTAGACGTGGTTGTAGCGCATCAGCTCGAACTCAGCGCCGGAAACAGGCTCGCCCACGATCTCGTAGTTCTCGATGTGGCAGGCGTCCATGACGCTCTTGACCAGCTCGGTGGCCATGATGTGGTACTCCTCGCCGATCTTGACGAAGGAATACTCGAACTGACCGTTCAGGCAGATAGCCTCGTTGGCGGGCAGGGTCCAGGTGGTGGTGGTCCAGATGACGAAGTAGGTCTTATCCATGGGGATGCCGTACTTTGCCAGCACACCGTTGGGATCCTGCGAGACGTGGAAGCGCACAAAGATAGAATCGCAGTCGTCCTCACCGTACTCGATCTCGGCTTCTGCCAGCGCGGTGCGGCAGTCCGGGCACCAGTACACGGGCTTGAGGCCCTTGTAGATCTGTCTCTTATACACATCTCCGAGCCCACGAGACTAGCGCTCATCTC
>ERZ1027063.929-NODE-929-length-11406-cov-4.915778_pt1 | contig 11406 bp, 12 predicted proteins | sample MGYA00519423_ERZ1027063 | MGnify/ENA primary metagenome ERZ1027063 (study PRJEB26926, sample SAMN06164493) | human gut metagenome | biome: ENVO:00009003; feature: ENVO:2100002; material: ENVO:00002003 | host: Homo sapiens | place: USA | collected 2012 ...
GATGAGCGCTAGTCTCGTGGGCTCGGAGATGTGTATAAGAGACAGGCTCTGCGGTGTAAACGGCTGTTTCGGTCAATATCCTTGTTTTGCCCGTTCCCTTTTGTCCCGAAATGTAGTCTAACATTTTCATTTTCCTTTCTGCAAATACTTTTTTGCTAACCTTTGACTACATAGTACAGACTAATTGCGAATTGCAAAAGAATAAACTATAAATCTATTGTGAAAATAATATTAATTACCTGTTACGGCATAACAGTTTATTCATTTTTTGCTATTTCTATGCAGCCAAGTGATTTTTTTAAAATCAGCGCCTTAACCCTTTCCTTTGCCCGCATTATATAATGTAGCAATATTATGCTGCCGTATAATGCGTAAATCCAAACAGTTATTGCCGACCATTTATCAAGTGCAATGTTAGCGGCGAAAAATAAAATGTACCTCAAAACGCAATATAATATGTTTACATATTGCATTATTTTATATCCTCGTTTTTTATTGACAAGATTAATGTGTGCTTGCATTGCAAAAATCGGCGCGCTCATCAAAATGAAATATCGCAAAAAGTATGCCGCACCAAAGCCGAATCCTGCCGCTTGGTAAAAGCCGTCGGCGCAAAAAATATACAGCGCAAGCATTGTCGCCGCGGCGAGTTTATACGCGGCATCGGTCCTGCGCTTTTTCTTTTTGATGATGTAAAAAATTATCACGCCGAAATAAAACAATGCCACACAATCCGCCGCAATCATAACGGCGAGCGAAAATGCTCTTTCGCTGAAAAATTCGGTGATAAAATCGTTTATTGTTGTTATGTATATCGGCGACTCAATTGTGCATTTGTTCGTAACGGCGATTATTCTTAAATTGATTTCGTCGCCACTTTTTGCTCCGTATAAATCCGCGATATAGTAGTATTCTCCCATATAATTTTTGTCGCTTTTTTTACTGCGGCATATCACTTTGCCTTTTGTAAAAGCGTCAACCCTGCCGCCTCTTATTTTGAATACGAGCTTTGCCTTGTCATAGTCGCATTTTCTTACCGTCGCCGTTATCGTGTCGCTGTCCTTGATTTTATATCCGCTCGGTATAATTTCACTGCCGCCGATTTCGCATCTCAACGCTGTGCGCGACGGCTCACTTTTTCCGAATGTGTTTTCATTTTGCGCAAAAATGCCGCAAATCAAAGCGATGGCGATGATTAATGCCGTCACTGCAATTGCTGCTCTTTCCTTATTCTTGATGATTTTTTTCAACTTTTCTATTACAATTCCTCCAAACGCTTGCTACAAAAATTTATGCTCCGTCACCGACCGATATTACCTTTTGCCGTCTTGCTTTTTATTATTTCAAGATTGTTTTTTATTCTTTTGTCATCGCTCATTTTTGCCGCCTGCTCTTCAAGCTCCTCGGCACGGCTCAAAAGACCTATGTTGTATGCTCCGATTGCGCCCAAATCATACAGAGAATAGTTCCAACAAAAATCCTCGTTTATATATGTTTCAGGCTTTTCCTTAATTTTAAGTGCCTCATTCACCATACAGTATGTCAGCTCATAGTCGCCTGTGTCATATCCGAGCCACGCAAGTTCCGCATATCCTTCGCGGACATACGGTGCTTCGCCGATTGCCCTGAAAAGCCAAATCTTAGCATTGTAATAATCACCCTTTGCCTTGTATGCTCTTGCAATATATCTCATTGATGCTGCGCGTTCGTCACTCCATTTTGCGTTTGGCATTTCAAGGTGGTGCGTCAGCGTTTTTATGCAATCGTCCCATCGCCCTCTGAACATATATTCACGGCCGAGGTAATGCATGTTTCTGTCATCCTCGGGCGATTCCTCAACCGACATTTCAAGCAAAGCCAAATATTGTGCGCGTGATTTCGTTTTGTCGGGGTGATGTTCAAGTGTTATTTTGTCGCATATTGCATAATTGTCGGGCAAATCGCCGCTGTATTCAAGCACTTCGTGAACAGGGTGCACCCATTTAAAACCGTGCCGAGCGTGTATTTTTTCATACCAAAATGAAACACCGGGCGTTCCGTTTTCATTAAAACTCCATGTGTATTTGTATTTTGCGCGCGTGGTTATTCCTTTTTGCCACTTTTTCTCAAGCTCCGTTCGCCAGCCGTCGTTGAAATATTCGTCAAGGTCGGTGCAAACGCAAATGTCCGCATCGTCGGGTACAAGTGACAGCGATTTGTTTCGCGCCTCGTCAAATCTCCACGGATTGATTTTGATTTCGCTCACTGTTGCGCCAAGCTCTTTCAAAATTTTCACGCTGTCATCACTCGAGCCTGTGTCGGCAACAAAAACACCGTCCGCCTCGCTCATTGATTTCATCCATCTGCGCACAAATTTTTCCTCGTTTTTGCATATTGCATATACATATATTTTCATATTCTCACCTCATAAAATATGTAAAAGGGGAGTTGCCTCCCCTCTGCCGTCAATAAGTCTCCCCCAAAATGCTTATCATCGGCTTTTATGCAAGCTTGGCAATTACAAGCTGTGCCGCAACAGCGCTTGCGCCGCCTGCATTTTGTGTCAGCGTGATGCCGGTTGTGCTCGCTTGGGGGTTGATAACGCTTATTGCATCATTCGCAGCAAGCGGTAATATTGCAAATCCGACGATTTGTGTGTTTTCGCCTGCTTTGCCCACCGTGGTGTATGCAATCGGCGTGTTGTTTACCGTCAGTTGCAACTGACCGCCCTCGGTTGTGCTTGCTTGGAACATTACAAGATAATTGCCTGCCGTTGTAACCGTGAATACCGACGGAGAAGTTACGGTTATATCGTTTGTTTTCGTTGCTGTTGTCGGAAAATCAATCGGCTCATTCGGCGCAATAGCTATTGCGTTGTCTGTCGGCATAAGTGCATAAAATGTTGCGTAGGAGCTTAATCCCGATTCTCCTGCCGGTCCCGTCGGACCTGTTGGACCTGTCGCACCTGTAGCACCTGTTGCGCCTGTTGCACCTGCCGGACCTGCAATACCCTGCGGACCGGTCGGTCCTGTCGCACCTGTCGCACCTGTTGCACCTGCCGGACCTGCAATACCCTGCGGACCGGTCGGTCCGGTTATACCTGCCGCACCGTCAGGACCGGGTATGCCTTGCGGACCGGTTGGTCCCTGCGGACCCGGATAGCCTTGGATACCCTGAACACCCTGCGGACCCGTCGGACCCATCGGACCGGGAATGCCCGGACAAGGCGGCGCAGGCGGAGGACAAGGTGGTGCCGGCGGAGGACAAGGCGGTGCCGGCGGACACGGACAGCGCGTCAATCCCATTCGCTCGTTTGCGTTGTAAATAGTAATATTGACTGCCTCCTTTAGTTTATTTGTGCGCTCAAATTCTAACAATTTCTGTTGCACACATTACATTCTATTCATTGTATCAACAAAAAGTGACAAAATTTGCCGATTGTAGAGTTTCACTATTGAAAATCAAGTTGTAATTTGATATAATTTTATCGTTATAATTTTAACAATGTTAGGAAGTGTTCGTATGGCAAAAATAATTGCCGTTGCAGGCAAAGGCGGCGTAGGTAAAACCTCAATTTCAGCCGCAATCGTTAAACTGCTTGTTCAAAAATATCCCGATAAAAAAATTCTTGCAATTGATGCCGACCCGGCTGTAGGCCTTTCGACAGCACTCGGTATTGATGTCAAAATGACCATTGACGATATTCGCAAGGAGATTGTGGAAACTGTTGAGGATGGTCAAACAAAAGCCGCTATTGAGCTTTTGGGCGACGCAAGATACAAAATTTTCGACGCTCTCGTTGAAACCGACGGCTTTGCATTTATAGCAGTCGGCAGACCGGAAAGCGCAGGTTGCTATTGCAAAATCAATTCTTATTTGAAAGAGGTTATCAGCCTTATTTCAAACGATTTTGATTATGTTGTTATCGACGGTGAGGCAGGCATTGAGCAAATCAACCGCCGTGTTATGGAAAAAGTTACACACCTTCTTCTTGTCAGCGACGCAAGCAAAAAGGGAACACAGGTTATCTCAACCATCAAATCGGTTGCAGACGAGCTTGTTATGTATGAAAAAATCGGCGTAATTATCAACAGACTCCCCGATGAAAGCGTCATTCCTTATATAAATACAAACGGCATTCCCGTTTTATCTTATATTCAAAACGATTCAAACCTTGCTGTGTTTGATATTGAGGGCAAAAATATCACAACACTCCCGGATGATTCAAATATCGTAAAGGGTGTTAAAGAGGCACTTGAAAAAATAGATATTATTTAGTTCGGCAAAAGGAGTAGAAGGTAAGATTTATGAAAGATTTAAAACATTTAATCGAGTTTGAAAATTTGCTTCAAGAGGCAAATAACGAGCTTGTTCAGCAGGCAAAGGCAGACGGCAAAATCGCTCTCGGTTACACTTGCTACCATATTCCGGAGGTGTTGCTCAATCTACCCGGTTGTTTCAGCACAAGGCTGCGCGCACCGCGTACAGGCTCGCTTGATATTGCTACATATTATATGAGCTCTTATCTCTGCGGCTATTCAAAGGCACTTGTTGAGCGCGGTATTGAGGGCGGTTATAATTATCTCGATGCTCTTATCGGCTCGGAGTCCTGTTCAGAAATGAACCGTGCTTATGAGCATTTCGAACTTCTTAATCTTGTTAACAATCCGAAATTCTTTGTTTCAATTGCGGATGTTCCGTTCAAAATTATGCCGCACACCGTTAAGCACTTTAAGCAACAACTTCAAATCAAGTTGCTTGACAAAATTCACGATGTTTACGGCATCGACATCAGCGACGATGCAATGCGCAAGGCTGTTGAGGAGCATAATGAGGTTTGCCGCCTCATTACCGAAATAGGCGAATACAGAAAAGAGGATAATCCGCGCATAACCGGCTACGAGTTCCATGTTATCAACCTCGTGTCTTATGTTTGTCCTAAGTATCTTATTATAGATAAGCTCAGAGAAACGGCAGAGGAGCTTAAAACACGCGAGCCTGATATTAAAAAGAACTTCCGTGCAAAGGTTGTTGTTGTCGGCTCTGAAATGGATGACCCCGATTTTACAAAACTAATGGAAGAGTCGGGCGCTCTCGTTGTTGCTGACAGATATTGCTTCGGCTCACTCCCCGGCAGAGAGGAAATCAAGCTCACCGATGACGGCGATGTCCTCGAGCAAATCATTCTTCACTATATGCACACAAGTCAGTGTCCGCGTTATATGAGCCATGATAAGGTTGTCGGCAGAAAGGAATATGTCCGTCAGCTCGTCAACGATTATCATGCCGACGGCGTAATTTACGAACAGCTTAAGTTCTGCGAATATTGGGGCTACGAAAGAGCGCTTGCTTCGCATATCGTTTCAAATGACTACGGCATTCCGACCGTCACCGTAGACAGACAGTACACAGCAAATGCGTCGGGTCAGTTAAGAACAAGAATTCAGGCGTTCGTAGAAAGCCTTGAAATAAAGAAAATCCAAAAAGCACAAAAGGCAAGGGAGGCGGCTGTAAATGATTAATTTCAAAGAATTATGGCGCAACAAGCCAAAAAATTTGGGCAAACTGCATGAGGATAAAACAGGTATTCTCAAGCACAGAGAGTGGCGCGGCATTGCCGACACGCTTTATGACTATTACAGATGGCTCGTAACTTGGAAAGATATGGGCGTAATGGTTGCAAAGGCTCCCGTTTCAACGGTTAAGGGTCTTTGGAATTATCGTTGGATGGCAAGCTATCTTTCGGCTCCCGCTTGGATTGACCGCCACACCGAGGGCTTGCGCGGTCCGCAGTTGAAAATGACTCATCTCCATATGAACGGTCTTGTTAAGCCCACAACGGATATGATTAATTTTCTCCTTGCAAACGATAAGCATTTTCACCCAAATTCAAAATGGGCAGATAAAACAGTCAATGTTGACGAAATTTTTTCTTCGGAGCTTATGGCAGGTTTTCCGGGATTAAAGGATAATCATGTGTCTACCATTCCGATTTTCCTTTCCTCAATGGTTGACCAAAATATCACTCCGCCTTATCTCGATATTACAGAGAGCTACGGCGTTCCTGCCGATGTTTGTCCGCTTCCGTCTGCCGAGGCAGGCGTTGCGATTAATGACGATTATCCTATCGTCGGCAAGTGCTCCGTTACCTGCAATATGCCGTGCGACGGCTCGGTTATGAACTCCGCTTATATCGACAGACGATTTGATATTCCCACCCATGTTATCAATGTTCCTCTTCGTTATAATGAGGAGGAGGCACAGGAATACGCCGTTGAAGAGGTTAAGGAGTGCATCAAATTCATCGAGCGCGAAATGAATACCAAGTTCAATTGGGACGCATTCTTCGCCGCAATGAAAAATTACAATAAACAGCTCGATTACGAAGTTCAAAAGTGGGATGTCAATAAAACCGATTATCCCCAAATGACAGGTGCAACATTCTGGCTTTACCGCTTGTTCTATTTCCACATTTCGGGCGGTATGGATAAGCGATTTCTTAAAATTGATAAAAAGGTAAACCGCATTATGCTTAAAGCGTATGAGAAGAAAACTCCTTGTTCAAAGGAAATGCGCCACAGAGCAATTGTTTGGTCTTGTCCTGCAAACTATTATACAAGCCTTGCAAACTGGCTTGAAAATTGCTGGGGCATCAATGTTGTAATGGATATGGAAACAATGATTTCCTATATTAAATACGATACCGAGGATAAAGAGGCGGCTCTTGCTACCTATGCAAAAACCCTACAGCGCACAACAATGCGTAAGCATACTAAGGGCGGCTATCAAAATGTTGTTGATGAGCTTTGGCGCATCGTCGAGGAATATAATGCCGACACCGTTATTATGTATGAGCAGATTTCCTGCAAGGGTATGGACGGTCTCAACGGCATTTTTGACGATCAGGCAAGAGAGCGCGGCATCAATTTCATTTGGGTTCCGCAGGACCTTATGGACCCGCGCACAATTTCTCGCCGCGATATGCGTGAGCATATCAACAAGTATATGACCACCGTTCTCCAAGAGGAGCCGGTTGACCCAACTCTTGTTGATTTTGACGATACCCTCGCGTGGTAATCATACTTTATTTTCAATTTTTCCGAAAGGTTATGGTGAATATTATGAAATATTTCGGCGGTTGTGATGTTGGCTCAACATATACAAAATGCGTTATTTTAGATGAAAACGGCAAAATTGTTGCCGATGTAACAAACAGAAGTAAAATCAATCCCATTCAGTCGGCTGAAATCGCACTTAAGGACGCTTGCGACCAAGTCGAGGGCTTGACTCCCGAAAAACTTACTTATCTTATCGGCACCGGCTACGGCAGAAACAAAGTTCCTTTTGCAGATGAAAATATCAGCGAAATCAGCTGTCACGCCATGGGCGTTCATGTTACAAATCCAGGCGTTAAAGCTATTATCGACATCGGCGGTCAGGATGTTAAGGGCATCGCCATTGACACCGACGGCACAGTTAAAAACTTCGCTATGAACGATAAGTGCGCAGCAGGTACAGGCAGATTCTTTGAGGCTATGGCTCATGCGTTTGAAATGTCACTTCCGGAGTTTTCAAAGCTGTCACTTAAAGCAAAAAATACAATTCCGATTACCGCTCAGTGTACCGTTTTCGCAGAGTCCGAGGTTATCTCGCTTGTCGGCGAGGGCAAACCTATGGATGAAATTGCCGCAGGCATCGAGCTTGCCGTTGCAAAGCGTTGCTTTGTTATGGCTAAAAAAGCAGGCGCTACCGACAGCATTACTCTTACGGGCGGCTGTGCAAAGAATGACGGCTTAAAGCAGGCTATCGAAAAGGTTTTGAAAATCAAGGTTGTTGACCTTGCAATCGACCCACAGCTTATGGGTGCTCTCGGCGCCGCAGAATATGCAAGACAAAAAGGCCTTGCAAAAGCTTATTAATAAAGAGGTGCAATATGAAATTTTTTAAAATTTTAGGCAAACTTTTTGCCGCGTTTCTCGCTCTTTTCGGTGCAACCTTTGCAATTTATTGGTTCAATCTCGATATGAAACTTATCCGCAAGTTTTACGATGCCGTTCAACCGCATTACGACAATCTCGAAAAGGACAGAAAACTTTAATGAATTTTTTTGATTCTCTGATTTCGGATGTCAACGATATTTTGGCACCCCTTCAAAAGCAAGAATATCCTTTGTCTGATTTGTGGCAGGATATTGGCAAAAACGAGCTTATTTTGCACCGCGACTGTGCGTTTGAGCTTGAGGGTGTCGGCTTTAATCTTGTGAGCGACAAACCGCTCAACGGTGATAAAATCATTGTTGTCGGCAAGGACTTGGGCGAAATCGCCGCAGATACAAAATTTGCCCGCATTTCGTTTATTCAAACCGATGATGTCGGCGACGACCAAAAGGCGTATAACCTTATTCGCAAAATCGAGTATGCAAAATATCATTATTTCCCCAAGGGATATATGATTCGTACCTCGTCCGGCACACATATAGAGAATATACGCGTTTCAAAGTCCGCGCTGTCGCAGGGGCTTAATTTCCAAAAGGCAGGCTCCGTTCTCGCCGAAAAATATAAGGAAAACGATGCGGTCAAGGCTGTTCAAATCGTTTATATCACCGATAAATCGGTAGATTTTAAACAGCTTGAAAAACTCGCGGCAAAGAATTACGATATCACCGAAACGCTCAACCATATTATGCAAAATATCAAATTCGATTGCGCCGCCTGTAACCTCAAACCTATTTGCGATGAGGTTGAGGGTATGCGCGAATTGCATTTTAAACATTCCGGTATGAAATAATTATATTTACTCAAAAGCAGTGCAAATTCGAGTATTTTGCACTGCTTTTTTTGTACTTATTTTTTCCAATATTCAAAAAGCCCTTGAAAACCTACCGAAATGGTGGTATATTATATTCATAAAGTTTTTCAAAAGGATTGATAAAATGAAAATTTCAACAAAAGGGCGTTATGCGTTAAGAATGATGCTTGACCTTGCCGAAAACCAACATGACGGCTATGTTTCGCTAAAGGATATTGCGGCTCGTCAGGAAATTTCAAAAAAATATCTCGAGCAAATAGTTGCAATGCTCAATAAGCCGGATATTCTCAAAACAAATCGTGGCTATCAGGGCGGCTATCGCCTTGCAAAATCACCGGATAAATACACTGTCGGCGATGTTCTCCGTATTACCGAGGGAGGTCTTGCGCCCGTTGCCTGCCTTGAGCAAAATCCGATGCAGTGCGACAGAGCCGATTCCTGTGCAACCTTGCCCGTTTGGCAGGGCTTAAATAAGGTCATTAATGAATATCTCGACAGCATCACGCTTCAGGACATTATCGACAGGCAAACAGAAATGTATTCTTATGAATATATAATCTGATTTCAAGAGTGAAGTTGTGCTTTGCGTACAAATGTTTCACTCACTCAGCTGAGTCAATTCGCTCAGCCGGCGGCAGGGCAACCTGCCTTTTTCATTATTGCCCATTTTTTCTCGGGTTGAAAGGGTTATGCTATTATGATTAATTCAAAAAGAATTTTGCAAAATTTTAAAGAGCTTGTGTCGCTCGACAGTCCGTCGCTTGATGAAAGACTTGTTTGCGAATATATAAAAAAATATCTGAAAAATCTCGGTATTGATGCCGTTGAAGATAACGCAGGTGAAAAAATCGGCGGCACAACAGGCAATCTTTATGCTTATTTGGACGGCACAATAGACGGCGAGAGTGTTCTTTTCGCCGCTCATATGGACACGGTCGAGCCATCAAAAGGCAAAACGGCTGTTGTTCATTCTGACGGAACAATTACCTCCGACGGCACAACTGTTCTCGGCTCCGATGATTTGGCAGGCGTTGTTGCTATCTTGGAGGCACTCACCTGCATTGTCGAAAATAATATACCGCATCCGCCGATAGAAATTATTTTCTCGGTCTGCGAGGAAAAATACTGCTGGGGTATGAATGCTTTTGATTTCGGAAAAATCAAATCAAAACAGGCTTATGTTTTCGATTTAGACGGCGAAATCGGCTCTGCCGCAAACTCCGCGCCGACAATTCTTTCATATACGGCAAAATTTATCGGCAAATCGGCACACGCAGGCTTTGCCTCGCACCTCGGCATACATGCCGTCAAGGCTGCCGCTCTTGCCGTCACCGAAATTCCGTGCGGCGCAATCGACGAAGGCGTTACTGCCAATGTCGGCATTATAAACGGCGGCACGGCAACAAATATTGTGCCCGATTTGTGCACCGTGACAGGTGAAATCCGCAGTTTCTGCGACAAAACTGCCGATGTCAAATTCGACGAGGTTAAAACAATTTGCCAAAATGCCGCGTCAAAGCTCGGTGCAATCGTTGAATTTGAGTCAAACAGAAGCGTTGTTGCGTTTGATGTTGATAAAAATGCACCCGTTTGTCAAAAGTTTGCGTCTGCCTGCAAATCACTTTCGCTTAACTGTGAGCTTGTGTCAACCTTCGGCGGAAGCGACAACAATGTTTTGTTTGGTCATTCGATAAGAGGTCTTGTCGTTTCAACCGGCATGCATAATTGCCACAGCGTTAATGAGTACACAACAACAAAAATGCTCACCGATGCCGCAAGTCTTGCGCTTGAACTGATGAAATAAGGAATTTGGCTTATGAAAAATCCACTTCACTATCAGTTTTCCGATTATGATTGCGGACCGACTTCGGTTTTAAACGCCGTTGCCTATTTGTTCGAGCGTGAGGATATTCCCCCGGAAATATTGCGCAATGTTATGCTTTATTGCCTTGACTGCCATTCGTTTGACGGCGCACCCGGTAAGCTCGGCACTTCAACTTCGGCTATGATGTTTTTGTCGAATTGGCTTGATAATTTCGGCAGAGTCGGCATTATGCCCATTTCCTCATCATATCTTGCAGGCGACAGGGTTTATCTCGGCTCCGCAAGCAGTATCAACGATGCGCTCAAACGCGGCGGTGTTGCCGTTGTGCGCCTTTTTTATGATGAGTGGCACTATGTTTTGTTTACGGGTATTGATGATAAAAATATCTATCTTTTCGACCCGTACTACCGCACCGAACCGTTTAATGAGAGCGATATTAAAATAGTTCTCGACAAGCCGTTTGAATACAACAGAATTGTCCCGATTGAATATTTCAATTCGCTCGATGAAAAACTCTATTCGCTTGCGTCACCCGATTTGCGCGAGGCTGTTATAATTTTTAATCAAAAAACAAAAATTACACAGGAAGATACTGTTGAATATTTCATATAAATATGCCATAATGTAATAAACAAGCTATCCACCACATTTATCCCAAAGGGGCTGATTCTTATGCGTAATCACGAAGTTGTTACCGCACACCGCCTTTTAGACGAAAAGGGCGCTTTGATTGAGCCGGGCTGGAGCAGGAGCTGTCTCTTATACACATCTGACGCTGCCGACGACTTAATAGG
>ERZ1027063.937-NODE-937-length-11307-cov-10.963295_pt1 | contig 11307 bp, 9 predicted proteins | sample MGYA00519423_ERZ1027063 | MGnify/ENA primary metagenome ERZ1027063 (study PRJEB26926, sample SAMN06164493) | human gut metagenome | biome: ENVO:00009003; feature: ENVO:2100002; material: ENVO:00002003 | host: Homo sapiens | place: USA | collected 2012 ...
TCGGCAGCGTCAGATGTGTATAAGAGACAGGGATGCGCATGAACTTTAACCATGAGGAACTGATGCTGATGATGCTCTACAACACCGGCACCCGGCTGGGGCTCATTCACGAACTGCGGCTCATGCAGTGCTACCTGATGCCGGACGAGACCGCTCTGCGGGAACTATCGGTGGTGGTTATCGAAAAGCTGAAACTGCTGACCGATGCAGAGTTTGCCGAGCTGGAATTTCCACTGGACTGACTTTTGCCGCCTGCGGGCGGCGTACATAAAGTATTTTGTTCTTCCAAAAGATATGCTATAATCAAATCAGACAAAATTCCTCTCTTCAAGCGATTTCTCCGCAATTTTCCTGTGGCTCTGCTCGTATCAAAAATAAGGGACTGAATTTTAATTGTCAGAACGGAGGAACCATTATGGCAATCTTTGAAAAGACCATCTGAAACAAAAACTTTGACAAGCTGCTTCGGAAGCTGGAACAAGAAATCCCGGACAGCAGTTGGTCGGCAGATTTAGAGGCAGGCAGTGATTTCAAAGAGGGCGATGCCCGGTGCAGTGTCCGTGTATTTGAACGGTACAGCATGATGGGCGGCAACCGCCTGAGTCTGACACTGACCATGTTCCAGAATGGGGACAGCCCGATCCGGCTGTCTGCCATCACCGCAGGAGGCAGTCAAGCGGTGTTCTTCAAGGTGAACACCCTCGGAGAAGAATCTTTTCTGGACGATGTAAAGGACCTGCTGGAAGAAATTTTGGAGGAATAAGATGTTTTACGCTGGAATTGATATGCTGTTCAGCATTCTGTTTCCCATCCTGTTCCTTGTGGTTTTGGGCATGATCCTATACACCATCATCGGAAATATCAGCACATGGAATAAAAACAACCATTCGCCGCAGCTGACTGTTCCGGCAACGGTTGTGGCAAAGCGAACGGAAGTTTCTCGCCACCATACAGACAATACGATGGCGCATACGTTCACGACCTATTATGTGACCTTTCAGGTAGAGAGCGGCGACCGCATGGAGCTTACCGTAAGTGGTTCGGACTACGGAATGCTCGTGCAGGGCGACATCGGAAAGCTGAGTTTTCAGGGCACCCGCTATCTTGGGTTTGAGCGGAGCTAAGTGTTTCTTACATTATATAGTATGGAGTGCTGTATGAACGATTTGTTTATCCAAGGGCTGACCATCGACTGGAACAGAGTTCGCCCATACAATTATGTTCGTCAGATTCCTGCCATCAGTGGAATCGACACTTTTACATTCCATAAGCCCATTACGTTCTTTGTTGGCGAAAATGGAAGTGGAAAATCTACGCTTCTGGAAGCAATCGCTGTTGCTTACGGCTTCAACGCAGAGGGTGGAACGAAGAACTATTCATTTTCCACATACAACTCCCATTCGGAACTATGTGAGGCTATGACGATTTCCAAGGGGTATCGCAGACCAAAGTTCGGGTATTTTCTCCGAGCAGAGAGTTTCTATAATGTAGCCACCAAGGAAATCGACTATTCCGATGACGATCATCCCTCCAAAGGCTATCACCAAAAATCACACGGTGAAAGTTTCCTCGCCATTGCGCAGGACTACATGGGTGCAGATGGAGTCTATATTTTTGACGAGCCGGAAGCCGCTTTATCCCCGCAGCGGCAGCTCACGTTACTGATCAACATTTATCGGTGTGCCCAAGAAGGGGCGCAATTCATTATCGTATCACATTCACCCATTCTCCTCGGAATGCCTGATGCTGAGATTTTTAGCTTCGACAATGGCACGATTCATCCTTGTCAGTATGAAGATACGGACAGCTACGTTATCACCAAAACATTTGTAAATAATCGGCAGCATTTTTTGAACCAGCTTCTGAACGAAGAAACGTAATGCCGGGAAAGGACATTCCATATGAGTGATTCTACGTTGAAAGAGCTTTGGCAGCAGGTCGCTGAAAAGAAAAGCTGCGAAGCAAAACAGAAAGAACTGACCGCCCAGAGAGATACGCTTGCTGATCGCCTGAAAAAGCTGGAAAAATCCAAGCTGGCAGAGCAGGCTGATGTGGACCGTCTGGAGGGACACAGCCTTGCCGCATTTTTCTATCAAGTGATTGGAAAAATGGATGAAAAGCTGGACAAAGAACGGCAGGAAGCCTATGCAGCCCGTGTCAAGTACGATGCGGCTCTCCATGATCTTTCTTCCGTTGATGCCGACTTGGAGCAGATTCAAAATAGACTGGAACGGCTGTCCGATTGCGAAAGGCAGTATCAAGCTGCTCTTTCCGAAAAAATCAAAAGCATCAAAGTTTCTGCCCACCCTGCCGCACAGCAGGTTGCGGAAAGTGAAAGTCGCATTGCCGCGCTGAAAGTCCAAAAGCGGGAGCTGCTAGAGGCCATCAACGCCGGAAAGACTGCCCTGCATACGGTCAACGAAGTTCTGGAAACCCTCGACAATGCCGAGGGCTGGAGTACATGGGACGTGATGGGTGGTGGTCTGGGGGTGGATCTCGCCAAGTATGCGGAACTGGACGATGCGCAGGAACAAATCGAACAGCTTCAAGTGGAACTGCGGCGGTTCAAAACTGAGCTTGCCGATGTTGAGATCACCGCAGACCTTCAGGTCACGGTAGACAGCTTTCTGAAATTTGCAGATTTCTTCTTTGACGGCCTCTTTGCAGACTGGGCAGTTCTGGATCACATCAATCAGGCACAGAGCAGAGTGGAGAATACCAAGGATCAAATCAAGAGAGTCCTTGCACTTCTGAAAAAGATGCGCGAAGATGTTGATGTCCAAATCGCTGATGAAAAAGAGAAGCAGGAGCAGCTTGCAGTGGAAACTGAGCTGTAAGTTTGAAGCATCCACTTATGTGATATGACTCGATAAAACCGAATTTACAGGAGGTGTTTCGATGAAAACAAGAAAGTTTGCCTTATGTCTGGCAGCGGTTTTTCTGGTGGCGATTTATATCAATATTCAGAGAAGCCATACTTTCACCCTTTCAAACGATGAAGGCACCATAAAGACAGAACAAATACAGCCACTTTGGAGAACTGTAAAAGTGAGCGGTGATTGTGATACTGAGGTGGTCTTTACCGATGTAGAGACTGGAGAAAAATACAGAATCGGATATATTACACAGGGCGTAACGGAAAGAATCAAACTCGAAAGAGGCAAATGGTATAAGGTGGCGGGCGGAGGCAACCTTACACTGAATCCGGTAAACATTCGAGTCGAATAAATGTAAGTTCCTTGCGGGCAGCTATGAAAGCTGAAGCTGAGAAGAGAGTTTTGAATATTCACATATGAAGGAGTACAGTTCTATGAATTACGGATGGGCAACTGTTTTCACTTTAGCGGCATGGTTTGCAGGGCTTGTGATTGATGTAAATGTGCGGGTCGGCGACCTCGGTTTACGAACCGTGCTTCCCGTCATCGTGATGGGCTGCTGCATCATGAAATTCATAAAGGACAACAATATTCAATAATCGATTTTTATTACATCCCTTGCGGGCGACCCTCAAAACGGTTGCCCGCTATTTTTATACCCTAAAATCTGAAGAAGGAGGCCAAAATGCCAAGCAAAACCGAAGAATATCTCGCCCTTGCCCAGCGCACGGCGAACGGCTTGACTCGGTACTGGGAAAGCTGGACGGACTATCTGACCACCGCATCCCGGCTGTACAAGTACCCCTTTGCAGACCAGCTGATGATCTACGCCCAGCGGCCCGATGCCACCGCCTGCGCCGACTATGACATCTGGAACAACCGGATGAACCGTTATGTCCGGCGCGGTTCTAAGGGCATCGCCCTGCTGGATGAATCCAGCGGATTCCCGCGCCTGCACTACGTTTTCGATGTGTCGGACACCGGGGTGCGCCGTAATTCCCGTGACCCCGACCTGTGGCAGTACAACGATGACCTGAAACAGCCGGTTTCAGAAATGCTCGCCGCCACCTACGGCATCAGCGGAGAGCGTGTCAGCCAGCAGCTTGCGGATGTTGCCGGGAAACTGGTGGCGGATTACTGGGACAACAACAGCGAGGACATCAGCGCCATCGTTGACGGTTCGCTGCTGATGGATTATGATGAAGCCGGGGTGGAGATGCAGTTCAAGTCTGCCGCCGCCATTAGCGTCACCTACACGCTGCTGGAACGCTGTGGATTTGAGCCGGATGGCTATTTTGACAAAGACAGTTTTCAGGCCATCTACGATTTTTCTACCCCGGACACTGTCTACACACTCGGTGCCGCAGTCAGCGACATCAGCCGCGAAGTCCTGCGCACCGTCGAGCGGGCAGTCAAAACGACCATCCGCCGCCGAAACAATGAAAGGAGCCAGCATGAATATGAGCAGCAATCTGAACTACACGCAGACCGGGGATTATCTTCTCCCGAACCTGACTCTGCATCAGCCGAAGAACCCGCTGGGCAAGTACGGCAGGATGCGCCTGAACTTTCTGAAACAGCAGCACCCGGTTCTGTACCACACGATGCTCCTGAACGGGAGCCTGTACCCGACCCTGACCGAACTGGAGCAGACCGCAGCAGCGATGAAGAAGCAACTGATGGCCGATCTGCTGGCGAAGAACCCGGCCCCGGACAAGGAGAAGAATCAGATGGCGTGGGTACAGCACATGAACAGCCTACAGGAGCAGGTCGAGGAAGTGATTCGGACGGAACTGATCTACAGCTAAGTTTTCTGGATGCCGTCATCCCCACCGAAGCCCAGCAAATTGAACATATCGACCGAGCGGAGAGCGAAAAATCGCCCTCCGCTTTTGTTTTGTCGCAGGCTGAAATTGAGAATGAACTGCGCAAGCATGGTTCCGGTTTTCAGGATGGCAAGCAGCGGATCATCGAACTGTACCAGACACAGCCCGACCGCAAACTCCGCGCTAAAGCATTGGCGAAAGAGTACGGCATCGGCGGACATTCGCAGGATTTTCTGGATGGCAGCAGCGGTTTTGTAAATCATGATGGAAAAGGACTTGAATTTGACCACTACCCGGATCATCAAAAGGTTACGTTAAGCTGGACACAGGTCGAGAAATACATCGACCTGATGATTCAGTCTGACCGCTACCTGACCGATAAGGAAAAAGAGCATCGTGCCGCCGTGCAGGAAGCGGAACGACAGCTCCCAATGCTGGATGGTGATGCCGCTGCCGAATACAATGCTCTGAAAGAGCAGTACCCCAATACCCTGATTGGCTTTGAACTGGGCGGATATTTTCTGTTCTATGACAAAGATGCAATCACTGTAAAGGAAGTTTTTCGTTCTAATTTGCTGTCACAGGAAAATGCGCTGGGAAAAGTCAAAGTGACCGGCTTTTTGCGCAGAGAGTGGGTAGCAAAATCGCAGAAGCTGTGGGCCGAGGGCAACAGCATCTATCTAGCCGGACAGGGCGGAGATGGTACCCACCATCAGACAAAATATCTGCGAGAGGAAGATTATCTGCCGATCGGCATCATCATCAAGCTAGATGGCCGGGATTTCCGTGTGGATCACGTCAACTTCATGTTCAAATCCGTCAGCTTGCAGGACATGGACTTGACCAACAGCGGACAGCCCATCTTCCGGGTTGAACGGTTGCCCAATATCCGGGAACTGTATGAACAGCAGCAGGATGAAATTATTGACGTTTCTCCTGAAAAGGCTGTTGATTACAAGGTCGGTGACGAAGTTGTTGTTGACCTTCCCACCCGAACCATCGAAGGCAAAATCGGCTATGTTGGCGAAACCGATGTGCGCATCGACACCAGCGCGCATGGGCAGTCGTGGGATAACGAGGTACTCAACAAGCAGCAATTCGAGGACGGTCTGCGGCGGGATGAACCTACACCTGATGAGGAACTGGACAAGTTGCCTATCTCTGTGGAGGTCAATGGCGAGTGGCAGACCTTTCCGGATGCTGCTGCCGCAGACGAAGCCCTGAACGCTGAACCGATGCCGGAAGCCGCAGGAAATTTTCACATCACGGATGATAATTTGGGTGTCGGAGGCCCCAAGCAGAAATTCGCCCGCAATATTGAAGCCATCCAGACCTTGCGCACTTTGGAGCAGGAGCACCGTGGTGCCACCGCCGAGGAGCAGCAGGTGCTTTCCCAGTATGTGGGCTGGGGCGGTCTGGCAGATGCCTTTGACCCCGGTAAAGACAGTTGGGCAAAGGAATACGCCGAACTGAAAGGGCTGCTCTCCGAGGACGAATACGCCGCCGCCCGTTCCAGCACCCTGAACGCCCACTACACCTCTCCGGTGGTTATTCGTGCCATCTATGATGCTGCGGAGCGCATGGGCTTCCGCAGCGGCAATATATTGGAACCCTCCATGGGCGTTGGTAATTTTTTTGGCCTGTTGCCGGACAGCATGGCAGACAGCCGCCTGTACGGTGTAGAACTGGACAGCATTACAGGTCGCATTGCGCAAAAGCTCTACCCGGAAGCTAGCATAAAAGTTGCCGGATTTGAAACCACTGACCGCCGCGATTTCTATGACCTTGCCGTGGGCAATGTGCCATTTGGCAATTATAAAGTCAACGACAAGGCGTACAACAAGCTGGGATTTTCTATCCACAATTATTTCTTTGCAAAAGCCATCGACCAAGTGCGTCCGGGCGGCATCGTGGCCTTTGTTACCAGCCGCTACACGCTGGACAGCAAGGATTCTTCTGCCCGCAAGCACATGGCAGAGCGTGCCGACTTGCTGGGTGCTATCCGCCTGCCGAATAATGCGTTCAAGGCTAATGCAGGCACCGAGGTCGTTTCGGATATTATCTTCCTGCAAAAGCGTGACCGCCCTGCGGACATCGAACCTGCATGGGTGCAGTTAGGGCAGACTGAGGATGGATTTACTCTCAACAGCTATTTTGTAGGCCACCCGGAAATGGTGCTGGGAAATTTGGAACTGGAAAGCACCCAATATGGTCACGACCTGACCGTTGTACCCATCGAGGGCACCAGCCTTGCAGACCAGCTTGCCGAGGCGGTGCAGCACATCGAGGGCAATTACACTGCGGTGGAGATTGCTGCCCCGGACGTCGCAGATGCGGAAGCACAGCGCAAAACGCTGCCCGCAGACCCGACTGTGAAGAATTTTAGCTATACGGTTGTTGATGGCGAGATCTACTACCGAGAGAACTCTATCATGACACAGATTGAACTGTCCGACAACGCCAAAGGCCGTGTGGCTGGCATGGTGGAACTGCGGCAGATCGTCAACGAGTTGATCGACCAGCAGTTGAATGACTTCCCGGACGAGGATATCAAGGCATCGCAGGCAAAGCTGAATTATGCCTACGATGCGTTTACTGCAAAATACGGTCTGATCAACGACAAGAAAAATGCCCGCCTGTTCGATGATGACAGCTCCTATTATCTGCTCTGCTCACTGGAGAATCTGGACGAGAATAAAAATCTCAAGTCCAAGGCAGATATGTTTACCAAGCGGACGATTCGGCCAGAGCGTGTTGTCACCAGCGTGGATACCCCCAGTGAAGCACTGGCAGTGTCCATCGGGGAACACGGCAAAGTAGACCTGCCTTATATGGCAGAACTGCTGGGCACACCCGGCGAGTACAGGCGCATTACCACCGAACTGTCCGGTGTGATTTTCAAAGATCCCGCCGCCGATGCAGACGACCCGGAAGCCGGCTGGCAACCTGCGGACGAGTATCTTTCCGGCAATGTGCGGAATAAACTGCGCATGGCTCAGCTTGCCGCTGAAAGCCACCCGGAGTTCAAGATCAATGTGGAGGCTTTGACCAAAGCGCAGCCCAGAGAACTGGAAGCATCTGAAATTGATATACGGCTGGGTGCTACTTGGCTGGACCCGGACATTATCCAGAAGTTTATGACCGAGACGTTCCAGATTCCCTACTATCTGCGCCATGCAGTCAAGGTGAGATATTCTCCTTATACCGCAGAGTGGCGCGTGGAGGGCAAAACTGCCACCGGCAGAGGGGATATTATCTCCTCCGAAACCTACGGCACCAGCCGTGCCAATGCCTACAAGATCTTGGAGGAGACCCTGAATCTGAAAGATGTCCGCATCTACGACACCATTGAGGATGCCGAGGGCAAGCCGAAACGTGTGTTGAACAAGCGGGAGACCATGCTGGCTCAGCAGAAACAGCAGGTCATCAAGGACGCTTTTGCCAACTGGGTCTGGCAAGACCCCCAGCGGCGCATTGCGCTGGTGAAGCAGTACAACGAGCTGTTCAACTCTACCCGTCCCCGTGAGTATGACGGAAGTCACATCAAATTCGTGGGCATGAACCCGGAGATCACCCTCCGGGAGCACCAGCGCAACGCCATTGCTCATGTGCTTTATGGCGGTAATACGTTGCTTGCACACGAAGTTGGTGCGGGCAAGACCTACGAAATGGCGGCATCCGCTATGGAAGCGAAACGGCTGGGGCTGTGCCAGAAATCCTTGTTCGTAGTGCCCAACCATCTGACGGAACAATGGGCATCGGATTTTCTGAACCTCTACCCCAACGCCAAACTTTTGGTGGCACGGCGCAAGGATTTTGAGACCGCAAACCGCAAAAAATTCTGCGCCCGCATCGCCACCGGCGACTACGATGCTGTCATCATTGGGCACAGCCAGTTTGAGCGCATTCCTCTGTCCTTTGAGCGGCAGGAGCGTATTATTCAGGAGCAAATTTATGAAACGCTTGCCGCCATCAATGAGCTGAAAGTCCACGCAGGCGAGAATTTCTCCATCAAGCAGATGGAAAAGACCCGGAAAACGCTGGAAACCAAGCTGGAAAAACTGCGCTCCGATGAGCGTAAGGATGACGTGATTACCTTTGAACAGCTCGGCGTTGACCGCCTGTTTGTGGACGAGTCACACGCGTTCAAAAATTTGTTCCTCACAACAAAAATGCGAAATGTCGCAGGATTGTCCACCAGCGAAGCCCAGAAATCCAGCGATATGTTTGGCAAGTGCCGCTATCTGGACGAGATCACCGGCGGGCGGGGCGTGGTGTTCGCCACGGGTACGCCCGTGAGCAATTCCATGACCGAACTGTACACGGTCATGCGGTATCTGCAATACAGCACCCTCCAGCAGAAAAAGCTGACCCACTTCGACTGTTGGGCATCCACCTTTGGTGAGACCACCACAGCCATCGAATTAGCTCCCGAAGGTACAGGGTATCGGGCGAGGACGAGATTTGCCAAGTTCTTCAACCTCCCGGAATTGATGTCCATGTTCAAGGAGGTTGCGGACATTAAAACCTCTGACCAGCTTCATCTGCCTGTGCCCGAAGCAAGGTTTGAAACCGTGGTGGCAAAGCCGTCCGAAATTCAAAAGGAAATGGTGCAGGAACTGAGCAAACGTGCCGCAGATATCCACTCCGGCATTGTGGATGCGTCCGTGGACAATATGCTCTGCGTCACCAACGATGGGCGTAAGATCGGCTTGGACGTTCGCCTGATGAACCCCATGCTGCCGGATGACCCCAACAGCAAGCTGAACGTCTGTGTGCAGAACGTGCTGAAAATCTGGGAAGATGGCAAAGACCAGAAGCTGACACAGCTTTTGTTCTGCGACCTCTCCACCCCGAAAAATGACGGCAATTTCAACGTCTACGATGACATTCGCAAAAAGCTGATTGCTGCCGGTGTGCCGGAAAACGAGATCGAGTTTATCCACAACGCCGACACCGAAGCGAAAAAGGCGGCTTTATTTTCCAAAGTGCGCTCCGGCGATGTGCGAGTTTTGCTCGGAAGCACTGCAAAAATGGGAGCGGGCACCAACGTCCAGTCCCGACTTGTGGCGGTGCATCATCTGGATGTTGGCTGGAAGCCCAGCGACATGACCCAGCGCAATGGTCGCATCATCCGGCAGGGCAATATGAATAAGGAAGTCAAGGTGTTCAATTACGTCACGGAAGGGACATTTGACAGTTATTTGTTCCAAACTTTGGAAAACAAACAACGATTTATCAGCCAAATCATGACTTCCAAATCCCCTGTGCGCTCCTGCGAAGATGTAGACGAACAGGCACTTTCCTATGCGGAGATCAAGGCACTTTGCGCCGGAAATCCGCTCATCAAAGAGAAGATGGACTTGGACGTTCAGGTCGCCAAGCTGAAGGTGCTGAAAGCCGACCACCAGAGCCAGAAGTTCCGTTTGGAAGATAAGCTGTTGACGAAGTTCCCGGCAGAGATTCAGGAGACGAACGCCCACATTGCTGGTCTGAAAGCGGATGCACAGCTTGCCGCCGCCCACCCGCAGGGCAAGGAGGAGTTCTGCGGCATGACCATCAAGGGCGTGACCTACGATGAGAAAAAGACCGCCGGTGAGCGTCTGGTTCTTGCCTGCTCCGAACTGCCCAACGCCGAGGAAAAAGTGATCGGCAGCTACCGGGGCTTTGAACTGTCCCTGCGATTCGACACCTTCCGCAGTGAGTATCAGGCACTTTTGAAGGGGCAGCGGAAGTACACGGTGCCCTTGGGCACCGACCCGCTGGGCAACTTCATCCGTCTGGATAATTCGCTGAACAACTTCCCGGAGCGCATTAACTCTGCTGAGAATGAATTAGCCACTCTGCATCAGCAGCAGGCAGCGGCGCAAATCGAAGTGGAAAAGCCCTTCCCGCAGGAAGAAGAACTGGCTGAAAAATCAGCACGGCTTGCGGAACTGAATGCTCAGTTGGACGTAGACGAAAAGAGCCATGACCCGGAGCAGGAGGAACAGCCAGACGAGGATGCCCCTCGCCGCCCCTCGGTGCTGGCGGCACTGGAAGAAAAATCGGACAAGCCGGAGCCGGTGAAGCCTTTTCGCAGTTATTACGACAAGGACGGTGATGCCCGGTGAAAGAAAAACGGGACGAGATCATCATCCTGAGAACCACAAAGGCGGAGAAGAACCGCATCTATGAGAAGATGCTGGGCATGGGCATCCGCAGCCTGAGTGCCTATATCCGAAAAATGGCTCTGGATGGCTACTGCTTGAACCTTGACCTACCGCAACTGCGGCGGATGGCGTATCTCTTGCAGATGTGCAGCAACAACTTGAACCAGTACGCCAAAGCCGCTAATGAAAATGGTCGGGTCTATGCTGCAGACATGGAGGACCTGCGGCGGCGGCTGGATGAACTGATTGAGATTGGTCGGCAGATTCTTTCCCGGCTGGCTGATCTCTAAATTTCTCTCCGCAGTTGGAGGACTGCGGGGCTACATAAGGTTGACATCCTTGCAAGAGGTGTAGAGATGCCTTTATAATAGGGGCGAAAGAAAGGCAGGTGCTGGATATGAGGTTTGTTTCTGTCTCTTATACACATCTCCGAGCCCACGAGACTAGCGCTCA
>ERZ1027063.941-NODE-941-length-11284-cov-10.917179_pt1 | contig 11284 bp, 10 predicted proteins | sample MGYA00519423_ERZ1027063 | MGnify/ENA primary metagenome ERZ1027063 (study PRJEB26926, sample SAMN06164493) | human gut metagenome | biome: ENVO:00009003; feature: ENVO:2100002; material: ENVO:00002003 | host: Homo sapiens | place: USA | collected 2012 ...
GATGAGCGCTAGTCTCGTGGGCTCGGAGATGTGTATAAGAGACAGATTAATAATAACGCATTGACAGTCTGACTTCACCAGAAAAAAAATATGGATCAGAAAATTAGTTTCATTGACATTACTACCTGGATATTTTATAATAAATATGTTAATAAATTCATTTGATCCTATTATAGGATTGGCGGAGAGTATATCTTTCCGCCTTTTTTTTACCAAAGTTAAAGCCTAAATCAAATACCGTAATCTTTTGGTTTTGATATCCCGTAAATGGGGAAAGTGAGATAGGGAGAAAATTGGAGTAAAAATCATTATTTATAATATTAAATGATTAATAACAATGCATTGTGTCAAGTATAAGTATACTCACCTTACAAACCAACGCATAGGCACATAAATTTATATATTTCTTAACCAGCAACGAATTGACAGTCCAAAATACAAATGTTTATAATAAAGTATGTCCTTTGAATACCACCCTGGTACGCATCCCTCGCGACCGGGGTGTTGTTATTTTATTAACGACGCGGGCTACGGCTGCGATCAGCTTCTTATAGCCGCCGCTTAAAAATTCGGTTGGCACTTCCTTCAGGCAGTATACGGTCAGCACTGCCATGATGGCTGCCGAGAGGATTCGTCCGAGATACCGGATTTTCTCATAGATCTGTTTTCTCTTTTATATTAATTTTAGAATATATATTCTACTGGCACTTTACCGAAAACCATAAGTAAAATTTTGAAATTTTTCAAAAATATTTACCGGAAAAATATTTACAGATTGTCTTTATAAGCATCCACTTACCAAAAGTTACATCAAACCATACAAGTTATTACATCAACGGTTTTTATACCATTATTTCTGGTATGGTGGTTTTGTCGACAAATCAGGTACCGGAAATTAAGAGGAATTTTTATGTATAACAAGGACAAAACTACCATTTCACAAAACTCAAGCACCAAACATTCCGCATTCAATATTTATCAGCTTTTTCCACAACGAACGGAAGATGAATGCCTTGCAGAATTAAAACAATACCCAAAACTTTATTGGACATATAAGAACTGGCCTGATGACTGGAAAAAACGTTTTATGGAATTTATGGAAGGCAAAAAAAGTCTGCCACTAACCTATGATCCATTTTTCAAAAAAATCTTCAACCCAGATATATACCCGGAACGATTATCACGACTGATCAGCAGTATTATCGGCACAAATGTAACTGTTAAATATATTATGTCAAATGAAGACAGCATGCTTCCATCAACATCTCTCCTACTTCTGGATATTATCGTCCAGTTAGAAGACGGTTCTATCGCAAATGTAGAAATACAAAAAAATCCATACACATTTCCCGGTGAGCGAATGTCATGCTATTCCGCAGATCTACTACTTCGCCAATATACACGCGTAAAAAGCAACCTTGGGAAAGATTTCACATATAAGGATATGAGAACTGTTTATACAATTGTTATGTATGAAAAGAGTCCAAACGAATGTCTGAAAGACCGTTTTGCAAATATCTATCTGCATCATGGAAGAACCATTTTTAATACTGGTGTAAATCTGAGTCTTTTACAGGAATACTATGTCGTTAACCTTGACGTATTTAAAAATAGCAAGTATGCTAAAGATATCAACGATCTAAATGCATGGTTGTCTCTGCTAACCGCTGACTCTACAGACAACCTTACCACACTGATATCCAACTATCCATGGATGGAATCTATATGCCAGGATATATCTGAATATCTGTATCGCCCTGAGGAGGTTATTAGTATGTTTTCAAAAGCATTAAAAAAGATGGATGAAAATACTGTTAATTTTATGATCGAACAGATGAAGAAAGCGTTGGAAGAAAAGGACGCTGCTTTGTCTGAAAAGGACGCTGCTTTGTCCGAAAAAGATGCCGAAATTGCTGCATTACAGGCAAAACTTGCTGCGTTAGAACACTAATGCGCAGTTCATTAACATAATTATTTTTTACATAATAATCCCCCGGCTATAATGCTTATTCATTGACATATTCTTAGAATAGATAGCCTCATCACAAAATAGAGGGGCTGTCAACAATGTGATCAAATAAAACAAAGTAATTTCGTTACAACGGATACTACAAAAAAGGGCTGCCGCACTAAGTGATTGGTGCGACAGCCCTTTTTTTCGGTGTCATTGCTCATAATAACATATACACAATCGTACTGCCTATGATGCTGACAAATGTATTCTTTTTCCACACATGAAGGGCGACACAAACTGCGGCTGCGATCAACTTCTTATAGCCGCCGCTTAAGAATTCGGTCGGTACTTCCTTCAGGCAGTATACGATCAGCACAGCCATGATGGCTGCCGGAAGGATTCGCCCGAGATACCGGATTTTTTCGGGGATTTGTTTTCTCTTTCCAAGAATGGTAAATGGGAGCGCCCGCATAAACAAAGTCACCGCTGCAGACACAAGGATGCAGATCAGTACATATCGATCATTCATGGGCTTCTACCTTCCTTTCGCAGATCAGCAACAGACCTGATACCAGAATCAAAGTTGGAAGAAGGAAATAATCTTTTCCTATTAACAGAAGCAACAGCACACCTCCGATAAACCCGGCAAGTGCCGGCAAATGCACTTTTACACTTCTCCATTGATCGATCGCGATCGTAATAAATAACGCTGTCATACAAAAATCGATCCCCTCTAATTTCACCGGAAGGATCTGACCGAGTATGCCGCCAAGCACAGCGCCCACCATCCAGGATATACGACTGAATAATGCCACATAAAACATAATATCAAATCTGCGCTTCCGGTCATTTTCCTTCTCTGCGTTACGATCTCTTATCACCTCAGAAGACAGCATGGAACAATTGACGGCATATGTCTCATCCGTCATTGTGTGAACCATATATGGATAACGCTTACCCATTTTCTTGAAATCTTCAACAAATGTCAGTCCGTAAAAGAACTGTCTGCTATTCATAAACAATGCAGTCAGTGCGATCGTGAGGATCGATGCACCGCTACTTAAGAATGTTACCAGCACAAACTGAAATGCGCCGGTATATACCGTCAGGCTGGTAAACAACGACCAGAACCAGGAAAGTCCTGCTTCCTGCATCGTAAGTCCATATGCCATACTGACAAAGAGATAACTTCCGGTGATCGGCAGAGCCTTCACAAATGCCTGTTTTAATACTTCTTTTCTGTCTACAGTCTCCCCAGCCATAATTTTTCTCTGTGCTCCTAACTCACATTACAATATCTCTGAAATCTTTTCCAGTACCGCTTCTGCCAGCGCCTTGTGCCCTTCTTCATCCATGTGCTCCTGATCCCGTTCCGATGGTACGGCATAATCAGAAGCCGCCAGATAATAAAGTCCTTCTTCTTCCGCAATCTGCCGGTAAATCTCCGGCAGCTCTTTGGACACTTGTACAGAATTTTTTCCAAATTCTGGATCAAATCCATCCCAGACCTTCTCGCCCAGTGCGATCGGTGACATCAGAAGGATCTTCGCTGATGGCGCACCATCCCGGATCTGTCGCACAAGTTTACGGATACCTAAACCGATACTGCCTGCCGTTGCACCATAAAATGTCTTACAGTCATTTGTTCCAAGCATTAAAATGATCAAATCCTCCGGCTTATGGGTTTCTAATATGATCGGAAGGAGTTCACTGCCACGTCTGCCCGGACGAAGCGGATCGTCAAATACTGTGGTTCTGCCACACAGACCTTCCTCCTGTACAATATATCCCTTTTCCATCAGTCCGGTTCCTACGATTCCGGTCCATCTGGTATCCCAGTCATAACGTTCTGCCGTTCCCGGCACATAACCATATGTGTTTGAATCACCAAAGCATAATACCTGTCGCATGGCATTTCCTCCTTCTTATATTTTACTAATGCCGTAACGTAATATCATCATGTTTGAACACTTTCGGCATTACCAATCAGAGGACGCTTCCGCTCGTTTCGTCCTGCAACGGTACTAAGCTGCCGCTTACAGCGCCACCTAAGGACCGGCGGACTCAAATGCCTCTGTCTTGGTAATCCGAAGTGTTCAAACTTAATACAATTTTTGTTTCTGCGCATCATTATCTTACTATTCCTATTCGGAATGTATGAATTATATAACAAATTCCAACTAAAATACAATACATAAATATTAGAATTCGTTATAACTTTCTCTTATAGCAAACCTAGTCATGCTATAATCAATACGCTATCCACCATTTACCGCCTGCCTAAAAATAGCAAAAAACTCTACTGCTTCCTAGGGCTGGGTATTATGCTTATTATAAAATAATATTGCGAGATTTCGTTGTTGCCGGATCAGAGTAAGCTACACTAATCTCAAACTACGCTAACGCTCGTCTTCACTAAGTGCTCCGCTCAACCGAACGCGAGTTAGCACAGGAGTATTTACGAATCAGGCATATGCAGTGAACAGAAATCGCAGCACGTTATTTATAATAAGAGCAACCACCAGAGACAGGTAACAGTAGAGTTTTTACTATTTATCACTCCAATTCAAATGCTCCGGTATAAAGCTGGTAATAGGTTCCTTTCTTTGCGATCAGATCCTCATGTGTACCACGTTCAATGACTGCGCCATGATCCAGTACCATGATAACATCCGAATTCTTAACTGTAGACAAACGATGTGCAATGACAAATACGGTTCTACCTTCCATCAGCCGGTCCATTCCCTGCTGAACCATCGCCTCCGTTCTTGTATCGATCGAGGAGGTTGCTTCATCCAATATCATAACCGGCGGATTGGATACGGCTGCTCTTGCGATCGAGATCAACTGCCGCTGTCCCTGTGACAATCCGCTTCCATCTCCGGCAAGCACCGTGTCATAACCATTTGGCAGCATCATAATGAAATTATGCGCATTCGCAAGCTTGGCGGCTGCAATACATTCCTCATCCGTGGCATTTGGATTTCCATATTTCAGGTTCTCCATAACCGTTCCGGTAAACAGATTGACCTCCTGTAATACAATACCGAGAGATGCCCGCAGATCCTTCTTGCGGATCTTATTAATATTGATTCCGTCATACCGGATCTTACCATCGTCTATATCATAGAAACGATTGATCAGATTGGTGATCGTCGTTTTTCCTGCTCCGGTCGCACCTACAAATGCGATCTTCTGGCCCGGTTTCGCATAGAGCGTCACATCACGCAGGATCTGTTTGTCCGGATTGTAGCTGAAATCCACATGATCCAGAACGATATCGCCCTCTAATCTCTGGTAAGTAAGACTGCCATCCTCATGTGGATGCTTCCATGCCCAGATTCCGGTTCGTTCTTTCACTTCCACCAGCTCACCATTTTTCTCTTTGACATTTGCAAGTGTTACATAACCATTATCCACTTCCGGTTCTTCATCGATCAGCTTAAAGATACGTTCCGCGCCTGCAAGTGCCGTTACGATCGCATTAAACTGATTCGAAAGCTGTGAGATCGGATTGGTAAAGTTCTTCGACAACGTAAGGAAGGATGCGATCATACCAAGAGTGGCTGTATTCGTTCCGACCAGCGTCAGATTCGTTGCACCGGAGATCGCAAGCCATGCTCCAACAACCGCTACAACTACATACTGCACATAACCAAATGCATTCATCATCGGCATCATTCCGCTTGCATAACCATTTGCACTGGCTGCTGCCTGCTGCCATTCCTGATTCTTTTTCTGGAAATCTTCTCTGGCTTTCTCTTCGTGGCAGAATACCTTAACAACCTTCTGGCCATTGACCATTTCCTCGATATAACCATCTAATGCACCAAGTGTCTGCTGCTGTTTTATAAAATAAAATCCACTCTTGCCACCGATGACCTTCACCAGCTTCATGATAAAGAACAGCATCACGACAACGATCAGTGTCAGATAAATGCTCTGATATAACATACAGCAGAATACCGCAACAACCGTACATATCGATGAGATCATCTGTGAAAGGGACTGTGCGATCATCTGGCGGAGCGTATCAGTATCGTTGGTATAGCAGCTCATGATATCTCCGTGTGTATGCGTATCAAAATAACGGATTGGCAGGCTCTGCATCTTCTCGAACATCTCATCTCGTATGGTTTTCAGAGTTCCCTGTGCGATCCCTACCATCAGGTAGTTATAAAACCATGTAGAAAATACACCGATCAGGTAAATAACGCCGACCATACAAAGTGCCTTGATCAGCCCGGTATAGACCGGATGATCCATTGCAAGGATCGGGGTGATATAATCATCGATCAGTATCTCGATAAACATTGCCGACGCTACACTTGCAAGTGCACTTAAGATAATACAGATAAATACAACAACCAGCGTCTTCTTATATGCTCCGATATAGGACAGCAGCCGTTTGGCTGTATTTTTATTGACCCTGCTGCCCTGCTCTCTGTCGGGTGCGTCCATCTGTTTCTTCTGTTTACTCATCCTGACCGCCTCCCTTCTGCTGTGATTCATATACTTCTCTGTAGATCGGACTCTTTACGATCAATTCTTCATGCGTACCTACATCCATGATCTTACCATCATCCAATACCACGATCTTATCTGCGTGCTGAACAGAGGAAATTCTCTGCGCAATGATGATCTTGGTCGTGTCCGGCAGGTATTCGGCAAATGCTTTCTGGATCATCGCATCGGTCTTTGTATCAACCGCACTGGTCGAATCATCGAGGATCAATATCTTCGGTTTCTTAAGAAGTGCCCGCGCAATACAAAGACGCTGCTTCTGTCCACCGGAGACATTTGTTCCACCCTGTTCAATGTAGGTATCATATCCATCCGGCATCGCCTCAACGAATTCATCCGCGCAGGCAAGACGGCAGGCTTCTTTTACTTCTTCATCCGTCGCCTGTTCATTTCCCCAGCGGAGGTTCTCTTTTATTGTCCCTGAAAACAGTTCATTCTTCTGAAGAACCATTGCAACTGCATCACGAAGCACCTGCAGGTCATATTTGCGGACATCCACGCCACCGACCATAAGTGTTCCGCCTGTCACATCATACAGACGAGGGATCAACTGGACAAAGGAAGACTTCGATGAACCGGTTCCACCGATAATACCAACGGTCTCACCGGATCGGATCTTAAGATCTGCTCCGTCAATAACTTTCTTATCTGCCCGTTTGCTGTAAGAGAAATCCACATGATCATACACGATCGAACCATCTGCAACAGTCTGAACCGGGTTCTCCGGATTCTGTATCGTAGTTGTCTCCTCAAGCACCTCAACGATACGTTCCGTTGAAGATCTGGATATCATGATCATGACAAATACCATTGATAACATCATAAGTGCCATCAATATCTGCATCGCATATGTGATAAGTGCAGTCAACTTACCGGTCGTAAGTCCAAGTGCTTCATTATTTCCGCTTGCCACAATGGCTTTTGCACCGATCCATGAAATTGCGATCATACATCCATACATGAAGAACTGCATCAAAGGAGAGTTAAATGCCAGGATTCTTTCTGCCTTTACAAAATCCTTATAGATATCACCTGATGCATGTTTGAATTTGCCGATCTCGGCTTTCTGCGAATTAAAGGATTTGACAACCCGCATTCCCTTTACATTTTCCTGAACGATATTATTTAAACCGTCATATTTGTGGAATACCCGTTCGAAGATCGGGTGCACCTTGGTTGCTATAAATATCAGACCGAATCCCATAAACGGAATAACGATCAGGAATATCCATGCCAGCTTTGCATTGATCGTAAAGGAAACGATCACGGAAAAGATCAGCATGATCGGTCCTCTGACTGCAATACGAATGATCATCTGATATGCGTTCTGAATATTCGTTACGTCTGTGGTCAGTCTTGTTACGATAGATGAAGTGGAAAACTTATCTATGTTAGAAAATGAAAATGTCTGGACATTATCATAGATATCCTGTCGCAGATTTGCGGAAAATCCTGCTGACGCTTTCGCACCGAGAACTGCTGCAAGCACACCTGTTAAAAGCTGTAAGGCTGCAAGCACAATCAGCCATGTTCCATCCTTTACGACAATACTCATCTTTCCACCTTCGATACCAAAATCCAACAGATCAGACATACAAAGTGGAATTAAAATCTCAAATACTACTTCAATTGCTGCACAGAATATCGTAAGCAGTGTCGGCTTCTTATATTCCCGCAAACTTTTTAATAATTTTCTGATCATACGTCCTCCTTCTTTCTTTATCTGATATTTTCATATAATTTTTCAAGCAGCTTTTTCGCCTGCGCCACCTCATTCTCTGAAAAAGAATGAAGCAGTCTCTGTTCCGCAGCTCTCCTGCCTTCATACATTTTATTGAGCAGTTTTTCAGCTTCACAGGTGCTGCATACCATCTTATTTCGTTTGTTATTCTCATCCAGATGACAGTTCAGATAACCTTTCTTTTCCAGACGGTTCACGATGCCGACAACTGTCGGATGCGCTACATCCAGAAATACCTCGATCTCCTTCTGTGTCACCATTCCACCATTCCAGTACACATATTCAATCACTCTTGCCTGTGAACTGGTCAGATCCACGTCACATAAATATGCGTCAAATCCGGCCTTCAGCTTATCATTGATCCGCTTAATATAATAACCGATGTCCTTCTCCGGACCACACGGCAGCTTTCGATCTGCATCCATATCCTTTTCCTGTTCCATTACGGTTCCTTTCTTTTATTTACAGCTATGTATAATTCCCGGAAAATGCTCTTACATTTAATGTTATATAGCTTGCATATCTTATACATACTATACATCTTTTTTCATGTGTAGCACGCTACATTTTAGTTCAAAAAAAAGAATGTGTCAACACCACTTCCTGTATTTTATATTAAAAAACATAAAATCTTTCTCTTATAGTCAATTATCTAATTATACAAAAAACTCTACAGCACTCGGTCACGGGGATGGTGCTTGTTATAAAATAACATTGCGAGATTTCGTTGTGAACTGCACATTGCCAGTAAATACGAGTGCTTGTCTGAGCCAAAGGCGAGTTAGCACAGGAGTATTTACGAATCAGGCATGTGCAGTGACCAGAAACCGCAGCACGTTATTTATAACAAGAGCCATCTCCGCGACAGAACGCTGTAGAGTTTCAAGGCTCTTTTCTATGAATCACACATCCGGTATCCGACCCCTAATTCATTCGTTATGTAATTCTCCTTACCGGGAACTGCACCGAACTTCTTTCGGATATTCGCCATATTTACCTGCAGCTTCTTCCGGCTTCCCGAATCATTATATCCCCAGATCTCGTTGATGATAAAACTGTAGGTCAGCATCTTACCTGCATGCTCGGATAACAACGCTACAATATTATATTCTGTCTGTGTCAGCTTCACTTCATTTCCGGCGATCGTAACCAGTCTTGCATCATAATTGATAACCAGCTCTCCAACCTCGAATCTTCCACCCGGCCGCAATCCATCCTCTGCCCGATGCGTAGCGATACGGAGTGCTGAACGTACCCTTGCTACCAGTTCATTTGAACTGAATGGCTTGGTTACATAATCATTTGCGCCCTCATTGAGTGCCTCTACTTTATCCCTCTCATCAGAACGTGCCGATAAAACGATGATCGGTGTAAATGATGATTGCCGCACTTCCCTTAAAAATGTCATTCCATCCCGATCCGGCAATCCCAGATCCAGAATGACCAGATCAGGACGATGGGATGCAAACATCATCTGTCCCCCCCGACAGGAATATGCGGAAACAGCCTGATATCCATTTGCTTCCATCAGCGCACTGATCAGATTATTAATATGTTCTTCGTCTTCAATTATCAATATCTTATATCTGTTATTAATCATTCTCAGTTTCCTCCATATCCAGTGTAAATCGCACAACAGCACCGCCATCCTGCAGATTCTCCGCAGAGATCTCACCACCATGTGCTTTTACGATCGTGGTACATACCGCCAACCCGATCCCTGCATTTTTCTTACTGCTGTCAAGTCCTGATTCACCATAAACCAGTTTCCCTGCAAATATATCCTTTACCTTATCAACCGGAATACCACATCCGTTGTCCCGGATCTCAAATACTGCAAAATGCCCACTCGTATATACACGAAGCCCAAGCTTATTCATCCCCTCTGCATGCTGAACTGCATTTTCTAACAGATTCAGGATCAACTGCTCGACTAAGATCGCATCCATCGGAATCATGATCAGTTCATCCGGAATGTCAATCTCAACATTCTGACCTTCATACCGTTTATTGAACTTAACCAGAACAGAATCTAACAGCTCATCCAACGCAATCGGGATCTTAATGATCTTAACATTTTTTCCATCCAGTCTGGTAATCGATAACATATTCTCAACCATTCGCGACAGCCATTGTGCATCCTGTTTGATTCCACGAAGCATGCTTTTTTTCTGCTCCTCCGTAAATTCATTCTTATCATCTAACATTGCAGAGCTTGCACCATAAATCGTTGTAAGCGGTGTCCGAAAATCATGGGATACGGATCGGAGCAGATTGGCCCGCATCTTCTCCTGTTCACTCTCTGCCTTTAACTGTTCCTGACTCTTCAACTTATTTGTAAATCCGCAGGTAATAACTGCAATAGCTATCATGATAACGGCAGAGATCATATTTTCCGGGATCGTAAAATTAATCTTAAAATACGGAAATGTAAATGCATAATTTACCGCCAGAATGCTGATGACAGATGCGACCGCACCATATAAGAAACCATCTGTGATAACGGATACCAGAAATACATCCAACAGAAAAATAGAGGGTATCAAAGTCTGATTTCCCCACTCCTTCTGCATAAACAGGGACAACAAAAATCCACATACCAATATCGCTGCTGTAATTAAAAAATTCTTTGTAAAATTCAGGAATCTGTTCATCATTTTCTCCGCTGTATCTTTTTGTAATCTGTTATAACAATCGTATCCATTTCAACCAATTCTGACAATCATTATTATATATTCATATTCTAAACTGTAACAACATATATTGTAGCACGTTTTATGGTTAAGACATGGTAAAAGGCTAAAAAAAGAAGACCTGATACCTGCGTTTCTCGGTACAACTATCAGATCTTCCTTCATCCGTTCCAATGTATGCTTTTCATATTTTGCAACCATAATCTACTGCACTCATTCTGAGTTTCCACAATCTTGCAGCAAGGAGAGCTGATTGGGCTGAAAAATATATGTCCTCTCTGACATAAATGCATATATTATGAACTTTCCCACTCAATAATATATCGGTTTTCAATATATCTATGAAGCTGTCTCTTATACACATCTCCGAGC
>ERZ1027063.946-NODE-946-length-11254-cov-5.427002_pt1 | contig 11254 bp, 8 predicted proteins | sample MGYA00519423_ERZ1027063 | MGnify/ENA primary metagenome ERZ1027063 (study PRJEB26926, sample SAMN06164493) | human gut metagenome | biome: ENVO:00009003; feature: ENVO:2100002; material: ENVO:00002003 | host: Homo sapiens | place: USA | collected 2012 ...
CGCTAGTCTCGTGGGCTCGGAGATGTGTATAAGAGACAGGGCCAGATTGTGGCCCACATGCTTCTTGGCGATGGAGACCACCAGACGGAGGTTCGCTTCGCTCAGGCTGCGGCGGGCGTTCAGGCCGTCGCGGCGGATCTTCAGCAGCTCCTGACGGCGCTCCTCGGTCAGGGGGCCGTTCTCCACAGCCTCCATGGCCTCTTCCTCAGCGGCCTTTTCCTCGGCGTCCTCGCTGGGCTTCTCACTGCCCTCTTCGTCGATGTCCTCGGTGTAGCTGCGGCTGTTCTCATCCTCCTCGAACGAGAAGCGGGCGCTGTTCTTCTTGATGTACTCGGTCGCACCGTACTTCTGGCGGTCGGCCTGCAGGATGTGGGCAGCCTCGGCACCGGCGTGGATGCGCTTGCTCAGATCAACTTCCTGTTCCGCGCTCAGCAGAGGGATCTGGCCGATCTGCTTGAGGTAGTTCTTGACGGGGTCGTCCAGCAGCTCATCCATCGCAGCCTTCAGGTCGGCAGGGTTCTCCTCGGCGGCCTCTTCCTCGTCGTCGCCGCCCAGACCCAGCTCGTCGCTGTTGTTCTCGGCGTTCTCCACCTCGGCGATGATGCTGTCCACGTCCAGATTCACATCGGCGTCGGCCTCATCCTCGATGATCTTGATGCCGCGCTCTTCAAGGAGCGTATAGAGCGTTTCCACATCCATCCTGCACTGTGCAGCCAAAGTTTTGGCCTCCTGTGCCGACAGGGTGCCTTCGCCTTTCGTCAACAGTTCCTTCAAAGTCATGCCCATTTCGCTCTCTCCTTCTCACTGCGGGGGAAGCGCCCCGCAAGTGAACTTGTCTCATAGTTTCGGTCTTGCTTCTTAAATCACAAGACCTCCGTTGACGCCGAACACCTGGCCGGTGATGTAGCCGGCGTCTTCTCCGGCGAGGTACAGCAGAAGCTTTGCCACCTCTTCGGCGGTGCCGAGACGGCCCACAGGGGTCTCTTCGGCCAATGCCGCTTTGTCCTCAGCAGTGAACGAAGCCATCATATCGGTGTCGATGACGCCGGGGGCCACACAGTTCACGGTGATGCCGCTGGGACCTTCTTCTTTTGCCAGTGCCTTGGTCAGGCCGATGAGGCCCGCTTTGGCGGCGGAATAGTGTACCTCGCAGCTGCCGCCGGTCTGGCCCCACATGCTGCTCACGGTGAGGATACGGCCCGCTTTGCGGCGTATCATCCCGGGCAGGGTCAGCTGGCAGAGGTTGAACGCACCGGTCAGGTTGACGTCCAGCATCCGCTGCCACTCTTCCGGCGTGATGTCGGTGAACAGCTTCTGCTGGGCGATGCCCGCGTTGCTCACCAGCACATCCACCCGGCCCAGCGCCTGCTCGGCGGCGCGGAAGGCCAGCTCACAGCTGGCCCGGCTGGCCACGTCACACTGGACGGCCAGTACGCCCGGCAGCTCTTTTTGCAGGGCTGCGGCGGCCTCGGCGTTGGTGTGGTAGAACACTGCCACCCGGTAGCCCGCCGCATAGAATGCGCGGGCTGCTGCTGCGCCGATGCCCCGGTCGCCGCCCGAGATGAGGACGGTGCGGTCCTTCGCCGCCGGGGCAGTGCTCTGGGGCTCTGCCGCTGGTTCCGGCTCGCGTTCCGGTGCCGGTGTGTTCTCCGGCGCAGCGCTGACCGGCGTTTCCCTCGTTTCCTGCACCGGCGGTACGGCCACAGCCGCTTCTTCCGGCTCGGGCAGGGTCGGCCTGCGCTGTTCTTTCTTCGGCCCTGCGTCTGCAAGGTCAAATGTCAGCTCAAATTCGTCGTTGTACAAGAGTCAAACCCTCCTGTCCACTATTTTCGGCCGCAGCGCCTCTTCGTGTCAAAGCCTCTGCGGCGGGAAATGAAACAGCTTCCCCCCACCCCGCCGGAGCTGCGCTCTGCTCACTTTTTCCGGTCTAGGCCGGCTCTGCGGCGCGCCCGGCGGCATTTGTGTGGTTTCGACAAGTTTCCATTGAATAATATAGCACAATCGGGCGAAAAAATAAAGTGGTCACCGGTGATTTTTTCACGCAGTTCCCACTTTTTTCACAGATTCAGGGGTTCACGGGCGGCTTCCAGCGGGGCTTTGCGGCCCGCCTGGACCGCAGTGAAACGAAAAATTCCTGCAAAAGCTGCTGTGCCTCATCGGCCCGCAGTCCCTTCTCGATGACGGGGTGATGGTTGAAGGGCTGGGCGAAGAGGTCTGTCACCGAGCCGCAGCAGCCCGCCTTGACGTCGGCGGCACCGTACACCACCCGCTTGATGCGGCTGTTGATGATGGCGCCGCTGCACATGGGGCAGGGTTCCAGCGTCACGAACAGCTCACACTGCCACAGCCGCCAGCCGCCCAGCTTTTTGCAGGCCGCGTCGATGGCCAGCAGCTCAGCGTGGTGGAGGGCGTTTTTCTCCGTCTCGCGGGTGTTGTGGGCGGCAGAGATGATCTCTCCGTCCTTCGCCACTACCGCGCCCACCGGCACTTCGCCCAGTGCAGCGGCCTTTCGGGCCTCTTCCAGCGCTGCGCCCATCAGCTCAAAATCGGTCATCCCATTCCCCTTTCTGCCAGCCGTGCGGCAAACACGAGGCAGTTATTTATAATATGTAACGCACTGCCGGGCCATACGCTCTTCGCTTTCTGGGCCGCCCAGCCGAAGATGAGTCCCATGCCCAGCGCATAGGCCCGGGCCGTCCAGCTGCCGTGCAGAGCCGCAAAAATCACCGCCTGCACCACCACAGCCCCCGCGCCGCCCAGCGGCTGCAAAAGATAGAGCGCCCCGCCCCGAAAGGCAAGCTCTTCCGCCAGAGGGGTCACAAGGCAGATGCGCAGCGCAGCCCACGCGAGGGCCGCGCCCTCGGGCAGAGCCGTCTTTTCTGCCGGGAGCAGCAGCTGTGCTCCCGCCGCCAGCAGCGCCCAGAGCACTGCCGCCTCGGCCAGGACCCGGCACTGAGCCGGAAAAGACGGCTTTTCCGTTTCCCTTATCAGTCTTTTCACGGCGCACCCTCCTGTCGGCGGACATTGTACCATATTGCCGCCCCGTTTTGCAAGCAGTTCTTCGTTCATTCGAAGAAATTTCACTCAAAAGATTGACATTCCGCCCGGCGTTCTGGTATACTTTGTACGACTTTTTTATAGATTTGTCGTTTTACCAAAGACACACGATGAACGCACCCATGGAGGTACGAACTATATGATACGCATTCTTACCGATTCCGCATCCGACATCCTGCCCGCCGAGGCCGCGCAGCTGGGTGTGGACGTCATCCCCCTCAACGTCACCCTCGAGGACGGCACCGTCATCCGGGACGGCGTGGACCTGACTCCCAGCGAGTACTACGAGCACATGGCCGGCTGCAAAAAGCTGCCCACCACCAGCCAGCCCAGCCCTGAGCTGTTCGAAAAGTTCTACGCCGAGGCTGCTGCCGCCGGAGACGAGGTCGTGGGCATCTTCCTGTCCCATGAGCTGTCCGGCACCTATCAGTGTGCGAAGCTGGCCGCAGACCTGGCCAACGTGGACAACGTCCTCTTCGTGGACAGCACCAATGTCTGCCTCGGCGAGGGTCTGCTGGTGCGTCTGGCCGCACACCTGCGGGATGAGGGCAAGTCTGCCGTCCAGATCGCCGCCACCCTCGAGCACGCCAAGGAGCACCTGCACCTCGTCGCCGCCATCGACGACCTGAAGTATCTGCGCAAGGGCGGCCGTCTGCCCGCCGCCGTCGCCGTGGCCGGCGGGATGCTGGGCATCAAGCCCCTCATCACCATCAAGGAGGGCAAAGTCGCCATGGCCGGCAAGGCCCGGGGTCTGCCCGGCGCATACGTCGCCCTCTTCAAGAAGATAGAGGAGCTGGGCGGCGTCAATCCCCGTTTCCCCTCTCTGGCCGGTTACACCATCAGCACCCGCGAGGTGAACCCCATCCAGACCTATCTGGTGGACAATCTCGGCCTTCCCGAGCCGCTGGTGCGCCAGATCGGCTGCGTCATCGGCACCCACGCCGGTCCCGGTGCGTTTGGTCTGGCCTTCTTCGATAACGGGCTGGTCATCGACTAAGAGTATATAGGAAGAGGCTGCTGTGCATCTGCACGGCAGCCTCTTTTCGTTTTTACTTACAGCATATCCGTGATGAGCTTGCCCAGCAAAAGCACCAGCACCACGAGCATCATGGGGCGGATGAACTTTGCGCCCTTTCTCAGGGCGAAGTGGGAGCCGATGATGTTGCCGACGATGTTGCTGATGGCGCAGGGGATGCCCACCGGAAAGACCACCAGCCCGCTGCTCAGATAGGTGAAGAGGCTGGCGTAGTTGCTGGCGAGGTTGAGCACCTTGGCGTTGCCGTTGGCGGTGCGCAGGTCAAAGCCCATCAGGCTGGTGAAAGCGATGATGGCAAAGGTCCCGGTGCCTGGCCCCACCATGCCGTCGTACAGACCGATGCCAAAGCCGATGGCCAGGGCCAGCAGGGCCTTTTTCAAATTCAGGGAGCCGTCGTCCCGGTTCTCGTCCGGGAGGTTGCGACGCCACAGGATGACGACTGCCGCGATGGGCAGGATGATGAACATCATCATCTGCAGCACCTCATCGCTGAGCATCAGGACGATGTGTGCGCCCAAGGCACTGCCCGCAAAGCTGCCGATGGCGGCGAGGATGCCCACCTTGATGTTCATCGCGCCGTTCTTGAAGAAGCTGGCCGTGGCGAATGTCGTGCCGCAGGCGGCGCTGAATTTGTTGGTGGCGTAAGTATAGTGAGGCGGCAGGCCCGCGAAGAGATAGGCCGGCAGACTGATGAGTCCGCCGCCGCCCGCTGCCGAATCGATAAAGCCCGCAAAGCCGGTCATGAACACCAGAAATGCCATCATCGGCAGGCTGATTTGAATACCCATTGTTATGATTCCCCTTAATATTCCTATTTTTTCCACGATTTTACTTGTACAGCTCACCCTCGCAGGCCAAAATCTGGTCGAGTATCATCCGGGACACCCGGGCGCCGTAGACCATGGAGGGATGGTCATTGTACTCGATGATGTCGTGGAAGTCCTTGTTCATCAGGACGATGACATACTCGCCGTAGGGGGTGTGGACGATGCCGCCGTCGTTGCGGCAGGCGTTCATGCTGCCGCTCTTGCTGGCCACCCAGATGAGTTCCGGCTCGCCGGTCTCCTCGCAGTCGAGATAGAACTGAGGGAAGTCGTGGGTCAGCATGGTATTGTAGTGCTGCTGACGGAAGATGGCCAGCATCTCAGCGCTGGCCTCAGCGCTGACGAGCGTTCCCTTTGCCACCTGCGCAAACAGCGAGGCGTAGTCCCGGGGCGTCGTGGTGCCGAGGTCGTTGTAAAGATCAAAGTGGAGCGGGTTGTGCAGGACGGTGTGGGCAAAGCCCATCTCCCGGATGCAGGCGTTGATGGTGTCCAGCCCCAGATAGTCGATGACCATGTTGGTGGCGATGTTGTCGGAGCAGATGATCATCATGGTGGCGGCGTCTTTAACTTTCAAACTTGCGCCCACGCCCAGCGCCCGGAGCATACCGGAACCGTCCACAAAGTGCTCGGGCTTGTAAGTGATTTTTTCCTCGAGGCTGGCTTTGCCCCGGCTGGCCTGCAGATACAGGGCTGCGAGGATATATGCCTTGATGGTGGAAGCCGTCTCAAATTCCTCGTCAGCGCCGATTTCGACCGTGTGGCCGTGCAGGTCGTCCACAAAGACGCTCATCTTGCCCTGATAGGAATACAGCTCGGCGGCAATACGCTTTTCCAGCGTCATGTTTTTATCCATTTTGGAATCTCCCTGTCGTTTTATACATTATTTAGAGGTTTTCTTCGAAGAACCGCCGGGCGTTGCGGTAGAAGACGGCCTCCACCTCGTCCTCGGTGAAGCCCTCGCGGCGGAGTGCGTCGGCCAGCAGCGGGAGCTTGGAACAGTCGTCCATTTCCAGCTTTCCGCCGATGCCGTCGAAGTCACTGCCCAGACCGATGATCTCAATACCGCCCACCTGCTTGAAGTGGGCCGCGTGCTTTGCCATCAGGGCCGTGGTGCTGCGGCAGAGCTTTTCTTCGGGCTGGTTGTCGAGGAAGCCGCTGCAGTAGTTCAGACCCACGAGACCGCCCTTGTTGGCGAGGGCGCGGATCATCTCGTCGGTGAGGTTGCGGCAGTGGGGTGCCAGGGCGCGGCAGTTGGAGTGGCTGGCCGCAAAGGGGCGGGTGGAGTGCTCCACAATGTCCCAGAAGCCCTTGTCGGACAGGTGGCTCACGTCTGCGATGATGTGCAGACGCTCCATCTCAGCCAGGAACTCGAAGCCCTTTTCTTTCAAGCCCGTCTCGGTGTTGGGGGCGCAGGGCCAGATGTTGTGGCCCCCGCCGGGGATGACGTTGGGGCTGGCAAGCTCGTTCTCGTGGTTCCAGGTCAGGGTCATCATGCGGACGCCCAGCTCGTACATCCGGCGCAGCACGCCGATGCTGCCCTTGCAGCAGCCGCCCTCTTCGATGGTGAGCATTCCGCTGATCTTGCCCTCGGCGGCGTTTTTTCGGATGTCAGAGGGTTGATATACCGGAGCAATATCCTCCGGGTATTTTTCCATGATGCGTTTGAAGACGTCGATTTCTTCCAGCGCCGTCACCAGCGGGTCGGCACCGGGGGTCTTGTCGCCCAGATTGACAAAGGCGGCGAAGCACTGCAGCATATAGTCGCCCTTTTTCAGTTTCTGCAAGTCGATATGCAAATCATTCTGCGCAAAGCTCTTGGGCGTACCCGCCTTTTCGGCGTAGCGCAGCTCACTCAGGGTATCACAATGTAGATCAAAGACTTTCATGGTTATCTCCTTTTAGAAAATACTCCCCACCGCATACAAACACTTCACCAGATCCTCCCGATACAGCGGGTCGCTCGGCTCAAGGCTGTTGATGACCACACCGCCGCTGGCGGCGGCACCGGTGGAGTGGATATACCGCCCTTCGCCCAGATAAAGCGCCACATGGCCGGGGAAGAAGAGCGCATCGCCGGGCTTTTTGTTCTCGAAGGCCACCTCATGCATCGGCCAGCCCTCGATGATCTTTGCGTCGCGGTAGATGAGCACACCACACTGCATATAGGCGCTGCTGACAAGGCCCGAGCAGTCGATGCCCCGGCCCGACTTGCCGCCCCAGCGGTACTCGGTACCCATATACTTCTTTGCCTGCTCACAGACAGCGGCGCGGAAGGCATCTTCGCTGCCGCCGTACCAGTGTGCCACAGCTTCCGGCACGAGCTTGTCTGCCGTCGTGTCCAGCGTCTCGGCCAGCGCGTCATTGAAGGCAAGGCCCTCTCTCTGGGAGAAGACCGCCGTCATCTCATATTTCACCGGCTCCAGCGCCACATCCCGGACATAGCCCGCCCGGCCATCCGTCAGCAGGACTTTCGCCCAGCCCTTGTGGGCCTCGGCCTCTTCGGCGGTCTCAGGCTGGCGGCGGAGAACGCCTCCCCGCTCCAGTTCCATCATCCGGACGCCCTGCACCTTGGGCAGGCTGAGGACATCCGTAGCGCGGCCCACGAGAACGAGGTCTGCCCCCAGATACTCCCACAGCTCCTCCTCGCGGACAAACTGCAATTCCCGCTGATTCACATAGCCATGGTAACCGTAAAAGCTGACCACTTCGGCCACATCGGGCGGAAGCTGGACGCCCGCAGCGGTCACGCCGCCGGGCGCAGTCCGCACCTGACAGGCCTGCCCATACAGGCCCTCATCTCCGATGGTGGAGACAAGACCCTCCTCGCCCTCTTTGATGGTCTGGGGCAGGTCGTAAATGGTGCCTACCGGCACCGAAAATAATGCGTATTTCATGGTTCGCTCCCTTCCAGCAGCTGCAGCAGCTCATCCGGCCGCATCGAGAGGATGGCACCATCGGCGGTGCCGGTCACGGTGTCGGCCAGCGACTGCTTGGCCTGCTGCAATTCCACGATTTTTTCTTCAATGGTATCCTGTGCAATGAGCTTATACACCTGCACCGGATTCTGCTGGCCGATGCGGTAGGCGCGGTCGGTGGCCTGATTCTGGGCGGCGACGTTCCACCACGGGTCGTAGTGGATGACGATGTCCGCCGCCGTCAGGTTAAGGCCGGTGCCGCCGGCCCGCAGCGAGATGAGGAAAACGCTCACCTCTCCCCCGTTGAACCGCCGGACCAGCTCCGCCCGGACGGGCTTCGGCGTCGAGCCCTGCAGCGTAAAGTGGCTGATGCCCTCGGCGTCCAGACGCTTTGCCAGCAGCTCGAGCATCGAGGTGAACTGGCTGAACAGCAGGATGCGGTGGCCGCCCTCCACGGCGCTGGAGACAAGCTCCACGCAGGCGTCCAGCTTGGCGCTACCGCCCTCCCAGTTGTCTGCGATAAGGCGCGGGTCGCAGCAGATCTCCCGCAGCCGCATGAGGACGGCGAACACCGCCATCTTGTCCTCGGGCTTTGCGGCCTGCAGCTTCTCCCGGGCGTCCACCACAGCGGCCAGATAGAGCTTGCGCTGCTCCTCTTCCAGCTCGATGCGGTAGACATTCTCGGTCTTGGGCGGCAGCTCCTTGAGCACATCCGACTTCATGCGGCGGAGGATGAAGGGGCCGGTCAGCTGATTGAGACGCCGCACGGCGGTCTGGTCTTCCTCCTGCACGATGGGCTTCTCGAACCGGCTGCAAAAGCTCTTGTAGGGCGGCAGATAGCCCGGCATCAGGAAGGAGAAGATGCTCCACAGCTCGCCCAGCCGGTTCTCCACCGGCGTACCGGTGAGGGCAAACCGCACCCGGCTGCGCACTTTGCAGACGGCCTTGTATTTCTGGGTGGTGTGGTTCTTGATGGCCTGCGCCTCGTCGAGGATGCAGGCGTAAAACTCCTGCCCCTCGTAAAGCGCCTCGTCACGCCGCAGCAAATCGTAGCTGGTCACCACGAGGTCGGCGGCGGGCCAGCTCTCAGCCAGCTCGGCGCGGTGGGCGGCGTCGCCATCCACCACCACGCAGGAGAGTTCGGGCGTGAATTTCTGACACTCCTCGGCCCAGTTCAGCACCAGCGAGGCCGGGCAGACGATAAGGCTGGGCAGAGTCTGGCCGTTCTGCTTCATGGCCAGCAGGTAGCTCAGCACCTGCACCGTCTTGCCCAGGCCCATATCGTCGGCGAGGATGCCGCCCATGCCGTAACCGTCCAGCGTCCGCAGCCAGCGGTAGCCGTCCCGCTGATATTTGCGCAGGGTCTTTTGCAGGGAGACAGGCGGAGCATACTCGCTGTCCTTGACGGCGTGGAAGCTCCGGCTGATGCGCCGGAAGGCGTCATCCCGGTTGAAGCGCACACCGGTCTGGCCCGACAGCGCCCAGTCGAGGCTGGGCGCACGGTAAAGCGGCAGCTGGGCGTGGTTCTGGCCCAGCTTTGCGCCGGAGAGCTCCAGCGTTTCGTTCAGTTCGTCCAGCACTTCCAGCGAGTCATCCAGCCGCAGCAATCGGCCATCCCGCAGGCGGTGGTAGCGCTTTTTCTGGTGGAGCGACTTGAGCAGAGCTTTCAGCTCGCTCACCGGGAATTCGCCGGTGTCCACCTCCAGATCAAGCACACTGCCCTGTACCGACACACCCACCGAGATCTTCGGCGGCGCAGCCTGCAAGTCGCGGAATGCATCGCTGAGGTAGACTTCGCCCTCCGCCAGCAGGGCAGGCACACCCTCTTCAAGGAAAGTAACAAGGGTATCCTCGTCGTCTGTGCCATATTCGGCGGGGCTTGAGTCGGTCTGCTGGGTCAGATAAGTTTGGAGCAGCCGCCCGGCCCGACGCTCTGCGCGGGCGTCCCTCAATAAATCGGTCGGGGCCGCAAAAGGCGTCACCCGGTCTTCCCCATACAAAAATTCCGGGTGGGCGCGGACGGCCCCCATGTGGGGCGCATCCAGATAAAACTGCACCACCGGCTCCAGCGGTATCTGATTCAAAAGCAGCCGGTCAGGGTCGTCGATGGTGATCTTCCGGCCCAGCTCCGGCAGCACGAAGCTGCAAAACGATACGGCATCCTTGCTGGTGAAAAAGAGTCCACTGCCACAGAGGGCGTTCAACGCGGGCAGCAGACGGGCCGCTTCGGCTCGTTCCAGTTTCCAGATGGTGTCTTCATTATAAAGGTAGCTGTAGTCGAGGCCCTGCAATGTGTACAGACTGGGCTCCACCACGATGTGTACGCCGCCCCTCTTCTTCTCGACCCGCAGCGTCAGCGCGGGCAGACCCTTTCGCAAGGCGTAACCGCCCACCTCGCCCCTCGGCTCATATAAAGCCACCAGTTCATCCAGCAGCTCACCCGACAGCGGCACACTTCCAGCGGGGCCATTTGCGATGCTGCGGGTCGGGCGGCCTGTGGCGGCTTCCACGCTCTTTACCGTGTCCTGCTGGCGGCGGAGCAACGTCAGAATTTTCTGTGCCTCGGTGGTAAAGGCGTCCCAGCGGTGGACAAAGGCCAGCGTTTTGCCGTAGCTGACGCTCCGCTCTTTCTCGATGGCCGTCAGCAGTTCCGGGATGCTTTTTACGACATACTGCCGCCCGCCGTCCGAAATGCGGAGGCGCAGCAGCGGCGGCTGTCCGGAGTAGTCCAGAATGAGCTCCGGTTCCAGTTCCGCGAAGCCTCGCTGCTGTCCGTCCGAGGCCGTCAGACTCTCCACCTCGGCCAGCGCGTCCTCCTGATAAGCTCGAAGAAGTTCCTGCGCCTGCACATCCGAGACGGGTTCATCGCCTCGCCATTTCCTGCCGAACAGCATCTCGAGACCGGAGACATAGCTATCCTTCCGGGCTGCGGCTTCTTTAGCAAATTCTGTCCCGCGCTGCACGCCCGGGATGTCCAGCAGTGCCTTCTTCTCTGGCTTTGGTTCCATCTTTTCTTCCGGCTCATCCACCTCATGCAGCAGCAGCGCACCGATGTGCTTGCAGCAGGGACCTTCGCCGTTTTCATTGAAAGGGCAGGTACAGCTGGCGCTGACGAAACTGCCGTTCTGGCGCAGCCATGCCTGGGTCCGGTAGAGATTCCGGCCGCTGCCCCGCACGTCGGCGCTCAGATGGCGCACGCCGTTCTCCGCCGTCTCACATTCCAGATCCTGCACCCGGTTCTCGTATGCCTTGGCCTGTGCATAAATCGTGCTGCCCAGCAGATAGCGGATTTCTTCTCTGTCCATGTCTCTGCCCTCCCTCTCCCAAGCGTCCTATTGGTTAAGCATACCGCACCCGCCGACCAGATGCAAGAGCTTTGGACGAAAAAAGCAAAAAGAAAACGCTCCAAGATTTCTCTTAGA
>ERZ1027063.952-NODE-952-length-11199-cov-7.370244_pt1 | contig 11199 bp, 9 predicted proteins | sample MGYA00519423_ERZ1027063 | MGnify/ENA primary metagenome ERZ1027063 (study PRJEB26926, sample SAMN06164493) | human gut metagenome | biome: ENVO:00009003; feature: ENVO:2100002; material: ENVO:00002003 | host: Homo sapiens | place: USA | collected 2012 ...
AGATGTGTATAAGCGCCAGGCAATAAAAATATCGAGGTATGACGCGAAATTGCATTTTGACCGTTGTTTTGAACAAAATGCAGACTTTGTAAAAATGAATTAAAATCGGAGAAAGAAAAATGTCTGATTTTTTCGGCTGCAGATTTCGATAGGATAGGGTAAAGACAAAGGCAGCCGATAATCAATCGATTATCGGCTATTTTTTTGTTATCCTGCTGGACCTAAAAGTGATCCAGTCGGAATCACTCAATGAGCCGTCGGAGTCTTCCTGAAAATGCCGCTTATATGATATTACAAGCTATATTTTCGGATCGTGGTTTATTTCAGTCTGTTTCAATTTGTAACTTATCTTGAGCGTACTTCATAACGTGGTTATGTAATTTTTCGTTTCTTGTGGTAGGATTTGATTCTATTATTTCCGGTTATAATCTTGAAATACATTACGGAATGTTTTGCCGCGATATTTTTAAACAATCTTGATATTGCTGCTTGGAATATGAACAGGATGGTTGTATAAAGTCCCAAGTGGATTTTTCAAGAAGTTTACCGATCGACTCGTTTTTATGGTTTGATATATTAATAAACATTATTGTTGCATAGTATGTTGTCATAAGATAACTTCTAGCTATGAAAGAAGATAAATTGTCGAATTGTGTTTGCAATATTATAATTATTATTAAATTTGATCAGGAATTGTTTGGTATTTGCATCTTTAAAATTTTTCAAACTTATAAGCAATACAGAATGGTCATATATCTTACTTAAATTATCTTTTAATATTTATTGCTTATGAAAAACATTAAACTTTTTGTAACATTCGTTGCTTCTTTATTTTTTCTTTTTTCTTGCGAGAAAGAGAAAGTTGAAACTTGTGGATCTGACACGATCAGATTCACAGAGTCTTTCTTGACAGAATATGCAAAGGGAGACGGAGTGGACAACTATATGATAGCTCTTGCAAGTGGTCCGACAGTCTTCGATCCAACAAATCAGCAATGGCATACTGAAAATGACGGATGGGTAATGCTTATTAGTCTGTTCGCAGAACCTGTTGCCAATCTTTGGGCGCCGGAAATTCCTGAAGGAAAATATACGCTTGGAAGTGCTCCGGGAGCGGGTGTTTGGAGTTCTGAAGAAGATGTCAATCAACTTATATACTATACCGTAAAGGACGGTGTTAGCACCTTGGTACCGGTAAGCGGAGAGCTTACTTTTGCCAAAACGGCAGATGGATACATAATGACTGGAAAGTTTCAGGCTGCTGACCAGAAAGAATATTGCGTAACCTATACCGGAACTCTTAAATTCCAGCCGCAAGGAGAAACTTCGGTTATTGATCAGCCTGTGAATACAAAATTCATAGGTGGACAGGCAATATATAAAGGTCCGGATCCATCCTTCGGCGATTTGGGCTGGGTACAACTTGAACTTTATGATGCAGAGCCGGATCCGGAGATGGGGACGATTTTGGGTAATTTCGTAAAAATCAAGATGTTTATTCCTATTCAGACTGAAAAATTCACGTCCATGCCATCTGGCACTTGGAAATTGAATGCTTCTGCTGATGAAAATACGGCAGAACCTGGATATGATAACGGTGAAGATCTTCCTACCGGATCATACGTAGTTCAGACAAGTTCAGACGGTTCGACGATGAAATTCGGTATGTTGGAACAAGGGACAATAAAAGTGACTGAAGACCAGTATGTTGTAATAGATGCTTACACAGTTGAAGGAATTAGTATAAAAGGAAATTTAAACAAACCTCTCGAAATACTGGACCTTGGAGGAGGGGAAGTCATTGTTTCTAAATATTCTACTCTTACAACAGACAAAGTAATAGATCTTAGTGGCGCAGAAACAGCGTACTTTCTTGATTATGAAGATTATTATGAGAACGGCACACGAAATGTAGTGCTTCAGATCTTGGATAGTCAGTCAATGACAGGTATGTTTCTTGACCTGGCATTGTCGAAAGCAGATAATAGATATGATCCCCTTCCCAACTGTACATGCACCCTCGATCCGGGAGATAACAGGGAGTTTACGTTTGCAGGAGGAAGTATTTGGCAGTCAAATGCCGTAGGAACCTGGGGATTCCTCAAGCTTCAAACCAATGGCGAGGCTATAATGCCTGATTTCTCAGAAGCAGGAAATGCAGCCGGGGGATCGCTTACCATTACCAGAAATGGAGAGGAATACACTATAACAGTAGATTTCATTGATGACGCAGAAACTCCGCATCGTATCACAGGAACTTGGACTGGCACTCTGACTCCTTATTCATACACGGCATCCGTAAGTGGTTTGTTAGAGCAATTGATGAAACCTGTTAAATAATCGGACAAAGGATGTTTTTTATAATTAGAAAGATTATATAATATTTCTTATTGAAAGATGAATAAAAGAGTCTTTCAGGTAGGCGAATGAAATGAAAGGAGGGTAACTAAAAAATTAGTTACCCTCCTTGTTTTTACCTGTATTCTGTCTCTATCGTAATTGTGATACTTGTGTAGATAAAAAGATAGTTTCATTTTATAACGGCTATGGATTCCGATTACCAATATTCGACAAATGAGAGCGACTTATTTATAAATTCGTTACGGCTTTTATCGTAACGAATTGACAACGATTCATTTTCATAGGGTGACTTTTTGAGGCCTTTTTCTGTCGCAGGCGGGCGGAAAATATCTTTAAAACACTGGTTTAAAGATGTTTGTCTTGGTTTGTCAGAGTTTTTCATTGCTCTGAAGTGATCTCGCTGGGATCCGTTTGTGAACTCGATGGAATCATCCTATGATCCGTCTGGGGCCTTCCTGAAAATGCCGCTTACATATTGCTATAAGCTATATTTTCGAGTGGTTGGCTTCTTTGATTCGGCTTCAACTTGTTGCTTGTTTCTGACGTAGGTCACAACGTGGTTACACAACTCTGTCGCTTCTTGTCATAGAACTTAATAGGGGTATTTTCTGTTATAATCTTGAAAAAGCGATCTAATTTTCTTGCATCAACAATTTCCCTTCATTAATAGTAAATTTCCGATTTCGAGAGCCGATTTTTCGGATTGGGTAAATCTGTTGATGAAAAAAAGAACCGAATAGATGATATTTACCTCAAATATTCGACAAATGGGCAGTGAAACGGAAATATGGATCGTTTTGACGGGCCTTTGTCTGTTGGTGGGACTTCTGATCGCCGACCGGTTGCGGCTAGGACTTGTCCTGTTTCCCGTCGTCGTGCTGTTCATGTGTGCGGGCATTATTATACCCGAGGAGGTGCTCGTCGGATTTGGAAGCAAAGACGTCATTGCCGTTGTGCTGTTGTTTCTGGTAAGTGGAGGCGTACGGTGGAGCGATGCGTTGGAATGTTGGGTCAAACGGTTGCTGTCCGGGAAATACGGAATAATCGTTCGTCGGGGCCACACGCGTATTCAGCCGACCATTGTGTCCACACCGGCATTACTGAGCAATACCGTTGTTGTAGTCTTAGATAGGATGCGCCTCGGAAAAATGGGAACAAGTTCCCGTTTTCTCTCGGCTTTCACTATCTTTGTGCGGTCAACCACTACGTAACATGGAAAATATATGGGCACTAATTACCGGAGCCAGTTCCGGTATCGGCTACCGGTACGCCGAAGAGTTGGCCGCACAGGGGTACAACCTGCTCCTCGTCAGCAACGAAGAACCCCTGTTGAGCGAAACCGCCGGTCAGCTGGCCCGACAATACGGCGTGGAGACCCGGCCGCTTTACATGGATCTGGCGACATCCGATGCCGCCGACAGACTCTATGCGACGTGTCAGGATTGGAACATTCGAATCGACCTGCTGATAAACAACGCAGGAATGTACCGTTTCGGCGAGACGCTCGACATCGAAAGAGACTTTACTGCGAAAATGATCGCCCTGCACGTGCTTACTCCGACGAAACTCTGTCTCCTTTTCGGCAAGGACATGCGCAGACAGAGACACGGATATATCCTGAACATGTCTTCCGTGACGGCGTGGCTGGCCTATCCCGGTATCAACGTATATGGAGCAACCAAATGTTATCTGAAACATTTCTCCCGGGGGCTGCATACAGAACTTCGCGACTACGGCGTGAACGTGACGGCTGTTTGTCCGGGTGCGGTAGATACCGACCTTTATAACCTGAACGGAAAACGGCGGCGGCTCCTGGTACGGCTGGGCATTATGCTACCTCCCGAAAAACTCGCCCACAGAGCGATTCATGCCCTGTTTCGCGGCAAGGCCGTGCTGGTTCCCGGTTTGCTGAATCGGCTTGTGCTGGCGCTCACACCGTTAATCCCGCATAGCGTCATCCGCCGGGTGGCACGTCGGACAAACATTCTGCCGCTGCACGAATAACCCCCGCTATTCCCGGACGGATACGATCTGCGACCGGTATCGCACCGGCCCGAAACCGCCGCATCCGGCATAGGAATTCTGCAAAATCGTGCAAATTCGGCGGCAACGTGCGCCATCAACTCGGGAGACGAAACCACCCCATTCTGCCCGAATACAACATACGACAAATTCCGTCATTCGCTCCTTCGAAATAGATAAATGGAGGGGAAATTGAGAATCGAGCGAACGGCACCCATGCCTCGATTATCCTGGTTCGTCCGATGCTTTTTCAGGGAAACGATTGTACTGTTTGAGCAAATTTTCGGATATAATGAACATAGGAAAACGATAATATTTATCGTAATTTTGTCCCAATTCAATTATGGGATCTGATGCTGAAATATGGATTGTTCTGACGGGCCTTTGCCTCATGGTGGGATTGCTGATCGCCGACCGGCTGCGACCGGGACTCGTTCTGTTCTCCATCGTCGTGCTGTTTATGTGCGCAGGCATTGTCACTCCCGAGGAAGTTCTCGCCGGATTCGGAAACAAGGGTGTCATCACCGTAGCCTTGCTGTTTTTAGTCAGCGAAGGCGTACGGCGCAGCGATGCATTGGGCCATCTGGTCGAACGGCTGTTGCCGGAAAAAAAGAGTATGACCATTCGTCGGGGATATGCGCGTATCCTGCCAACCATCGCTTCCGTATCGGCATTCTTGAACAACACACCAGTAGTCGTGGTTTTCATCCCGATCATCAAGCAATGGGCCTCCAGAACTGGCCTGCCGCTCCGCAAATTCCTTATTCCGCTCTCCTATGCTGCGATTCTGGGAGGTATGTGTACGCTTATCGGCACATCGACCAACCTGGTGGTCCACGGCATGATGCTCGAAGCGGGCCTCGAGGGTTTCACGATGTTCGAACTGGGCAAGGTCGGAATATTCATAGCCATCGCGGGTACGCTCTACATGATCTTTTTCGCCGCGAAACGCCTGCCCGACGAGAACGCTCCGAACGGAGAAGAACATCCGGCCCGCAATGAAGAGAGCCGGATCGTCGAGGCCGTGCTGGGCCCCCGGTTCCCCGGCATCAACCGATCGTTCGAAGAGTTCGACTTCCGCACCCACTACGGTGCCGAGATCCGGGAAATCCGCCGGGGAGGAGTCGTGCTTCCCGATCCGGAGAGGCAGTCGTTCCGTGAAGGGGACACGCTGGTGCTCGACACCGACGGAACATTCATCCGGACATGGGGCGATTCGAGTGTTTTCTTGTTGTTGAGCAACGGCAAAGAGTACAAACCCCTGTGCCCGCCCTGGAAAAAGTGGCTGGCGCTGGCGTTGCTTACGCTGATGATCGCCGGCGCTACGTTCGGCAGCCTTCCTTTCATGCAGCAGCTGCTGCCAGGCACCCGGATGGATATGTTTTTTTGGGTGGCGGTCGTAACCGTGCTGATGGCCTGCTTCGGAATCTTTCCGGCTAAGAAATATACGAAATTCATCTCGTGGGATATTCTCGTGACCATCGCCTCGGCGCTGGCGATCAGTCGGGCCATGACCAATTCGGGACTCGCCGACCTCATCGCGGGACACCTGATCACTCTCTCGGGCAACGTGTCGCCGTGGGGGGTACTGGCTGTACTTTACATCACCACCAACCTTATCACCGAGCTTATCACTAATAATGCGGCCGCCGCCTTCGCCTTTCCGATCGCGCTCTCGGCTGCGGAGCAACTCGGCGTGAACCCGATGCCTTTTTTCGTGGCCATCTGCATCGCCGCTTCGGCCAGTTTCTCCTCACCGATCGGCTATCAGACCAACATGATCGTACAGGGTATCGGCAACTACCGGTTCCGCGACTTCGTGCAGGCTGGGCTTCCGCTCAACCTGATCGCCTTTACGCTGACGATGGCGCTTATACCTCTGTTCTGGCAATTTTGATTTGAAACCAATATGACAATGAATATCCATCCGATTTTCGACCGCATGGAGTCGCGCGAAGAGAAAGAGCAGCACCTCGGCCAACACGGGCTGACAATCTGGTTCACGGGACTTTCCGGTTCCGGAAAAAGCACCGTAGCTGTCGCATTGGAACGGGAACTTTCTTCCTTGGGTTATATGAGCCGCATCCTCGACGGAGACAACATACGCAGCGGCATCAATTCCGACCTGGGCTTTTCGGAGGCCGACCGCAGAGAAAACATCCGCCGCATCGCAGAGGTGTGCAAGCTCTTCACCGACACGGGAATCATCGCACTGGCAGCGTTCGTTTCCCCGACCAGTGCTCTGCGAAAACTGGCACGAGAGATCGTGGGCAAAGAACGCTTCTTCGAAATATATGTTTCCACACCCCTCGAAGAGTGCGAACGCCGCGACGTCAAAGGACTATACGCCAAAGCCCGCAGCGGTGCGATCCCTGAATTTACGGGTATCACGGCTCCGTTCGAGGATCCGGAACATCCGGAACTCCGGCTGGACACCACGCATTTGAGCGTGGAAGAATGCGTCCGGCGAATCGTCCGAGCGATCATGCCCATAATATCCATTGATCCGAAATCACGCTATTGAACACTATGGAAACATACAACCTGACCCATCTGAAGGCGCTCGAAGCCGAAGCCATCCATATCATCCGCGAAGTAGCTGCCGAATTTCGCAACCCGGTGATGCTCTATTCGATCGGCAAGGATTCCTCGGTAATGGTGCGGCTGGCCGAAAAAGCGTTTTACCCCGGCCGCGTACCGTTCCCGCTCATGCACATCGACTCGAAATGGAAATTCCGTGAAATGATCGAATTCCGCGACCGGTATGCCGCAGAACATAATTGGAACCTGATCGTCGAATACAACCGGAAAGCCTACGAGGAGGGAGTGGGTCCTTTCACCCACGGCAGCAAGGTACACACCGACCTGATGAAAACCCAGGCACTGCTGATGGCCCTGAAGAAACACGGCTTCGATGCCGCATTCGGCGGTGCCCGGCGCGACGAAGAGAAGAGCCGGGCCAAGGAACGCATCTTTTCGTTCCGCAACGAATTCCAGCAGTGGGATCCCAAGAACCAGCGCCCCGAATTATGGGATATATACAATACCCGCATCCGCGAAGGTGAAAGCATCCGGGTCTTCCCGCTCTCAAACTGGACGGAGCTGGATATCTGGCAGTATATCCGCCAGGAACGCATTCCCATCGTACCGCTCTATTACGCTAAAGAACGTCCCATCGTCGAAATAAACGGCAATCTCATCATGGTCGATGACGACCGTATGCCCGAGGAGCTGCGCCGCAAGGCACGGATGCGCAAGGTCCGCTTCCGCACATTGGGCTGTTACCCGCTGACCGGAGCCGTCGAAAGCGATGCCGATACCATCGAAAAGATCGTCGAGGAGATGATGACCACGACCCGTTCGGAGCGCACGACACGTGTGATCGACTTCGATCAGGAAGGCAGCATGGAACAGAAAAAACGCGAAGGGTATTTCTAAATTCGAACATCATGGCACTCAGCATAGAAGAATTTCTGGCGCAGGACGAACGAAAGGATCTGCTGCGCCTCCTGACCGCAGGGTCGGTTGACGACGGCAAATCGACGCTCATCGGGCGTCTGCTTTTCGACAGTAAAAAACTCTACGAAGATCAGCTCGACGCTCTCGAGCGGGACAGCAAACGCTGCGGCAACGCCGGCGACCACATCGATTACGCGCTGTTGTGCGACGGCCTGAAGGCCGAACGCGAACAGGGCATCACCATCGATGTCGCCTATCGTTATTTCTCGACCAACCGGCGAAAATTCATCATCGCCGATACGCCGGGACACGAACAATATACACGCAACATGATCACGGGCGGCTCGACGGCGAATCTCGCAATCATCCTTGTCGATGCCCGCAGCGGAGTCGTCACTCAAACCCGCCGCCACAGCTACCTGGTGTCGCTGCTGGGGATCCGCCACGTGGTGCTTGCCGTAAACAAGATGGACCTGGTGGATTTCTCCAGAGAGCGTTTCGATGAAATAGCCGCCGAATACCGCCGTTTCATCGCACCGCTCGGCATCCCCGATCTGCAATGCATCCCCCTTTCGGCGCTCGAAGGTGATAATGTCGTGGAGCGCAGCGCACGGACGCCATGGTATCAAGGTGTATCCCTGCTCGAATTTCTCGAAACGGTCGAAATCGACCGCGACATCAACATGCAGGATTTCCGATTTCCGGTACAATACGTACTGCGGCCGAACCTCGATTTCCGCGGGTTCAGCGGCAAGATCGCTTCAGGAGTCATTCACCGGGGCGACGAGGTAATGGCTCTGCCCTCGGGCAAGCGGTCTCGCGTGAAAGAGATCGTCACCTACGACGGCAACCCGGAATACGCCTTCGCCCCGCAGTCGGTGACGCTCACGCTCGAAGACGAAATCGATCTTTCGAGGGGCGAGATGCTTGTACACCCCGACAACAGGCCGCAGGCGGGACATCATATCCAAGCCATGCTGGTCTGGATGGACGAACAACCGATGGATCGATCCAAGTCGTTCTTTCTCAAGCACACTACTCATACTACGCGGGCCCGGATCGGCGATATAGACTACCGTGTGGACATCAACACGATGGATCATCTTCCCGCCGAACGGCTCGCACTCAACGAAATCGGACTCGTATCGCTGTCGGTTGCCGACGCGCTGCTTTACGACCCCTACACGGAAAACCGTGCCACGGGAGCTTTCATCCTGATCGACCCCGTCACGAACTACACATCGGCCGTAGGCATGATCCTCGGAGCGGATCCGAGACAAACGGACACTCCCGACGAAGATCGTATCGAGATCAGTCTCGCCGAACTGAACATCGACGAATCGCACCGCGAAGCCGTCGAACGGATCTGCAAGTTCCTGCGTGAAAGGGGCATCAACATAATCTGCACGAAAAAATAATATACCGATGGGACTTCTGAAATTCGAGAATCTGCCGGTCAATACGCTCGTCGGCGCCGATAAAAAAACATTCGACACCGTAACTCGTGGTGCGGAAATCGACGAAGATCGCCACCGCAAATTCGTCACGACAAAATGTATACGCCGTCTGCTTGATCCGTTTTACGCGATCAACGAGAAACGCTACGCCTCGCTTTCCCCGAACCCCGACACGGAAGCCCCGGTGTTCATCCTCGGCCACTGGCGCAGCGGTACGACTTTCGTACATAACGTTCTCTCGTGCGATGACAGTTTCGGCTGCTGCTCGACCTATCAGACGGTATTCCCCCACCTGATGCTTTGGGGACGCCCTTTCTTCAAGCGCTGCATGTCTTTGGTCATGCCCTCCGAACGGCCGACCGATTCGATGGCGCTGGGCGTGGATCTTCCGCAGGAGGAGGAGTTCGCCTTGAGCAACATGACCGCCTGTGCGCACTACCATTTCTGGATGTTTCCCCGCCGCATGGCCGAATACCGGGACAAGTATCTCACCTTCACGACTGCGACCGAAGTGGAGCGGCAGGAGTTCATGCAGGCGCTCGACAAGCTGATCCGCATCTCGCTGCACGTCACCGGGAAAAAGCGGTTCCTCAGCAAAAATCCGCCCCATACGGGTCGGATCAGGATGCTGCTCGAAATGTATCCTGACGCGAAATTCATCTACCTGGTCCGCAATCCTTACGCTGTATTCGAATCCACGCGCAGTTTCTTCCGTAATACGCTCGCCCCGATCCGGCTGCAAACGATCTCCGACGAGGAGCTGAAACGCGAAATTCTGCTCAACTACCGGGCGCTGTACGAGCATTACGAGGCGGACAAGATTCTGATCCCCGAGGGACATCTCGCTGAAGTGCGTTTCGAGGAGTTCGAGGCGCATCCGCTCGAAACGGCGGAAGCCCTTTACCGTAAACTGTCGCTCGGCGATTTCGGGCGTGTGCGGCCCGCCATGGAACGTTATCTCGAAGGACAGCGGGGATTCCGGAAGAAAACTTATCATCTCGATCTGAAAACCAGGCAGGCCGTCGAACAATATTGGGGCGACGCGCTGCGCCAATGGGATTACTGGCCATGAGTACCTTCCGTCTCGGTCTCGTGTTGGTGGGGATGCTGTGTGCCGGGATGTCGTTTCAGCTGGGGAGCGGTACGAGATGACGGCGCAGGATTCCGTCGTACAATCGAAGTTCGAACTGTGGCAGATGCGCCGCGACTCGATCCGCCAGCATAAAAATGTCTGGATCTCCGTGCTCGGAGGCCCCTCCTAACCCCCGAGGCATCGTTTGGTATCGGTGGAGCGATGTTAATTTAGCGTTCGATTTCGTGAAGAAATAGGATGCATTCCGACCTATTTCATTGTCAAAGCCCCTGCTTACAGCAGGGGCTTTTTGATTGAGCCGATGCGATAATCGCACTGCCGATTCCGGTTTCAGAATTCGATTCCCGGCATTCGGCAAGTAAATCCGAGCCGATATGATATATCTGACTATTTTTACCGCCGGATAAAAATTTGTATCGCAATGAGTCAAAAAATCACCTTTTTACTACTCCTGCTTTTGTCGGCGACCTCCTGTGTCGATCGGCAACCGCAAAACGAAGAGCCGTTGCGTGTGAAAGTTGCCCGAGCGACACCGACAGCCGGCGGACAGCGCAAAGAATTCCCTCTTGCGCCATTAACGCATAACTGTGCTACGAATACTTTCCAGCATGGAATTGATGTGTACGGCTTCTGCGGTTCTGCCGGAAGCCTTGCCTAATTCCACGCTCCAGTGAGTCGGATTTATTTCCAGTTTGGTGTTAAACTGGGCTACAACTTGGTCGATAGTGATACGTGCGATAATCGGTGCATTACCGTTCTTCTTTACTGCATTTCGTTTGACGAAATAGAGTAGCTTAAAAGTACTTC
>ERZ1027063.957-NODE-957-length-11142-cov-3.262740_pt1 | contig 11142 bp, 7 predicted proteins | sample MGYA00519423_ERZ1027063 | MGnify/ENA primary metagenome ERZ1027063 (study PRJEB26926, sample SAMN06164493) | human gut metagenome | biome: ENVO:00009003; feature: ENVO:2100002; material: ENVO:00002003 | host: Homo sapiens | place: USA | collected 2012 ...
TCAGGGCAGCCAGAATGCTTTGGCGCACGGCGTCGGGCAGCTGTTTCTGCTCGGCGCGTTCTTCCAGTTCTCCGGCCTGAAGACCTACCGCCGCGAGCTTGTGACCGTGTCGATCGCCAAGCTGATCGTCTCGCCGGGCCTGTTTCTGGGGCTGGGCGCGCTGCTCGGGTTCCGGGGCGTGGCATTCGTGTCGCTCATCGGCATTTTCGCCTCGCCGACCGCCGTCAATTCCTTCACCATGGCGCAGCAGATGGGCGGCGACGCCGAGCTCGCCGGCGACATTGTGGTCACGACATCGGCCGCGAGTATCCTGACCATGTTTTTGTGGATCTTCCTGTTCAAATCCCTGGGCATGTTCTAGGCGCCGGGGGCTTCCCAAACCGGACAAACCGGCGTATAATACCGTATTCGGATAACGAAAGCATAGAGAGGGCAAAACCATGAATTTTCGAATGATCGGGCAGGTCGTCGGCCGTGTGCTGTGCATCGAGGCCGCGCTGATGCTCCTGCCGATGATCGCAGCTGTGATCTATGACGAATCTCCGGTCCCGTTTCTGATCACGATCGGCATCACCGGCGGCATCGGGCTGGTCATGTGGCGCGTGCGCGCCAAGTCCGGCGGCATCACCGCGCGCGACGGTTTTCTCATCGTCGGCCTGTCGTGGATCGCCATGTCGCTGCTCGGCGCGATCCCGTTTGTGCTCACGGGCGACATCCCGAACTACGTCGACGCCCTGTTTGAGACGATCTCGGGTCTGACCACGACCGGCGCCAGCGTCGTCACATCGCCGGAGAGCATGACGCGCGGCGGCATGTTCTGGCGGCTGTTTACGCACTGGATCGGCGGCATGGGCATCCTCGTGTTCGTGCTGGCCGTGCTGCCCATGAGCGGCAACCGGTCGATGCACATCATGCGCGCCGAGGTGCCCGGCCCGACGGTCGGCAAGCTCGTGCCGCGCATCCGCAAGACTGCCTCCATCCTCTACCTGCTGTATATCGCGCTCACGCTCGTGGAGACGGTTCTGCTCATCGCCGGCGGCATGAGTTTTTACGATGCACTGCTGCATTCGTTCGCCACGGCCGGCACCGGCGGCCTGTCCACGCGCGCGCTGAGCATCGGCTACTACAACAGCGCCTATATCGACATCGTCGTGGGCGTGTTCATGATCCTCTTCGGCGCCAACTTCAGCCTGTATTACCTCATTCTGCTCGGCAACATCCGCACCGCGCTGCGCAACGAGGAGCTGCGCTGGTTCCTCGGCATCATCGCCTTCGCCGTCCTCACGATCGCATTCGACATCCGCAATCTCTACGGCGGCGTCGGCCATGCGCTGCGCTATTCCTTCTTCCAGGTCACATCCATCATCTCCACAACCGGCTTTGCCACCGCGGACTTCAATCTCTGGCCGGAATACTCCAAGTTCCTGCTCGTGCTGCTGATGTTTGTCGGCGGCTGCGCCGGCAGCACCGCCGGCGGCCTGAAAGTCTCGCGTGTGATGCTGCTGTTCAAATCCTGCACGATCGAAGTCAAGAAGATGCTGCGCCCGCGCTGCGTGGAAAACGTCCGCCTCGACGGCAAGCCGGTCGACGGGCAGACCGTCTACAACGCCCTGACGTATTTCACGTTCTACATCATCATCCTGCTCATCGCAGGGCTGATCGTGTCGCTCGACGGGCTGGACTTCACGACGAATTTCACCGCCGCGCTCTCGTGCCTGTCCAACGTCGGGCCGGGGCTCTCCCTTGTCGGGCCGACCGGAAGCTTTGCCATCTTCTCGCCGCTGAGCAAGATCGTGCTCATGATCTGCATGCTGCTCGGCCGTCTGGAGATCTTCCCGCTGCTGCTGCTGTTCGTGCCGTTCACGTGGCGCTGGAAGTGAGCGCCGCCCGCAGCCGGAAACGCACATTGCATAGAACCGCCCCGCAAGTTCTGTGACTTGCGGGGCGGTTTTTCGATACCCACTCCTTGCCGAACGAATGATGCCGCATTTCATCTGCGCAGCAGGGGAGCCCGCCGCATCTAACATACCGCAGGCCAAAGCCTGCGGGGTTGCCTCCGCGTTTCCGCGGTTGATTGCACCCGAGGCGGGCCTTGCCCCCTCGGGCTCCCCTGCTGCTCTGTCGCGTCTCCCGCTGCATCTAACATACCGCAGGCAGCGACAACCCCGCAGGCCGAAGCCTGCGGGGTTGCCTCTCTACGCTGCAAGCGCAGCGGTCAGTATTTTTTGTTGGGACGCTGGAGAGTTGCGCCGCGGTCAGATCACTCCGACAGCTCTGCCTTCTTGTCGGCAGACAGCTTCTTGATCTTCGGGATGCCCCAGATGAACGCCGGGAGCACAACAACGATCAGAGCATAGTAGCCGTCATAGCCATAGATCTTGGAGATGATGGTCGACAGGCCGAGCAGGGAAACTGCGTAGCACAGGCCGATGACGATCAGGCCGACGATCACGCTGCGGACAGCCTTGCTCTTGATGGCCTTCGGGAAGCAGTGGCCCTCGAAGCGCTGGATCATGGAGTAGACGAGCGTGACGGACGTGGACACGAACGCGCAGAACAGCAGGATGGTGTACACGACAAACAGCCAGGTGTAGCCGCTGCCCATGAGGGTGACAACGCTCTGGTTGGGGAGCTTCATGACATCGCCGATATGGCGGGCGGCGATGCTGGCGACGAAGTCAACACCAACGCTCTTGATGGCGGTCAGGATCGGGTACCAGCGCAGCAGCATGGCACCGGAAGCGGCGAGCGCGCCGCCGTTCATGAGCCAGCCAAGGATGCTGGCGCGCTTGACGCCCTTGTGGGTCAGCTCGGTGGAAGCAGCGATCATGGCCGGGACGGACACGCACTGGAAAGCAGCGTACACGAACACGCCGCGCCAGACGCCCTCGAGGCCCTTCTGGGAGGTGACGTCCGCGATGGCCGGGATGGACGCATAGGCCGCGTTCTCGGTGGCCAGCTCCTGAGCGACCGCGTCGATCGGAACGACGAAGCCCATGATGACCAAGATCGCGGTGACGATCAGGATCGCGGTGGAAAGAACGGTGGAAGCCTTGATGATCAGGTCAACGCCGAAGATCGACAGGAGGATCAGCAGGGCGATGATGACGAGGTTGCAGACGATATCGGGCAGGTCGATCAGGCTCTTGACGATGCCGCCGGCGCCGTCAACGCAGGACGCGACCGCCGCGAGGATGATGATGATGTAAAAGATCTCAAAGAAGACCTCCATCCACGGCTTCGGATACAGGGCGCGATAGGTGTCCTTGTAGTTGTCGAAACCGTTGAGCTTGGCAAACTTCATCATGATGTACATGACGACGGCCAGGATGCCCATGGCCAGCAGCGGGAAGATCGCCGCGGTCCAGCCATACTGGACGAAGTAGTTCACGACCTGGTTGCCGGTCGCAAAGCCGGCGCCCACGTGGGTGCCGAACCAGACAGACGCCACGGTGAAGGCGGCTGCCCAGCTGCTCTTGAGCTTTTTGTTATCCATTTTTTACCTCTCTCTTTTTTGCTCTTTTTTTGCTTTTCTCTCTTTTTTATTTCAATCCTGCCTCGTGCTCTCCTACCAACCGAGACAGGACTCGAAATCCACACCCATGTGTTAATTTATGAACAAGTCGTTAACAACTTGGGATAGTAAATTTATAATTCTCTCACACGCAAAAGTCAATAACAGCCTCTTCCAATCCCCAATTTTTTTCAGTCATTTTCTGAAAATTGTCGAGTTGCACAAAATCCTGCATGTATTTTTATGCACTCTGATTCTGGCGCTTTTGTAATATTTTATGCGATTTTAGCGCTTTGACAGCAAGAAAACAGTTGCGGCGTCTACACTTTCGTGCTATCATAACAACGCTGGGAGTGCAAATCTTTTGTCGAATTTCTGACAAGCGAGATTGGCATATTTTTGACACAGGCCAGCAGGTTCGGCAAACGCGATTGATGAATTTTTAACCATCATTTTGCGTACACATCCATTGCCCAATGTCGATTTTGAGGGGAGCGCGCACGTTATGAAGCTCGTGACATTTGAAAAGGACGGCCGCAGCGCCGTCGGCCTGCTCAACGCGGCCGGCACTGCCGTGCATCCCGTGCCGGGCTGTGCGGACATGCAGACGCTCATCGGCATCTGGCCGGCGCTGGACACTGCCGCCGTGCTGCGCAGCGCCGCGCTGCCGCTCGAGCGCGTGCGGCTGCTCGCGCCCATCCCCCGCCCGGAGCAGGACGTGATCTGCCTGGGCATCAATTATATGGCCCACTCCGATGAGGCGGAGAAATACTCTGCCGCTGCCTTTGCCACCAAGCACGAGGATGCCATCTACTTTTCCAAGCGCGTGAACGAGGCCGTCGCCCCAGGCGGCGACATTCTCAGCCACAGCGATCTGGTCGCCGACCTCGACTATGAGGCGGAGCTGGCCGTCGTCATCGGCCGCCCGGCGTACAACGTCAGCGAGGCAGACGCGCTCGACTACGTGTTCGGCTACACCATTTTGAATGACGTGAGCGCGCGCACGATCCAGAACCAGCATAAGCAGTGGTATCGCGGCAAGAGCCTCGACGGCTTCACGCCGATGGGCCCGTGGATCGTCACGCCGGACGAGTTTGACGTGCGCAGGCCGCAGAAAATCCAGAGCCGCATCAACGGCGAGCTCCGGCAGGACAGCACGACCGATCTCATGATCTTCCACGTGCCGTACGTGATCGCCGAGCTCAGCCAGGGCATGACGCTCCGCCCCGGCACGATCATCTCCATGGGCACGCCCGCCGGCGTGGGCATGGGCTTTGACCCGCCGAAGTGGCTGCACCCGGGCGACGTTGTCGCGTGCAGCATCGAGGGCATCGGCACCCTCACAAACACCGTTCGGTAATCCGCCGTCAGGCATACGCCTGCAGCGGCCGAAGATATCGCAAACAGATTCAGAAAAGGAGAGAAAAAGTTATGAAATTTGCAATGTATGGTTCCGGCGCAGCCGGCAGCGTCTTCGCTTCTTACCTGCGTAAGGGCGGTGCGGACATCATCCTCATCGACCGCTACGAGGCGCACATGAAGAAAGTCGCCGAGGAAGGCATGCACTTCACCATCCATCAGGAGGAAGATGGCGGCTACAAGGATTACGACTACCAGCTCAAGGGCTTCCGCACCTACACCACCGCTGCTGACGCGGCCGCGGCGGAGGGCAAGGTCGACGTCATCATCTACATGACCAAGGCGACCCAGCTCGAGCAGGCCATCCAGGACTCCATGCCTGTCGTCGGCGACACGACCGTCGCCGTCTCCCTCATCAACGGCCTCGGCAACGATGACAACCTCTTCAAGGTCTTCCCGAAAGAGCGCTGCATCATCGGCTCCGGCGTGCTGGGCACGGCTCTGCCCGAACCCGCACACTGCGTGTCCACCCCGGCCGGCGGCGTGCAGATGAACTTCGGCGGTGCGGTCCGCTCGGAGCTCACCGACGCGGCCTGCGCCGAGATGCTCAAGTGCTACCGTGCCGGCGGCTGCGACGCTTACTGGCGCGACGGCGAGCCGGGCACCGACAACAACATCTACAAGTTCATCTGGAAAAAGGTCTGCGTGAACGCCACCGTCAACACCGTGTGCGCCGTCCTGCGTCTGAAGATCGGCGAGGTCGAGGCGGATCCGTTCGGCCAGTGGCTGTTCCACAGCGTCATCCGTGAGACCTGCGCGGTCGCGACCGCCAAGGGCGTGCCGATGGACGCCGATGAGTTCATCGCCCACGATCACAAGGACATCGTCACCAACATCGCGGACTACTATCCGTCCATGTGCCAGGATATGCTCTTCAACCACCGCCAGACCGAGATCGACGTGCTCAACGGCAAGATCGCGGAGTACGGCGAGCAGCTGGGCATCGACACCCCGGTGTGCAAGGTCCTGTCCCAGGTCGTGCGCTGCATCCAGGGCAACTACGACAAGCAGTACCTGAAGTAATTTCAAACCCCAAGTTTTCTCTGCCGGCCGGCCAACAACCGGCCGGCAGTTTGCTAAGGAGGTAAACGCATGAAAATCGCAATGATCGGCTCCGGCGCTGCCGGCAGCGTGTTCGCCGCCTACCTGCGCAAGGGCGGCGCCGAGCTCTGGCTCGTCGATAAGTACAAGGCGCACATGGACAAGATCGCGGCCGACGGTCTGGTCTTCCGCACGCCGGAGGGCGAGGAAGTGCTCACCGGCTTCCACACGAGCGCCACCGCGCACGACATCGGCACCATGGATATGGTCATCCTCATGGTCAAGGCCACGCAGACCGCGGACGTCATGGCCGACACCATGCCCTGCATCGGGCCGGAGACGGTCGTCGTCTCGCTGCAAAACGGCCTCGGCAACGACGAGGTGCTCGCCCAGTTCGTGGAGACCGACCGCATCCTCTACGGCAGCGGCCTGATCGGCACGGAGCTGGCCGGCCCCGGCGTGTGCGTGAGCAAGCCGGAAAAGGGCATCCAGATGCACTTCGGCGCCGTGCACAACAACCCGAAGGCCGACGCCGCCGGCAAGGCGCTCGAGGCGTGCTTCCAGGCGGGCGGCTGCAACGCGAGCTTTGACGAGGATGTGCGCCCGTACATCTGGAAGAAAGTCATCGCCAACAGCGGCTATAACGGCGTGAGCGCCGTCATGCGCCTGAAGGTGAAGGAGACCTTCGCCGACCCCTACGGCCACGACATCGTCATGCATGTGTGGAAAGAGGGCTGCGCCGTCGCGCAGGCGCTCGGCATCGGCGATCTCTGGCCGCTCATGGAAAAGGAAGAGCCGAACATCATCGCCAACCTCGGCAACTACTATCCGTCCATGGCGCAGGACGCCGTGCTGCACCAGCGCCAGACGGAGATCTCCGTGCTCAATGGCGCCATCGCGCGCTACGGCGAGCGGCTGGGCGTGCCCACCCCGTTCAACACCGTCATCACGAAGGTCATCTCCTGCATCCAGAACAACTACGACAAGCAGTATCTGGGCTGATAACGCATCCACGCATTGCATGTATCCCTACGTCAGCGCCCCGGCAGCCGCCGGGGCGCACGTTTTTTCCCCATACGCAAAAACACCCCCTGTGCCGTGGCACAGGGGGTGTTCGCTATGGTTGTTTCGTTTACCGTCAGCGCCGCGCGCTTACCGGTTGGGATATTTCTGCGCCAGCTCGGCCTCGAGCGCCTTCCAATCTCTGGCCTGCGTGATCTTCGTCCACGTCTCGGGCGAGGTTTTGTCCACGCGCTCGTAATCGTGGTTGTTGGTCGCTTCCTGCACATCCGTGTAATACCAGGCGTCGGTGTTGCTGTTGTCCGGCCATTTGATCATATCGGGCAGGAAATGCTCCTTATCCGGTGTACGGAAGAGAACCTTGTTGATGATCTTCATGGCCTCGTCGCGCTTGATGTTCTGGTTCGGGCGGAATGTGCCGTCCTCATAGCCATCGATCAAGCCACGCGCCGCCGCGCGGTTGATATACGCGCGCGCCCAGCTGCCGGAGATATCCGAGAATGCATCACCGGTAACTTCCGGTGCGTGGTAGAATCGCGCCGCGATCGTCGCAAACTCCGCGCGCGTGATCGGCGCGTCCGGGCGGAATGTGCCGTCCTCATAGCCGGTGAGAATACCGGCGTTGGTCAGCGTCGAAACCGCGCTGTTATACCAGACACCGCTTGCCACATCGGAGTAGCTGTTCGTGCGAGACCACACATTTTCGCGGGCCTCGTCCTGAAGCAGACGGTAGAAGATCGTTGCGACCTCCGCGCGTGTGATCTGGCGCTCCGGCTTCACCGTGCTGTCCGGATAACCGCAGATATACGCATCGTGCTTGTCGAGCTCCAGCGGCGGGGGCGGCAGCTCGTTGTCCTCGACGGAGAACACGAACGCGATGTGCGCAGCCGCTTCCTGGAACGCATTGCCCATCGCGGGGTCAACATCAATGGTCACGTCCAGATCGACCGGATCGGTCTTTGGGCCGACCTCGGCAATGAAGACGTTGCTCTTGAGGCCATCGGCCGCATCGAGCTGGCTGAAGAGCTTCGCGGTCTTGTTGGACGCGATCACGATGCCGTCTTTCGACACGGTCATGCCGATGTGATCGAGCACATCGTTGTACGAGATGGCGGAGCCTTCCTTGGCGGAGGCGTCGCCGTCGATCTCGGCGCGCAGATAGATCTTTGCGCCCTGCACACCGTTTTTGCCATCAGCCTGCACGCGGATGGTCTGCGTGAGGCTGTCGCCGGGCATGCAGTTGGAGAAGTTCGGGAACAGGTTCGTGTCCGAACCGTCGCCGGTGTGGGTGAAGGTGAAGCGCGCGCCGTTGCCGTCCGAGCCGTCATAGTACGTGACGGTGGGAACGTTCGTCTCGCCCGTCGCCCAGATGCCCAGTCCGGCGGCCAGCGCGACCACCAGCACGAGGGCGACGATCATGGTAAGTTTTTTGTGTTTCATACCGTTGCCCTCCTTATGCCGTCGGGGTTGCCGGGGTCAACGCGCCGTTTACGACCGTGACCGCCCATGCGCCTTCCACAGCGGTGCTCGGCGCGGCCTGAATGCTCTCGGCCAGCACCGTCACCTCGAGGTGGCAGCCCTCGGGCGCATTCGGCTGCGTGATGGGATCTTTCAGCAGGTTTGCAGTCGAATCTTTTGGTCCGACCGGCTTCGTGTAGTAGTAAATGCCGTCTTTCTCGAACCAATCACTATTTGTGATCGTCGGTGCCGGTACCGGAGTCGCAGAGACGTTTCCGTCTTTGTCTACCCAGTTGCACACCAGCTTGACGCGGACGTAGGACGTGGCGGTTCCTTCGTTCTTGACGTAAATCTCCGACTTGATGCCGCCGTCTGTCTTCTCTTCGATCTTAATTTCGGATGTGGCAGCCTTAAATGTGTTCGTCACCGGAGCGGTGTTCGCCTTGAGCAGGGCAAGCGTCGTGCCGACGGCCAGCGCGAAGATCAGGCACAGGGAGAGGATGAGCGCGGCTTTTCTCCCGCCTGAACCGTTAAAGATACGTTTCATATGTCATCCCTCCTATTCAGTTCGTGCCCGAGCCCGGAACATGTCCGGTATTATCGATATTATCCTTGGCCGTCCACTTGTTGATGACGTCGACAATGCTCGTGAGCCAGTGGCTTTCTTTGGCGGTGTTGGTGATCTTGGCCTCGTCGTTGGGGTTTGTGCTGCTGAGCGTGACGGCCGTACTTACATTGTCAGCCGTGTAGCTCCACGACCAAGCGGTGTCCTCGACCACGGTGTAGTCGCCGACAGCCAGACCGGTGATGGTCGTGCTCGCGCCGGCCTTGAGCACCACGGTGGTCACGAGATCGTTGCCCTTCATGACGTTGAACACGAAGGTCTGGTTCGGGTCGCCGCCGCCCGTAACGGTCTTGGTGATCGTCAGGCTGCAGGTGTTGACCGTGATGGTGAACTCCGCGGGTTTTTCAACGTCCACATACGTTCCCGTTTGTGTAGGCGAAACCGTGCACGTCACCTTGTAGGTCGTGGTCTGCTCCGGAGCGACGGTGCCGTTGCTTGCCGGATCGCTCCACACCCATGTTCCGCTGCTGCTTCCGGCGGGAACTGTGTACGTGCCGACAACCGTTCCGTTCTCATCCTTGACCGTATAGGTCACATCCACAAAAGCGTTATTTGTGCCGTCAAATGTGGCATTCTGGTGCACAAGCTCCTGCAAATTGGCAGAATCGCCAAGGTAGATCGACTTGTCATCTGCCGTCGGCGTGATGCTTTTTACTTCCACGTCCTGCGTCGGCACATCGAACGCCTTGATCATGGTTCCCTTCGCATAGATACCGGACTGCCCATCATTCGTTGGCACCTGATTGCCGCCGAGGAAGCCAGCTTCCACAGAGACGTCAAACTCGATGATCAGTTTCTTTCCGAACGTGCCATCCGCCTTAGCGTTTGTGGTGACATAGTTCTGGTTGAAATCGAAGCCGGTCACATTGACCGCCCGCGTTGCCGGATCGATCACTGCCTTCACCGAAGAATCGGCTGCGACCGGAGTCCCAAATTCTCTGCCGTTATAGGTTGCAGTGGAGAGACGAATAGCGCCGGCATTTTGCGGCACCGTAAAGTACGGCGTCACGATGTCTTTGATGACCGTCTCGCTGCCAAGGTCAATATTGGCGCTGCCGATGTTCTCGCTGATCGTGGTAAAGATCTTGCTCAGCGAGGCGGAATCGTTCGCCGTCAGGTAGTAGTTGGACTGCTCGCGGGCAAAATTTCTGGTGATCTGCCAGCCATAATTGCCGATGCCGATGAAGCTGGAATCGTACGGCTGGATGCCGATCTCCGTCGCATCCGGGAAGTTGCCAGAGATGTAGTTCAAAAAGCGGTTTCCGGCCGGGATGTCATAGTTCTTGACGTCTCCGATCCCCCACCAGCTAAAGCTGGCCCAGTAGCTTCCGACCTGGCCGTTGCTGTTGTGCTTGAAGCCGCTGTCGCCGTAGAGCTGCTCCGGATTCGCGCCGTTGAAAATGCCGACGGAATAGACCGTCGCGCCGGCGTCCTTGAGCGCCTTGGCCGACTGGATGGCGCCGTTGGCGACCGTCGTGTCAAAATCGCTCTGCTTCGTCGGCACACCGTCCGTGAACAGAATCACGACCTTCTGGCGTTTCGTGTTGGTACCGGTGTAGCCGCTGTCGCCCTGCATGAGCGCCTGCGCACTCCGCATGCCGTCGGCGACATTCGTCGCGCCCTCCGGCTCCGACGGGAGGCCGTTGATCTTGGCCTTGAGCGCGGTCTCGCCGGACGGGCTTTCCGCCGTGTCCGTTTCGGCCGGGGTCACGAGCGTCCAGTCCATCAGCGTGGAAGCGTTCGTGCCGAAAGTCACGACCGCGATCCGGTGATCGGACTTTTCCGCGTTATACTTATCCGCCACCGCTTCAATGAACGTGTTCACGGCCTGCTTCATGGCATACTGGCGGCGGGCCGAATCCGTGCTGGTCTCATTCCCGTCAAAATTATACGCCATCGAGCCGGACTGGTCGAGCACGAGCACGATGTCACACGGTGCGATCGAGGTCGTCGTTGTGACCTGACCGGTCGTGTACGCTTCGAGATGCACGGTATAGCCGCTGCCGTTTGCCGTAACTTCCTTGCTCAGCTCCAGACCGTCGCCGCCGGCCGCGCGGTTGGCTGC
>ERZ1027063.958-NODE-958-length-11136-cov-4.482628_pt1 | contig 11136 bp, 10 predicted proteins | sample MGYA00519423_ERZ1027063 | MGnify/ENA primary metagenome ERZ1027063 (study PRJEB26926, sample SAMN06164493) | human gut metagenome | biome: ENVO:00009003; feature: ENVO:2100002; material: ENVO:00002003 | host: Homo sapiens | place: USA | collected 2012 ...
CAGCGTCAGATGTGTATAAGAGACAGATATTATACGTCGGCTCACGAAAAGGAATGGCAATGATCTTTTCATCGAGACTGCCGCTGTCCTCCATCGAAATAACGCCGATGGGGTAGCACTCCACGAGGCTCAGCGGGCGGATGCATTCAGAGCAGAGAACCAGAACGTCCAGCGGGTCGCCGTCGTCCGCCCAGGTGCGGGGGATGAAGCCGTAGTTGGCGGGATAGTGAGTCGAGGTGTAGAGAATTCGGTCGAGACGCAGCGCGCCGGTCTCTTTATCCATCTCGTACTTGTTTTTCGAGCCCTTCTCGATCTCGATGACCGCGAAAAAGTCCTCAGGGCGCACGCGCGCCGGTGCAATATCATGCCAAAGATTCATAATAGTTCTCCCTTCGTGAGAAATGGTATTGAGAAAACGCGCAGAAGTACGCTTCTGCGCGCTTTCGCTGACGAAAATTATTTGCTCAGTGCCTCGTCGATGCTCTTCGCGCCGAGCTTGCCGGCGCCCATGGCGAGGATGACGGTGGCAGCGCCCGTGACGGCGTCGCCGCCGGCGTAGACGTTCTGATGAGAGGTAAGACCGGCCTCGTTCACGACGATGCCGCCCTTGCGGTTGACCTCAAGACCAGGGGTGGTGTTCTTGATGAGCGGGTTCGGCGTGGTGCCAAGCGACATGATGACGCAGTCGACCGGCAGATCGTGTTCGCTGCCGACCTTTTCGATCGGGCGGCGGCGGCCGGAGGCGTCAGGCTCGCCCAGCTCCATCTCCACGCAGGTCATGGAGGAGACATAGCCCTTCTCGTCGCCGTTGATCTTGACGGGGTTATTGAGCGTCTTGAAGACGATGCCCTCTTCGATGGCATGCTCGACCTCTTCGTGACGGGCGGGGAGCTCTTCCATGCCGCGGCGGTAGACGACGTACACGTCCGCGCCCAGGCGCTTGGAGCAGCGCGCGGCGTCCATGGCGACGTTGCCGCCGCCGACGACGGCGACTTTCTTGCCCTGAAGCGGCATGATGGGCGTGTCGGAGCCGTCCTTATAAGCCTTCATCAGGTTGATACGGGTCAGGAACTCGTTGGCAGAGTAAACGCCGCAGAGGTTCTCACCGGGGATGTGCATGAACATCGGAAGACCCGCGCCGGAGCCGATGAACACGGCCTCGAAGCCGTACTCGCTCATCAACTCGTCGATGGACACGACGCGGCCGATGACCATGTTCGTCTCGACCTTGACACCGAGGGCCTTCAGGCCGTCGACTTCCTTCTGCACGATGGCCTTGGGAAGTCTGAACTCGGGGATGCCGTAGACCAGCACGCCGCCGGCAAGGTGGAGCGCTTCAAAAACGGTGACATCGTAGCCCTTCTTGGCAAGGTCGCCCGCGCAGGTGAGGCCGCTGGGGCCGGAGCCGATGACCGCGACCTTGTGGCCGTTGGGCGCGGGCTTGGCGGGTGCTTCCTGGACATTGGCATTGTGCCAGTCGGCGACAAAGCGCTCGAGGCGGCCGATGCCGACAGGCTCGCCCTTGATGCCGCGGATGCACTTCGATTCGCACTGCGTCTCCTGCGGGCAGACGCGGCCGCAGACGGCGGGCAGGGAGGAGGTCTCGTGAATGACCTGATAGGCGCCCTCGTAGTCCTTTTCGGTGATCTTCTTGATGAATTCGGGGATCTTGACCTGCACCGGGCAGCCGGAGACGCAGGGATGGTTCTTGCAGTTTAAGCAGCGGGCTGCTTCGTCGAGCGCCTGCTCCTCGGTATAGCCGAGGGCAACCTCCAGAAAGTTCTTGTTGCGGACGTTGGGCTCCTGCGAGGGCATTTCGTTCTTCTTCAGACTCATGTTAGGCATATTACTGAACCTCCTTGCTGAACAGGTTGCAGGTCTCTTCGTATTTGTGGCGCTCCCAGTCGAAGTACATCTTGCCGCGCTTGAGACTCTCGTCCCAGTCGACCTTGTGACCGTCGAAGTCCGGGCCGTCGACGCAGGCGAACTTCGTCTCGCCGCCGACGGTGAGGCGGCAGCCGCCGCACATGCCGGTGCCGTCGACCATGATCGGGCTCATGGAAACGGTGGTGGGGATGCCGTAGGGCTCGGTGGTCTTGGACACGAATTTCATCATGATGGCAGGGCCGATGGCGAAGATCTCGTCATACTGGTTGCCAGCGTCGATGAGCTCCTTGAGCGCATCGGTGACAAGACCCTTCTCGCCGTAAGAGCCGTCGTCCGTCATCAGCTTCAAAACGCTGGACGCCGCGCGGAACTTGTCCTCAAGAATGACGAGGTCCTTATTCTTGAAGCCGACGACCGCGTGGACTTCCGCGCCGCAGTCGTGGAACTTCTTCAAAACGGGGTAAGCGATGGCGCAGCCGACGCCGCCGCCCACGACGCAGACCTTCTTCTTGCCTTCGGTCTCGGTCGGGCGGCCCAGCGGGCCGACAAAGTCCTGAATGTACTCGCCCTCGGCTTTATGTCTGAGCTTTTCGGTGGTGGCACCGATCGTCTGCACGATGATGGTGACGGTGCCCTTCTCACGGTCGAAGTCGTGGATGGTGATGGGGATGCGTTCACCGTTTTCATCGACGCGCAGGATGATGAACTGGCCGGGCTCGGCCTTCTTTGCCACCATCGGCGCCTCGATCTCGTAGAGGGTCACGGTGGGCTTGAGCGCTTCTTTCTTCACGATGCGATACATGAATGATTCTCCTTTTTGTTGAGATTCAGCGCCGTGCCGTCCGGGGAGAACGGCAGGCGGGATTCCTGGACGCAGCGCCGGGAATATGGAATGATGCTATGTTTATATCATGAAAGTTTTCTTGCGTCAATGAATATCAAAATTCTGACGATGCAGGAAAACTTGCATTTACGAAAAATACTTGCAAAAAACTAAAGCAGCGTCACGCTGCGGCCCTCGGTGCTGATGAGGGCCTCCTCGCGCATCTTGCGCATCTCGCGCATCATGGCGCTGCGGTCGGCGCTGATGTAGTCGGCAAGCATGCTGAGGGAAAACGGCAGGGGGAACGTCCGGCTGCCGTGCTCGTCGGCGAGCTGCTCGAAAAAGCACAGCAGCTTTTCGCGGATGGAGCGGCAGGCGAGCACCTCGATCCGGCGGCTCAGATGCAGGGACTTTTTCGAGAGCAGTTGGAAGAGGTTCGTTACGACCTGACTGTGGCAGGCGCAGGCGTTTTCACAGCGCTTTGTGATCTGGTCATAGCGCATGAAGATGACGCGGCAGTCCTCGCGGCACTCGATGAGCGCGCTGCCGTCGCGAAAGCCGGTGAACGCCAGCTCCTCGCCAAAGACGCTGCCCTCGTCCATGTTTTCAAGCACGGTGTGGTTGCCGTCGGCGTGCAGGCGCAGAAGCACTGCGCTGCCCGAGAGCAGCACGCCGATCATATCCTGCTGCTCTCCGCAGGTGAGGATGGTCTGTCCTGCGCTGAAGCGCTGCTCGTAAGCGCTGAAGCAGCGCAGCATATTTTCGCACGATGCTTCGTCCACACCTGTAAACAGTGCGGAATCGCGGCAGTCCATCGCTCTCCCTCCCGTAAGGCCTGCTGCTTTACCGGTGCAGCGCAGCCGTTGACCTATTGCATTATCATATACCAGAGAGGAAAAAAAGTAAATGACAATTTCGCGAAAAAATCGGACAAAAAAGCGTGCGATCCCTGTAAAAAAGCATCCGCCTTATTTGGCGGATGCTTTGTCCTTGGTTTTGCGCGCATAGTCGTAAAACACCTGCGCAATGGGCGATAAAATGCTGTTTTTGTGCTTGACGATATAGAGCTGGCGGCGGAAGCGCGAGTCGGGGAAGGGGAAGGCGAGAAGCTTTCCGAACTGAACATAGTCCTGCGCGGCGCTCTGCGCGATGAGACCGACGCCGAGACCCTCGCTGACCATCTGCTTGACGCTCTCGGTCGAGCGGATCTCGACCGCGGTGCGCAGCTGGGCGATGTCGACGCCGAGCTCATTTAAGAGTTCCTTGCCCGCCTGATACGTGCCGCTGCCCTTTTCGCGGCTGATGAACGTCTCTTCCTTGAGCTGCTTGATGGGGAAGGGCTTGCCCGCAAAGGCCTGATACTTTTCGGTGTTCGGCGTGATGAGCACCATCGGGTCGTTGGCAAAATCCTGATAGACGCATTTGTGGCTCGCCACCATCGTGCCGCAGAAGCCGATCTCCACGCTGCGCGTGGCGACGAGCTCCACGACCTTGGGACTGTCCTCCATCTGGATATTGAAGGTGATGTCCGGATAGCGGGCGCGGAAGTCCTGCAAAAGGTGCGGCAGATAATACTGGCTGGGCACCGTGGAGGCCGCGATGGAGATCGTACCCTTCATCTCCTGCGAGAAGTTGCGCAGCGCGATGGCTGCGTTCTCGCGCACCTGCAGGATCTCCTTGGCGTATTTGTAGAGGAGCTTGCCCGCGTCGGAGGGGTAGGTCTCCTTCGTGGTGCGGACGATGAGCTTGATATTCAGTTTTCTCTCCAGTGCGGAGACGTGCGAGCTGATGGTCGGCTGCGTCAGGTGCAGCAGCTCCGCGGCGCGGGAAAAGCTGCAGTTTTCCACCACGTAGACGAACGCTTCGAGCTCTTTGATATCCATATCAATGTCCATGAAGTTCCCCCGTCAGACAGGCAAAAGCAAAATGTTTTGCGTTGATAGTGCGTTGAATGCTTATTTTTTAACAGTATACACAGTTTAGCGCCGTTTGTCCAGAGAGGGAAACGGCATTTTGCAGGATTTTATGCATTTTTTGCCCGTGCGATGCACCGCGCGGGCAAAAAATGACGACTTACTGCTTGTCCTGCGCCAGCGCCTCGCCCAGCGCGATGGCGAGCTGATCGGGGCAGGAGGTATTCTTGAAGCCGCAGCGGATGCCGCGCATGCGCGCGATGGCATCCTCGGCCTTCATGCCTTCGACCAGGCGCGAAATGCCCTGAAGGTTGCCGTTGCAGCCGCCGATGACCTCTACGCTCTTGATGGTGTGGTCGTCGTTCAGCTCAATGTGCATTTCCTTGGAGCAAACGCCCTTGGTGCGGTAGTTATAAGTCATTTCTATCTCTCCTTTTCTGATAGTCCGCGCCAATCATAGCACATTCGCCCTGCGTTCGCAAGGGATGCACCGAAAAAGGAAAGAAAAAGAAGATGCGGCAATTCGGGGTGGTATTCCGCGAACAAGTGTGCTATAATTATCCTGTTAGAATATTGCCATTACAGAACAAAACGCAAAAGGAGTTGTTTTTTATGTCAGTTTTGACCGCCGTTGTTCTCGGCCTTGTGCAGGGGATCGCGGAATTTTTACCGATCTCGTCCTCCGGCCATCTCGCCATCGCGGAGCATTTACTAAGCATCCAGGGCGCGAGCAACGTGCCCGACTTTTTCGACGTGCTGCTCCACCTCGGCACGCTCGTGGCGGTGTTTGCCGCTTACTGGGATGATATCCGCGATATGATCGTGGAGTTTTTCACCGGCATCGGCGACCTTGCCCATCATCGCACGCCGAACCCCGTGCCGCCTGCGCGCCGCCTTATTCTGCTCATCATTGTGGGCACGCTGCCGCTTTTCGTCATGGTGCCGTTTCGCCGTTTTTTCACGGAGCTGAGTGATAATATGTACTTTATCGGCGGCGCACTGATCGTCACGGGCATCCTGCTCTTCGCGAGCGACCGTGTGCGCCATGGCCGCAAGACGGAAAAGACCGCCACGCTGCTCGACGCGCTGCTTGTCGGCATCGGTCAGGCCATCGCGCTGTGCCCGGGCATCTCCCGCTCCGGCATGACGATCACGGCGGGCTGCTTCACGGGCTTTGAGCGCAAGTTCGCTGTGCGCTTTGCATTCCTGCTCTCCATCCCCGCGGTGTTGGGGGCGAACATCCTGACACTCAAAGACGCGATCGACGCGGGCATCGACTTCTCCAGCGTGCCCGTGTACCTCGTCGGTGTCGTCGTCGCGGCGGTGTCGGGCTATGCGAGTATCCGCCTGCTGCGCTATGTTGCCGACAAGGGCCGTTTCGGCGCGTTTGCCTATTACTGCTGGGCCGCCGGCGTGCTGACGCTGGTGCTCACGATCCTGCACTAATTTTTGATTCTGAGGTGAATCATGGCACAACAGAAGAAAAAAACCACCACAACGAAAAAGAAAACGACGGGTTCGTCCCGCTCCTCGTCTTCCGGCAAGCGCACGGCGAAGAAGAATCAAAAGCGCCCCATCCGCCGCGAGGTCGCGGGCGCAATCCTGCTGGTGCTGGCGCTGTGCCTGGGCTTTAGCTATTTCCAGTCGGGCGCGTGGCTGCTCGATCAGCCGGCGAAGCTGTGCCGGTCGCTCTTTGGCTGGGGCTATTACCTCGTCGCGCCCGCACTGCTGCTGGGGAGCTACATTCTGCTCTTTCACCGTGGGCGGAACGTCGCGTCCTGCCTTGTCGGCACGGCGCTGCTGCCGGTCGTGTTCGGCGCGATCATGCACATCGCCCTCTGCAAAGAGAAGTATGTCAACATGGATGGCATCTTGAAGCTTCTGTGGACGAGTGGCAACGCGCTCGAGTCCGGCGGCGCGGTGTCTGCATCGCTTGCGATCATGCTGGTGCTGCTGGTGAAAAAGGTGCTGGCGATGATCCTGCTCGTTGTGCTGTTCGTCGCGTTTTTGATGATGGCGTTCCGCTTGACGCCTGCCGCCGTGATCGAGGCCGTGCGCTCGCACGAGCGCGTGCCCTATGAGCCAGTGGAGGAAGAGGACCTTCCGCCGCAGCACACCCATGCACCGCGCCGCAGTGCGCCGATCCATACGCCGGACGCCGCCATCGACATTCCGCTCGACGGCGAGGAGCGCGTCATCAGGAAAAATCCCACGGGCGGCTTCTTCCGCAAGAAGTCCGATAATATCAAGAGCCCCGACGAGCTGTTAGCGGGCGGAAGCGCCGCGGAGACGAAGAGCGCCGCACCCGTTTCGCCCGCCGCCGCGCCGTCCGCACCCGCCAAGCCTGTGACGGTGGAGGCCGACGACTTCGACCTGCCGCCGTTTGATACAGCGCCGAGCGCGCCCGCGCCGGTCGTCCCGGCACCCGCACCTGTGATGCACACGCCGTTTGCCGCGCCCACGCCGAGCGTGCAGAGCGCACCCGTCGCCGCAGCCGCAGCAGCAACGACGGTTCCCGCCGTGCTGACCGACAAGCAGGAGGATAAGCTCCGCCGCGCCGAGGTCGATGCCGCGCGCGAGGAGGTCACGCGCGAGATCGAGGGCAGCGACGCGCAGCCCCAGCCGCCTGCATATCAGTATCCGCCCATCACGCTCTTAAAAGAGGGCAGCGTGACGAACGCCGCTGAGGCGGGCGCGGAGCTGCGCAACAACTCCCGCCGCTTGGCGCAGACGCTCACGAGCTTCGGCGTGGACGCCCAGCCGGGCGATGTGGTGCGCGGCCCGTCGGTCACGCGCTATGAGTTCACGCTCAGTCAGGGCGTGAAGCTCTCGAAGATCACAAATTTGCAGGACGATATCGCCCTTGCGCTGGGCGCGAGCGGCGTGCGCATCGCGCCCATCCCCGACAAGATCTCCGTCGTGGGTGTCGAGGTGCCGAACAAGCTTGTTTCGCCCGTCAGCATCCGCACGGTGCTCGAATCCACGGAGTTCACCACCCATCCTTCCACCACGGCCTTCGCCGTCGGCAAGGACATCAGCGGCAAGAACATCGTCGGGAATATCTCGAAGCTTCCGCACGTGCTCATCGCCGGTACGACGGGCTCCGGTAAGTCCGTGTGCACGAACTCGCTGATCGTCTCGATGCTCTATAAGTCGACGCCCGAAGAGGTGCGCTTTATCATGGTCGACCCGAAGATGGTCGAGCTTGCGCCCTACAACGGCATCCCGCACCTGCTCATCCCCGTCGTCACCGACCCGAAAAAGGCTGCGGGCGCGCTGCAATGGGCCGTGTACGAGATGATGAAGCGCTACAAGATGTTCTCCGAGCATAACGTCAAGGACCTTGCCTCCTACAATAAGGTGGCGGAGACGGACGAAACGCTCAAAAAGCTGCCGAGCGTCGTTGTCGTCATCGACGAGCTGGCCGACTTGATGCTCGTCGCGGCGAAGGAGGTCGAAGAGTCGATCTGCCGCGTGGCGCAGATGGGCCGCGCCGCGGGCATGCACCTGGTTATCGCGACGCAGCGTCCGTCCGCGGACGTCATCACGGGCCTGATGAAGGCCAATATCCCAAGCCGCATCGCGTTCGCGGTCGCTTCCGCGATGGAATCGCGCATCATCCTCGACACCGCGGGCGCGGAAAAGCTCGTGGGCCGCGGCGATATGCTCTATGCCCCGCTGGGCGAAGGCAAGCCCAAGCGCGTGCAGGGCTGCTTCATCTCGAGCGAGGAGATCGAGCGCGTGGTCAACTTCGTCAAGGAAAACGGCGAGACGGACTACGACGAATCCGTCATCGACAAGATCAACGCCGCCGTCGCCGAAAAGGAGAAAGGCGGCGGCAAGGGAGGCGGCAATGCCGCGCCTGATCAGAACGCCGCCGACGATGTGGATGAGCTGCTCCCCGCCGCGATCGACGTGGTCATGGAGACCGGTCAGGCGTCCGTCTCGATGCTCCAGCGCCGCTTGAAGCTCGGCTATTCGCGCGCGGCGCGCATCGTCGACGAGATGGAGACGCGCGGCATCGTGGGTCCGTTCGAGGGCTCGAAGCCCCGCCAGCTGCTTATCACGAAAGAGCAGTGGCAGGAGCTCAAGATGAAGGGCGCCTACGGCGCGACGCCACCGGAAGCGGAAGAGCTTCCGCCGCCGGACGAGGAAAACTGAACAAAGCGAAAGCACCGCAGATGAAATTCATCTGCGGTGCTTTTTTGCGCGTGTTTGGTTCCCCGCGCACAGGAGTCGCATAGACTGTCGGGGAAGAAGAAATGGGGGAGGAGATCGACATGGCCTATTCCGACAGGGAGCTGCTCGCACGCCTCATCGAGTGCGAGGCGGGCGGCGAGGGCGAGAATGGGATGAAAGCCGTGGCGAGCGTCGTGATGAACCGCGTGCGCTCGACGGGCGGCGAATACGCGCGCGTGGGGCAGGGCAGCATCCGCAATATCATCTTTCAGCCGGGGCAGTTCGTCTGCGCGAGCGAGACCGAGCGCGGCAGCTACAACCCGCAGAACATCTACAACATGCGCCCGACCGATATCCATTACGAGATCGCGGACTGGGCCATCGCGGGCAACCGATTGAACGGCCTTGGAACGGCGCTGTGGTTCTTTAACCCGTTTTCGCCGTCCTGCCGCGCGAATTTTCCTTCAAATGTGGGGACGTTCGTCATGCGTATCGGCGACCACTGTTTTTATAACCCCACCGCCGCGTATTACGACACCTGAGAAAAGCAAATCAGCAGCAACGGGAAAGGGAGAGGACGTTTTTATGATCCAGATGGGAAAAAGCATGCCGTGCCTTTATGAGCAGATGGCTGCCGTGCCCGCCATGGCGAGCGCGCAGCAGAGCGGCAACAGCAATAATAGCAGCAATAATAGCAGCAATAATAGCAGCAATAATAGCAGCAATAATAGCAGTAATAACAACAGTAACAACAACGCGAGCCAGAGCTATGAGGAAATGCTTGGAGGATCGTCGGGGGCGGGGGGCATGTCGCTCGTGCTGCAGGGCGGCGCGAGCGGGCAGTTCCAGCCCACGCCCGACAAGATCGAAGAGTCGCAGACCGTCGACAAGATGGCCTACAATTCGTGGAAGGGGATGCTCGCGCGCAACATCGGCCGCGCAGTCATCGTGAGCTTCCTCGTCGGTTCGCAGAACACGGTCGTGGCGGTCGGCACGCTACAGGAGGTCGGAAACGACTATATCACGCTGTTCCACCCCGGCCGCAGCGCCTACATCACCGCCGACATCTACTCCATCCGCTTCGTGGAGTTCCCGCAGGGGAACAACGTGATCACACTCAACTAAAAAGGGACGCTTTCGCGTCCCTTCATTTTTGCTTTTGCGTTCGCAGACGCAAAGAATTTTGATCGTCGATCGCCGCGACCAGCGCGTGGCGATCGACACCTCTCGCTCCGCGCGTGTCGCAGCCGCCAGCGGCGGCAAGGCACAAAGCGGAGTGTGGCCTTCCTCAAAAAAGCGGCTTTACCGCTTTTTTGAAGTACTTAGAATCTTCTTCTCCGCCCGTGGTAGCCGCCGTGTGCCGCGCCGCGGCGGCGGTGGCCGTAGCGACGGCGGCGGGAGAACATCGTCACATAGACGACGAGCGCGACGATCAGCAGTACGACCACGATCAACAGAATGCGGACGAGCGGCTTTGCGAAAAAGTCAGACACCCTGCGCTGCGCCGTCAGGAACCACGAGGCCGATACATCGTTCAGCGCTAAGAGGTCCGTCTCGGCGTAGACCTTACCATTGTAGGAGAGCGTCAGCTTGCCGAGCACGTCGCCCGCGGAAACGGGCGCGTCGACCGTGTCGTTCGTGAGCGTCACGGTGCGCTCAAGCATGTCGGGCTCGACATTGTCGGGCAGCAGGCAGGCGATATCCTCCGCCGCGTGGGTCGAAACGTAGCTCGCCTCGCTCGAAAGCGCGACGGGCACCTCCTGCACAAGGTCGGAGGAGGAGAGAATGTCGCGGAGGACAAAGTTGTCAAAGCCCCAGTCGAACATGCGCGACGTTTCGGAGAAGCTGCGCGTCTGGATGGTCACACCGTCCTCGAGCGTCACGCGCTCTGCGCCCAGCACCACGCTGATCATGTGGCGGCTGCCGCGCAGGGCGGACGAAATGAGGCAGTAGCCCGCCTCGGGTGTCGAGCCGGTCTTGATGCCCTGCGCGTCGCGGTACACATAACCGCGGGCGCGCCAGTTGGAAATGAGAAAGTTCGTCGAATGCAGCTCACGCGGCTTGTCGGTCATGTTCGTGGCGGGCACGGTGTAGCTCTTGGAGTTGCAGATCTCCATGAATTTATCGTGCTTCAGCGCCTCGCGCGTGATGAGGTAGAGGTCCCACGCGGTCGTGTAGTGCTGGGAGTTGTGAAGACCCGTGGCGTTGGCGAAGTGCGTGTGCTCGCAGCCAAGCTCCGCCGCGCGCTCGTTCATGCGCGCGACAAAGGCGTCGACCGAGCCGTAGAGCGTTTCTGTCTCTTATACACATCTCCGAGCCCACGAGACTAGCGCT
>ERZ1027063.959-NODE-959-length-11102-cov-3.712049_pt1 | contig 11102 bp, 7 predicted proteins | sample MGYA00519423_ERZ1027063 | MGnify/ENA primary metagenome ERZ1027063 (study PRJEB26926, sample SAMN06164493) | human gut metagenome | biome: ENVO:00009003; feature: ENVO:2100002; material: ENVO:00002003 | host: Homo sapiens | place: USA | collected 2012 ...
AGTCTCGTGGGCTCGGAGATGTGTATAAGAGACAGGTTATATGCCTGCCGTGAACCGTTTTCCATCAGCTGGCAACGGAAATGGATTTAAGCCTCTTGCTGACTATGTCCACAGTAAGGGATTGAAGTTTGGTATCCATCTGATGCGCGGTGTACCCACACTTGCCGTAGAGAAGAAATTGCCGGTGAAAGATGCCGGTGGAGTAACGGCTGCCGATATTTATTCTACCGACTGGAAATGTCCCTGGTTGGGAGATAACTACACGATTGTAGCCGACAGACCGGGAGCGCAGGAATATTATAATTCAATCTTCGATCTGTATGCTTCATGGGGAGTGGATTTTGTTAAGATTGATGATCTTTCCCGCCCTTATCATCAGGCGGAAATAGAGATGATACGTAAGGCGATTGACCGTACCGGACGGCCGATTGTATTGAGCATGTCACCGGGAGAAACCGATGTGAATAAGGCGGATCACGCTGTAGGGCATGCTAATATGTGGCGTACAGTAGATGATTTCTGGGACAATTGGCCGCATCTTTACCATCAGTTTGAAGTATGTCCCAAATGGGCGCCTTATATAGGTCGTGGCGCATGGCCCGATGCCGATATGTTGCCGTTGGGGCATATTGATCTTCGAGGTAACGCCCGTATGAGTAAGTTTACGCGGGATGAACAATATATGGTTATGACGTTGTTTGCTATGTTCAAGTCGCCGCTGATGTTCGGTGGGCACTTACCTGATAATGATAAATTCACCAATTCGCTGATAACGAATGAAGAAGTGCTCTATGTACATCGGAACTCTGTAAACAACAAGCAATGGTATAATAAAGATGGCGTTATAGCCTGGACAGCTGATGATCCCAGAAATGGAGATAAATATCTGGCACTGTTCTATGTAGATCAGAAAGAACCCCGGGAGTCACATCCTGCCAATCGGAAAGTGACTGTAGATCTGAAAGAATTAGGATTTGGCGGAGCTGCCAAAGTACGTGATATCTGGAGGAATCAGGATCTTGGCAATTTCTCAGGAACGGAGTTCTCACCTGTCATCAATTATCACGGCGCAGGGTTGTACAGGATCTCGAAAAAGTTGAAAGTACAGACTAACAATCCGATTATTCAGACTAAATATACAGCCGATCCGGCACCAATGGTGCACAATGATACTGTATTCCTTTATTCAAGTCACGACGATGACAATGCGAAAGGCTTTGTTATGCGCGAATGGTTACTTTATACTTCGACTGATATGGTGAATTGGACAGATCACGGAGTGGTTGCCTCGCTGAAAGACTTCAAATGGGTTCCTTATGACAATGGTGCCTGGGCACCGCAGTGTATTGAACGCAACGGGAAATTCTATATGTATTGTCCGATGCCCGGTGGGATAGGCATCGGTGTGCTGGTTGCCGATAGTCCTTATGGGCCGTTTATAGATCCCATTGGAAAGCCATTAGTGAAAAACAGTTATGCTGATATAGATCCTACGGTGCTGATTGATGATGATGGGCAGGCTTATATGTATTGGGGAAATCCGGATTTATATTATGTGAAGTTGAATGAAGATATGATTTCCTGTGACGGTGAAGTAGTGCATGAGCAGATGACACATGAGGCTTTTGGCGAACGGAAGGGGAATCAGAAACGCCCCACTTTGTATGAAGAAGGGCCGTGGGCTTACAAGAGAAAGAATAAGTATTACATGGCGTTCGCGTCCACCTGCTGTCCCGAAGGCATGGGATATTCGATGAGTGACTCTCCAACTGGTCCCTGGGTATATAAAGGTATGATTATGGAAGGTGACAGAAGATCAAATGGCAATCATCCGGGTATTATTGACTATAAAGGGAATACGTATGTCTTTGGCTTCAATTATGATATCCATTTTTCCAAGATTTCCCAGCACTATGAGCGACGCTCTATTTGTGTGGAGAAACTGACCTTTAATCCGGATGGCACAATTCAGCAACTTCCGTTCTGGACGGCAAAAGGCGTAGATCCGGTGGGTAAGCTGGATCCTTACCGTCGCATTGAAGCTGAGACAATAGCTTGGAGTGAGGGCTTGAAGACAGAAAAGAGCGAGGCAGGTATGTATGTTACGGCTATTCACGACGGGGATTATATTCGTGTGCGCAATGTCGATTTCAAGAAAGGGGCGAAGTCATTTGAAGCAGTTGCTGCATCGTCTTCTTCCGGTGGGCAAATAGAAATTCGTTTGGATGACAAAGAAGGTACGCTGATCGGCACCTGCGTTATTGGCAATACAGGTGGTCCGGAAAGTTGGAAGACTTTCCAGGCTCAGGTTGATAAAGTAAAAGGCGTGCACGATGTTTACTTCATCTTTAGAGGTGGCGAAGATGAGCTGTTTAACTTCGACTGTTGGAAGTTTATCAGATAGCGGACTGTTAAGGCTTTAGTTCATTATTGCTTGAATAGGTTGTATCGGAAATAGATATTATCTATGTCTGCATAGATAAATCCGATGAATAAAAAGTGTGTAAATATTAAACAAAAACCTTATTTTTGTGTTGTTAATAAGAGTGACTAACGACAATTGATACGTAATTTACTAACTAAATAAGAAAAAGAACTATGGCTAAAAGTGTTAAGGGAACTCAGACAGAAAAGAATCTGCTGACCTCATTTGCAGGAGAATCACAAGCAAGAATGCGTTACACTTATTTTGCAAGTGTAGCTAAGAAGGAAGGTTACGAACAAATTGCTGCTATCTTTACTGAAACGGCTGATCAGGAGAAAGAACACGCTAAACGTATGTTCAAGTGGCTGGAAGGCGGTATGGTGGAAATCACCGCTTCTTATCCTGCAGGTGTTATCGGCACTACCCTGGAAAATCTTCAGGAAGCTGCTGCCGGCGAACACGAAGAATGGTCATTGGATTATCCTAAGTTTGCTGATATTGCAGACGAAGAAGGTTTCCCCGAAATCGCTCTTATGTACCGTAACATCGCCATTGCCGAAAAGGGACACGAAGAACGTTATCGCGCTTTTATCCAGAATATAGAGACTGCCAGCGTATTTGCCAAGGAAGGCGAAGTGGTATGGCAGTGCCGCAACTGTGGTTTCATCTACACCGGTAAGGAAGCTCCTCAGGTATGTCCGGCTTGCTTGCATCCGCAGGCTTATTTCGAAGTAAAGAAGTCAAACTATTGATGATAATTTCCTCATAGAGAGAACAAAGTCCCGCAGAGCGAAAGCAAGCTCTGCGGGGCTTTTTGTTTGCTGTGACAGTCATATAGCTTGTAATTGCTGCACATTTGCTGCAGCGTCACTGCAAACAAATTGCAGTGCGACTGCAAAACTGTTGCAGTGCTGCTGCAAATCAATTGCAGTACTGCTGCAAACCGGTATGCAGTGACGCTGCAAAAAGTATGCAGTCGTTTTGCAGTGGCTGTACAGTACGACAGCAAGCTGTGTATGGCGATGCTGCAGCGGGTAGAGAAGGATTAATAGCCGGTTGTTGGAGATGTAGGGGGATTAATGGTTGCTTGGAACACTATTGAAAGTGCTTCATAACTGTTGGCAGCATCGGTTATTTCAAGCAGTTTCTCCCAGTTGGCTACCGGTTCCGTCTTGTGGTTGATGCGTTTTTCGGCTTTTATTCTTAATGTTCCGTCTTCAGTGGTGGCTTGGACAATGAAAGCGCCGCAGTCGTTTTCTACTTTTACGTTCAGTCTTTCCAGGCCTTCGGGAGAAATTCGATAACCTTCCGGCAGATTGACTGTGATGTCCCATTGGTAACAACGGGGCATCTCCCAATAAATGTCCTCCTTGCGCAGGCGTTGTTCGCCTTTCAGCTCTGGCTGTGACCCTATCAACCGACCTACGGAGAGAACAAAGTTTGTACCCGCTTTCTTTACGTATCCGTCCAGTACATAGTCCACTTGATAGACAAGTGCCGCACTGTCTGCCCGGTTTCCGATGCTGAAAAGCTGGTAGCCGAGGAGTGTTTCCAGTCCTTCTTCTGAGCCATGATAACCGATGATTTCATTGTGGTAACGCTCTTTCTCCTGCTCCCGTTCACGGCGGTAACTTTCGCGCAGGTCGGCATGGAATTTTTCTTTGGTTTCGTCGTAGATGGTGGCTGTAATACCCAGTTGGCGACGAACGGAGTTGTAAAGGTCCTCGTCCATAATGAGGTAGGGTTGGAAGTGTTCTTTCAGTGCACCGCTCATCTCTTCCCGGCGGCTGATGTGGAGAGTGGTGCCGCTTATAGAAGCGTTTATGGTAGCCATATCCCGGTTGTCTTGGGGGGTGGTGGAGGGAAGGGTAAGGCATGTGTTGTCTTCCAGTATGGCTTCTTCGCCTTGCAGGCTGGCAGGCACTTCACCGGGAACAGCATAGCAGGCCGGTGGAGTATAGCATTTTCCGTTGGATTCCAGATAGATAAACCAAGTGGTATTGCTGTAGTTGATGAGCTGGTCCAGAGGCTCCCGGGTATCTTTGGTCGTGATTCCTGTCCGGTGGGGAATACCTGCTTTTTCCAGAAGTTCGTGCATCAGCAGGATGAAACTGGCGGGAGTATAGTCTGCACCGTTTTCCATATACCGGTAATAGCAGTATTGGTAGAGGTAGTCCATCAGTTTCTTATCGCTCCATCCTTCGGCTTGACGGGCTTTGAGGGCTTTGGATATTTCGCCTTTCCGTCCGCTGCGCAGACCGGACCAGTTGGTGCCGGGAGCCTTCATGGAGGCACGTGTGTCATCTGTCATCAGTTTTGGATTGGGGTTGGCATATAGTCCCGGCTTGCGGGCGCTGGGTGGCATCCAGGCATAGGGTGTCTTGCTGTTGTAGATGTACATCAGAATCATGGGCGTTTGCCGGGCACTGTTGTACCAGAAGTCGGGAATGACACGTCCGGAGTCTCCGGTATGCAAGTCGAGGATATGGTTTCCTTCGGTATCGGTGCTATGGTCGAAGTTCCTTGCTCCGTTCAGGCAACGGTAGAAAGTGCTCAGCTTGGGGTCTATCTCGCAATGGACGGAATAGGCAAGCAGAGGATAGCTGTCCATAAAGTAAAAACCGAAAGGTTCGGGGTTCTGGTTGTTCAGTATGGTGTATCGTACGAAGAACAAGTCGATGATGTCTCCGATTTCCAGTCCGGGTACGGCCAGCTTGTTCCATTTCTCTTGGATGTTGTGGCTACGTGGGTGGCCGCCTTCATCGGTTTCCATGTACTCCTGCGGGGCTGTTTCCTGAATTGTTCCGTCCGGTTTGATGATGCGCACACCCAGTATACGCTGTTGTTCATTGCGGGTGTAGCGTTCTTTTTCCTGGGAAAGGAAGCTGAACTGTGACATCTCTTCCAGTGCACTTTGGCTGTTGATGTATACCATTTGGCGGTAGATGCTGCGGCAGGTTATCTGTTGTTTGGTCAATCCCATTCCCCACCAGTCCAACTTGGTTTTCCGGGTTACCTCCAGACGGCTGTGTGCGGCAAGGATAACGGCGGGTTCGTTTCTGTATTTCTCGGGTACAGTCATATTTTTAAAGTCGGGCAGGTTCAGCGACCATACTTCATTGCGCACTTCGCTTACGAGCGCAGCATATTTGTCTTCTTCCTTTTGGGCATTTAGTCCCGAAGTGGCAAGTAACATCAGCAGCAGTAGGAAAGAACGTGTTGTTTTCATGGTGATGGCGTTTTATGTTCAATTATTTGTTTAAAGGGTGCTTTGCCGGATTACTATCTGTTCGTTGCAGGCTTTTTTCCATTGTCGCAGGGCATCATTCCAAGCAGGGATAAGAGCAAGTGGAATACGTTTTCTGCGTATCTCCATCACTTTTCGGAAGTGGATATATCCTGCTCCGGCGCGGTAGGAGCAACTGAGGATGCCCTGATTCGTTTCAATGTGAAAGTCTGCAGGCAAATAAGACACGGCATATCCTTGTGGAATATCAATCGTTACCTCGCGTACAATACGGCATCTCCACGGCAGTAGGTAATCCTGCTTGCGGCGGGTGGTGTCAATGGGCTGGTGGAAGAAATCTTCGTGCGGGTCTGCTTCGAGGCAGTACTCTCCATCGGCCGATTGTACGGCAGCGGTATTGTTTATCTGATTGTTTAGCAGGTCTGTCTGCTTCTCCTTGGGGGTGTCATGGTAGAGACTGAGCAGGTATTCCTTGTATTCGCCCGTACTTACGCGGGTGGCGGTGCCTTTCAGGGTAGGGGGATTGCTGTCCGTCATCAAGCGATAGTGATAATTGAGACTGTCCGTAGAGGCGGAGGCATCCTGCTGGGGAAGAGTCAGTATCAGGCAGCTGTCTCCGTTTTCTACCAGTGCTTTTCGGCCTTGTATACCTTGGGGGATGTCTTCGGGCGGTAGGTATCGGTAGGTGGCATCCAGGCAATATCTTTTCCCTTGATGGAAAAGAAGGCAGAAGGCATGGTTGATGGCAGCCAGTGTCGGTACTTCGTCGGGAGAACTGGCGATGTCGTCCGTACCGATATAGGCCATTCGGGCATCGAATCCTTGGGCTTTCAGCAATGTGCGCAGCAGGAGTGCCATTCCCTTGCAGTCGCCGTAACGTTTGCGCAGCACTTCGGCAGGCCGGTCGGGCCGATGTCCTGCCAACCCGTTTTCAAAGGCGATGTAGCGTATGTTCTGCTGTACGTAGGCATAGGTACGGTGTATCTTCTCCAGTTCATCGGTGCATCCGGCAGTAATTTCATCCGTTAGCATTTCGGCTTGGGGGAGAGTGCAGTCCACCTCGGCCAGTCCGTTCAGCCAGCGGTACATATCCTGCACATCCGCAAAGGAACCGGTTACCAGCAGATGGGGATAGAGGCAGTTGTCTGCGGGAGCAGCTTCTTCCTTTCGGGTGGCAGGTACTCCTTTTAAGGTGTAGACAAAAAGGGAATCCCCTTCCTTGTTCACGCTCTTTTCACACCGGATACCGGGACCGAAGTTCTTCTCCACCAGCCGGAAACGGGACAATGCGGCAGGAATGGTGACGGTGATACGTTTCTCGCGGATGAAGTATTCCTCCGGAAAGTAGATACGTGTAAAGTAGCGCAGGTCATGGAAGGTACGGCTGAACTGTACGGCCGCCTTTTTCCCCTGCCGGCTTAGGGAGAGGTTGAAGTAGCAGATGCGGGTATCATCGAAGAATACATTTTCCGGTGTGGCATGGCGGTGGATGGCTTTGGGGGCAAGTACTCCCTTGGCCCTGGCTTCGTCCAGGGAGATGAATTCGCCATAGAACATATGAGGTTGTACGGTAGCTCCCATTCGTGAAGCTTCATATTCGGTCTTTCGGGTGTTTTGTACGATGGGGTTGTTTCCCGGGCCTTCTTTAAAAACATAGCTGTCTTCACAGCAGTTGATGATGATATTGTCGTCCATCGTCTGACTGTAGAGACAGCTTGAGAAAATATACAAAAAAATGAAAGAGAAATATTGTTTCCTCATGATGGAGAGGATTTATGTTTATTTCTTGGCGTGCGGATAGTCTATCGTGTAGTGCAGTCCGCGGCTTTCCTTGCGTTCCATGGCTTGCTTTGTTATCAGGTATCCTACGTTTATCATGTTGCGCAGTTCGCACAGCTCTCGGGTAGCCTTGCTCCGCTTGAAGAGTGCTTCTGTCTCCTCGTAAAGTATGTCCAGTCGGTTCCAGGCACGTGTCAACCGGGTATTGCTGCGGACAATGCCTACGTATGCCTCCATAATCTGGTTCACTTCCTTCATGCTTTGTGTGATGAGGACACGTTCTTCGGTGGAAATGGTACCTTCGTCGTTCCATTCGGGAATGTCTTCGTTGAAGTCATAACGTTCCAGTACGCTCAGCGCGTGTTTGGCTGCCGCGTCGGCATAAACCACGGCTTCAATCAGTGAGTTGCTTGCCAGACGGTTGCCGCCATGCAGTCCGGTGCACGAACATTCGCCGATGGCGTACAGGCGGCGGATGCTGCTCTGTCCGTCCAAATCCACCTTGATGCCACCGCAGAGATAATGGGCGGCGGGGGCTACCGGTATGTATTCCTTTGTAATGTCTATACCGATGCTGAGGCATTTCTTGTATATGTTAGGGAAGTGCTTCTTGGTTTCTTCGGGGTCTTTGTGGGTGACGTCCAGATACACATGGTCCTCACCGCGCTGTTTCATTTCGTTGTCGATGGCACGCGCCACGATGTCACGCGGGGCCAGTGAGAGTCGCGGGTCGTACTTCTGCATGAATTCTTTTCCGTCTTTGGTACGCAGCACGCCGCCATAACCGCGCATGGCTTCGGTGATGAGGAACGAGGGGCGGTCTCCCGGATGGAAAAGGGCTGTGGGATGGAACTGGATGAATTCCATGTCTTTCACTGCTCCCTTGGCACGGTAGACCATGGCAATGCCGTCTCCCGTGGCCACCAGCGGGTTGGTGGTATGGCGGTAAACGGCTTCGCAACCGCCCGTTGCCATGATGGTGACTTTGGAAAGGAAGGTATCCACCTCGCCCGTCGCTTCGTTCAGCACATAGGCACCGTAGCACTTGATGCCGGGGGTGTGGCGGGTAACGATGATTCCCTGGTGATGCTGGGTAATGATTTCCACAGCGTAATGGTCGGTCAGTACGGTGATGTTGGGGTGTTGCTTCACAGCTTCAATGAGGCTGGTCTGTATCTCTGCACCCGTATTGTCCTTATGGTGGAGGATGCGGAATTCGGAGTGGCCGCCTTCTTTGTGCAGGTCAAACTCTCCGTCCTCCTTTTTGTCGAAGTTCACTCCCCATTTGATAAGCTCCTTGATTTGTTCGGGGGCATTGCGCACCACCTTCTCTACGGCTTCACGGTCGCTTATCCAGTCACCCGCAATCATGGTATCTTCGATATGCTTTTCAAAATTGTCTACGGCCAGATTGGTGACAGAGGCGATACCTCCTTGTGCAAAATAAGTGTTTGCCTCTTCCAAACCTGCCTTACAAATGAGGGCTACTGTTCCTTTATGCGCTACTTTCAGCGCAAAACTCATACCGGCAAGTCCGGAGCCGATAACGAGAAAATCGAACTTTCTTACCATAGGTTTTGTGTATTAAACGCCGCAAAGATAGTGTAAACCAAACGTAGAGCAAAATAAGCGGGCTTATTTTTATTTGTTATGTAAGGTATTGTTTCAATACTTCATCCAGGGATTTTTCTTTGGGCAATTCCATGTTCTTGCGCATGCGCGAACGGACTACGTTTACACTATTCCGGTTGATTCCCATGATAAGGGCTATTTCGTCGGTACTTTGGTTCATGCAGATGAGCATGGCCAGCAATTCTTCGTTGCGGGTCAGTTGAGGATAACTTTCGCGGAGCTTGGGCAGATAAGAAGGATGTATGGTGGCAAACGACCGGCGGAATGTGTTCTCATCTTCCCTGCTGAGCAGGCTTTGCACGGTGAGCTGGCGAATGGAGTTGAGGTTATTGGTAGCCATGGCCCGTTCTATTTCTTCCGTCAGTTGTTCGTTGCGGCGGTTCAGGTCTTGCTGCCGGGTAATGAGGGTCTGTATTTCCCGTTTGTTGTTTTCTATAAGCTGGTGGTTGGCCTTCCTTCGGATGATGAAATAGGCTGTAGTGGTGATAAGTAGCAACAGTAATGTAATGGAGATGCAGATGTTGTAGAACAACTGCTGTTGCTGCCATTGCACTTGTGCCGAGAGCAGTTTGTTTTCTTTCTCTTTTTGGTTGGCATCAAACCGGATGTTGGCTGCTGCCACAGCACGTTTCTTTTCGTTATTGTCCAGAGAATCGGCAAACTGTCGGTTACGGATGTAGCAACGAGCAAAATCGTCGTTCATGCCTTTGGCCAGATAGTAATCCATTAATATCTCGTTGGCATCGCGGCCTTCCATGAACTTCATGTTGATGAGGTCTTGTGCAGCCCGGTCTATCAGGTGTATGCCGTTTTGCTCCTTCCCGGTTTGCAGTAAGGCCCAGCCTAGGTGGAGGTTGAGTTGGTATTTGGCCCATTGGGGCATCCGCACGGTATCGGGACAGATGCTAAGGGCAAGTTGCAGTGCTTTTTCCAAAGAGTCGGGATAGTCCAGATAACTGTTTACCGTTTCTACTTTGTTTACGAATACGCCCTTAAAGCTGTTTTGTATCATTGACAACTTTTCTCCCAGCCTGAGGTAGTGGAATACAGAGTCCTTTTGATTCATGTTACGAAAGATCTGGGCACGGTAGCGGTACAAGTCTCCCAGTCCGAAGCTGTCTTTCAGCATGGAGTAGTATTGGGCTTTTTTGTTCATTTCCAGGGCCTGGTCGTACATACCCAGTTCGGCGTAGAGATTAGCTTGTTCTCCGTAGGCAATCACTACATTTCCAGGTGCTATGCTGTCGTTGTAAGTGGCTATGGCTTCTTGGTTAGTGGCTATAGCTTTCTCGTATTCGCCACTGAGGTGGTAATAGATGCCCAATCGTGACATTATCCGCAGCATGTTCGGGAAGTTTCCACCTTTCCGGTAGACATCTATTGCTTTTTTCCAAAATTTGGATAGCTTTGGGTAGATTGTTTCCGGAGTACATGTAGACACCGCTTATGATTTCTGCCTGCCGGATAAAGTCATTGGCACTGGTACAGACCGGTAACTGGAGGTAGTCTTCTGCCAGTCGGACAGCTTCCGGGTTATTGCCATACAGTTGGTTCAGTCCGGCCTTGAAGCTCAGCAGTTCGTGCGGGCAATGTTCGCGGATGAGGGGATGGTTCCCAATGCTGTCCATATAGTCGATGCCGTCTTTGTATTGTTTGGTGTTTATGTAATTGTTCCCGCAGGCATTAAATATCTTGCGGGCATAGTAAATCAGGGTATCTGTAGTTCCGTTTTTTTCTGCCGATTCCAGGATTTCGGGCAAGGTCTGTTTGGCAAGATCCAACGTTTGTCGCGCTTTGTTTTCGAGTAGTAAGGCATTGATTTGTTGAAGGACATTGTTCCAATGCCTCATTTCGTCTTGTTCCGAAGAGGTGGAGCGGTTGGTGCAGGCTACAGCTACGAGAATCAGAAGTAAAAATGAAAGTTTTTTGGCATTCATATTTTGTGGACTGTTTGTTTTGTAAGGCAAAGATATAATTTCTTAATTTAAAATTTACAACAATAGACTTGTTTTTTTTTTC
>ERZ1027063.967-NODE-967-length-11031-cov-5.022413_pt1 | contig 11031 bp, 9 predicted proteins | sample MGYA00519423_ERZ1027063 | MGnify/ENA primary metagenome ERZ1027063 (study PRJEB26926, sample SAMN06164493) | human gut metagenome | biome: ENVO:00009003; feature: ENVO:2100002; material: ENVO:00002003 | host: Homo sapiens | place: USA | collected 2012 ...
GCCTGAGTGCGGGTGTGCATGTCGGCCAGCTGGAACTGGGTGTTCTGGAACTGGCTCAGGCGGCGACCAAACTGGATACGCTCCTTGGTGTACTTGACAGCCTCGTTGATGGCGCCTTCGGCAAGACCGAGAGCCTGAGAGGCGATACCGATACGGCCGCCGTCGAGGGTCTTCATGGCGATCTTGAAGCCTTCGCCTTCCTTACCGAGGAGGTTCTCCTTGGGGACGACGCAGTCTTCGAAGACGAGGTCGCAGGTAGAGCTGCCGCGGATACCCATCTTCTTCTCGTGCTTACCGGTGGAGAAGCCGGGGAAGTCCTTCTCAACGATGAAGGCGGTGATACCGTGGTTGCCCTTGCTCTTGTCGGTCATGGCGAACACGACGAAAGTGGAGGCAACGTTACCGTTGGTGATGAAGCACTTGCTGCCGTTGAGGACGTAGTCGCCGTTCTCGTTCTTGACAGCGGTGGTCTGCTGGCCGGAGGCGTCGGTACCGGCGCCGGGCTCGGTCAGACCGAACGCGCCGATCTTGCGGCCGGACAGAAGGTCAGGCAGATACTTCATCTTCTGCTCCTCGGTGCCGTTCTCGAAAATGGGAGCGCAGCAGAGGGAGGTGTGGGCGGAAACGATAACAGCGGTGGTGCCGCAAACCTTAGCGAGCTCCTCCACGCACATGGCATAACTGAGAACATCGCCGCCGGCGCCGCCGTACTGCTTCGGGAAGTAAATACCCATCATGCCGAGCTTGGCCATCTTTTCGACGGTCTCCATGGGGAAGCGCTCTTCCTCATCGAGTTCCTCAGCTAAAGGCTTGACTTCATTTTCTGCAAATTCGCGATACATTTTGCGGACCAGCAGATGTTCTTTGGACAGATGGAAATCCATAGTCTTTTGCTCCTTCACTATAAAAATAATTGGATTGTCTAATTTTTCACAAATCAGTTCCGTGACTCTCATTATATCCTGTGCGTTTCATTTTCGCAAGGGGAACTATCATTCCTTTTTGGAATTCGTGCTTTTTGCCGAATTCATTAAAGTCTTTTTGACATTTCCGTTCCTTTTATGACAGTTTTCTGTCATTTTCAGGAATCCTTTCCATTCCAAAAGAGAAAAGGAGAGGCAGTTTTTGTAAACTGCCTCTCCTTTTTATCCTTTTAGGGACGGATTACTTCTTGCTGTAATCGTAGAAGCCCTTGCCGGACTTCTTGCCGAGCTGGCCGCCGCGGACCATCTTCTTGAGCAGCAGAGCGGGACGATACTTCGGATCGCCGGTCTCGCTGTAGAGGACGTTCATAATGGCGAGGCACACGTCAAGGCCGATGAAGTCGCCCAGGGCGAGGGGGCCCATGGGGTGGTTCGCGCCGAGCATCATGGCCTTGTCGATATCCTCGACAGAGGCAACGCCGGTCTCGACCAGGCCGATGGCCTCGTTGATCATCGGGATCAGGATCTTGTTGACGACGAAGCCCGGAGCCTCAGCGACCTCGACAGGCTCCTTGCCGATCTCCTTGGAGAGGTTGTAGATGAAGTCGAAGGTCTCCTGCGTGGTGTTGGCGCCGCGGATGACCTCAACGAGCTTCATGCTGGGCACGGGGTTGAAGAAGTGCATGCCGATGACGGCGTGCTTGAGGCCGAGACCCATCTCGGTGACAGACAGAGAAGAGGTGTTGGTCGCGAAGACGGCGCTCTCCTTGCACATCTCGTCGAGCTCGCCGAGGAGCTGACGCTTGGTGTCCATGTTCTCCGCCACGCACTCGATGACGAGGTCGGCGTCCGCCGCGGCAGACTTCTCCTCGACGAGGATGTTGTTCAGGATGGCGTCCTTGGCCTCTTCGGTCATCTTGCCCTTCTCGACGCGCTTCTGCAGGGAAGCGGCGAGCTTATCCTTGTGGCGCTGAGCGGAAGCGACGCTGGAAGCGTACATCAGAGCGGTGTGGCCCTTGGCCGCGAAGACCTGAGCGATGCCGCTGCCCATGGTGCCGGCGCCGAAAACTGCAACTTTCATTGTGTGTATCCTCCTACAATATAAATAGATAATTCTATGGAATCACTTGTTGATAAAGGGCTCGTGCTTGCGCTTTTCGAGGAAGGCGCCCATGCCCTCCTGCTGGTCGGCGCTCTGGAAGCAGGAGCCGAAGGCCTTCTCCTCGATCACGACGGCGCGGTCAATGTCGACCTGAAGACCGTCGTTGATGGCCTGCTTGGACGCGCGCACCGCGATGGGCGCGTTGCCAGCGATCTGGCCGGCGAGCTTTTCCGCCGCGGCGTAGAGGTCAGAAAGCGGATAGACCGCGTTGACAAGGCCGATGCGGTAGGCCTCGTCCGCCTTGATGTTGCGGGCGGTGTAGATCATCTGCTTGGCCATGCCGGGGCCGACGAGGCGGGCAAGGCGCTGTGTGCCGCCAAAGCCCGGCGTGATACCAAGGCCTGTCTCGGGCTGGCCGAAGACGGCGGTATCAGAGCAGATGCGGAAGTCGCAGCTCATCGCGAGCTCGCAGCCGCCGCCGAGGGCATAGCCGCCCACCGCCGCGATCGTCGGGATGGGGAACGCTTCGAGCTTGCGCATGACGTCGTTGCCCTGCTTGCCGAAGGCCTCGGCCTCCTCCTTGCTGAGCTCCTTCATCTGCGCGATGTCCGCGCCGGCGACAAAGGACTTCTCGCCCGCGCCGCGGACGATCAGGCAGCGGATCTCGCTTAAGTCCACCGCGTCGAGCGCGGCATCGAGATCGGCGAGCACCTGAGAATTGAGCGCGTTGAGCGCCTTTTCGCGGTCAATGATGAGATAGGCAATGTTGCCCTTGGGTTCATATTTGACAAAAGACATCGTGTGTCTCCTCCTGTCTTCTTCAACTGCCCCCTATTATATGGGCGGCAAGGCATATTTGCAAGAGAAAAATCACTTTTTTCAAAAAAGTTTCACACTTTTCCAGTGTCATTGCAAGAAACGTTGCATTTTTAATGATCTTTTCTCCCAATGCAGCAACTCTTGTATAAAATTTTTAAAATGACTTGTCTCTTGCACCAATTTTCGATATGATAGGCTTTAATTATAGGAAAACGAGGTTCATTCTATGCGAATGCGCAAAAAGAAAAACCTGCTTCCCCGCATGGAGCGGTGCGGGGCGTATCAGATCAAGGACCCCTACGAGCGCAAGGGCCGCTGGCACGACTTGATGCCCGAGGCGAAGGAGATCCGCGTGGAGCTCGGCTGCGGCAAGGGCCGCTTCACCGTCGAGACGGCCGCGGCGGAGCCCGACGTGCTGCTCATCGCGGTCGAAAAGGTGCCCGACGCGATGGTCGTCGCGATGGAGCGCGCGGCGAAGGCAGAGCTGCACAACGTCTTCTTCATCGACATCGACGCCAACCAGCTGCCCGAAATTTTCGATGCAGGCGAGGTCGACCGCATCTATGTCAACTTCTGCGACCCGTGGCCTCCCAAGCGGCAGGCCAAGCGTCGGCTGACGCACGGCAATTTCTTGAAGCTCTACCGCAAGGTGCTCAAGGACAACGGCCAAATTCATTTCAAGACCGACAACGACCCGCTGTTTGAGTGGTCAATCGAGGAGATCCCGCAGTTTGGCTTCGAACTCTCTGAGGTCACACGCGATCTGCACGCGAACGGACAACGCGGCGTGATGACCGACTACGAGGCCAAATTCTATGCCGAGGGCAAGAACATCAACCGCTGCGTCGCCACGATGCAGCCGTGGGAAGAGCCCGAGGAAGAGGATATGCCCGAAGAGGCGGACGAAACGGCTGAATAAAAGGAAGGCTTTCAGCCTTCCTTTTTGCTTTCTTCCAGATACGGCGAATACATCATCACCGCGTCGTTCACGGCGACAGGCGTCTCCGCGAGCAGCTTGCCCTGCAAATCAAACGTCTGCCGGTAGAGCTCGTTGTGGCGGATGTAGCCGCCCCAGTACTGCGCGCGCATCTCATGGCTGCGCTCGACGACCGCATAGCGCTCGGTCGGCTCGGCGCTCACGCGCCACTCGCCCTCAAGGTCTGTTTTGCCGACGCGGACGCGCATCTGATAGGTGTCCTGTGTGTCGTTGCGGATCATCAGGTCAAGATAGGGGTAAAAGCAGGTCGCACCGCTGCCGAACGGCTGCGTGCGGTTCGCGTCGGGAAAGACGTCGTAGCCGTGGCGGTGGCGCTCGACGACCGTGAGCGGCGTGTGCAGCGTCATCCAGTAGATAAGGTTTGAGAGCTGGCAGAGCCCGCCGCCCGTCGCGGCCAGATACCCGCCGTTGCGCAGGATCATGCCGGGCAGATACCCCTTCCCCGCCGTCGGCTTTCCGATGAGATACCAGTAGCTCATCGTTTCACCGGGGCGCAGCAAAAGCCCGTCGAGCCGCGCACAGGCGAGGCGGAGATTCGTCACCTTGTTGCGCTGGAGCTGCATGTCGACGTCCTTGAGCTTTCGCATGAGCGGCGTATGGTGGGAAACCGCCTGATATGCTAAGTCTTCCCCGCTGCGCTCGCGCGCAAAATGCTTCCGCATCGAAAGCCATCTGAGTTTTCGCTGCGCGCTGAAATACGCGCCGCCGAGCTTCAGCCGCAAATTAGAGCGTTTTTTCGGTTCGCGGACGGTCATATGCTTCCCTCCCCTGTTTTTCTGCTTTTATAGACGCAAAACGGCGGGAAAAAGTTCCAACATTTTCTTATTTCAGGCTCATCACGTAGATTTGACACGGGTTCCACTCGTCCCAGAGCGTCGGGAATACCTCAAACTCGCCAAAACCGAGGGCGAGATAGAAGCGGTTCGTCGCGTCGTACTCAGGGTACTTCCCCATCTGCACGGTCTTGACCTGCAAAAACGAGTAGCCAAGCTCCTTCGCCCGCTGCTTCGCTGCGGCAAAGAGCATCTTGCCGACGCCGCGGCGGTGGTATTCTTTCAGCACGCCCATGACATAGAGTTCCGCCGTATCCCTCCCCGTTTCGGCAAGGTAAAGGAAGCCGACGGCGTTCTCGCCGTCGAACGCGGCGAAAAACGGCTGCTTAACACTCTTTTCGATGTATTCCTCGCGCGCCTCTGGAATGCCGAACCAGTCGGGCAGTGATTCTAAAATCAAGCGCGTAATGCGCCGCTTTTCATCGGGAGTCGTAATTTCTCTGATCTCCATAGTTCTCTCCATAGATTTCATTTGCAAAAAAGCGGTATGGCATTGCCATACCGCTTTTTGATGTACGTTACCGCTGGCCCTTGTCGTAGGGGATGCCCTCGGCCTTGGGGGCGCGGGAGCTCTTGGACGTGAACGCCAGCACGAGCAGCGTGACGATATACGGCAGCATGCGGTAGAGATGGGCGCTGATGCCGATCTCCGCCAACATGAAGACGCCGTCGCCGTTGATGTCGATGCTCGCATAGCTTGCCGCGATGCACTTGAAGAGGCCGAACAGCAGCGAGGAGACCGCGATATTCACAGGCTTCCAGTTGCCGAAGATCATAACCGCCAACGCGAGGAAGCCGAAGCCCGCAACGTCGCCGTTCGAGGCGCAGTTTGCCGTTGTCAGCGCATAGACGAAGCCGCCCATGCCCGCGAGCGCGCCGGAAATGGTCGTGCCAGCGTAGCGCATCTTGTAGACGTTGATGCCCAGCGAATCCGCCGCCTGGGGATTTTCGCCGCAGGCGCGCAGGCGCAGGCCGAAGCGCGTCTTATAGAGCAGGATCGACAGGATGATGAAAAGCAGGATGCAGACGTAGGTCGCAAGGTAGACCTTGTTGACGAACGTCTCGCCGAAAAAGCCGAGGTCGGTGTTCTTGTCGATGCCGAGCGTAGACTTTTTGATCATGAACCAGCTCGCCGCGTCGCCCGTGAGCATCTGCAGCGTATTCTGGTTGGCGATGATGCGGATGAAGAACAGCACCAGTGCGGGGGCCATCAGGTTCAGCGCCGTGCCGCCGATGGTCTGGTCAGCGCGCAGGTTGATAGAGGCAAAGCTCAGAAGCAGCGAGAACAGCGCGCCGAAGGCCGCCGCGACCAGCATCGTGAGAAGCTCCACGCCCTGAAGTGCGACCCAGTTGCCGCTCTGCTTGAGGGAGAGGATGGCGTCGCTCGTCTGCAGAATGCGCACGAACCAGACGCCGATGAACGCGCCGAAGACCATGATACCTTCGAGCGCCAGGTTGATGATACCGCTGCGCTCGGCGAACACGCCCGCAAGCGCCACGATCATCAGAGGGACGGCATAAATGAGCGTCTGCTGAATGAGGAATGTCATTTCGCGTCGCCTCCTTTCTCCGTTTCCGCTTGTGCACCGGCTGGTGCGGAAGCTGCCGCCGGGGCGGGCTCCGCGTTGGCATCCGCGCCGTCGTCCTTCTTCTTGCCGAGCTTGCCGATCCACATCTTGATGACCAGCGAGAAGGCGCTGAGGTACACGATGACGGCGATGATGACGTTCGTGATGTACTCGTTATAGGCCGTCAGGTTCGTCAGCTGCAGGCCCGAGATATCGAGCATCGACATGAACAGCGCCGTGAAGATGATGCCGATGGGGTTACAGGAGGCGAGCATCGCAACAGGGATGCCGTTGAAGCCGATGGCAGGGAGCGACTGGTACGTGGACCAGAAGAACTCTGTGTTGCCGGAGAGATAGTAGAGCGAAGCGCCCGCCGCGCTCAGTCCACCCGCGATCGCCATGGAGATGACGATGTTGCGCTTGTCGGCGATACCGGCGTAGCGCGCGGCATGACGGTTGGAGCCGCAGGCTTTGAGCTGATAGCCGAACGTCGTCTTGGACATCATCACGTAAACGGCGATTGCAAAGACGATGGCGATGAGGATGCCGCCGTTGACCTGGGAGTTCGGGAAGAGCTTGTCAAGGCCCATCTTCGCGGTGGCAACGCCGTTGTAGGTCGTCTTGTAGATGTAGCCGGTCTTGGTGGACTCGGTGACGTTCTTAAAGTTGCTGATATCAAAGAGCCATGTGACGAGGTTCGCCGCGATCCAGTTCGTCATGATGCAGGCGAGCACCTCGTTGATGTTGAGCAGGGCCTTGAAAAGGCCGGGGATCGCGCCCCAGATCGCGCCCGCGAGCGTGCCGCCGAGGAAGGCGAGCAGCCAGATGAGCGTGGTGGACATCGTCTCGGACGGAAGACCGAGGGCGATGGAGAGCGACACGAGCGTACCGATGAGGTACTGGCCCGGCGCGCCGATGTTGAAAAGGCCTGTTTTATACGCCATGCCGACGGAAAGGCCCGTCATGATGAGCGGCGCGGCACGGAAGAGCATGTTGCCGATATTCGTCGGGTTGAAGCCCCACGTCAGCGTGCCGGAGGCGTCGCGTCCCGTGGAAAACAGGCCGCCGAACACGATGCGGATGCCGTCCCACGCCGAGGAGATCGAGAGGTTCGGGCTCGTGAGGCCGACGATCAAAATGACGATGCTGCCGACGGCGAGGCCAATCAGGATCGAGAGGACGGACGCCGCGACGGTCTTGAAGCCCTCGCTTTGCAGGAAGTGTTCTTTTTTCATACGGCCGCCTCCTCCTTCGCCATGCGCTTGGCGCCGGCCATGTAAAGGCCGAGCTCTTCGACGGTGGTTTTCTTCGGGTCGAGCTCGCCGACGATCTCACCCTCGTACATGACGAGGATGCGGTCAGAGAGGCTCATGACCTCGTCCAGCTCGAGCGAGACGAGCAAGATCGCCTTGCCGCGGTCGCGCTCGGCGACGAGCTGGCTGTGGATGAATTCGATCGCGCCGACGTCCAAGCCGCGCGTGGGCTGCACGGCGACGATGAGGTCCTTGTCGCGGTCGACCTCGCGGGCGATGATGGCCTTCTGCTGGTTGCCGCCGGACATGGAACGCGCGCGCGTAATCGCGCCCTGGCCGCTGCGCACGTCGAACTTGTCGATCAGGTAGTTGGCATAGTCGCGCACAGCCTTGTTGTTGATAAAGCCGTGGTTTTCAAAGCGCGGCTCGTTGAAGCGCTGGAGCACCATGTTCTGCTCGAGTGTGAAGTCGAGCACGAGGCCGTGCTTGTGGCGGTCTTCGGGAATGTGGCTCATGTGCTCGCCGCGGTGGCGGATGGAGGCATGAGAGATATCCTTGCCGCAGAGGGTGATCGTGCCGGAGGACGGCTTGTCAAGGCCCGTCAGGCCGTAGACAAGCTCCGTCTGACCATTGCCGTCGATACCGGCGATGCAGACGATCTCGCCCGCGCGGACGGTGAACGAAACGTCGTTCACGGCGTTGCGCTTCTGCACGTGGGAGTGGACGCAGAGGTGGTCGACCTTCAAGACCTCGCCCGCGGGCTTGGCCTCGTCCTTCGTGACCTCGAGCTGCACGGGGCGGCCGACCATCATGTTGGAAAGCTCCTGCTTGGTGGTCTCGCTCGTGTTGACCGTGCCGATGTACTTACCCTTGCGCAGGACGCTCACGCGGTCAGAAACCTCCATGATCTCGTTGAGCTTGTGGGAGATGAACAGGATGGATTTGCCTTCGCGGGCAAACTCCTTCATCGTGGCCATCAGCTCTTCGATCTCCTGCGGGGTGAGCACCGCGGTCGGCTCGTCGAAGATGAGGATCTCGTTGTCGCGATACAGCATCTTCAGAATTTCGACGCGCTGCTGCATGCCGACGGTGATATCCTCGACCTTGGCGTCAAGGTCGACATTCAGGCCGTAGCGCTTCGAGATCTCCTCGACCTTTTTGCGCGCCTCTTTCTTCTGCAAAAAGCCGCACTTCGTCGTCTCCGCGCCGAGGATGATGTTATCGAGCACCGTGAACACGTCCACCAGCTTGAAATGCTGGTGCACCATGCCGATGCCGAGCGCGGTGGCGTCGTTCGGGTCCTTGATGGACACGACCTTGCCGTCCTTTTTGATGATGCCCTCCTCCGGCTGATAAAGGCCGAAGAGAACCGACATTAAGGTCGATTTTCCCGCGCCGTTTTCACCGAGCAGGGCGTGGATCTCGCCCTTTTTGAGCTGTAAGGTGATGTTGTCATTGGCGATAATACCGGGGAATTTCTTCGTGATGTTCAGCATTTCGATCGCATACTGATTCTCCAAGTTTTTTCGCCCTCCTTCCGTTTTGATGGCCCGCACGCGCTGCGCTGCGAGGACGGAAACCATAACTACATTATACTATATCACGTTTTCCAATGAAAAGCAAAAGGTTTTCGCATGTCTTTCCCTGTCAGAAATGTGAAAAAGAACGGAAGACCGAAGTCTTCCGTTCTTTATGTATGCGCTATTGGGAATTAGCCGCCGATGTAGTTGACGTTGACGTTGCTCAGGCCGGCGGTGGAGGGGTCAGCCATCTCGGAGTTGTTGTCGATGGTGATGTCGCCGTTGAGGACCTTCTGGAAGAGGTCTTCATAGTCGGCAACGGAGAAGTTCTCCATGGACCAGGTAGCGGTCGGCAGGCCGACAGCGTTCTCAGCAACGCCCAGGGAGGTGGCAGCATTGCCGATCTCGTCCCAGGTGCCATCGTAAACCTTAGCGATCGCCCACTCGGCAGCGTCGCTCAGGCCCTTCATAGCGGAAGTGACGACAGTCTCGGACTCGCTGGACTGGTCGACGTCGACGCCGACGACCTTGCCGTCCTCAGCGGAAGCGGCAGCGGCGACGGACTGGAACATGGAACCGCCGCAGGCGAAGACGATCTCAGTGCCGTTGGAGTACCAGCCGGAGACCATGGTCTGCAGCTCGGGGGAAGCCTGGAAGGAAGCGCCGTACTCCCAGGAGTAGTTCAGGTCGACGGTCTTATCCATTTCCTTAGCAGCGTCGTTGGCGCCCTGAGCAAAGCCCCAGCCGTAACGGATGCAGGCGGGGTTCGTGCCGCCGCCGCCGCCGGTGAAGCCGAGCTTCTCATAGCCTTCCTTGACGACAGCGTAACCGGCGAAGTAGCCGCACTGCTCTTCGTTGAAGGCGATGCCCGCAACGTTGTCAAGGCCGAGGGACCAACCGTCGATGAAGACGAACTTGGTGTCGGTGAATTCCTTAGCGGCCTTCTCGAGGGCCGTGCCCTGCATGAAGCCGGCGCAGACGATGACCTTGGCGCCGCCGTCCACGGCAGCCTTCATGGCGTCGTAACGGTCGTCATCGGTAGCCTGATCGCCGTTGGCGGGCTGATAGTACTTGTAGCTCAGGCCGTTGTTGGCGGCATAGAGCTTCACGCCGTCGAAGGTGCCCTGGTTGAAGGACTTATCCTTCAGCTGGCCAACGTCGGTGACGAACGCGACTTCATACTTGCCGTCCTCGGACGTCATGTTGTCGTCGATATCGTCAGGATTGGTGTAAGTGGTGGTCCCGCCCTGCTGATCGTCAGTGTTGTTGGCATCCTGGTTGTCGTCGGTCTTCTTATCACCGCAGGCAACGAGGGACAGAACCATGACGAGAGCGAGAAGCAGCGCAAAAAACTTCTTCATTCTTCTATCCTTCCTTATTTTTCCGGTCGGCGGCGGGCCGCTCTCCGGTTTATTTTGAAGTGCGGACGCACTTCGTCTAACAGTATAGCAAAAGCAAAGGGGAGAATCAAGTCCGATTCTCCCCAATTTTACTTTTTTTGTGATAATTGATGGGATTCTTTACAAAAAGTCCACACTTTTTACACGTTATTTTCTCAGTCGAGCTTCAGGTCGCCGTCCTTGACCCAGCCGAGGCGGCGGCAGACCATATTGATGAGCGGAGCAAGGATGGCGGGCAGCACGATGGCGACGAGGATGAGGCCCAGCCAGTCAAAGCCCGTTGGGCTCATGGCCGCCGCACCCTTGGCGACAGCCTCCTCGCTCGGGGAGATCCAGCCCGTCCACACGCCGATGAGGCCGCACAGGCCGCAGGTGCCCATACCGGAGTTGATCGGCGCTCCGTTCATTTCAAGATGGAACACACACGTGGCGATGGGGCCGGTGATGGCGGAGGCGAGCGTCGGCGCGATCCAGACGCGGGGATTTCTGACAATGTTCGGCATCTGGAGCATCGAGGTGCCGAGGCCCTGAGAGACAAGGCCGCCCCAGCGGTTTTCCTTAAAGCTCATCACGGCAAAGCCGATCATCTGGGCGCAGCAGCCTGCCACGGCAGCGC
>ERZ1027063.968-NODE-968-length-11007-cov-4.413988_pt1 | contig 11007 bp, 10 predicted proteins | sample MGYA00519423_ERZ1027063 | MGnify/ENA primary metagenome ERZ1027063 (study PRJEB26926, sample SAMN06164493) | human gut metagenome | biome: ENVO:00009003; feature: ENVO:2100002; material: ENVO:00002003 | host: Homo sapiens | place: USA | collected 2012 ...
ATACGAGGTGAGCGCTAGTCTCGTGGGCTCGGAGATGTGTATAAGAGACAGCTCAGCATCCCTGCAACTTCAAAACGCTGGGACAAAGACAACAATTCATTCACAGTGCATACATCTTCGAAAAAGGTATAGCACTCTTCTTTATTTTTAAGACATAATATTGCATCAAACAAGTGATCAACAGCTTCTGTTCTAAGTTTCTTGCTCATTGCATTTCCTCTCTTCTTCGTTTTCTTTTAACTATTCAGCCACACATATTTCAAAACAGTCAGAATAGTTTCCCTGTTTTTGTATTTTAACATATTAAAGTTTTAAAGTAAACAGATTTCTTGCATTACCCCATTGTTATGCTATAATGTTTAGTACAGTTTACCAAACACGAAAACGAATGGAGAATCTATGATATGAAAAAGATCGGTTATTTTTTTTCCGGCTTTCTGCCAATTTTAACAACAACAGCTGCACAGATACTGGCTTCTTTTTTTATGTTCGGAATCGCAGCTCTGTTTCTGTGTCCGGCCTCCCAGAGCACAGGCTTTGATGCCGATACCATCGAAACACTTCTGACCAATACAGAGTTTAATGCATGCATCATGCTGATTTATACCGTAACCTGCATCGTATTCATGGGAATATGGTATTATCGCTCCTGTGGGGGCAATTATCTTCCAAAACCATCCCTCACGTTTCATCCTCTGCAGTTTTTATCCATCATTCTTCTGATTCCCGGCATGCAGTTCTTTTCCGGTTATCTGACTTCTGCGGTATCTCTTCTTTTCCCGAACTGGCTCAGCCAGTACGAAAAACTCATGGAAACCGCAGGCTTAGACTCCGACATCGGACTGTTCATGTTTATCTATGCCGTAATTCTCGGTCCTGTATGTGAAGAACTGGTTTTCCGCGGCGTCACCATGCATCTGGTCCGACGGGCACTTCCGTTCTGGGCTGCCAACCTGATGCAGGCGGTTCTCTTCGGAATCTTTCACATGAACTGGATTCAGGGAATTTATGCATTTGTTCTCGGTCTTGTACTGGGATGGATCTGTGAAAAAGGAGGAAGCATCTATTTCTCAATGTTCTTCCACATCCTGTTCAACTTCTGGGGAACCATCATCGGACCGCTACTGAACAATCTCAAAGAAACGGATCTTCTGGGAATTATCATCTTTCTCTTTACGATTGTTTCTCTCGTTTTGGGCTTTTCCTTATTCCGCCTGGGAACGAAATGGCGCGATCAGAAAGCGGCGCGCCTTATGGCTGCCCCTGATCATGATGATCATTTCGAAGCAGCTGAATGATCCGGTACTCATAAAACATGGTGATCACAAGGATAGCGGCAATCACCAGCAGACTGTACGCGTCCTTGAGTTCGATCCCGATCACATCTCCCACACACGGAACCATCAGACCGATGATAAACACCAGTTTTACCAGCCGGATCATCCGGATGGAATATTTACGCACCTTTCCCACACACACCTCTTTCGGAAGCCGGTTTATTTTTTCCGGCTGACAGCTTACCAGGCTGAGTCCCACATAGATCAGAACAACTCCTGCAATGTTACAGATAAATTTATATGGCGCAACTTTATAGGCAATCCCATAATAGATCTGCAGTCCGATATAGACAATTCCAAGGATCATTCCTATCGCCTCCGCAAAAATTGCCGGAACGGTTAAATCTTCTTTTTTCATCTGCTTTTCTCCATTTCATTCTGTAAAATCATATCCTAATTCTAACACCTTTTTGACTTGAATTCCATAGTTCATGTGCTATAATGAAACACAGAGTAACAATATAACAAAGGAGATCTCATGGAAAATCTTATTTTACCAAAACAATACAAATCAGAACTGAATCTTCATGACACACAGCTTGCCATCAAGACAGTCAAAGATTTCTTTCAGGCACTGCTGGCGCAGAGACTGCATCTGACACGTGTTTCTGCTCCTCTTTTTGTAGACCCGGCAACCGGTCTTAATGATAACTTAAACGGTTATGAACGCCCGGTTACTTTCGGTATTAAGGAGCAGGACGATAAAAATGCAGAAGTTGTCCATTCTCTCGCAAAATGGAAACGTTACGCCCTGAAAAAATACGGATTTCAGGTCGGAGAAGGCATCTACACGGATATGAATGCCATCCGCCGCGATGAAAGTACGGACAACATTCATTCTATTTTCGTAGATCAGTGGGACTGGGAAAAAATCATTCATAAAGAAGACCGTAATCTGGACTATTTAAAAGAGACCGTTCGTACCGTATATAAGTGTCTTCGCAAAACAGAACAGTATATGGCCATCCAGTATGATTACATTGATCTGATCCTTCCAAAGGAAATTTTCTTTATCACCTCCCAGGAACTGGAGGATCTGTTCCCGGACAACACACCGAAGGAACGTGAGTATTATATTACCAAGGCAAAAGGTGCTGTATGTATCATGCAGATCGGTGACACCTTAGAGTCCGGCGAACCGCACGACGGACGTGCTCCGGATTACGATGACTGGGCTTTAAATGCAGATATTCTTGTTTATTATCCGGTTCTTGATATTGCACTGGAATTATCTTCGATGGGTATCCGTGTAGACAAAACTGCACTGATTTCCCAGCTTGACAAAGCCGGCTGTCCGGAACGCAAGGATCTGCCATTCCAGAAATCCATCATCGATGGAACACTTCCTTATACCATCGGCGGAGGAATTGGTCAGTCCCGTATCTGTATGTTCTTCCTTCGCAAAGCTCATATCGGCGAAGTGCAGAGTTCTCTCTGGCCGGAAGAAACAATTGCAGCCTGCGAGGAACATGGTATTCAGCTCTTATAATTTATTTTACATAATAAAATAAACAAAGCAAAAAATCAAAGAGGAAAAACGAAAAAAACGTTTTTCCTCTTTTTGTATTATCTCCTCTAAATTACAGCTATAAGGTTTCCTCATCCGCCTCGCACATACGATACCCTACGCCCAGTTCATTTACAATATAATTTTTTTCTCCCGGTCTGGCTCCCAGCTTCTTACGGATATTTACCATATTGACCTGCAGTTTTTTGATGCTGCCCTCATCGTTATACCCCCAGATCTCTTTGATAATGGCTGAGTATGTCATAACCTTTCCCGCATGTTCCGACAATGCTGCAATGATATTGTACTCTGTCTGTGTCAGCTTCACTTCTTTTTTATGCAAGAAAACTCTTCTTGCATCGTAATCAATAGTCAGACCGGATGCCTCAAATTTTCCACCCGGAAACATTCCGTTTTGCATGCGATGTGTTGTCATGCGAAGCGTAGAACGTATCCGCGCAAGAAATTCATTGGAGCCAAATGGTTTTGTAACATAATCATTGGCTCCCATATCCAAAGCCTCCACTTTATCTTTTTCATCTGACCTGGCAGAAAGCACAATCACCGGCGTCAGGGAATCTTTCCGTAACCGCTTTAAAAAAGTCATTCCGTCCTGATCCGGAAGTCCCAGATCTAAAACAACGAGATCCGGTCTGTGAGAAGCATACATCATCATTCCGTCTTCGCAGGAATATGCCGATATTGCCTGATATCCGTTTGCCTCCAGAAGTGTAGCCACCAGATTGTTAATATGTTCATCATCCTCAATAATTAAAATCTTATATTTATTTCCGTTCATGCCTGTTCCTTCTCCTCCATATCCAGATAAAACCGGAAAAGTGCACCTCCATTTTTCTTATTTTCTGCCTTGATCTTTCCACCGTGCGCTTTGATAATTGTTGCGCACACTGCCAGTCCTATTCCTGCATTGCTCCGTTTGCAATCGGAAGATACCTCATATGCCTCATGACTCCCGTAAAAAACGGATTTTAATTTTTCTTCCGGAATTCCACATCCATCATCCTGTACTTCAAATACGGCTTTGTCCGCCACAAGAAATACCTTCAGTCCCAGGTGCACCATTCCCTTTGCATGCTGCACCGCGTTTTCTAAAATATTGATCAACACCTGCTGGATCAGGATTGCATCCATGGGAATTACCACAAATTCATCCGGAATATCAATTTCAACCTCCTGATCCGGATATCTTTTATGAAACTTTAAAATCACCGAATCAATCAGCTCATCCAAAACCGTAGGTGTCTTAATGATTTTTACTTTTCCACTGTCAAGTTTTGTGATCGAAAGCAGGTTCTCAACCATCCGGAAAAGCCACTGTGCATCCTGCTGGATGTCCTGCAGCATCTTTGTCCGCTGTTCCTTCGTAAAATCATTATCCGTATCAAGCAGCGCCGAGCTGGAGCCATAGATCGTGGTAAGCGGAGTCCGAAGATCATGGGAAACCGCACGGAATATGTCTGCACGGATTTTTTCTTTTTCTCTCTCTTCTTCGAGAATTTTATTATACTTTATTTTGGTGGTAAACCCACAGGTAATCAAAGCCATCAGTATAATGATCACTGCCGATGCCATATTCTCCGGTATGGAAAAATTAAAGTGAAAAAATGGAAATGTGAAAGCAAAATTCAATTCAAGAACGCTGAGAATTGCAGCTGCCACACCATACAGATACCCCGGTGTGATCACAGAAGTCAGAAAGACTCCAAAAATAGATACTGCCGGGATCAGCGCATTTTCCACAGTACTGTTTTGTATCCACAAACAGACCATAAAACACACCAGCTGAATCCCGACGGTAATGGCTATATCTCTTATGATATACAATGTTTTTTTCATCCGAATCTTCTTTCTCCTTATCTCTTGCATCCGTATGTTTCATTATAGCATAATGGCGGTTAAGATTCGAATAAAAAATGTATTTTTCTAAGAAATCGTATTCAGTTCCTCCATCCACAATGTTGCACACGCATCACTCGGCATACGCAGATCTCCTCTCGGAGAAACAGCAACAGATCCGACTTTCGGGCCGTCCGGAAGGCAGGAACGTTTAAACTGCTGCGCAAAAAATCTGCGGCAGAACGTTTTCAGCCATTTTAAAATAAATGCATCTTCATAAGTTCCCGCAAATGCAATTTTTGCCAGACGATAAATTTTTGCAGGGGAAAATCCCTGACGCAACATATAATACAGGAAGAAATCATGCAGTTCATACGGACCTACCAGATCCTCGGTCTTCTGTGAAATTTTTCCGTCTTCCGGCGGCAGAAGCTCCGGAGAAACAGGTGTATCCAATACATCATACAGTGTATCGGAAAGCTGCTTGTCCTCACAGGTATCCGCATAATAACGCACCAGATGCCGGACCAGCGTCTTTGGCACAGAAGCATTCACGGCATACATGGACATATGATCTCCGTTGTACGTTGCCCACCCCAGTGCAAGTTCCGACAGATCTCCGGTTCCGATCACAAGCGCATTCTTTTTGTTCGCAATGTCCATCAGAATCTGCGTGCGTTCCCGCGCCTGGGAATTTTCATATGTCACATCATGCACCGAAGGGTCCTGTCCGATATCCGAAAAATGCACATTTACCGACTGACAGATATCCACTTCCACAAATTCTGCCCCAAGGCTTTGAATCAGTTTGACAGCATTGTCATATGTGCGGTCGGTTGTCCCGAATCCCGGCATGGTGACGGCCGTAATTCCCTTATGATCCCGCCCGCACAGATCAAAGGCACGCACGGTCACCAGCAGTGCCAGCGTCGAATCCAGTCCTCCGGAAATACCTACCACAGCATTGGCTCCGGTATGTTCCAGACGTTTTTTTAGTCCCATTGCCTGAATCATCAGAATTTCATCACAACGCTTTTCCCTGTTCTGTCTGTCTGTTGGCACAAACGGTGCCGGATCAATAAACCGCGTCAGTTTTGTTTCTTCTATTTTTAAAGAGAACAGAATCTCGGTATGTGTCTGATCCTCAGTGACAAAAGTTGTCATTCTGCGGCGCTGTGCACAGAGACGTTCCACATCAATCTCCGAATACAGGATGCCATGTCCAAAACGCTTGGATTCCGCAAGAATCTGTCCGTTTTCCGCAATGATGTTGTGCCCGGAGAACACCAGATCCTGTGTAGACTCTCCCTCTCCCGCTGACGCATAAATATATGCCGCAAGAAGACGTGCAGACTGGCCACTTACCAGTTCCCTGCGGTAACTGTCTTTGCCGGTCAGTTCATTCGAAGCCGACAAATTCACCAGAACAGACGCCCCCGCCAGTGCATGGGAGATACTCGGCGGATTCGGTGTCCACAGATCCTCACACAGTTCCACACCGATTCTGAGTTTCGGCATCTGCTCACAGACAAAAAGCAGATCCCGGTCCGCAGGAACACAGCTTCCGTCCGGCAGAACCACCTCTGTCGCAAGCTCTGCTCCGGATACGAAATGTCTCGCCTCATAAAATTCATTGTAATTCGGCAGATAACTCTTCGGTACAAGTCCAAGCACTTCTCCATGGGAAAACACTGCCGCCACATTGTATAATTTTCCAAGGATTTCAAAGGGAAGTCCCACGAAAAAAATGGCGTCCAGTGAAGCACTCTCTTTTACTAATTTCATCAGCGCATCCTTTGCGCCCTGCAGCAGACGTTCCTGCAAAAACAGATCCTGACAGGTATAGCCAGTCAGACAAAGTTCCGGAAAAACTACAATCTTTGCTCCCTGCCGGGTACTTTCTTTCATCATATCCAGAATCAGTTCTGCATTGTATTTTGTATCTGCCACTTTAATTTTCGGTGTGACTGCAGCTGCTTTTACAAATCCCTGTCTCACTTTCTCAACTCCTTTAATTCCTCTACGGAAAATTCATATGCCTTATTACAGAACTGACACTTTACCTCGATGCTCTCCCCATCATTGATGATGTCATCGAGATCTTTTTTGCTGAGCGTCGAAAGTGCGCGGGATACCCGCTCCTTGGAACAGTCACAGACAAATGCTGCCGGAATTTTGTCGGTGATTTCCAAGCCGAAATCTCCGAGAATTTCTTCGAGAATTCCTTCCGGTATCAGTCCTCGCTCCAGCATCATAGTCACAGAATCGATCTCTGCAATACGATTTTCCAGTTTTTCAATGATCTCGTCACTCGTAAACGGCATAAGCTGAATAATAAATCCGCCGGCCTGACGCACCGTGTTGTTTTTGTTCATCAGCACGCCCAATCCTACCGCAGACGGAATCTGCTCGGAAGTTGCAAAATAATAGGTTAAATCTTCTGCAATCTCTCCTGTCTGCAGCTGACACTGTCCCACATATGGCTCTTTCAATCCCATATCTTTGATGACGCTCAAAATACCGAGATCCAGCGCGCCCCCTACATTTAAATGTCCGTCTTTGTTTGGCGGAAGTTCCACAATCGGATTATTGACAAATCCCTTGACATGTCCATTGGCGTCCGCAGTAACGGTAAGTCCCCTGGCCGGACCGCTGCACTGAATCTGCAGGGTCAGAAGATCCTTTTCCCCTTTTAACATTGTTCCCATCATCGCACCGCCGGACAACAGACGTCCCAGGGCTGCCGTCATGATCGGGGACGTATTGTGATCCTGTCTGGCGGTCTCCACCAGATCCCTCGATGTAATTGCAAATGCCCGGATTGCGGCACCTGCTGCGGTTGCTCTAACAATATAATCTGCCATGTATCATTTCTCCTTTATTCTTTTCTTGTAACAAATGTGATACGCTCACTGTCGGCTTTGACCCCGGCGTCGGTGTAATCATCATACATTCCTTCACAGACCAGTCCCGCCTGCTGCAGAAAGTCCACTATCTGTTCCACCTTATAATTTCTCTGATAGTGTGTTTCCGCATATCGGCGGTACAGCTCTCCCGCTTCCGGGATAAACAGTGTCAGGTCATATTCATTGATTCTGGTCTCTTCGTCATAATAATTTTCCCAGATAAAACTTCCTTCCTGCCTGCTCTCCGCAAATGTGTGATCTCCAAGAAGCTGTTCGTATTTATAGGCGGTATTCAAATCAAAGATAAATACTCCACCGCTTTCCAGACAGGCGGCAACCCGCCGGAATGCATCGGAAAGTTCCTGTGGCTCAAGCACATAATTGACACAGTCACAGGTACAGCAGACTGCCCGCACACATCCATCCAGTTCGAGTGTCTGCATCTCCTGCAGCAGATAAAGAATCGGCGGATCTGTCTGCTTTTCCATGGCTTTCTGCAGCATATCCACAGAAACATCCACACCGGTCATATCATACCCACAGGCTGCCAGTCTCCGGGTCAGTTCTCCGGTTCCGCATCCCAGATCCAGCACCGGTCCGTCTGCAATTCCATGCTTTTTTAATGTCTCACAAATATATGCACACCATTCATCATAGGGCACATTATCCATAAACAGGTCGTAAACCTGCGCAAAACTCGTATACGCGTCCATTCTTTTCCTCCTGCTTTGTATCATAGTTTAGCAAGTTTTTATGGCAAAAGCAAGGTTGATTATTCTTCCCGAAACCTTTATACTGAATGCATAAGTTGAAATACAGAAAGGATTTTCCATGCCTGACAACTACGAACATTATATTTCCAAAAATATTCAGGCCTTCTATCGCAGAAGACTTTTTTCTCCAATGATATATCTGGTTTTGCTTGCAGTTCTCTGGATCGTATTTCCACTGGGTGCCATGCTGCGGCCTGCACAGCTTTCCGGCAATACCAAAATTGCGGATGCATACAAGGACCATCACCGTTATGTGCGCATGACCTTCACGGATCTGAAATTCAGCGGATATACCTGTGAAACCTATGGACAGACCCGCGGATATTATTATTACACCACACAGAAAAATAATTGCAGCATCATTCTCCTTACCCCGCATACATGTGAGGAAGGACTCCCTACGATCGACCGTCTGTCCGTCACCGGCCGGATCGTCAAAGGAAAAGAATCTTATCTGGCACTTTTGTCCCAGCTTTCCTCTGACCTGAACTGGACCGAAACCGGTATCCGCAATCAGCTGTCTTCGTATTATTTCAGTGAGCCTGACTATCATTTAACCACGACGCGCATTTTATTCTTCGCGTATTTCGGTTCCATGATTTATACCGTCCTGTATCTTCTGATCTGTATGGTCTATATCCGGTTCCCGGTGCTTTCCCCACCGTGCCAGAACTTGATCGTCTTCGGACATCCGGGTCAGATTCTCGCCGAGGCCGAGGAAGAACTTGCAACACTTCCACAGCTGGCAACGGAGGATATGTTTATTACCGAACATTATTTTATCATGACATCACCATATGGAAATGCCATTGTACCTATTCAGGAGATTCTGTGGATCTATAAACATTCGACGCTCCACAAAATGCTCTGGTATCATTTCAGCATCTCTTATACCATGCATATTACCGCAAACAAACATATGTATGTAAACTGTCCGAAAAATACCAAATCCGATATTGACGGTATTATGGATTACCTGGCAGAAGCCAATCACAACATTCTGGTAGGTTTCAATGAAGAAAACCGCCTGAAAGTCCAGGCGGTTCAGGGAAAACCTTTCCATATTGAAAAATTTTATGCGTTATTGCGCCGCCGCGTCTAAAACATACAGGCTTTGCTTCCGATTTCATAATCCAGATTTTCATAGGCTTCCCTTACCACGGGAAGCCTTTCTTTTTCTTCCGGCGGTAATTCATGTTCAGAAAGTATCTTTATATTCTCCTCAATCTGTGCAATATCATAGGTATCAAATCCATACTTTAACCTTTTCCAGCACAGCCGGCGCTGCTCTCCATCCATCATGGGAAACTTTTCCTGCCGAAGTATGTGACCGCTTTCCTGTGAATCTTTTGTCTCCTGTTTTACTTCTTTCACCGTCCCCTGCAGCTGCTCTAAAAAAGTATGCAGATTCCGGTTTATAAAGGCACGATTTTCGGTCTTTGCCGCCATCTCCATAATTTCTGCCTGCTGGGCAATCTCCTCTTTTCCAATCTGGCGGCTGATCCCTTTGATTCCATGAACTTTTGTCTGAAACATATGCAGATCCCGCTGGACATATTCCGGAAGTTTCGGAAGTAAACCCTCCACCTCTTTCCAATAAGATTCCAGCGTACGGATATCCGTAGCGTTCCTCTGCCCTGTGGCTTTCGCCTTCTTTGACGCATCGACCGGATTCGGAAGTTCCCTGTATCTGACCGGAATTCCGGTTTCTAAAACCTGCCTCATCCGCTGCAGCCGGATCGGTTTCGGCATAAAATCGGTAAATCCATGCCGGATGGAACGGCTTCTCACTTCGTCAGAAATATCCGCTGTCATAAGAACAAGCGGTGCATGACTGTATCTTTGTATCTGATCCGCCGTCTCAAATCCGGACATTCCCGGCATCATCTGATCCAGAATGATCATCTGGTATTCCCGTTCTTTTACCATCTGTACAGCTTCTTCTCCTGACACCGCCAGATCCAGTATAAACTTCCATGGAGCCGCAAGTTCCTGAAAAATCACCCTGTTTGCTTCCATATCATCCACCAGAAGGACACGTGCCCGCGGATAAATCCAGTTCGGCTGTATTTCTTCGACCTGCGGATCATTCTGTTCTTTTAATATTTCCCGTCCGATGTTTCTCGGCTCTGATATCTCAGCCATAACCTGTTTCTGATAAAACCCAAAAGATACGCGTGTCCCTTTTCCCGGATCACTCTCTGCTCTTACCCAGCCATGCATCATTTCTACGAGCTGTCTGACAATTGACAGACCCAGGCCAAAGCCCTCTACCCCCATATCCTCGGAAAACGAGACATATTCCGCAAATACCTGTGCAAGTTTTTCCTTTGTCATTCCCACACCGGTATCTTCCACACAGCCGTCAAACCATACCTGTCCTTCTTCCATTTTACAGTGGAGTGACAGCGTGATCGTTCCCTGTTCCGTAAACTTGCAGGCATTCGATAAAATATTCTGAAAAATCTGTGCCACACGTAAATAGTCCCCACTTACCTGCTCCGGAAACCGGTCCAGAAACCTCACGGTAAATACGATATCTTTTTCCCGGATATTCAGCAGACAAAGACGGGCCTGTTCCTGTCTCTTATACACATCTCCGAGCCCACGAGACTAGCGCTCATCTC
>ERZ1027063.975-NODE-975-length-10917-cov-5.619315_pt1 | contig 10917 bp, 11 predicted proteins | sample MGYA00519423_ERZ1027063 | MGnify/ENA primary metagenome ERZ1027063 (study PRJEB26926, sample SAMN06164493) | human gut metagenome | biome: ENVO:00009003; feature: ENVO:2100002; material: ENVO:00002003 | host: Homo sapiens | place: USA | collected 2012 ...
ACGAGATGAGCGCTAGTCTCGTGGGCTCGGAGATGTGTATAAGAGACAGGCGCACGTTGAGGGCGGCGAGAAATATTATATCCGCAAGGAATACGCGGAAGTTTCAGAATTGGGAAAGGAGGTTACACCAAATGCCAAAAAAGACGGATCGGGAGTACCGAACAATGATCCAGCCGCTATTGATCCCGACGGCGGCGGAGAAGCGAATTGATACGGATTTCTACGTGGAGGGCTACGCAACAACGTTCGACAAGCCCTATTTGCTGTATGAGTGGGACGGGAACAAATATTACGAGCGGATCGACCGGAACGCCCTTGCGGGTGCGGATATGTCCGACGTAATCATGCAGTATAACCACGAAGGAAAGGTGCTTGCCCGCCTTTCCAACGGGACGCTGGGCGTTGAAGCTAACGATAACGGGCTTTTCACGTTCGCGGACTTGTCGAAATCGCGCGCGGCACAAGATATGTTCGAGGAAATCAAGAACGGACTTGTTACGAAAATGTCGTGGGCTTTCCGCGTATCGGAAGATAGCTACGACCGCGACACACGCACACGCACGATCTTGAAAATTGCGAAGGTTTACGACGTTTCGGCGGTATCCATTCCGGCGAACGCCGATACCGATATTTCGGCACGATCCTATTTCGACGGAGTGATCGAAAGGGAACAGCAGGAGCGGCTGGAACGCCGGAAGAAACTTTTGAAAATCAAACTAATGACGGAGGTTTAACACAATGAGAATTAAAGAAATCGAAGCCCGCCTTGCGGCTATCAAGCAGGAGATCGAACAGCGCGGCGACGCTATGACCGCCGCAGAGATTGACGCGCTGGAGCAGGAAACCACACAGCTTACCGAAGAGCGCGCCGGACTGATCGCCGCCGCAGAGAAGCGCAACGGCATTCTGGACAATATCGCAAAGGGCGCGGGCATTGTTTCCCGTACCTTCGAGCAGAAGCAGGATAACGCCGATCCGGACGATCCTTTCGGCACGCCCGAATATCGTTCCGCGTGGCTGAAAAACATTCGCCGCCTTCCGCTGAACGACGCAGAGAAGCGCGCATTCAGCAACGCCAGCGGCGCGGGTGCGGAGGTTATCCCGACGCAGACCGCGAACGAGATTATCAGCAAGGTAAAGACGCTTGCGCCTATGCTGAATGAAGTTACCCTTCTGCACGTCAAGGGCGCTGTAAAGTTCGCGATCGAAGGCACGAACAACGCCGCCGCGATCCACACCGAGAACGCAAGCATTACCGCCGCCGCTGACACGCTGACCACCGTTTCCCTTTCCGGTTATGAGATCGTCAAGCTGGTTCAGATTTCCGATACTGTAATGACTATGAGCATTACCGCGTTTGAAAGCTGGATCGTCAATATGCTGGCGGAAGCTATCGCCCGCAAAGTCGAAGATTTGCTTATCAACGGCACGGGTTCTTCCCAGCCGAAGGGCATTGACAAGGCAAACGCTTGGGGAGCGGAAAACAGCGTTACCGTAACAAAAGATGGTTCCCTTACCGCCGCAAACGTCCAGACGCTGATCGGGCTTCTGAACGCCGGATACGACCGTAACGCAAAATTCGCTATGAGCAAGAAAACCTTGTTCACCGACTTTATGCCGTTGCAGGACAACAGCAAGAACCACATTGTAACCGTTCAGAACAACGCGTACTTCGTGTACGGCTATCCCGTTCTTCTGTCCGATTACGTCGCGGATCACGAAGCCTTCTTGGGCGACTTCAAGAAGGTTTGCGCGAACCTTGCCGAAAATATCGGCGTGAAGAGCGCCTACGACATCGACACGAACAGCTACAAATATAGCGGTATCGCGATCTTCGATTGCGCGCCCGCTATCGGCGAAGCCATCGTGAAGCTGGTCAAGGCGACCGCCTAAAGCGGGAGGGCTGACAAATGCTTGACAAGGTAAAGCTGGCGTTGCGGTTGAGCGGGACGGCGCTTGACGGCGAAGTTTCCGATCTCATAAACGCGGCGATCGCTGATCTTCGCCTTGTCGGTATCAACATTCCGGCGGAAGCGGGATCGTCCAGTAAAACGCTGGGCGATCCCCTTCTTGATCGGGCGGTTGTGCTTTATGCAAAGGCGGAATTCGGCTTCAATGACGACGCGGAGCGTTACCGCAACGCATACGATTATTTGAAGTGCGCCTTGTCGCTGACCGCTGATTACACCGAAGAAAGCGAGGGCAAATAAATGAGATGGGGCGAACAAATAACATTGGTTGCCTTGTCTGAACCTTCGCCGCGTACGAACGAACACGGCTTCCCCGTCGCCCGCACAGAAACCGCGACAACGGTTTTCGCTGACAAGAAATCCGTGGGCTTTTCGGAGTTCTACAAGGCGCAACAGGCGGGCTATACGACGGAATTAAAATTCGACGTGCATTCCTTCGAGTATGAGGAACAGCAGATCGTGGAATATCCCGTTTCGAGCGGGAAACGGTATCGCGTCCTTCGGACGTACACGCACGGGAACGGAGAATTTACAGAGTTGACGCTGGTTAATCTTCCGGAAGCGGAAGGGGGCGGCAACAATGGCGAAGTTTAACGTTGTCGGGCTGGACGACGTACAAGAAGCAATGCTTCGGCAAGACGCGATCGTTGAAGAAGCCGTGCCGGAAATGCTCAAAGCGGGTGGCGCAGTAATGCAGAAGGCACAGCAAGAAGAGATCAAGACAAGGTTCAACAGCAGACGAAGCACGGGGGCGCTTCTTGCGTCCATCAAAGTATCCGCCGTGAAAGAGATTGACGGCGGAAAACGGGTTGAAATCTATCCGAACGGAAAGGACAAGCACGGAGTACGCAACGCGGAAAAAGGCTTCGTCCTTAATTACGGGCGTTCAAATATGCCCGCGCGCCCGTGGTTCACGGCGGCGAATGAAAAGGCGGCGGACGACGTTGTTTCGGAAATGCGCCGCGTATGGGAGGAAAAGCAAAATGAAGAACGTTGACAGCTTGTTAAAAGCGGAGCTTGAAAAGCTGGGCGTTCCCGTCGAACGCCTTAAATACGGCGGGAAGGCGGCTTGCTTTATCGTCTATCAGCTTGTCGTGGGGCGCGACACGTTCTTTTCAGACGATGAAGAGGGCGCGCAGGAATTCACGTATCAAGTACACGTCTATTCAAAAACGGATTACATCGACATTCTTCAACGCTTGAAAACAGCATTGAAGGCGGCGGGGTTCTACGCGATCACGATAGACGCGGAAACATACGAACAGGACACGGGATATTACCACGTTCCCGTTGAAATCAAGTATATGGAGGTATGACACATGGCAACAATCGGTTTGCGCGATCTTTACCGCGCACCCATCACGATCGGCACGTCCGGCGCGGAGGAATACGGAACGCCCGTGCGTATGGCGAAAGCTATTTCGGCGGAGCTTTCCGTTGAAGTCGCCGAAGCGATCCTTTACGCCGACGACGGCGCGGACGAAGTTGTAAAAGAATTCGTATCCGGAGAAATCACGCTGAACGTGAACGATCTTCTTCCGGCTGATCTTGCCGCCCTGCTTGGACAGAAGCAGGACACGGACAAGGTTGTTTACGGTTCTGACAGCGACGAAGCGCCCTATACCGCAATCGGCTTCCGCGCGAAGAAGGCGGGCGGAACGTACAAGTACATTTGGCTTTACAAGGTCAAATTCGCGATCCCCGATGAAAACTACACCACGAAGGGCGACAGTATCGAATTTACTACGCCGGAGATCGTCGGACAGTTTATCAAGCGTTCCGACGGATTGTGGAAGGCTGAACACGTCGCAGAGCCTACGAACAGCGTGGCGACGGCTTGGTTCACTTCCGTTCGTGAGCCTAACAACGCGGGCGGTTAATCGAATATCGAAAGGAGGAACGGCGGGAAGTCTGAAAAGGCTTCCCGCCTTATTCTGCTATGAGCGCAATTAAAGACGGACGTTTCCCGATCATGCTGGACAAGGAAAGACACCTTCTTTTCAGTCTGAACGCGATCGACGAAATGCAAGACAAATTCGGCGGCTTCGATCGCCTTGATACCGTGCTTTCCGGCAAGGACAGCATTAAAAATCTTCGCTGGCTTCTGACCGTGCTTTTGAATGAGGGCGCGGCGGACGACGAAGAACCACTTACCGAAAAACAGGTGGGCAAGCTCATTCATACGGGCAATTTCGCCGACGTGAAAGCGGCGATCTTCAAATCCTTTTCTATGGGCAACAACGGAACGCCCGAACCGCCCGAACGGGACGAAGAGGAAGAGGACGACGAAGAGGACATCGAAAAAAACGCAACAGCGGGCAAGGAATAATCGACCTTGCCCGCCTTCTTTATATCGGCGTAACGCTTCTTCGCTGGAGCGAAGCCGAAGTATGGCGCATGACACCGTATAAAATTTTGACGCTTTTCAAAATTCATCGTGAATTCAATCCGGATCGTTTCAAGCCCGTTCCGAAAGAAGTTGATATTGACGACGTGCTGGGAGGGATATAAATGGCGAAAGAAGAGCAGATCAAAACATCAATCGACCTTACAGGCGAAAAAGAGTATCGCGCCGCTTGCACTAACATAAATTCTTCCCTTCGCGAAATCGGATCGGAAATGAAGCTGACGACGGCGGAATTCGCCGACAACGCAGACAGCGTGGAAGCGCTGACCGCAAAACAGAAGCTATTACAAAAGCAGTTCGACGAACAGGCGAAGAAAGCAGAAGCGGCGGAAAAGGCATTGAAGAAAATGCGCGATAACGGTATCGAACCGACAAATCCCGCATATCAGAAAATGCAAACAAATCTGAACAACACCAAAGCCGACATGGTGAAAATTCAAAAGGAAATCGACGACACTTCTAAAAAGCTGAAAAGCTCAAAGGTGGATTGGGAGAGCGTCGGCGAAACCGTCGGCAAAGCAGGAAAGGCGATCGGCGCAGCTTGCGCGGCTATGGGTGCGGAGATTGCGGCGGCGGGTGCGGCATTCTTCGGGCTTGCCGAAGAAACACGCGAAGCCCGCGAAAACATGGGTAAACTTGAAACCAGCTTCACGACGGCGGGACATTCGGCAGAGGACGCGAAAAACACCTATACGGAGTTGTACGGCGTTCTTGGCGACGACGGACAGGCAACGGAAGCCGCCGCCCACCTTGCGAAGCTGACTACGAACGAAAAAGAGCTTTCGGACTGGACAAACATTTGCACGGGCGTTTACGCGACATTCGGCGACAGCTTGCCGATTGAAGGCTTGACCGAAGCCGCGAACGAAACGGCAAAGACGGGATCAATCACGGGCAATCTTGCCGACGCGCTGAATTGGGCAGGCGTTTCCGAAGATGATTTTCAAGCCAGCCTTGACGCTTGCACATCGGAGCAGGAGCGGCAAGCCCTTATAACGTCCACGTTGAACGGGCTTTATTCAGAAGCGGCGGACAAGTACAGAGAGGTAAACGGCGACATTATCGACGCGCAGAAGGCAACAGCAAATCTGAACAGCGCTATGGCGGCGCTGGGCGCGATTGCTGAACCGATCATTACAAAGCTGAAACAGCTTGCGGCGGAGCTTTTGCAGGAAATAACGCCGTTCGTCGAGCTTATCGGAAAAGGCTTGACGGGTGCGCTTTCCGGTGCAGAGAGCGCGGCGGAGGACTTCACAGACGGCTTGCTGGGTATGGTTACGTTCGCGATCGAAAAGCTAACGGAAATGTTACCGACCTTCCTTGAATTCGCGGTGAAGATGATCGCGAATATCGCTACGGGCATAGCTCAATCGTTGCCGACGCTTGTTCCTTCGCTGGTTCAGCTTGTAACGGACATCGTGCAAGTTCTGATCGACAATATCCCGTTGCTGATCGACGCGGCTTTACAGCTTGTAACAGGGCTGGCGGAAGGCATTATAAACGCGATCCCCGTTCTTGTTGCGGCGCTTCCGCAGTTGATAACCAGCTTGATCGACGGTTTGCTTTCCGCAATCCCGCAGATCATTCAAGCGGGTATCGACCTTCTGACGGCGTTAATTACCGCCCTTCCGGAGATCATCACAACGATTGTTGAAGCGATCCCGCAGATCATTGAAGGCATTATCACGGCGCTTACGGAGAACATACCGCTTATCATTCAAGCGGGCATTGATCTTCTTGTCGCGCTCATACAGGCATTACCGCAGATTATAACGACGATCGTTCAAGCGATCCCGCAAATCATAAGCGGCATTGTAAACGCGCTGATCGGCAACATCGACCAAATAATTATGGCGGGCGTTCAGCTTTTCGTGGCGCTCATTCAGAATTTGCCGACGATCATAGTTGAAATCGTGAAGGCAGTTCCGCAGATTGTTTCCGGCATTGTGCAAGCGTTCGCGTCGCTGGGCGGCGAAATGATAAACGCTGGCGCAAACCTTCTTCACGGCTTGTGGGAAGGTATCAGCGGCGCGGCTTCGTGGTTGTGGGAAAAGGTATCCGGCTGGGCTTCGTCCCTTGTTTCGGGTATCAAGGACTTCTTCGGCATTCATTCCCCGTCAACGGTATTCGCTGAAATCGGCGGCAACATGGCGGACGGCGTGGGCGTAGGCTTCACCGACAACATGGGCGGCGTTGAAGGCGATATGACCGCCGCAATGGGCGGAGCGGGCGCGCTGACGGCGGCGGAAGCAGTAAACGCCGTGAACAACGGCATTATTGCGAACATTGAAGGCTTGTCCGGAGCGGTGAACGCGATCGTCGAGCGGGTTATTACCGGACTGACGGCGCAAGCCCAGCGTTTCAATCAAGCCGGACAGGACTTCGACAAGAACATAGCTTCCGGCATGGTGGCGGGTATCGTGCAGATCACGCAGAAAGTACCGCAGATCGCGCAAAGCATTATTACCGCATTCACGGCACAACATCAAAAGTTCGTAACCGAAGGAACGAACATCGACAAGAGCATAGCGCAAGGAATGATCGCGGGTATCCCGCAGATCACGGGCAAGGTTGCACAAATCATTCAGCCCGTTATTACCGCGCTTCGCTCTTACGTATCGCAGTTCACGGAAGCGGGCGAAGAGATGGTGCGCGGCATTTGGCAGGGCTTTCAAAATATGTCCGGCTGGCTTGAAAACCGCGTCCGCTCTATGATGAGGGATATTGTGGCGGCGGTTGAAGAGGAAATGGACATCAATTCCCCGTCGAAGGTTTTTGCCCGTATCGGTTCGTACATGGCGCAGGGCTTGGGCGAAGGCTTCGCCCGCGAAATGCGCGACGTTGAAAGTTCGATCCGGCGCGAAACGTCGAACGCCGTTCCGGAATTCCGTTCCGGAGAGGGACGCGACACGCGCGGCGGCGGTACGCCTTCCGTTGAAGTCGTGCAAAACATCTATGCGAACGAAACGAGCTACGCCGAACAGCAAAGACAGGCGGCGCGGCAGTTCCGGCAGATTGCGCGGGAGGTTATGGCATGAGGACACAAGAAAAATTGATCTACACGAACGAGCGCGGGGAAAGCATAGAGTTTTCCCCCGCTTCTTCGTATCACGTAAACTTCAAGGACGTTACCGGACTTTCCGACGTGCGGAACGCTATTTACAGCACCAACAGCATGGGGCAGGACGGCGACACATACTTGGGCTATCGGATCGAAAGCCGCGATATTGACATCGTGGGATACATCAAGGAGCGGGACAAGCAAGCGGCGCAGAACCTACGCCGGAAGCTGAACCGCATATTAAATCCGCAGTACGAAGCAACGTTGACGTATGTTTTCGGCGACTTCCGGCGGGTGATCGGGTGCAAGATCGACGACGCGCCGATCTTCAAGCGAAAGCCGATCTTCGAGCAATTCACGGTTAGCTTGTCTTGCCTTAATCCGTTTTGGAGAGAGGAAACGGAAACACGCGAGGACATAGCAACGTGGATCGGCGGCTTTGAATTCCCCGTTCCGGACGGGCTGGAGCTTTACGACGGCTGGGAAATCGGCTATCGCCAGCCGTCGCTGATTGTGAACGTCTACAATTCCGGCGACGTGAAAAGCGGTATCCGGATCGAGTTCCGCGCGATCGGCGCGGTTACAAATCCCGTATTGCTGAACGTCGATACACGGGAGTTTATCAAGCTGAATATTTCGCTTGTAGCGGGCGACGTTTTAACCGTTTCCACGGGTTACGGTGAAAAAGCCGTGAAGCTGAACCGTGGCGGCACGATTACAGACGCGTTCCGCTATCTCGACGTTGATAGTTCGTATTTGCAGATCGCCGTGGGCGACAATCTCTTCCGTTATTCAGCGGACGCGAACGCCGAAAATCTCGAAGTTTCGATCTATCACAATAACTTGTATTTGGGGGTGTAGCGCGGTGGAATTATACGTTTATAGCCGCGATATGACACTTCAAGGGATCGTCGAAAAGATTTCGTCCTTGATATGGACGCGGCGTTATTGGAGTTGCGGCGAATTCAAGTTGCTTGTTCCCTTCACGGAGGAACACGCCCGCTTGCTGGTGAAGGAAAATATCATCATCAAGCGCGGCGGCAACGAAGCGGCGGAAATCCGCTATATTCACATCACGAAGAATTCACAGGGCATGGAGGAAATAGAGGTTCAAGGCAAGTTCCTTCTTTCGTGGATCGGCAAGCGCATTTTGACAACGCAGATCATCACGAAGGACACGACACAGAACATTCTATACGCCATTGTGAAGCAGACTTGCACGAACGCAGGAGCGGCGCGCAATATCCCGAATTTCAGCATATCAACGACCGACGCAGACACCGGAAGCGGGCAGATCGACTATACTTCGGAGCAGTACGCGAACGCCCAGCTTGCGGCGGAAACGGCGGCGAAGGCGGCGAAGCTGGGTATTCGGGTTCTGACAAATGCCCGCACGGGCAAGCATACCTTTTCCGTTTACGAAGGGCGCGATCTTACGGCGGGCAATACCGCAGGGAACGCGCCTTGTATCTTTTCGCAGGAGTTCGACAACATCGTTGAACAGGAATACACGAACAGCGTTGAAAACCTTAAAACAACGGCTTACGTCGGCGGAGAGGAAAAGGAAGGCGTAACGCGGAAGGTTGCCGAAGTCGGCGGCAGTTCGACGGGGCTTTCCCGCGACGAAGTTTTCATCAATGCAACGGACATCGTGCAGGAATACGAAAACGAGAGCGGGCAGACCGTAACGCTTACCAACGCGCAATATTTAGCGCTTCTTTCCGCGCGCGGCGTTGAAGAGCTGGAGCAATACGCGGAAACGCTTGCTTTCGGATCGAAGATCAACACGAACGCGAATTTGAAGTACGGCACGGACTACGATTTGGGCGATCGGGTAACGTGTATCAATAAGCGCTGGAACGTCCGCATTGACGTTCGCATAACGGAGATTGCGGAAACCTACGAAACCAGCGGCGAAGAAATAGATATTACCTTCGGCGAGAGCTTGCCCGCGCTTCTGACACAAATTCGGCAGATTACGAAATAAAGGAGGGCTTCACAGCATGGAAAAATCAAGTTTCTTCAACAGCGTTTCGCACGATCGCACGTACAAGGCGGAGGATTGGGCGGAATACTTTGCTTCGTTCATCGGGAACGGCGTTTTCCCCGTCCCTTCGACGGGGCTTCAAGTCGTTGCAAACGACGGAATGAAGCTGAACGTTAAAACGGGCAAAGCGTGGATCAACGGTTACTTCTACTTCAACACGGGTGATCTTGCCGTCGAGCTTGACACGGCGGACGGACAGTTGAACCGCATTGATCGCGTTGTCGTCCGCTGGGATTTGACAAACCGCGTTATGTCGGTGAAGGTCAAATCTTCTTCGTTCAGCGCGTCCCCTACCGCGCCCGCATTGCAGAGGGACGCGGACGTTTACGAGCTTGCGCTGGCGGATATCTACGTGGGCGCGGGCGTAACAGCAATCACGCAAAGCAAGATCACGGATCAACGCTTGAACACGTCGCTTTGCGGCGTTGTTGCCGCCGTCGTTCAGCAGATCGACACGGCGGCTTTTAACGCACAGCTTCAAGCGTGGTTCGCTGAATATCAATCCCTTTCGGCGGCGGAGTACAACACGCTTGTTTCGTATATGAATTCGCTGAAATTGCAGGGTAACACGCAGTACGAAGCGTTCGAGCAACACATGGCGGATTTTGAAACACAGGCGGCGGCGGACTTCAACGCATGGTTTAACGGCTTGCAAAACGTCCTTGACGATAACGCGGCAACAAATCTTCTGAATATCACGAACGCGCTTGACGCGCGCGTGGATATGCTGGAGGCGGTGCTTTTCAATGACATTACGACAAATCCGTTCTTGATCCTCTTCGATGATCTCGATGGCGTAACGTCTACGGGCATTTGGAACGAGAGTTTGCAGAGGATCGAATGCTGACGCGGTACGCTTGCACGGCGGCGGAATTGTCGTGCGTGATCGGAAACATCTTCGCGGAGCTTTCCCCGCCATGCGCGGCTTGCGGCGCGGAGGTATTACAGATCACAGGAACAACGGTTACAGGGAACGCGGCAACGCTGACCGTTACCGAAGCGGGCTTCGATTTCGACGGGTGCGCCGACGATACCGCTATGATCGAGAGAATGCGGAAAGGACGGTGCATATATGCAAAGACCGGAGCGGGAGCGGAAAGAACCGACGGAATTCAACGTGATTGTGAAAGCGAAAGACCTTGTAAAGCACACCTTCACGATCACGAATTCGACGGAGCGCTACCCGAAGAAATACCGCTTCACGCTTGTAAACAGGATACAGGATAAAGCGGTGGACATTTACGAATGCGTCCTTGAAGCGAACGAATTAGACCTTCGGGACGCGCAGGAATACAGACAACGGCAGAAGCTACAAGCAAAGGCGCTGACCTATTGCAAGGAGCTTCTATTTTTCATAGAGCTTTCGCAGGAAATGGGCTTTATTTCTATGAGCAGTTGCGAATCTGTCTCTTATACACATCTGACGCTGCCG
>ERZ1027063.977-NODE-977-length-10908-cov-5.725974_pt1 | contig 10908 bp, 9 predicted proteins | sample MGYA00519423_ERZ1027063 | MGnify/ENA primary metagenome ERZ1027063 (study PRJEB26926, sample SAMN06164493) | human gut metagenome | biome: ENVO:00009003; feature: ENVO:2100002; material: ENVO:00002003 | host: Homo sapiens | place: USA | collected 2012 ...
TATATAAATAATTTTTATTGTAAAAGAGGTTTTACATTATGGAAAAGAAAAATATAGATTGGTCAAGCATTGGCTTTGGCTATATCCCGACAGATTACAGATATGTTTCCTGGAACAAAAACGGCGAGTGGGATAACGGCGAACTTACAGATGACCCTAATATAACAATGAGCGAATGTGCATGCGTTCTTCAATACGCACAGACAGTATTTGAGGGTTTAAAGGCATATACAACAAAGGACGGCAGAACAGTTTGTTTCCGCCCCGATATGAATGCAAAGCGCTTGGCAGAATCCTGCAAAAGACTTCGTATTCCGCCCGTATCTGAAGAGCAGTTTATTGATGCTGTTAAAAAGGTTGTAAAGGCAAACGAGGCTTATGTACCACCGTTCGGAAGCGGTGCAACACTCTATCTTCGTCCGTTCGTTTTCGGCTACGATTCAATCATCGGTGTAAAGCCGGCAAATGAATTTCAATTCAGAATTTTCTGCACACCGGTAGGTCCTTATTTCAAGGGAGGCGCAAAGCCGATTACAATCCGCGTATCCGATGTCGACAGAGCGGCACCTCACGGTACAGGCGACATTAAGGCAGGTCTTAACTATGCTATGTCACTTAATAACATTGTTGACGCTCACGAAAAGGGATTTGACGAAAATATGTATCTCGACCCTCAAACAAGAACAAAAGTTGAAGAAACAGGCGGCGCAAATTTCATCTTCATCACAAATGACGGCAAGCTTGTAACACCTAAATCAAATTCTATTCTTCCTTCAATTACACGCCGTTCACTTATGTATGTTGCGGAGCATTATCTCGGCATGCAAGTTGAACACAGAGAAGTTTATAAGGAAGAGTTGAAGGACTTTGCAGAGTGCGGTCTTTGCGGCACTGCTGCCGTTATCTCTCCGGTCGGCAAAATCGTTGACCACGGCGAGGAAATTTGTTTCCCGTCGGGTATGGAGAAAATGGGTCCTTATACCAAAAAGCTTTATGATACGCTCACCGGCATCCAAATGGGCGAAATTGAAGCACCCGAAGGATGGATTTGCGAAATCAAATAATTCGGCGTTTTCAAAAGCATATTTTCAAAGCACATTTCACCTTTTGTTGAAGTGTGCTTTTGTTTTGTGTCTTGATGCGACACGGCGGTGAAGTTGATATTACAAAATGTAATATATACAACTGTTCAAAAACACGCTTTTATGCTGCTCTGAGCGTTTTTGGCATATGTCGCAATACTACATTTAGTATTTATTATTGTGCCTGTGCAAAATCTCAACACAATATCTTGTATTTTTTTGGAAATATCTATTGACAAGGCAATTGCTATTTGATATTATAGAAAAGGTTTCACAAACGAATGTTACCTTTTTGTAACTTTTTACTATACACTAAGCACTGAGGAGATGGGCTACAATGAAAATTATAAAGAGAAACGGCTCAGAGGCGGATTTTGATTTAAACAAAATTGTTATCGCCGTAACGAAGGCAAACAATGCCACAGAAAAGGGCGAACTGTCTGCAAGCGAGATAAACGATATTGCCGAATATGTCGAATTTAAAATGGCAAAGGCAAACAGAGCGCTTTCGGTTGAGGAAATTCAGGACATTGTTGAGGACCAGATTATGGCAAAGGGCGCCTTTGAGGTTGCCAAAAGATATGTCAGATACCGTTATACCCGTTCCCTCGTGCGTAAAGCAAACACTACCGACAATCAGATTTTGTCGCTTATAGAATGTAATAACGAAGAGGTTAAGCAGGAAAATTCAAACAAAAATCCAACTGTCAACTCTGTTCAGCGTGACTATATGGCAGGCGAGGTTTCAAAGGATATTACAAAAAGAATCCTTTTGCCGCAGGATATTGTCGAGGCGCACGAACAGGGACTTATCCATTTCCATGATGCAGACTATTTTGCACAGCATATGCACAACTGCGACCTTGTAAATCTCGAGGATATGCTTCAAAACGGCACTGTTATTTCCGAAACGATGATTGAAAAGCCGCATTCGTTCTCAACGGCGTGCAATATTGCAACTCAAATCATTGCACAGGTTGCTTCAAGCCAATACGGCGGTCAGTCGATTTCGCTTTCTCACCTTGCTCCGTTTGTTCAGACAAGCCGTGAAAAAATCAAAAAACAGCTTATTTCGGAGTGCGAGCAGTTCGGCTTTGAGATGGATGACGACAAACTTTCCGCTCTTGTTGAAAAGCGTCTTCGCGACGAGGTTTCACGCGGCGTTCAAACTATTCAGTATCAGGTTGTAACACTTCTTACAACAAACGGTCAGGCTCCGTTTGTAACAGTGTTTATGTATCTTAACGAGGCTAAAAACGAGCAGGAGAAAAAAGACCTTGCAATGATTATCGAGGAAACTCTTACACAGAGAATCCGCGGTGTCAAAAATGAAAAGGGCGTTTGGATTACCCCTGCATTTCCAAAGCTTATTTATGTTCTTGAGGATGATAATATCACCGAGGATGCACCTTATTATTATCTTACCGAGCTTGCCGCAAAGTGCACGGCAAAAAGAATGGTGCCCGATTATATCAGTGAAAAGGTAATGAAAGAACTCAAGGGCGATGTTTACACCTGCATGGGCTGCCGTTCGTTCCTCACTCCTGACAGATTTACCGATAAGGGTTTGGGCAACATTGCAAACGCAAAGAATTATGACCCTAAAAAGCATAAATACTACGGCAGATTCAATCAGGGCGTTGTTACACTCAACCTTGTTGACATCGCATGCTCATCGGGCGGCGATATGACAAAGTTTTGGAAAATATTTGATGAAAGACTCGACCTCTGCCACAGAGCGCTTATTTGCCGTCACAACAGGCTTATGGGCACACTCAGCGACGCCGCTCCTATTCTTTGGCAGCACGGTGCGCTTGCAAGACTCAAGAAGGGCGAAAAAATCGACAAACTTCTTTTTGACGGCTATTCAACGATTTCGCTCGGCTATGCCGGTCTTTACGAGTGCACAAAATATATGACAGGCAAATCGCATACAGACAAAGAGGGCAAGCCGTTTGCTCTCAAGGTTATGCAGTATATGAACGATGCCTGCACCAAGTGGAAAAATGAGGAAAATATTGATTACAGTATTTACGGCACTCCGCTTGAATCAACAACATACAAGTTTGCAAAATGCCTTCAAAAGCGTTTCGGCGTTATCAAGGGCGTAACGGATAAAAACTATATTACAAACTCCTACCATGTTCATGTAACAGAGAAGATTGACGCATTCACAAAGCTCAAGTTTGAGTCGGAGTTTCAGGCTCTTTCACCGGGCGGCGCAATTTCCTATGTAGAGGTTCCGAATATGCAGGATAATATTCCGGCTGTTCTTCAGGTAATGAAATTTATCTATGAAAACATTATGTATGCCGAGCTTAATACAAAGAGCGACTATTGCCAGGTTTGCGGCTATGACGGCGAAATCCGCATTGTCGAAAATGAGGACGGCAAGCTCATTTGGCGTTGCCCGAATTGCGGCAATGAGGATCAGGACAAGATGAATGTCGCAAGAAGAACATGCGGCTACATCGGCACACAGTTCTGGAATCAGGGCAGAACACAGGAAATCAAGGAGAGAGTTCTCCACCTTTAATAAAAATCAATAAAGCTGATAAAATAAAACGCGACAGATGTGTGATTGCATCTGTCGCGTTTTGTTGTATTGTTTTTTTGTAAAGCGTTATTCCGTGATATATTCGTCGAGAATCGAGTTTCCGCTGCTGTAAAGCTTGTCCAAATAGCCGTACAGTTCGTTATAAAATCGTTCTGCCTCGTTTTTCATTTCAAGGGCGATTTCTTTTCCCTTGGCGGTTGTCATTTTGTTATACACCTTTGACAGCTTGTGAATGTACTCTGTGAAGAAACTTTGATTTTTCTTGTCGGTGCCGTTTTGCACCTCGCCGTTTTTGACAGTGTAAATCGGCTCGCCGATTGTGCCTTTAAATTGCAATGTGCGCGCTATCCCGATAAGTCCTGCGGCGTCAAGTTTGTCAGCATCATAAAGAATTTTTGCCTCGATTGTTTTCGGAATGTTGTTTCCTCTGTATCTGTGGCACAAAATGCACTCCGCAACACTTTGGGCAAAGGCGTTATCATAATTGTTTTCAATAAGCCAATTATACGCCGTTTTACTGCCGTATTCCGCATGGTCGATCGAGCTGTTTGCAATTTCAGCCGGTCTGCCTATATCGTGCAGCAGGCAAGCGGTTATGAGCACATCAAGGTCGACATTTTCCTCACTTGCGGCTATATTCAGTGCGTTATAAAGTACGCGGTAAATATGGTCCTCAGCGTGAGCGGATTTTTCGCAATTTTGCCTCATATACGCCTCTGCCTTTTCAAAATCCTTCTTTTTCATAAAAAAACTCCGTATTTTCGATTATGATAAAAAACAAGCACTCGCAAGAGTGCTTGAATCAATTTTGTTATGCGGTTTCGCCGGCTGCAAGCGCTGCTTCTTTTTCAGCCTTGCGCTGTGCTCTTTTTTTCTTTGCTTTGTAACCCATGAGCTTGTCAAGGTTTTCCTGCGGCGTTGAATATGAGCCTATTGTAACCGAACTGCTGCCGTATGTTCCGTGGAAGTTCGAGCCGCCGGTGAGCAATAATTTTTTCTTCTTGCAAATATCCTGGAGCATTTGCACTTCCATATCGCTGTTTTCGGGGCACCAAACCTCAATTCCGTCAAGTCCCATTTCAACATATTTGTCAATCTCGTCAAAATTATCAAATTTGCCGGGGTGTGCAAGCACCGCAATACCGCCTGCGCCGTGAATTTCGTTGATTACATCCTCAACGGTAGGATATTTTGTCGGTGCGAGAACATTTGACTCGCTGTCCTCACTGAAAAGTGTGTTGTAAAGGTTGCCGAAAATTTTATCGGTATATCCTGCGTCCATAAGCGCGTGCATAATATGCTGTTTGTAAAGGTTTGTGGAGCCGCTTGCGTGCGAAACGATAAATTCGCTTGTAATCGGGAAGCGTGCCGCAACCTTAAGCATCATTATCTGACCCGCTCTTTTGCGTGCAACCGATGTTTTTTTGCATATGCTTTCAAGTCTTGCCGGTGCGTCTGCAAGGTATGATAAAATATGAACTTTTTTGCCTGCCTCAAAATCGAATGCAGAAAGCTCAACGCCCGGTATAACGGTAACGCCGTAGCGCTTGCCGATTACCTGGCCTCTTACCGTGCCGGCTATGCAGTCATGGTCCGTTATGGCAATAGTGTCTATTCCGCTTTTTTGTGCTATAACAATTATATCTTCAATTCCGACCGAACCGTCGCTTAATTTTGTATGACAATGTAAATCTGCTGCCATAACAATCTCCTTTCAGGTAAAATCTATAAAATGTGCGAATTACCTTGATTACACTATATCACCTTTTTTGTCATATTTCAACTAAATAATACTAAATCGTCGAATTAAACAAAAATATCGCATAAATAAGCGATATAGTGGGGTTAATTCGGGTAATCTTTCAAAACTCGGTTGAGCGTGCTCACGGGCAGTCCGACAACATTGAAGTAGTCGCCGTCGATTTTTTCCACAAGCAGCGAGCCGAAACCCTGGATTCCGTATGCGCCTGCCTTGTCAAACGGCTCACCGGTGGCGATGTAGGTGTTGATTTCGTCATCGCTCAAATCAAAAAATTTGACTTTCGTTTCAACAGAAAATGTTTTTTCTTCGTTTTTGCAAATCACCGTAACACCTGTAAAAACGCTGTGTTCTCTGCCCGAAAGCTCTTTTATCATATCAAACGCGTCCGCTTTGTCCTTCGGCTTGCCGAGGATTTTGCCGTCGATGCTTACAACTGTGTCTGCGCCGATTATCGTGTCAACGCCGTTTTTGAAAGGCTCTGCCTTTATTTTTGACAGGTATTCAACAGCCTTGTCGGGTGAAATGCCTTTTTCAAGCGTTTCATCGACATTTGCCGTTTTAACTTCAAAATCATTTGTTATGTATTTTAAAAGCTCGCGTCTGCGCGGGCTTTGTGACGCTAAAATAATCATTTGCCGCTCCTATAAAACTCCGCGGTAATACAGCCCTCTTGTGTATTTTTCGCCGTATTCTGCCGATGTGTTATACATATCTATAATTTTTTCAACCTCGTTTTTGCTTTCATCAGTGAAATAAAAGTGAATAAAGTCGGTGTAAATTTCATTCATTCTGTCGCCGAGGTATATCGGAATCGGGTTTAAAATTTCCACACACGGATAGGGTGAGCATTTTACGGGGAATTTATACCCTTTTCTGTCTGTCAGCGTGCCCTGCTTCATGCATTCATAACAACCGATGTTGTTCTTTATCGGGCAGTTGCGCGTCAGCATAAGAGGCACTTTGCCGTATCCGATTATGCCTGTGTCCTCTGCATTTATGCGGTTTGCTCTTTCGAGAGTCAGCTCAAACGAAAGAATAGGGGAGTTTATCATGCTTGCCGTGTTGCTGTTAAAAACATTCAGCCCAAAATCGCCGAATACATTAAATCCCATTTCTTTTGCTGTTTTGTATGCGCCCAAATTTGAGCAAAGCGCGTTTTTGACTCCTGCTTTTTTCAATTTGGCAAGGCGGTTTTTCAGTTCTTCCTCCATGCCGAACAAGCCGCGCGGAATTTCAACTCCTGCTCTGTTGTCCACAAAATCCTCGATTGTTGACCAAATCGGGATAAAAATTCGCTTAAAAGGGTGCCTGTCCGGTATAGCCTCGGGGTCGGCAAATCTTGCCGTATAGTATGGCTCTGCACATTTTTCGATGCCGCCTGCCGAAACAAACGGAGCACAGTCAACGGCGATTTCCGTTTGCTCATTGAGTTTTTCAACGGCACTCCTGCGCATTGCGTTAATCTCGCTCGCAGGGAGAATCAAGCCGTCGTCAAGCTCAATTTCAAAATCGCGAAGAAAGTATTGTGTGTTGCCGAATTTTGAAAGGCGCTGTTTGAGCACCTCCTCGGTCATCGGTTTGTTGATTGCCTTTTCGGGCACCGAAGACGATATTGTCACAGTTTTGCCGAGCGCACTCGCCGTTAATTTTGCAGGCAAGTTCTCGCGGCACTCAAATTTCAAATCAATCGGAACAAGCGGATTTTCGTTGTCATAAAGATGCGACAATTCTTTGAGCACATCTTTTGCCGAAACAACATCTTCCTTTTGGCGTGTGCCGAACATATCCTGCCTTTTGCCCGTAAAATATCCGTCCGTAAATCCGCTTCGCGAAAAAACGGATTTCAAAATTTTTTCGTCCCTTGCGCTGTAATTGCCGCAAACAGCGTTTTTGCAAGCCGTTACCGCCGCCGCAACATATTCGGGGCGCTTCATTCTGCCTTCGATTTTGAGGCTGATAATGCCTGCGCTTTCAATTTCTTTGATTTTGTCAATCAAACTCAAATCCTTGAGTGACAAATCAAAACTGCCGGAGTTGTCTGCGCTGAAACTCAAACGGCACGGTTGAGCGCAAAGCCCCCTGTTTCCGCTTCTGCCGCCGAGCATTGCCGACATATAACATTGCCCCGAAACGCACATACAAAGGGCGCCGTGAACAAACATTTCAAGCTCGACATCTGTTTTTTCGCGGATTTCCTTTATTTCGTCAAGGCTCATTTCGCGCGGAACAACAATGCGCTTGAAACCAAGCTCTTTGAGTGCATTTACTCCGTCGGGAGTGTTGACACTGCATTGTGTTGACGCGTGCAGTCTTGCACTCGGGAAGCATTGCCTTATCATTTTTGCAACGCCCAAATCCTGCACGATAAATGCGTCAACTCCGTATTCAAGCGCGGTTTTTATTGTATTGTATGCGCTGCTCATTTCGTCATCGGCAACAAGTGTGTTTGCCGTCAAATAAACTTTTACATTTCGCTGATGACAATATTCAACGGCGCTTTTCAAAGCGCTGCCGTCAAAGTTATCCGCGTTGCGGCGGGCGTTAAAATTTTTTGTGCCCAAATATACTGCGTTTGCGCCGCATCTTACAGCCGCTGTCAGGCTTTCAACACTGCCGGCAGGCGCCAAAATCTCAATTTGCATATTTTCTCCGAATTAAAAAGGGCAGCCGCAGCCGCCCAGTGTATTTTGTTTTATTTTTCAGCAAGCTTACTTCTTAAGTTGCTGATTTCGCGATTGAGTCGCTCAATTTCACGCCTTGCTACATCGACTTCCATCCTTGCCCGTGCACTGTCCTCAAGATAATCCTTGATTTGCGCTCTGAGGTTATCTGCCGATGCTGTTGCCTTTTTGCAGGCGTCTGCCTGGTCAAGCGCAACCAAAATTGCGCATTGCGTTGTAGACAGTGTCGGCGAGCTTTGTGAAACACCCTTCATTTCGCTGTCGATAAGCTCGCCGAGCCCTTCAACATACTCCGGTTCATCTTCACTTAAAATTGTATAGCTGCTGCCGCATATTCTGAGGTTAACTCTGTTTTTTTCCATTATTGTCACCTGCTTTGATAAGAAATAACATTTTTCGCTTATTATTACTAATAGATAGTATAACAATTAAACATTTACTTGTCAATTGCTAAAAAGTTTGATATATTAAAATTATCAATAAATGGATGGTTTTTTATGAAAAACATAATAGCAATAGAAACGAAAAATACACACTATGTATTAGGCGTAGATAAAAGCGGAGTTTTGCACTGCGTCCATTGGGGCAAAAAGGCAAATTTTGCTGATTACGAGGTTGTCGAAAAGCGCGAGATAAATTCAAACCATTCCGTGCTCGACTGCACCCAAACGGAATATACCGTTTTCGGCGGCACAATGTATCGAGGTTGTGCCTTTAAATGCACATACGGCGACGGTTGCCGCGACAGTGTTTTTAAATACAAATCACATATTCAACGCGACGGCTCGCTTGATGTCACGCTTGCCGACCCGGCGTACAATGTCGAGATTGTTCTTTCATATAAATACAGCCGCGACAGCGATGTCATAACAAAATACATAACTGTAATAAACAATTCCGGCGCCGATATAAAAATTGAAAGAATAATGTCGGGAGAGCTTTGCCTCCCCGGTTGTGAACCTTATGATGTCACAAACACAAACGGCTCTTGGGGCGGTGAATTTCAACTCGAAACCGCACCGCTTAAGGCAGGTACCGTTGTATTTGAATCGCGTAAGGGCACGGCAGGTCATACAAACTCGCCGTTCGTGATTTTGTCGCAAAATGCAACGGAGGACTGCGGCAGAGTTTATTTTGCCGCTCTTGGCTACGGCGGCAATTTCAAGATTGAGGCATCACGCGATTTCATCGGCAAAACGAGAGTGATTGCCGGCATTTCGGATTTTGATTTTTCATACACTCTCAAAAACGGAGATTCGTTCACAACACCAAAGCTTTATTTCGGTATGTTCGACGGCTTTGCCGATATGAGCAATATGATGAATAAATTTGCCGTCGATAATATTCTGCCAAAATCGTTTGCAAAATCTCCGCTTCCCGTTTTATATAATTCTTGGGAGGCAACGGGCTTTGATGTCGATTGCGAAAATCAGCTTCAAATCGCCAAAATCGCAAAGAAAATAGGCTGTGAGCTTTTTGTTGTCGATGACGGCTGGTTCGGCGCACGCAACAATGACTGTCAGGGTCTCGGCGATTGGTATGTCAACAATGAGAAGTTCCCCGATGGTATAGACAGGCTTATTTCCGGTGTAAATGCGCTCGGTATGGATTTCGGCTTGTGGTTTGAGCCTGAAATGGTGCAGGAAAAATCGAATTTATACAAGGCTCACCCCGATTTGACATATCATTATGATACTCGCACACCGTCGGAACTTCGTCACCAGCGTGTCATTAATCTCACTAAACCCGAGGTTAAGCAGTATGTTTTTGAATGTATGGACAAAATGCTTGCAAACCACAATATCCGTTACATAAAGTGGGATATGAACAGACCGTTTTCTGAAATCGGCGCGTCAAATCTCGAAAATCCGCAGGAGCTTTGGTATCGCCACACCGCCGCGGTTTATGATATAGCGGACAGGCTGAAGGCAAAATATCCCTATTTACAGCTCGAGGCGTGCTCGTCCGGCGGCGGCAGAGCCGAGCTTGGTGCGCTTGAACATTTTGATATGGCGTGGACTTCGGACAATACCGACCCCGTTGACCGCCTTGACATTCAGCGCGGCTATTCCATGCTCTATCCTATTAAATGTATGCGTGCATGGGTGACAGATTGGAACAACAGGGAGCGCCCCGTGTCGCTTGATTACAGATTTAATTCGTCAATGCAAGGCTCGCTTTCAATCGGCGCAAATCTTTTGAATTACAGCGCCGCCGATTTAGAAAAATGTAAGCATTACATTTCGCTTTACAAAAAAATCCGCGCCACCGTTCAGTTTGGCGACTTTTACAGGCTGAAAACTTTTGACAACGCCGCATTTTATGCAACGCAGTATGTCTCCGCCGACAAATCGCAAAGCGTTTTGTTTATTTGCGATGATGCAAATTCTTTTTTCAACAAACGGTTTGTTTCGCTCTCTCTCAAAGGGCTTGATGAAAATGCAGTTTATGATTTTGAGTTCAGGGGCAAAAAATATTCAAAATACGGCTCGTATCTTATGAACGTTTCACACGAGTTTGAAATTAAAGGAGCGCTTCAAAGCGATATTGTTGTTTTTGAAAAGCGCACCGATTGATTTTATTGACAATATCTGTCATAATTTGTATAATTTTATCATTATAATATTTAGGAGTTATTTACTATGGCTTATTCATTATCTGATGTTCTTAATACAATTAAAAAAAGTATGCCTAAGGATTTAAAAAATGCCAACCCTGAGGAACTTATGGGCGCTCTCGGCTCGCTTAAGGATTTAGCGAACAGCGTCTCGCAGGATATCTGTCTCTTATACACATCTCCGAGCCCACGAGACTAGCGCTCATCTC
>ERZ1027063.988-NODE-988-length-10848-cov-5.460298_pt1 | contig 10848 bp, 9 predicted proteins | sample MGYA00519423_ERZ1027063 | MGnify/ENA primary metagenome ERZ1027063 (study PRJEB26926, sample SAMN06164493) | human gut metagenome | biome: ENVO:00009003; feature: ENVO:2100002; material: ENVO:00002003 | host: Homo sapiens | place: USA | collected 2012 ...
AGATGAGCGCTAGTCTCGTGGGCTCGGAGATGTGTATAAGAGACAGGCCATCTTGGTGATGCAGCCCTCGTCCACGACGGCGAGCAGCCCCGCGTAGCCGACGACGCTGCCGTTTTCTGCATCCAGCGCGACTAAGAAGGCCGAGCACGCGTTTTCAAGCTCCTCTGCGAGCATGTTGCGCGACCAGGGGTTCGAGAAGCATGTGCGCTCAAGCTCGGCAACGTCATTCAAATATTCGTTCGTCATCGGCACGATGCGGACTTTTTTCTTTAACTGTTCCATTGGTTTCCTCCGGTCATTTGGCTTCCAGCCAGTTTATGCCCCAGTGGGCCTCGGCGGTCAGGGGAACGGAGAGGTGCACTGCGCCCTCCATCTCCTCGGTGAGGAGCCGTGCGACCGTCTCCTTTTCCTCCTCCGGGCACTCGACGATGAGTTCGTCGTGCACCTGCAAAATGAGCTTTGCCTTTAAGTTTTCCTTGTGCAGCCGCTCGTCGACGCGCACCATTGCGAGCTTGATGACGTCCGCGGCTGTGCCCTGGATGGGCATGTTGCGCGCGACACGCTCGCCGAACGAACGGGTATTGAAGTTGCTCGCCGCCAGCTCGGGCAGCGCGCGGCGGCGGTGCATCAGTGTTTCGACATAGCCGCGCTCCTTCGCCTGCGCGACGACCTCATCCATATAGCGGCGGATGCCGGGGAAGCGCTCAAAGTACGTCTCGATATATTCCTTCGCCTCGTACACCGGCACGCCGATGTCCTGCGCGAGCGAGAAGGCGGAAATGCCGTACACGATGCCGAAGTTGACGGCCTTCGCGTGCGAGCGCATCTGCTTGGTGACCTGATCAGTCGGCACGCCGAAGACCTGCGCGGCCGTGACGGTGTGGATGTCCTCGCCGGTCAGAAACGCCTGCTTCATCGCCTCGTCGTCCGCGATGTGCGCGAGCAGCCGCAGCTCGATCTGGCTGTAGTCCGCGTCGACGAGTACGCAGCCGTCCGCGGGGACGAACATGCGGCGGAATTCGCTGCCGAGCTGCGTGCGCGTGGGGATATTCTGCAAATTCGGCTCGGTCGAGCTCAAACGGCCCGTCGCCGTGACGGTCATCTGGAAGCTCGTGTGGATGCGCCCGTCGGGCGCGATGACCTTCAAAAGACCGTCGCAGTAGGTCGAGCGGAATTTCGCGTACTGGCGGTACTGCAAAACCTCTTCGACGATGGGATTCTCCCACCGCAGTTTTTCGAGCACGTCCGCGTTCGTCGACCAGCCGGTCTTCGTCTTTTTGCCGTGCGGGAGCTGCAAGCGTTCAAAGAGCACCTCGCCGAGCTGCTTGGGGGAATTGATGTTGAACGGCCCGCCGGCCTCTTCATAGATGTGCTGCTCGAGCGTCTTGAGCTGCACTTCCATCTCGCTGCCGAAGGCCGCGAGAGCGTTCGCGTCCACGCGCATGCCCGCGTGCTCCATGCGCGCGAGTACGGCGCAGAGGGGCAGCTCAACCTCATAATAGAGCTCGTGCAGCTCGCGCTTCTCAAGTTCGGGGGCAAAGGCCTCATACAGCGTATCGACGGCGCTGGTATAGACGTGGAACGCCGTCTCGGCCTCGGCCGTGTCGCCGAGCATCGAGAAAGCGTCTGGATCTAAGTGCTTCGGCTCGGCAAGCGTCTGGTGGAAGTAGGCGGCGAAGAGCGACGCGATATCGTACTTGCCCGCCGTCGCGTCGAGCAGGTACCCTGCGAGCGCGGTGTCAAAAATGAACCCTTCGATGGGAAGGTCGTTTTCGAGCAGCGTGCGCTGGAGGTCCTTGACGTTGTGGCTGACTTTCTTGATATCATCCGAGAACAGGGCGCGCAGCAGCGCGTTCCAGTCGCCCTCGTAGCGGCTGAAGTAGAACTCGGCAGAGACGGCGGTCGATTCGCCTGCAACGAAGTCGACGATCACGCCGGAAAGGTCCGGCAGCGCCAGCAGCGTCACGTGCTCCACCTTGCGGAAGAGCGAGAGATATTCCTTGGCCTTTTCCGCCGTGGTCACGGCCTCGGCGGTCACGGTGAGGTCGACCGGCTCCTCGGCGGCGGGGATGTCGGCGGGCGGCTTGAGACCGTATTTGTCGATGAGCTTGGTAAATTCCAGCTTCATAAAGAGCGGATAGAGCGCATCTGACGGCGCCTTGCGCAGATTGTCCTGCGGAGAAAATTCGAGTGGTGCGTCCGTCACGATGGTCGCGAGGTGGAAGCTCTGGCGTGCGCTCTCCTCGCCCTCGGTGAGCTTTTTGATGACGTTCGGCTTGGCCTCGATATCGGGGAGCAGCCGGTAAATTTCGTCGATGCTCTGGTATTTCTGGATGAGCGCCATCGCCGTCTTTTCGCCAACGCCCGGCACGCCGGGGATATTGTCGCTCGCGTCGCCCATCAGGGCTTTGAGGTCGACAATGTGGATGGGCGCAAAGCCGTAGACCTCATGAAAGCTCTCGGGCGTCATGTCCTTCGTCGTGGTCTGGCCCATGCGCGTGGAAATGAGCTTGACGGTCGTGTGCTCGGTCACGAGCTGCAAAGAATCCTTGTCTCCCGTGGCGACGACACAGTCCCAGCCTGCGCTTTCGCACTTGCGCGAGATCGTGCCGATCAGATCATCGGCTTCAAAGCCCGCGAGCTCGTAGCGGGGGATGTTCATCGCGTCGAGCACGTCCTTGAGCACCGGCATCTGCATGGCGAGCTCTTCGGGCATGGCGTGGCGCGTGGCCTTGTAGCCCTCGTACTCGAGGTGGCGGAACGTCGGCTCGCGGCGGTCGAAGGCGACGCACAGCGCCTCGGGCTTTTCCTCGTCGAGTAAGCGGCCGAGCATCGTCAGAAAGCCGAAGATCGCGTGGGTGAAAAACCCGTCGCGCGTGGTGAGCGGACGGACACCGTAATAGGCGCGGTTGATGATGGAGTTGCCGTCTAAAACCATCAGCTTCACGGCATGCACCTCCCAAAATGCAAACTTTTACTAAATATAGTATAGCGCAAAGCAAACAAAAACACAACAGAAACCGGCGGAACTCTCGGCGCGGAGTGAGAAAGTGTGGTAAAAATGAACAGAACACTTGCAATTTCTTGTCGGGATGTTTATAATATTGACTGAAAATCTGTTTTGCTTCCTAATTTTTTGTTAGGAAGCGGGCGGAAAAACAAAAAAGAAAGGGAGAAAATCATGGAAAAGCTATTTAAGCTGAAGGCCAACGGTACTACGGTACGCACCGAGATCCTTGCCGGTCTTACCACGTTTATGACCATGGCCTACATCATCGCGCTCAACCCGAACCTGCTGACCAACTTTGCAGTGGGTACGCCGCTGTGGAACGGTGTGTTCCTTGCCACCTGCATCGCCTCGGCGATCGGCACGATTTGCATGGCGTTTTTCGCCAACAAGCCGTTCGTCATGGCGCCCGGCATGGGACTCAACAGCTTCTTCGCGGTGGTCGTCGCCAACATCGCGGTCATCAACGAGTGCGAGTACGAGTCCGCGTTCCAGGCGGCGCTCGTCATCATCCTTGTCGAGGGTATCGTGTTCCTCATCCTCACGCTCTTAAAGGTGCGTGAGAAGATCGTGGAGGCCATTCCTCTCGGCGTGCGCTACGGCATCGCTCCCGCCATCGGCCTGATGCTGATGAACGTTGGCCTTGGCTCCAATGTCGGTATCTACTCTGAAAACGGCGGCCCGTTCTACATGATGCGTGACTTCTTCGGCGCGCTGACGCCCAGCATCATCAAGGGCAACATGGGCGCGGGCTACGATGCGATGGTCCTGACCGTCGTGACCGCGTTCCTCGGCGTTTTCGTCATGGTCGTCCTCGCCAAGAAGGGCGTGAAGGCGGCAGTGCTGCTCGGCATGCTGTTCTCATCCGTCATCTACTGGGCGGGCAGCGCCATCTTCCTGCATGTCAATCCGTTTGCGAGCCTCGCGACTGCGAGCTTTGTCCCGCCTTTCGCCGACATGGTCTCCACCACGCTTTTCAAGTTTGACTTTGCGGGCTTTGTGAACATCGGCTGGTTCACCGCCATCACGCTCGTCATCACCTTCTGCATGATCGATATGTTCGATACCATCGGCACGCTCGTCGGTACGGCCTCCCGCGCCGGCATGGTCGATCAGGACGGCAACATGCCCCAGATGAAGGAAGCCCTGCTGTCCGATGCCATCGGTACGGTCGCGGGCGCCTGCACCGGTACCTCCACCGTCACCACGTTCATCGAGTCCGCCTCCGGCGTGGAAGCGGGCGGCCGCACGGGCCTGACCGCGCTCACCGCGGGCATCCTGTTCCTCGCCTGCATGTTCCTCGCCCCCATCGCCGCCGTCATCCCCGGCGCTGCGACCTCCGCCGCACTGATCTATGTCGGCGTTCTGATGCTCCAGGGCCTCAAGAATGTGGACTTCAGCGACATGGACCAAATGCTGCCGGTGTCCATCATGCTCATCGGTATGCCGATCTCCGGCTCCATCGGCCACGCCATCGGCCTGGGCCTCATCTCCTACACCTTTGTCAAGGTGCTCTCCGGCAAGGCTAAGGACGTCAGCGTTCTGACCTACGTGATCTCCGCTCTGTTCCTTGTCAAGTTCTTCGCCGTCGTGTAAGTGTGTGAAAAAACCTTAAAAAGAGCGTCCCGAACGGGACGCTCTTTTTTTCTGCGCCGCGGTATGATATCATGACGAAGATACATAGGGTAATAGGAGCGCACGGCGAAAAAACCTTGAAAAATCAAGGATTGCAACTGCCGGTTGACAAATTTGACAGTGCGCTTTCTTTCCCGCAACCGCGAAATAGGCTATGATAACGCCATTCAGACGGCGCGGGACCGCGCCTTAGAATTCAGGAGGAAGACGATATGATCTTAGCGGATAAAATCATCACGCTGCGCAAAAAGGCGGGCTGGTCGCAGGAGGAGTTGGCAAGTCAGCTCGGGGTGACGCGCCAGTCGGTATCCAAGTGGGAGGGCGCGCAGTCCGTGCCCGACCTTGACAAGGTGGTGCAGATGAGCCGGCTGTTTGGCGTGAGCACCGACTATTTATTGAAGGACGAACTCGAAGAAGAGGAGTTCGTCGAATCCGAGGCGGACGAAACGCCGCTGCGGAGAGTGACGATGGAGCAGGCGGCGCGATACCTTGCGCTGCGCAAGGCCTGCGCGCCGAAGATCGCACTGGCGGTGGCGATGTGCATCGTCTCGCCGGTCGTGATCATTTTTCTCTCCGCCATGGCGGACGCGGGCCTGGGTGGTATTTCGGAGGATCTGGCCGCAGGTCTCGGCGTGAGCGTCATTTTGGTGCTGGTCGCCATTGCGGTGGGGATGTTCCTCTCGTGCGGGGCGAAGACGAAGGAATTCGACTTTCTTGAAAAAGAGCCGTTTGAGACCGAGTACGGCGTGAGCGGCATGGTGCGCGAGCGGCGCAAGGTCTATGAGCCGACCGCCTCGCGCTGTACGATCCTCGGCGTGGTGCTGTGCATCCTTGCTGTCGTGCCGCTGATGCTCGGGGTCGGTCTCGCGTCGTCCGATGTCGCCGCGCTGCTCGTGCGCGTCGCTCCGGCGGATGTTTACGCCGCGGCGGCGGTGGATGCGCTGCTGCTTCTGGTCGCCTGCGGCGTGGGCGTGCTCGTCTGGAGCGGAACGTACACCGGCGCGATGGACCAGCTGCTCGAGGAGGGCGACTACACGCGCAAAAAGAAGGCGCGCAGCGGCGTAATGAGCACAGTGTCGCTCATCTACTGGCTGAGCGTGACGGCGATCTTCCTGTTCTACACTTTCGGACCCAAGGGGAACGGCCAGCCGCAGTATAGCTGGTTTATCTGGGCCGTTGGCGGCGTACTGTATGCGGCGGTGATGGGTATTGTGTCGCTCGTGCTGTATCACAAAGATAAAATGTAAAGCGGACTTGACAAATTGGAACGACAGTGATATCCTACAAGTAAAGCAAACTTGACATTTGCAAAATGGCTCTTGACAGTTGAAAATCACATGATATTATTTTGATATCACAAAGATATTCGAAACGGCTGCAAGAAGAAAAGAGGGAGAACCTTATGCTCTATATTGAACACCTGACCAAGACCTTCGGCGAAAAGAAAGCCGTGGATGATCTGTCGCTCCACATCGCGCCAGGGGAGATCTACGGCTTCATCGGCCACAACGGCGCGGGCAAGACCACGACGCTCAAGTCGGTCGTCGGCATCCAGCAGTTCGATTCCGGCAGGATCACGATCGGCGGGCACTCCATTCAGGACGATCCCATCGCCTGCAAGAAGATGCTCGCCTACATCCCGGATAACCCCGACCTCTACGAGTTTATGACGGGCATCCAGTACCTCAATTTTATCGCCGACATCTTCGGTGTGGAGGAAAGCGCGCGGCAGGAGCGCATCCGCAAGTACGCGGACCTCTTCGAGCTGACGACCGACCTGGCGCAGCCCGTCGCGGCCTATTCCCACGGCATGAAGCAGAAGCTTGCCATCATTTCGGCGTGGCTGCACGAGCCGAAGCTCATTTTGATGGATGAGCCGTTCGTCGGCCTCGACCCGAAGGCTTCACATATCTTAAAGGGCATGATGCGCGAGGTGTGCGACGCGGGCGGCGCGATCTTCTTCTCGACCCACGTGCTTGAGGTGGCCGAAAAACTCTGCGACAAGGTCGCCATCATCAAGGGCGGCAAGCTCATCCGCTCAGGCACGATGGAGGAGGTCAAGGGCGACGACTCGCTCGAGGAGGTCTTCCTTGAGCTGGAGGGCGAATCATGCTGAAAACGCTCGTCAAGAAGCAGCTGATGGAAATTTTCCGCAGCTACTTTTATAATGCCAAAACCAATAAAAAACGTTCGACGGCGGGGATTATCGCTTATATCCTGCTCTTTGCCGCGTTGATGATCGGCCTCGGCGGGATGTTCACGGGGCTTTCCGTTTCGCTCTGTGCGCCGCTTACGCAGGCGGGGATGGGCTGGCTCTATTTTGCACTCATGTCGCTGCTCGCCATCTTTCTCGGCGCGTTCGGCAGCGTGTTCAACACGTATTCGGGCCTGTACTTCGCTAAGGACAACGACCTGCTGCTGTCTCTACCCATCCCGGTGCGGACGCTGATGGCCTCGCGGCTGCTGACGGTCTATCTCATGGGCCTCATGTACTCCGCGGTCGTCATCCTGCCCGCGGTCATCGTCTACTGGGTCACGGTCTCGACGGCGCCGATGGCGCTCCTCGGCGGCGTGCTGCTGACGGCGCTCATCTCAATCTTCGTGCTCACGCTCTCGTGCGCGCTGGGCTGGGTCGTGGCGAAGGTGAGCCGTAAGCTCAAGCACAAGAGCTTCATCACGGTCATCGTCTCGCTCGCAGGGCTTGCCATCTACTATTTCTTCGTCTTCAAGGCGCAGACGGCCATCGAGCAGCTCGTCGCCAACGCCGCGGTCTACGGTGAGAAGATCAAGGGTGCGGCGCACCCGCTCTACGTCTTTGGCCTGACCGGTACGGGCGATGTGACAGCGATGCTGCTGAGCGCGGCGGTCATCCTCGCGCTGTTTGCGCTGACGTGGACGCTGCTCTCGCGCAGCTTTTTGCAGATCACGACTGCGTCGGGCGCATCGGGCAAGGCTGTGTACCGCGAAAAGGCCGTCAAGCGCCGGAGCATCGATGGGGCACTTTTCGGCAAGGAGCTCGCGCGCTTCACCGCGAGCCCGAACTACATGCTCAACAGCGGCCTCGGTATCCTGCTGCTGCCGATCTCGGGCATCCTGCTTTTGTGGAAGGGCGGAACGGTCGTGTCGCTGCTGAACGAGGCCTTCACCTCGCAGAGCAGCTGCGCGGAGGTGCTGCTCTGCACCGGCGTGTGCGCCATTGCGTCGATGAACGACATGGCGACGCCGTCGGTCTCGCTCGAGGGAAAGTCCCTCTGGCTCGCGCAATCGCTGCCCGTCAAGCCCTGGCAGGTGCTTCGCGCAAAGCTCAAGGTACAGCTTGCGCTTACGGCCCTTCCAGCGCTCGTGCCGCTTGCCTGCATGGCGTTTATCCTGCCTGTGACGGCGGCGCTGCCGCTCGTTTTTGCCGAGGCACTCGCGTACATCGCGTTTTCTGCGTGCCTGGGGCTGACGCTCGGCGTCGCGCGGGCAAACCTGACGTGGACGAGCGAGCTCATGCCCATCAAGCAAAGTCTGGCCGTGACGATCGCGCTGTTCGGCGGCTGGCTCTACGCCATCGTGTTCGCGGGGCTCTACCTCTGGCAGGGGTGGAAGCTCGGCGCGGCTGCGTATCTTGCCATCGCGGCGGCGGTGACGCTCGCGGTGACAGCGCTGCTTCTTCGCTGGCTCAAAACGAAGGGCGCACAGCGCTTTGCGATGCTGTAAGGGAAAATAAAATGAGAGAGTGCGGCGGTCGAAGGACCGCCGCACTTCTTTTATATAGGCAGGGGCAAAAATTTACACAGTTCGTTCTTGCGGAAAGCGGCGGACCATGCTGTTATGTGACTACACTCACAAGTAAACTTTGAGGAGCGTGATCGATATGCTGCTGCGCGGCAAGCAGGCGAGCGGACTTTTGACGCAGCAGAAGATGCTGCACGCCGCCGTAAAGCTGTTTTTGGAAAAGAGATATGAGGGCACGACGACCGCGGAGATCGCCCGCGCCGCGGGCATGCCGCCAAGCTCGTTTTTCCGGGCCTTTCCCAGTAAGGAGGCGCTGCTGCTCGAGCTTGACAAGCGGATGTTCAGCGGGCAGTTCACGCTGGCCGAGCAGCACAGCGCGGCACGTGCTCTACGCGGTGGAGACGGCTATCCAGCTCCACATCGCCGGGCTGACCGAGCCACTGCGCAAGCTGTACGTGACGGCCTACACGCTGTCGTCAACCTCGGCATACCTGCATCGCAGCACGGCGAAGCGGCTGGAGGGCATCTTCGGGGACGATCTTCCGGACGCGGAGGCCAAGGACTTTTACGAGATGGAGATCGCCTCGACGGGCATGATGCGCTCGTTCGTGGCCGTGCCGTGCGACATGTACTTTACCGTGGAGCGCAAGATCGCGCGCTTTTTGGAGTGCGCGCTTAAGCTCTGCAATGTGCCGCCAGAGCGGCGGCGAGGGTCAGCGCGGCCGTTTTGCAGCTCGACCTGCACACCATGGCGGCGGGCATCATCCGAACGACCGTCCAGCAGGCGGAAAAGGGCTTTGAAGCCCTGACAGAACGGTAAATTTCGGCAAGGGGATATCCCCTTGGTGCATCCGATGGATGCACCAATCGCTTTGATGGAGGATTGATATGAAAAAACGTATTTTCAGCTTTTTGACGGCCTTGTGCCTGTGCCTGACGCTGTTGCCGACGGCGGCGCGGGCGGAGAACAATTGGGAGAGTTGGACGATATTTGATGGCACGAATTTGAACCTGTCGGACGGTAGTTGCTATTTAGGTGGCAATGTTACTATTAGCGGCGAAATTACAATCAGCGGAGCCGTCACATTTGATTTGAATGGGTATACCTTGACCTGTAATGCTACAGACGAGGATATGTTTTGTGTGTACGATGGTAAAACACTAACGATAAAGGACAGCGGCACTGACGGCACCATTGATGGTCAAAATAAGAACTGCGGTTTTTCTGTGTCTAGCGGCACACTGATCTTGGAGAGCAGTATCGTTGCGAATTGCAGAGATGACGATGGTGATGGCGGTGCTGTGGATATTGGAAAGGACTGCGTATTCACGATGAGAGGTGGTACGATCAGCAATTGCAATGCACAACACGAAGGCGGTGCTATATAGGAAAAGAGGACGGCTAAAGCCGTCCTTTTTTTTCAGCTCTCCATGTGCTTGCCGAGAAAGCCTGCGATGGCCTGCGCGAGCTTGTACTCCGTCTCGCCTGCGGCTGACTCGCCCTCGGTGCCGATGAAGACCACGAGCCCGAGTGCGTCGCCCTCGGAGATGATGGGCGCGGCGATGGTCGCGCAGTAGCGGTCGAGCGACTCGGTGACGAACACGCTGCGCTCGCTCGGCACGGCGCGGTAGATACCGCGGTCCTCCATGATCTGCTCGAGCTGCGGGCTGATGCGCTTGCCGATGAGGTCGCGGCGCGCGCTGCCTGCCGCGGCGATGACGCTGTCGCGGTCGGTCACGGCCACGCTCGTGCCGGTCGACTTGCTCAGCGTGTCGCACAGCTGCGCGGCAAACTCATCTACGCCGCCCATGAGCGAATACTTCTTAAAAATGACCTCCCCGTCCTTGCTCGTGTAGATCTCCAACGGGTCGCCCTCGCGGATTCTCATGGTGCGGCGGATCTCCTTGGGAATGACAACGCGGCCAAGGTCGTCGATCCGTCTGACAATTCCGGTTGCTTTCATCTATCAAAACTCCTTTTATACTCGATAAACTGCACTTAGTCTTTGGAAAAGCCGCCAATTTATCCAAAGCCGCGGCTGGAAGATTTTGCAGCGCGCTGAGGATGATGTTTTTTAACAAAATAAGGTGAAAGAGGAGCGAATGTGGACATTGTGCACAGCTAAGGTCGGATTTTAGATGATGAAACTGAAAGAAGTGACAGACCGAAAAAACTTTGAAAAATACGCTTGACATTTCCTGGGATGCGTGTATAATAACGTACTGTTCCGCGAATGGAGCGTGCACCTTGTAAATTAAACAACGAAACTTTGACAAGCACCAGATGAAAAACTGTGCAATATGTACAGTGGCTTGCGAGGAGGACGGTTAAGTCAATTACGTCTGAATCGTAAGGATAAAAAGTTTTAAGCTATGACAAATAGCTCGATAAAGATTTAAGAAGCCTCGGCTTTTTAGATACCATTTTATTGAGAGTTTGATCCTGGCTCAGGACGAACGCTGGCGGCGTGCTTAACACATGCAAG
>ERZ1027063.998-NODE-998-length-10722-cov-4.212993_pt1 | contig 10722 bp, 7 predicted proteins | sample MGYA00519423_ERZ1027063 | MGnify/ENA primary metagenome ERZ1027063 (study PRJEB26926, sample SAMN06164493) | human gut metagenome | biome: ENVO:00009003; feature: ENVO:2100002; material: ENVO:00002003 | host: Homo sapiens | place: USA | collected 2012 ...
GGGCGACGCCCGTTTTCTTTCTCGGGAAAGAAAATGGGGGTCGCATCACGCGGCATGTATGCCGCAGAGCACTTCGCACCTGTGCGAAAAAGAAGAGCCGTCTCTCGAGAGAGACAGCTCTTTTCTTTTTTACAGCCTGCGGAAGCGCTCCGCAATGACCGCCGCCGCGTCAGCGGTCGACAGCGCACCGGTGTCAAGGTAAAGATCATACCCCTCCGGCGCGCCCCAGGCCTTGTGGGTGTAGCTCTCGTAATACTTGCGGCGCTGCTTGTCCATCTTGCGGATCAGGCGGATGGCTTGGTCGCGCGTGAGCTTTTCCTGCGCCATTTTGCGCTGGATGCGGTGCTCGTCCGGCGCGGCGACGAACACGGTGAGAAGCCTCACGTCTTCGCCGCGCAGCACATAGTCTGCGCAGCGCCCCACGAACACACACTCCTCGTGGCGGGCGATGCGGCGGATCTCGTGGCTTTGCAGGGCGAAGAGCACTTCGCTCGTCGGTTTGCCGCGCAGCACATGGTGGTTGCCCTCGTGCACGGTCTGGAAGAGGTAGGGGTTGGTCGCCTTTTCGTCCGAGGGGGAGAGCGTTTTTTCCGAAAGCTCGCCGTACTCGCACGCGAGGCGGATCAGCTCGCGCTCATAGACGCGGATGCCGAGGAGATCCGCTGTTTTCACGGCCACTTCGTGGCCGCCGCTGCCGAACTGGCGGCTGATGCTGATGATGCGATTTCCCATAGTATGAATCTCCCTCCGCTTTTCTATTGTTTCAGCGCGTTGAGCGCCGGCTGGGGAATCGAGAATGCACGATCCGCCGGCGTGATGACGGCGGAGAGCGACACCGGAGCGTCGGAGAGGATGAGGTGCAGCGCGCCGCTGCACGAGATGTTGACGGACTGGAGCTCGCCCTGCTCGCTCACGCGGACGGAAATGCGTCCGGAGGAGAAGGTCACATCCTGTGCCTTGATATCCGGCGCGATGGCGGCGGCGAGCTCGCTCATCGCGTCGGAGTCGAGCGAAAGACCGTAGAGATAGCCGTCGCTCGCCTTATCGCAGCCTGCGCTGCCGTTCAGAATGGACTGGTAGCAGAGGTCAATGAGCGACGTGGCATCGACGAGCTGCTGGCTCGCGGTGTCGACACTGTTGCCGTCCGCGTCGCAGATCTTGCTGCCGGAGAAGTAGACGGCGAGGGTGTTTTTGCGGATGCTGCCGTAGCTCTGACCGTCGATGCTGCTGCGGTCATACTGGAGCGTGCTGTTCAGCACGATCGGGCCGCAGTCGGCGGAAAGAGCAATGTCGGCGGACAGATCGTCCGCGGTCAGTTCGCCCCAGGCACCCAGCAGACGGAGCGCGTTGTCCGTCAGCGTGGAAGCGTCGTCATTGCTGTCCGAATGGATGGCGGTGAGCACATCGTCGGGGATCACCGGCGCGAGCGCGTCGGTGAAGTGCGCGGCGGCCTCCACGCGAAGATCTCCGGAGTTTTCCGCCGTGAAGCTTACGTCCATCAGCTCGCCGCTCTCGGCGGTGAGATCCACGCGGATCGCGGAAAGCGATGCGGCGTTCGCGATATCGTCCGAGGTGAGAAGACGCAGCAGTGTGCTCGCGTCGTCGCCCTCGGCGGTGAGGGTGTAGCGCTTTTCCTGCCCGTCAACGGATTTCGTCACCGTGAGCGTGCGGCAGAGCTCGGCGGTCTCATCCATGAGCTCGGCGTAATTTGGGAATGCGCCGCCGACAGCGTAGGACTTGCCGTTTTCAAGGTAGATCGCGCCGTCTGCGTAGTAGAGCGCCGCGCCGTCGCGCTCGATGCAGGTGATGGGAGCACCGTCCTTCTTCGTGCGGGCGACGGAGGCATCCGCGCTCAGGCTGATTTTGCCATAGGAGGCGTCGACCGTGACGTCCATGGTCATCGGGTCCTCTTTGACACGCGCCTCGACAAGGCGGTAGGCTTCGAGGTCCTTCTTAAAGTCGGAGTGGAGGAAGAACGCCGCAGCCGCGCCGAGCAAGACTAAAATCGTGATGAGAATAGGGAGGAAGCGGCGGTGCCTGCGCTTTTTCGGCGCGGGCGGTACTGCGGGCTGCGTGAGCATGTTTTCGCGTGCCTCGCGCTCCTCGCGAAGAAGCCGAAGTTCCTCTTCCGCGCGCGCAAGGCGCGCCTCGATGGAGTCGGGATCGGCTGCGGGAGCGGGTTCGGAAGTGGGAACGCTTTCTGCGCCCTCGACCGCGGCGGTGACGACCGGCGCAGCGGTCGCTGCTACTGCCGCGGCGGCAGGGACTGCCGTAGATTCAGCGGACACAGGCGCATCCGCTGGAGTGGCTTCTTCGACCGCTGCGGGGGCGGCTGCATCTGCCTTGGCAGGGGCTTCGTCTGCTGTGGGCGCATCGGCGTCCTCGCCGCGGACGATCTGCTCGGCCTGCGAGACGGCGCTCGCGCTGCGCGCCAGCGCTTCGGCGCGTCTGCGCGCTTTGCGCTTGTGGCGGTGGACGAGCAGAACCATGATAAGGATCAGAACAGCCAGCACGGCGAGCACGCCGAGCCAGATGCCCCAGACGTCGAGCGTCCGCACGGCGGCAAACTCAACGCTGTCGCCGCTCGTGGAGAAGGTGAGGTAGCTGCCCATCGTGCCGCAGTCGGCCTCCTGCCAGCTGCCGCCGTCTTCACGGGTGTAGATGCGCAGCTCCTTCTGCCCGTCGGGCGGGAGATAGCGCACGGTGTGCGTGTCCTGCCCGTCGTCGGCAAGCTCGATGCGCCACTGCTCAAGCACTTCGGCGTTGGCGACCATCGAGGGCATCTCGCCGCGGCTGAGGCAGGCAAAATAGCCCTTCACGCGATCGAGCACGGTGCCGGACTGCACATCGAACGCCGCGGGCGTGAGCGGCTGGGCGGTCACGGTGATGGCGTCGCCGTCGTTGTAGTTGCCCTCGACCAAGATGACAGCCTGTCCGCTCTCTCGCGTCTGTTCAGAGGCAAGGCCGGGGGTGTAGGCCTCGTAAACAGCGGTGACGACGGTGTCAAAGTGCAGATTCGTGAGGTCGGTGCGGTCCCAGTGGACGTGACAGCCGCTCTTGGCGGGCGGCTCGGGGATGTCGCTTTCGTCGATGGAGTCGCCGTAGTTGAAAGCGCGGCTAAGCACCGTCTTGTCGTCGGCGACGAAGGTGAGCGTGAAGGACTTCATGCTCTCGGGGAGATCGGGCAGCGTGAGAAGCTCTGCATAGCTGATGGGCTCGGCCCGCCCGGTATAGCCCTGACGGTTGATGCCGGGAAGATTGTCGGAGACATAGTAGTTGTGCTCAAACGTGCCCGTATCGCTGCCGGAGATCGCGCCCTGGTACTGCTGGCAGTCGGTGATATCGACGAGCGAGTAGTTCCAGCTCACGGTACTGCCGCTGCCGTCGACATTTTCCTGTACGCCGGAGCCGACGATGCCGCCGACATACTTCTTGCCGCTGAGCGTGCACTTGGAAAAGCTGCCGTGCACCGTCGCGCCGGTGAGACCGGCGATGCCGCCGGTATAGCTGCCGTTTTCGTTCGTGATGGTGCAGGACGACGTCTCACACGCAGTCAGATAGCCGAGGTCCATGCGGCCGACAATGCCGCCGACATAGCTGCGCTTGCCGGCCACATCGCCGGTGTTGACGCACTTCTGGATGATGGAGCGGTACTCATACTGCTTGCGGTAGATGTTCGAAAGATGGCCCGAGACATCGTCCTCGGGGTCGAGCGTGTATTCAATGGTCATGGAGCCTGTGATGCCGCCGGTATTCACATCGCCGTACACCGCGCCGCTGTTGCGGCAGGAAGAGACTTTACCGAACGTGACGGAATCGATGTCGACATCGGAGGTGTCGACAATGATGTCGCCCGTGCCGCCGCTGAGCGAGGAAATGGCGGAAAACAGCGTTCCTGTCAGCTCGTTGAACTTGTTGTTGATCGAACGAATATCATTTGCCAATGTGCCGACCGTGCCGCTGGCGGCGTTGTTGAGCATCGTGACCTGACTGCTCAGGCCGTTGATCGACGAGGTCAGCCCGCCAAGATCCGGTGCAGCGACAATCTGAGTCGAGCCGGTGACGGTGCCCGAGGCATTGCCCTCGTGGCTCGCGCCCGCGCCTGCGGCACTGCCGCCGCCGATCAGAGTGTCGGAGGAATGGGAGCCGTCGCCGGTGATGACGCTGTCAATACTGGCGTTCAGCCGGACGTTGTTCAGCTCGTTGGCGGCGTTATCCACATAGCCGGACATGCTGTTCAGGCGCGAGGCAATCTCATTCGAGCCGTCTTCGGCATGGTTGGTTGCTGTGTTGACAAGACCGCTGAGCTCGTTGAGTTGTGTTTTGAGCTGCTGCAGCAGACCGTCGGAGATCTCCATGCGGATATAGGGCTCCATTTGGCCGGCGATGCCGCCGACGTCCTTTCGCCCGCAGATCGCGCCTTCATTGCTGCACGCGAGCACTTGTCCGCTGCTGCGGCCGACCACGCCGCCAATATTGTAGCCGATGTGCTGATAACCGACGGCGGCGTAGTTTGTGCTCGACGCGATCGCGCCGGAGGAATAGCCTGCAATACCGCCGGTGTCGGTGGCGGTGTTGAGCGTGTCGGCGCGGGAGAGCTTGGCGAGGTCGAGCGAGAATTCGAGGTTCAAATTGCTCAGGTCGATGGAGGGGTCGGTGCTCTCGATGTTTACATAGGCGCGGCCGCGGCAGGAGACGATGGAGCCGAGGTTCTCGCCCACGATGCCGCCGGTCATGCTCTGGCCGAAGATCGCGCCGGAGGCGTCGCACGCGCGCACGATGCCCGTGGCGAGGTTGCTGCCCGCGATGCCGCCGACGCTGCGTTTGCCGGAAACGCTTCCGTTGAATGTGCAGCTTTCGATCGTGCCGTGGTTTTCACCCACGATGCCGCCGATATTTTCGCTGTCGCCGGACGGGGTGACCGTGCCCTCAACATTCAGGTTTTTGATGACGGCGTCCTTTTGCAGCACGCCGAAAAGACCGGCGGGGGAGACGCTCTGCGTGATGGAAAGGCCGCTGATGGTGTGGCCGTTGCCGTTGAACGTGCCGCCGAACGTCGGGATGGGGAGCTCGTCATCGTCGGTCAGCTCGATATCGTTGTCAAGCACAACGGTTTTACCGCGCGACCAGGAGTCGAGCGTGCAGGAATGCGCGAGGGATCGTAAGTCTTCTGCGCTCTTGATATGGATGGCGCCGTCCCCGTCTGCCAAGACCTGCGTGACAGGGAGAAGCGAGATGAGCAGCAGGCACGAGAGTGCAAGCGCGCAGAAGCGATAGAAATGATTAGTCTTCTTCATCGTCTTGCTCCTCATTTGCAGATCCGGAGATCAGATTCAGGTCAATGTCGCCCTCGACCGTGGCGTGCATGATGCCATGCACCGTACCATTGATGTTGCCGCGCACCATGCCGTTGACGGAGACCTTACCGTGACCCGATTTCTTTTCCGTGATGGACGGGACGGAGAACGAGGTCTTGTCGACGATGCCGCTGCCGATGAGCAAGATCTGCGGCAGGGCGAACATGACCATGATGATGGAGATGACCGTGCCGCGGCCAAGGCTCTCGCCGATGCCCGCGATGACGGGCTCAGATGTCATGCTGCCGATCAAAAAGCCGCAGATCGAGAGGATCGAGCCGGAGGTGATGATCGTCGGGAAGGCGAAGTTCAGCGTCTCGACGATGGCGTCGCGGTGGTGCATTTTGGATTTGAGCTCCTGATAGCGGCTGGCGATGACGATGGCGTAGTCGATATTCGCGCCCATCTGGATGGAAGAAACAATTAGATATCCTAAGAAGAAGATGTACTTGCCCGTGATGGTCGGGAACGAGAAGTTGAGCCAGATGCAGCCCTGAATCACGAGGATCAGCAGCACCGGCATACCGGCGGAGTTGAACGTGAAGAGCAGCACCAGCATAACCACGAGCACCGACACGATGCTGACGACCTTGTTATCCACGGCGAAGGACTTTTCGAATTCGTATTCGTTCGTCGATTCGCCCGCGAGGTAGACGTTTTCATCGGGGTAATACTTTTCGGCAATTTCGAGAATTTTGTCGGTGAAGGCGTAGGTCTCATCGCTGCTTTCGGGCAGCGTGAGGTAGATGAGCATGCGGTCGTAATCCTCGCCCTGCAGCTGCGCCTTGGCGCTGTTCATCTGGACCTCGGCATCCTGGAGCATCTGCGTCTGGTCGTCACTGAGCGTCACGATGCCGGAATCCACCTGATCGCAGACAAAGAGAAACATGTCGATGAGCGGGACTTTGTAGGTGGCGAGATTGCCCGCAAGCTTGCCATATTCTGAATGCTGCGCGGCGTAGGCGGCGTAAACGACCTGCGCGGCCTCGTAATCGAGACCCGCGAGCTCGGCGAACTGGCGCGGCGTCAGCTTGTCGGCCAGCATGTAGCCGTCGAGCGCCTCAATGTTGGTAAGACCCATCGTGGAGTCGACCTCGTCGTACTGGCCGAGCTCGTCTAAAATGGCGGACTCCTTGTCGTAGTCGCCCGTGGGGACGATGAGCGCCAGCATGTTCTTCGAGGTGAAGTTATCCTCGATCATCTGCTGGGCAAACTGCGTCTCATTCTGCTTGGGGGCGGAGATGAGGCCATAGCCGTAGGCGTAGGGGCAGTCGGATGACAGGCGGTAGCCGATGATGGCCAGCACCACGAAGACGATGGGGATGATGTAGCGCGTGGCATAGTCGAGCTTGCCGACGAACGGGATCTTCGGCACGAAGCTGCGGTGCTGCGTGCGGTCGATCAGCGGGCCGAAAAGCATCAGAAGGCCTGGCATCACGATGAACGCCGCGAGCAGCGCGAACAAAATCGACTTGATGAGGCAAAGCGCCATATCGGGACCGAGCTTGAACCGCATGAAGAGCATCGCGACAAGGCCGCCGATGGTCGTGAGGCTGCTCGCACCGATCTCGGGGATCGACTTGCTCAGCGAGACGATGACGGCCTCACGCAGCGGCAGCAGCCGGTGCTCCTCTTTAAATCGGTTGCAGAAGATGATGGCGTAGTCGATGGACAGCGCCAACTGCAAGATGCTTGTGACCGAGTTTGAAATGAACGAGATTTTGCCCATCAGGAAGTTTGTGCCCTGATTCAGCACAAGTGCGACCACGAACGTCAGAATGAGCACCGGCACCTCGCCGTAGGTCTCGGACGTGAAGAGCAGCACGATGACAATGACGATGGCGACATACACCATGATGACGCTGATCTCGTGGTCAATGGTCTCCTGCTGCGTGTTGCCAAGGTCCGTGTCGACATATAGATCGTAGTCGGACAGGTATTCCTTCACGGCTTCGAGCGAGTCGAGACAGGCCTCGTCATCCTCACTGTAGGCAAAGGTGATGGAATAGAGGGCGGAGAGGTTATTATAATGTGCGGTGGTCTCGTCGTAGTCCACGCTCTGCACGCCCTTGATCTCCTTGATCTTGGGCTCGAGCGCGGCGGCCTGCTCTGGTGTGATGTTGGCCACCATGACCTCGGCCGTGCCATAGGTCGTGAACTGCTCGTCCATGATGTCGAGCGCCTGCTTCGTCTCGGAATCAGACGGCAGGTAGTACGTCAGGTCGCTCTCGACCTCGACCCAGTTGCGGGAAAAGGCGGAGAATACGAGCAGAATGATCGTGAGCAGAAAGATGAGATTTCGCTTGTCGACGATGACCGTCGACAGCTTTTCCATAAAGCTGGAGCCGGTCTTCTTGGTTTCGTTACTCATGGCGGTACGCATTGCCTCCTTTCTCGTGGGTGGGTCTTCGCTTCTTCATGCGCTCAAGGCCGCTTTTGATCGGCGGCTCGGGCGGGGCGAGCTGCACCACGTCGCCGAGCGAACAGTCGAGTTGGCGGCAGATGCGCACAAGCACCTCGAGCGAGACGAGCTCATTTTTCGAAAGCTTGGCGAGCGTGTTGGAGCTGATGCCGACCTCGCGCGCAAATTCCGTTTTATTTAAGCCCTTGTCGATGAGGAGCTTAAAAAGGTTGCTGTAGGTAACATACATGGTGGTACCTCCTGTTCAATCGTCATCATTATATGAAAATATCCGGAAGAAGCAAGATTAAATTTGCAAAAGCAGATATTTTTTGAACAAATCTGGCAAAGTGACAAAAACAGGCCAGTACAGATGAACAATGCGCAGCCCCTTTTGAAGCGGGGATTTGTTGATCGAGTGAAGGAGAAGATGAAAAAGGGCAAGGAAGCACCGGAGAGCGGTAAAAAGACATCTTGACTTTTGCACTGTCAGTTGCTATGTTTCGGTTAGAGATGACTAACTGACGTAAAACGAAAGAAAATCGGAACGAGAGCATAGCGAGACGAGGCAGAACGAAGGAAACAGGTATTTTTAGGATAAGAGGAGACTTGGCTATGAAAATTTTAGTATTCGGCGCGGGCGTGCTCGGCTGCAATCTGGCGCGGAATTTCTTCCGCGCGGGAAAGGACGTCACGCTGCTGGCGCGGGGAGCATGGGGCGAGAGCATCCCAAAAAACGGCCTTCGGATCAAGGATAAGTTTTCGCCCCGCATGTCGGTCAGCCGCATTCCGGTCACGGCGGAGCTGAAAGCGGAGGACAAGTACGACGTGATCTTCGTCGTCCTGCGCTATACGCAGCTCGACGCGATCCTAGATACCCTGCGGACGAATCCGACAAAGAATATCGTCTTTGTGGGAAACGACATGCGCGCAAGTGCGCTGAGCGCTTCGCTGCCGGAGAAAAACGTGATGTTTGCCTTTGCGTCCTCGGCAGGCCATCGGGAGCGGGAGTATGTGGCGTCCGTCGACCTCAAAAAGCTCAAGGGCAACACGGCCTATTTAAGCCGACTGATCGACGCTAATATCGAGGGCTACCGCGCGATCAAAAACGCGGGACATGAAATTTTGCCGAAGGACAACGTGGAGTTTGAAGGCGCGGCGTACCACAAGACCTGTCTGCGCTTTTTTAAGCTCATGTCCGCCACGAGCCTCGGAAAGATCTGCGCGTCCGACCACGCGATGAACGCGGTCGACGAAATGAGCGCGCTGAACCGCGATTTGAAGGCCTTCTTCGATGAAAACGGCGCGAAATATTCCGTGTGGCAGGAGCTTGAGCAGGAAGTCGCAAAATACCTGAAGTGAACAAAGGGAAAGCGCCCGTCATTTGGCGGGCGCTTTTTTTGCCCGCTCACGGAAAAATCAGACTCCGGCGAGGCGTCGGTGAATTTTTCGACAGATATTGCCAAAGCGGATGATCCATGACTGATACTGAGAGCGCCCGGACAAAAAATGTTTGGGCACTCTTACTGTATGAATAAATTGTAATTTTTCCATGATTAAGAAGTAAATATTGTAAAGGAAACTTGACAAGATGGGCGTGTCATGCTATAGTAAGTTTGTAAAGGAAACTTGTCATGCAAGGAGGCGTTTTTTTGAAGAATAAAGTTGAGCAGTTACGAAAGGAGCGAGGATTAAATCAAGATGATTTTGCAAAAATGCTTCGTGTTTCAAGACAAACCATTAGTTCAATCGAAACAGGAAAGTATAATCCATCATTGGAATTAGCTTTTGCAATTTCAGACTTTTTTGGTAAACGGATTGAAGAAATCTTTATCTATGAAAGAGGTGCAGAAAATGAAAAAGAGTAATTTGATAACCGGGATACTATATGTGCTTTTCGGTGTGGTTTGTTTGATTGTTGCGCTATTGATTGAAACAAAGTTAGAGGGCATTTTATGGGGCTTTGCTGGCGCAGGTATCTTCCCTGGAATTATGATGATATGCAAATATTTTTATTGGAGTTCCCCCAAAAATAAAGAGCGATACGAAGAGCGTTTGGAGAACGAACGAATTGAACAGCATGACGAGTTGAAAACAAAAATTAGAGATAGAGCCGGAAGATATGCTTACGGCATAGGACTGGTGGTTATTTGTTTCTCTATTTTGGTTTTCAGTATTCTCGGAGCATTGGAAGTTATCGACAATGCTCGCATGATCATACTCTATCTCAGCGGATATTTAATGTTTCAAATTATCACAGGAATTATCATTTTTAATAAGTTGATGAAAAAGTATTAAGGGAAATCTCTTTAGGAACTAAAGGGCGCACTGCTATACTCTCCTATCGGGAGTATAGCACAAGGGATGATGACGGGAATGTGGAGGATAGCGGAACTCTGCTGCTGCGCATGGTGTGCTGCACAAGGCGCTGCAGCAGGCGGTGGCAGTCGGATATCTGCGCTTCAATCCTGCCGATGCCTGCAAGCTGCCTCGTGTGGAGCGTAAGGAGATCAAGCTGCTGAAGGGGTGAAAACAGAAAAAAGGAGCGGAGCTGCGCCCCGCTCCTTTGCTATCTACAAATCGAAGTCCAAGCAATTTTTCCTTTAAACGCGGATATTATCTTCATCAATCGATAACACCGCTCATCACATCACGATACGTCTTATCCAAAAGCTCGCGTAAATCCGATGTGTCCGCCTGATAGCGTTCATTATTGATCGAAATGGTATCTTCATCCAGTTCAACAGGGATATCTTTGTCCGATATTTGAATCCAAAAATAGTAAAAGCTATCCGACATCCTGTCTACTTGATCCGTTGTTTCCTGCACATCCAGTTCATTGATAGCACGCACGATCTCTTTCACTCGGTCATCGTTTGTCACCATATAATTCGGCTCATTTTGAGGGTAAATTTTAAAACTGATATAGCTGTCTCTTATACACATCTCCGAGCCCACGAGACT
>ERZ1027063.999-NODE-999-length-10721-cov-8.882899_pt1 | contig 10721 bp, 9 predicted proteins | sample MGYA00519423_ERZ1027063 | MGnify/ENA primary metagenome ERZ1027063 (study PRJEB26926, sample SAMN06164493) | human gut metagenome | biome: ENVO:00009003; feature: ENVO:2100002; material: ENVO:00002003 | host: Homo sapiens | place: USA | collected 2012 ...
TCTACACCTATTAAGTCGTCGGCAGCGTCAGATGTGTATAAGAGACAGCTGTAAGTCCTGTACTCTTCTGGTACATAACAACGATCACATCTGAATATTTCTTACTTAATGTAATCTTCTTGGAATAACTGGATTTATTTACATTATAATATTTGCTTCCACCATTATATACGCTGACTGACTTAATGGTCCATCCCTTTTTAGCCTTTACGCTCAGTGTCTTCTTTGATACTTTCTTTGAAGTATAGGTGTAAGTATTCTTTGCAAAGCTTGATGTATAATTCTTGCTTCCAATCTTGATTGAACTTACAGGATTGGTATATTTCTTTACAGTAAATGTAGTTTTCAGCTTAACACCCTTTACTGTACATGTAATAGTTGCCTTACCAGCTTTCTTTCCATAGTCTACACGAATATATCCATCTTTGGCTGATACTTTCATGTTCTTGTTTGAACATTTTAACTTTTTGATCTGAGATGCCTTTGTACATCCCATGATACTGATAACACCGGATGCCTGAGTTACACGTCCCGGCTTATAGGAAACGACTCTGTCACTATACGGGTTAATATACACAGTCTTACTGGTTGCAGCGCTGACATCCTTCATGCTTGTTGCAGGTACTGCTAATAATGTGAATACCATTGCAAGGGCTAAAAATGCAGCTAATAATCTCTTTGTTGCTTTTTTCATTTTTCTACTACCTCCATAAAATCATCTTTTATCCGGCGGCATTCTGACCTCTCATCTGTATGCCCCAAATTTAGTTTTATTTTATACTATTTCCCATTTTTTTACAATAGGTGCAACGTATTTTAATCTTAATTTAACGCACTTTATTCTTCTTTCCCGTACCATTTAAAGAAACGTTTTGCATACTTCTCTGCCTTGTTCCTTGAAAAGTTAAATCCACGGATCGCACCTTTTTCTTTATAGGTATCCCGAATTCCATTAAAATACCATTCCATTCTGTTATACGAGAATCCCTTGATATCCTTATAATTATTATATTTGTTATAATAATCGTCGTATTGGTAGTTATCGTACTCGTAGTAATCATCATCCTGTCCCGTCATATAGTTATCTACAATGAACTCATATACTTCTTCCGCTCCATCTGCACCAAGTGACGTCACATACCGGAAATCCACATCCTTCGGATCCTGATTTTCCAGATTATATCTGGCAACCAGATAAGCCGGACGAAGGAACGATACGATGATATATACAGTAACGATCACAAACATCGAATAACGTACCAGCGGGAAATGGTCAGTATAGATTCTGACGATCACTCCTGCAAGTACCACAGCAAGAACAGCCAGTGCTGCAAACACCAGTATTCTCATATAAGTAAGATCATATGCTTTGATATACATAGTCATACGAAGCGCCGAGGATGCGATCATCACATAGGTACAGGCTGACATAATAGTCAGTACGATATTAAGCACTGTGCTTTTACGAAAGATTGCATGACAGATCAGCACCAGTATCACATTCAGCACCGATACGAACATAAGCTGGAAGAATCCCTGTCTGGCATATTCCGCATAAGTCATATCATCCGGCAGTGACATATTATTTGTAAACAGATATAGGATCTGGATCACTGAAAACAACAGATACACCAGGGTAAGCAGTCCCATTGCCGTGATCGCAATGATCGGTTCATGTGTTCCTTCTTTTGTCTGTCTGTGATATCTGCTTCCAAACGGTGCTGACACAATGATACCATATGTAAATAATAACGCCGCAAATGCAAATACAAGAAACCAGATTGCATCCCATGATAGGAAAATATTTCCAAGTAATGTTTCAACTGCATCTCCAAAGATCTGATCTGCACTGGAAAGCAGGCTGATCATTACGAACAGCAACGGAATCGCAACGACAACACCGATCAGAATATAGACAAATTTCGCACGTTTTCTTGCATTTTCATGTTCTCTGTTATATTGTCTGTAGTCTGAGAAAAAACGGTCAAAACAGGTAAACGGCTCTGCCATCTTCTCGATAACCGTAAGACCATATTCGACAAATCCCATGTTTTTAAGATCATCAAAATACCGGAGAAGCCCTGCACACACAAGGAATAAAATGCAAAGATGATCCAAAACGATCAAAAATGAATCATCGGTCCTGCAAACTGATACCCCAAGCAAAAGGATACCTGCATAATGCGGAATCAGCTTCGTCTGCTTTCCAAAAAGTTTCCCAAAAGATAACGATTCTCCGTCATTTACCGGCAGATTCTTCTCATGGCGCATGATACTGAAACTCATAAACAAAACGGTCATAACTGCCATGAATACAGCACAGATACTTGCATAATTCCGGTACATCAGCACACTGTAGATCATGGCATAACCAAACGCAAAACCGCCAAAAATCTCAAACCGTTCGGGCGATACCCCCGGTCTTGATCTTCTCGGCTTATAATCGTAATTTGACTGCCATCCAAAATTTGGCGGCACATTATTATAGTTTGATTGTCCTCCAAAATTCGGTGGTACATTATTATAGTTTGGCTGTCCTCCAAAGTTTGGTGGCACATTATTATAGTTTGGCGGTACATTATTATAATTCGGCTGTTCTCCAAAATTTGGCGGTGTATTATTTATATCCATATTAAGTAACCTCCCATTCCTTCCTGTAACAAAAAATCCTACATCCATAGTTTCATGTTACCTGTTTTTTGTCAAGTGAATATTTGTTAATATACTTATATAGCAAAAACGCCAACTCTCCTGATAACTTTGTAAAATAAAAACTTCCGGATAGGAACCTCTGTTTTACAATACAAGGTCATATCCGGAAGTTTTTCCTTTATATTCTCTTACTGATATTTTAATTTTTCATCTTCAAACTCTTCCAAACGCTGTCTGTATGCTTCCATAATAACGGATTCATACGCAAGAACCGGTTCTTTTATACCAAGTAATTGCATCAGATATTTCACAAACAACGGATTCATAATAAGAAATGGTCCAACTGTATATGTTGCAAAGAAATTCTTTCTCTTCAAACCTTCTTGTTTTATTCCCGGATGAAAACCATCCCCGCGAATCACATCATAGAAATAATCCTTTGAATTATCTCCATAAGAATGACTGAACTGCGCTTTAAAACCAACCAGCTTTATATCTTCATACTGTCCAAATACAAGAGAATGATATCTATGCATCATATCTCTCTTTGCATAGGTATTAAAAATACCAAGTCCTTCTATTCGACTTCCATCTTCATTCTCAATGTACTGTTCAACGATCTCGACTGCATTCCCGGTAAAGAGAAATACTGTTCCAGCCTCGATTTGCTCTTCCAGCTCTTTCTTATATGGTTTCAATGCCTGAATCGCCAATTCCTGCTGATTCTCTGTCATTGCTCCCATATATACAAGGTTTGCCCTGCCCTCTGTAAATGCCGGTTTATCATATAAGCCGGTATAAATAACTGTTGCCTCCGGCATACAGTCTTTTAAATAATTTACGTTCTGTAATTCACCGAAAAGATTGGCAAATTCTCCATATAGAACTTCTATTGTAATATCTGTTCCCATTTGTTATGCCTCTCTTTCCTTCAAATATTGTTTCAGATTATCCCGAAGTACAAGCGCTGTATCATTTTCATGAATATCATGAAGAATGTATACACTGTCTGTTCCATCCAGATTCAGGGATTTATATGCACCTGCTTCATCCGTTGTCTCTTTGATCTTTTCTTCCGGAACCCCGGCCATCATTAAACGGAGCTTATAATCTTTCGTCCGCAGACCACCTATTACGATGTTCGTAATATTCGGCTGATTTAAGAACTCAAAATCCGTATCAAAGATCCATGTCATATTTTCAGATGAATTTTTCCGGTCAAATATATCTTCCAGCAAAAGAATGACCTCTTTATTTCCCGGTTCCTTAGACACATAATCAAATACACAGGAACATGCAATTGGATTCTGTCCTTTTGCCATATTGGTCACTATCGTGATCCCATCCACTGTACTTCTGGAATATCTCGATTCCACAATATTAAGATTCTGGATCGCGTTCCGGATCTGCTCACCTGTCAAACCAAATTCACGAAGAGCGGTAACTGCAGTCAACTCATTGTACAGATTAAATGTACTGTTACTGATCATCGGATACTGTTCCCTGCTCTCATTATGTGTAACTGTTATTACTTTGTTCTCATAATCAACATCTGCCTTATAATCGCCTTCCGGTGACGTATATCCACAGAACTCACAGACAGCTTTTCCAATATGATGATACCGGACATAGTTATATTTTAATTTATGATGACACTTTGGACAGATCCGCATATCATTGATCAGATTAATACATTCCTCCCGGTCAGATGGAAGTCTGTTGATTGAAAAGTATGTTTTTTCATTTTCCGATCCAAGATTTGAACTAATCAGATCATCCGCATTTAAGATCAGATGTGATTCTTTTGGCATATTATTATTGATAAAGTTAAAAATAAACTCCGGGTTTGCATTTCTCTGAATGGAATCACGGAACAGGTTCGTACATACCGCATATGTTGGCTTTACATATGGATAGATCAGCTTTGAACTTCTTTCATCGACTTCAAATACTGCATATTCTTTCTTTGCCTTTCCTGTCAGAGTACTTCCTGCGATCAATGAACTCGCTACTCCAGCATTCACATTAGAACCAGCACGGTTGTTCAAAACGTCATAGCCATTTGCCTCCAAAATATCTATGATCATATTACATACTGTTGTCTTGCCGTTGGTTCCTGTTACTGTTATGATCGTTTTCGGTTTATCTATACATCCCATGAAATCCGGACAAAGCTTGACTGCCAGCTTTCCCGGAAAATAACTTGCGTTCATCTTCAACATTCTCTGCATGGTTCTTGCCAGTTTGCCCATGAACAAAGCAAAAAAGAACCTTACATTCTTTTTATACATCTAGCTACCTCATTTCATATCTGTAAATTATCATTAGTATGTCCATTTAAGCCACATATAATATAACCACTTATTCAAAAATATGTCAATCAATTTGAACTATTTATTCGGTTTATTTCGCCAACACCCTCTTTTACTTAAAAATGGCATCTGCCGGATCAGGCAGATGCCAACTTGTTTTTTTCAATATCGAGGGTTTCTTTTATTCTTCCTCATTCACCTGTGAAAGCTTGGCTGCCTGGTCTGCTGCGATCAGACTGTCGATAATCTCATTCAGATCACCGTTTAAGATCTGTTCCAGCTTATACAAGGTGAGTTTGATTCTGTGATCGGTTACACGGCCTTCCGGGAAGTTATAAGTACGAATCTTCTCTGAACGATCTCCGGTTCCGATCTGGCTCTTACGGTCTGCAGCTTCTGCATCATGCTGTTTCTGAAGCTCCATATCATACAGCTTGGAACGGAGCAGCGCAAATGCCTTCGCCTTATTCTGAAGCTGGGACTTCTCGGTCTGGCTGTAAATTACGATACCGGTTGGTATATGTGTCAGACGAACGGCTGAATCTGTTGTATTGACACACTGACCACCATTACCGGATGCTCGCATGACATCGATACGGATATCATTTTCATTGATCTCTACATCAACTTCCTCTGCTTCTGGCATAACTGCAACTGTTACAGTTGAGGTATGGATTCTTCCGCCAGACTCTGTCTTCGGGATTCTCTGTACACGGTGAACTCCACTCTCATATTTCATCTTGGAATATGCACCATCACCTGTGATCATGAATACCGCTTCCTTGAAACCACCGATTCCATTTTCATTTACGCTCATCAGCTCTACCTTCCATTTGAACTGATCAACATACTTCTGATACATTCTGTAGATCTCATATGCAAACAAAGCAGCTTCATCTCCGCCCGCACCTGCACGGATCTCGACGATAACGTTCTTGGAATCGTTCGGATCCTTTGGAAGAAGCAGAATCTTCAATTCATTTTCCGTCTTTTCTACAGTTGCCTTTGCTTCATTTAATTCTTCCTTCGCCATTTCACGAAGCTCTTCATCATTTTCTTCTTCAAGCATAAGCAGACTGTCTTCGATCGTCTGTTTTGCATCTTTATATTCTTTGTACTTTTCTACGATAGGAGTCAGTTCACTCTGCTCCTTCATTAATTTACGGAATTTGTTCTGATCCGATACGATATCCGGATCTGTCAACTGGTTATTTAATGTATCAAGTCTGTCTACTAAATCTTCTAATTTATCAAACATAATAATCCTCCTGCAGCACATGCTCATTTCCTGTTCATGTGTCTGTTAATATATCCAGCCTTTTTCAGGCTTTTCTTCCAATTACAACTCTGTCATTTTCTGCGAGGTCTTTCACTACGCGTACATCTTCAAAATGCTTATCTACAAGGAGCTGCTGCACATCATGTGCCTGATGATTACCAATTTCAAATAAAATATATCCTTTTTCATTTAAATAACTCTCCGCATTTTCTATAATTGCTCTGTAAAACTTCAATCCGTCCGCATCGCCGTCCAATGCCAGCCTCGGCTCATAATCCCGAACCTCCGGCATCAATCCGTCAATCACTTTGCTCTCTATATATGGTGGGTTGGACAGGATCATATCATATCTTTTATCTATCTTATCAAATAAATCTGATTTTATAACAGTATAATCAGATACTTCTAATCGTTTCGCATTTTTTGTCGTAAGTGCGATCGCGGAATCTGAGATATCACACAGATCTATATGAATATTCTGATTCATAAGTGCTACCGACAATCCAATGCACCCGGAACCACAGCACATATCCAGCACAGACATCTTATCAGAATGTATGTCCTGAATCAAGCGGTTTGCCTGTTCCACCAGAACTTCTGTGTCAAATCTTGGAATCAGTACATCCGGTGCAGTCTCAAAATCATACCCCATAAAGCACTGTATGCCTGTTATATATTGTAACGGAATACGTTTTGACCTTTTATCGATCAACGCTTCATAGGAAGAACGAATTGTTTCGGTAACATCTTCCTGCCGGTTCATAATATATGCCATCTTATCCTGCTTTGATACAAAGAGCCATAATAACTCTGCATCGATATCTGCATCCGGCACATTATGTTCGTTCAGTTTTTCTTTTCCTGCTGTTACAAGCTGATACTGAGTCATACGTCTATTTCCTTTTACATTCACTGGCATCATTTCAACTTCTTAATCTTCGATCTCTCCACGCTTCATAGCGTCCTGATAAGCACGCCAGTCGATCACCGCTTCTACCGAACGAATTGCCACCTCACACATCTCAAGATCCGGTTCCTTCGTCGTAAGACGCTGTACCCACATACCGGGTACACTTAATATATTCGCAAGCTTTGAGTCACTTCTGCCTGCAAACATGATAAATTCATACGAGATTCCCGCAATAATCGGAACCAGAAGTACACGCGACAGCAATCGCAGCCACATAGACTTCACATTTATAAACATAAATACAATAATGCTTATGATCATAACGACTACCAAAAAACTGGTTCCACAGCGTTTATGGTATCTGGAATGTTTCTTTACATTTTCCGGAGTCAGCGGATCGCCTGCTTCAAAACAGTTGATCGTCTTATGCTCTGCACCATGATACATAAATACACGTTTGATATCCTTCATCAATGATATTAATACTACATATGCAAGAAAGATCACCAACCGAAGCACACCTTCCGCTACCGCTATCAATACATTGCTTTTTGTCACATGCTCAAGCAGTCCTGCAATAAATGCCGGAAGCAGCATGAATAATGCGATCGCAATGGCAAGTGATACAATAACGGTTCCGATCATCATCAGATCATCTCCTGTACTGCTTTCTTTTTTATTGTTTTTACTGCCGTTCTCACCTGAACCGCTTCCATTATTACTTTCTGTATCTGACAACCTGGAATCATCTTTATTTTCACTCTTTCCAGTCGGTTCTTCCTCTTCATAAAAATCGGCTGAATATGTCAGCGTTTTAACTCCAATTACCAGCGACTCAAAGAAATTAACCACTCCACGAAGAATCGGCAATTTCAGGATTTTATATTTTTCACCTATCGGTGTATAGCTTTCTACTTTAACTTCAATTTCCTGATCCGGCTTTCTGACTGCTACTGCGTACTGATCCTCGTATTTCATCATTACGCCTTCGATCACCGCCTGACCACCTATTCTGGCTCTTTTCAAATTCTATACCTCGTAAAATTGTTTCCTAAAACAAAAATAGGCTGAGATTAAAAGCTTTAACCTCAACCTATCATCCTTTTTATTAGTTTGACTGTGAAACACCGTACTTACGGTTGAACATATCAATTCTACCACGAGCCTTAGCTGCCTTCTGCTGGCCTGTATAGAATGAATGACACTTTGAGCAAATTTCTACATGAATTTCTTCTTTTGTAGAACCTGTAACAAATTCGTTTCCGCAGTTACATACAACCTTTGCCTGATAATAATTTGGATGTATTCCTTCTCTCATTTAATCTCACCTCTTTATTATATTATTGATATATGAGAATAGGCCATCAGCCTCACTTCTTCATAAAACACAGCTTTTGTATTCTAACACAAACCGACATAGAAATGCAAGTGTTTTTTTATTTTCTTAATAATGATTTTTTAACATAATAGATAAACTCTTTATTATTCTTGGTTCGGACGAATAATTTCAGTACATCCTCCAGCATATCCTCTGCCTTATTACCGGATAATATCTTGTGAAGTGCGTATACAACTTCCTGTTCTTCCGGTGATAATAACAGATCATCCCGTCTGGTACTGGATTTTGCAATGTCGATTGCAGGGAAGATTCTCTTTTCTGCGAGCTTCCGGTCAAGCACCAGTTCCATATTACCGGTTCCTTTGAATTCCTCGAATACGACATCATCCATCTTGCTTCCTGTCTCAACCAGCGCTGTCGCAAGGATCGTAAGACTTCCACCCTCACGCATATTACGGGCAGCACCAAAGAATTTCTTCGGCATATGTAACGCCGCAGGATCAAGACCACCGGATAAGGTTCTTCCACTTGGTGGAACTGTAAGGTTGTACGCTCTTGCAAGTCTTGTAATACTGTCAAGTAAGATCACGACATCTTTCTTCTGCTCTACCAATCGTTTTGCACGTTCGATCACCATTTCCGATACACGCTTATGATGCTCCGGCAGCTCATCAAATGTCGAATAAATAACTTCTACATTTGGTCCCTCTATGGATTCCCTGATATCCGTTACTTCCTCCGGTCTTTCATCAATCAGAAGCACCAGCAAATGAATCTCACTGTATCTGGTACTGATACATTTTGCGATCTGTTTCAGCAAGGTTGTCTTACCTGTCTTTGGAGGGGAAACGATCATACCACGCTGTCCTTTACCGATCGGTGACAGCAGATCGATCATACGGATCGGAATCGGGCTGTCCTCCCCATCCATATTGATCCGTTCATTCGGGAAAATCGGCGTCAGATCTTCAAATGCTTTTCTTCCTGCAATGCTTGCAGGACTTTCTCCATTGACAGAAGCTACATATAATAATGCGCCAAACTTTTCTCCCTGCGTCTTTACGCGGATATTTCCCATTATGATATCTCCGGTCTTAAGTCCAAATCTACGGATCTGCGCCGGTGATACATAGATATCCTGATCTCCCGGCAGATAATTGGCACTTCTTATAAATCCATATCCTTCCTGCATTACTTCCAGGATTCCATGTGCCATCTTACCGCTGTCAAGCTCCGGTCCATTTGGTTCCTGCTGAGCAGATGATCCTTCCTGCCTGTTCTCAAGCTTCGTCTCCATTCTTACCTCTGCTTTTATCTCTGTATCTGCAGCCGTATTTTTTTCTTCTATAACTGATTTTTCATATGCTGCTTTCTTTTCTGATACTACAGAACTTTCAACAGCTACTTTTTTCTCTTCCATTGCAGACTTTTCAAGAACTGCTTTTTCCATATTCATTTCCAGCTTTGTCATCTCGGCTGCAAGCGGTTTGTTCTCCTGAACATGGTCTTTTCTTCCGTTATTTACAATTGGTGTATTGTTTCCATGATTGGAATTGTTATTTCTGTTATTATACCCCTGTGACCGATAGTCCTGTCTTTTTCCATTTCGGTTGGTCTGTCTTCCGGCAGTATTCCTATGCTGTCTTCTTCCGGATTCTCCTGATCTCTGACCATTTTCTGTCTGGTTTCTATCCACTTTTTTTACAGCATCTTCTTCGGATTTCTCCGGCTGCTCTGTGTGCTCCGTTTTTTCAGTCTGTTCTGCTTTTTCTGGCGGCTCTGCCTTTTTCGGTTTCCGTGTTCTTCCTGTCTTTTTTATTTTTTCAGCATCTTTTTTCTGTGATTTCACGTTCTGCTTTTCTTCCGCATGTCCTGCTTCATCACTATAATTTTTTTCAAGGAATTCGATCAGAGCCGGTTTACGAAGTGCTGATACACCCTTTATCTTATGCTCCTTTACGAATTGCTTCAATTCCTCTAATGATGCATTTTTGAAATCCATCTTTTACTCCTTCCAATTTTATCCGTTTTATTTAATTCACACACATTCTTATTCTTGGGGATTATCCTAATGAATTCTTTTCGAAACAGGTATATCAACTGTATGACTTACCTGTGCATCCTGCTTATCAGATCTCCGGATGCCATATGAGCGTTGTATTTAATAGCCTTAGTATAGCATCTGTCTCTTATACACATCTCCGAGCCCACGAGACTAGCGCTCATCTC
>ERZ1027063.1003-NODE-1003-length-10683-cov-4.662025_pt1 | contig 10683 bp, 8 predicted proteins | sample MGYA00519423_ERZ1027063 | MGnify/ENA primary metagenome ERZ1027063 (study PRJEB26926, sample SAMN06164493) | human gut metagenome | biome: ENVO:00009003; feature: ENVO:2100002; material: ENVO:00002003 | host: Homo sapiens | place: USA | collected 2012 ...
GCCGGACGCGGCGAGCGCCCGGGCCGCGCGGTCATCCAGACCTACCACCCCGAAAACGAGGTCATTCAGGCCGCGGCGAAACAGGATTACGAGACGTTTTACCAAAACGAGCTGCGCATGCGCTCGCTGCGGCGCTATCCGCCGTTTGCAGACCTGTTCACGCTGACGGTCTCAGGCCTTGATGAGCTGCGCGTCATCGCCGCCGCCCGCGCACTGTGCGACGCACTGCGCTACGCCTCTTCCCAGCCGCCGCTGAGCGGGCTCGATGTCGAAGTGCTCGGCCCCGCGGGCGCGCCGGTCGTGAAGGTCAACAACCGCTATCGCTACTGTGTGTACCTGTGCGGCAAGGGCGGCAGCGTGCTGCGGCGCACCGTCAGCGAATATCTGCTGGCATTTTACGCAAGAAAAGAAAACCGCGGTCTCGACATTTTTGCCGACTGCAATGCTTTACAATAGAGAAAAGAGGATGAAATTATGGCTATTCGCAAGATCCACGAAGTGGGCGACCCCTGCCTTACAAAGGTCTGCCGCCCCGTGACGGAATTCAACGACCGGCTGCATGAGCTGCTCGACGACATGGCGGACACACTGGAGGAGGCCGGTGGCGTCGGCCTCGCCGCCCCGCAGGTCGGCATCCTGCGCCGCGTCTGCATCGTGGAGGATGAGCAGGGCGAGATCATCGAGCTCATCAACCCCGAGATCATCAAGACCGAGGGCGAGCAGACGGGCCTCGAGGGCTGCCTGAGCGTGCCGGGCAAGTACGGCATCGTCACGCGCCCGATGGTCGTGCGCGTGCGCGCGCAGGACCGTTACGGCACGGAGTTTGAAGTTGAGGACGAAGAGCTGACCGCGCGCTGCTTCTGCCACGAGATCGAGCATCTCGACGGCCACCTCTACACCGAGCACTGCAAAGTCCTCACCGACGAGGAGCTGGAGCAGTATATCCGCGAGCAGGAAAAGGAGCTGGACGAGGAATGAGGATCGTCTTCATGGGCACGCCCGACTTTGCGCGCACGATCTTAGAGCGTCTGGTCGCGGACGGGCACGACGTGTGCGGCGTTTTCACGCAGCCGGACAAGCCGCGCAACCGAAACAAAGTCACGCCAAGCCCTGTAAAGGAATATGCTTTGTCGCAGAATATCCCCGTTTTTCAGCCGGTGACGATGCGCGACGGCACGGCGCTTGAGGATTTCAAGACCCTCGCGCCCGAGCTCGCGGTCGTCGCGGCCTATGGTCGCATCCTGCCGGAGGAAATGCTCGCCGTGCCGGTGCATGGCTGCATCAATGCACACGCGTCCATTCTGCCGAAGTACCGCGGCGCAGCGCCGATTAACCGCGCCATCTTAGACGGCGAAAAGGAGACTGGCGTGACCGTGATGCACATGGCGAAAGAGTGCGACGCGGGCGATATGATCTTAGTCAAAAAGCAGGCCATCCGCCCCGACGAGACGGCGGAGGACCTGTTCAAAGAGCTCGCTGTGCTCGGCGCAGACGCGATCGCCGAGGCCATCGCGCAGATTGAAAACGGCACAGCGCAGCGCGTGCCGCAGGACGAGTCGCAGGCGACGTATGCGCCCATGCTCTCGCGCGAGCTTTCTCCCATTGACTGGACGAGAAGCAGCACGCAGATCATCGACCAGATCCGCGCGCTGATCCCGTGGCCCTGCGCCGCGGCGAGCATTCTCGGCGCGAACACGAAAATTTTCCATGCCGTGCCGCTCGGCGAAACGAAGGACGTGCCCGGCACGCTGTGCGCGCGCAAAAAGGGCATCGAAGCCGCCTGCGGCGACGGCAAAAGCATTCTCATCACGGAGCTGCAGCCCGACGGCGGCAAGCGCATGGCAGCGAACGCTTTTCTGAACGGCAAGCGCATCGCCGCGGGGACGGTCCTCGATGCGTAAGGGAAATACCGCGAACGCGCGCGAATGCGCGCTCTCCGTTCTGGTCGCCTGCCGCCGCAACGGTGCGTGGGCGGACGCCGCGCTGAAGGCGCAGCTCGGCAAGTGCGCACTGAGTGCTCAGGACGCGGCGCTTTGCAGCCGCATCGTCTACGGCGTGATGCAGAACGAGCTGCTGCTGAACTGGTATTTGAGCGCCTACTGCACGCAGAAGCTCGACCATTTGCAGCCACCGCTCTCCGACATTCTGCGCATCGGCGCGTACCAGATCTTATTTCTGGACAAGGTACCCGACCACGCCGCTGTCAGCGAGTCCGTGGAGCTCTGCCGCACGAACGGCAGAAGCGCCGCGAGCGGACTCGTCAACGCCGTGCTGCGCAAGGTCGCGCAGAATAAGTCGAATCTCCCGCCGCTGCCGGAGGGGAATATCGCACGATTGAGCGTCGCCTACAGCCACCCGCAGTGGCTCGTGAAAAAGCTCGTGTCGCTCTTGGGAACCGAGGAAGCGGAAGCGTTTCTTCGCATCGACAACGAGGTTTCGCCCATCAGCGTACAGGTCAACCCGCTCAAAACGAATGAAAAAGCGCTCGTCGACGAACTTCGCGGCGAGGGCGTCTGCGTCACGCCGCACCCGTGGGTGCCCGGATGCCTGGAGCTTTCCGGCACGGGCGACCTAACGACGCTCAGCGCTTTCTACAATGGCCGCTTCACCGTACAGGACGCGGCGGCACACCTGATCGTCTGCGCCGCGGACTTTGCGCGCGGGCAGAGGGTGCTGGACGTCTGCGCCGCGCCGGGCGGCAAGTCGTTCGCCGCGGCATTCGCGATGGAAAACGAGGGGAGCATCCTCTCGTGCGATCTACATGAAAACAAATTGAAGCGCATCCGCGAGGGCGCGCAGCGCCTCGGCATCACGTGCATCGAGACCGCCGCCGTCGACGGCCGCGCGTTCCGCGAGGAATGGGCGGGCAAGTTTGACGTCGTCATCTGCGATGTGCCGTGCTCGGGCCTTGGCATCATCCGCAAAAAGCCGGACATCCGCTATAAGGATGCGCAGGATTTTTCCGCGCTGCCGGAGATCCAGCGCGCGATCTTAGAGAACAGCGCGCGCTATGTGAAACGCGGCGGCCTTCTCGTCTACTCGACCTGCACGATCCTGCCCGAGGAAAACGAGCAGGTGACGGACGACTTTTTAAAAGCGCACGACGAGTTTACTTACGAAGCCTTTTCGCTGCCGAACGGCGTGAGCGCGCCGGGGCATTTGACGCTCTGGCCGCAGCGCGACAATACGGACGGGTTCTATCTCAGCCGCATGAGGAGAAAGACGCATGACTGATTTAAAGTCAATGACATTGGAGGAAATCACCGCGGCGCTGCGCGCGATGGGCGAACCGTCGTTCCGCGGCAAGCAGGTCTTCACCTGGCTGCACCGCGGCATCACCGATTTTGACGAGATGATGAATATTCCCAAATCCCTGCGCGAAAAGCTCAGGGCGGAGTACTACATCACCGTGCCGACGGTCGCGCGCAAGCAGGTGTCGAAGCTCGACGGGACGATCAAATACCTCTGGGAGCTGCAAGATGGCAACTGCATCGAAACGGTGCTGATGTCCTATCACCACGGCAACACGGTCTGCATTTCCTCGCAGGTCGGCTGCCGCATGGGCTGCAAATTCTGCGCGTCCACGCTGGCCGGCAAGGTGAGGGACTTAACACCGTCGGAAATGCTCGATCAGGTGCTTTTCACGCAGCTTGACTCCGGACGCGAAATTTCCAACATCGTCCTGATGGGCATCGGCGAGCCGATGGACAACCGGAAAAATGTGCTGCGCTTTTTGGAGCTCATCAACCATCCCGACGGGATGAACATCGGTATGCGGCACATCTCGCTTTCCACCTGCGGCGTGGTGCCGGGCATCGACGCGCTCGCGGAGGACAATTTGCAGCTCACGCTGTCTGTTTCGCTCCACGCGCCCGACAGCGCGACGCGCAGCCGCATCATGCCCGTGAACAACGCCTACGACGTGGAGGAGCTGTTCGCCGCTTGCCACCGCTATTTTAAGAAGACCGGCCGCCGCATCTCGTTTGAATACGCGATGATCGACGGCGTGAATGACCACGACTGGCAGGCCGACCTGCTGGCCGAAAAGATCCACGGCATGCCGGGACATGTGAACCTCATCCCGCTCAACGACGTGGTCGAGAGCGAGTTCAAGCCGAGCAAGCGCGTCGCGGCATTCCAGAAGCGCCTTGAGTCCCACGGCCTGACGGCGACGGTCCGCCGCAGCCTGGGCGGCGACATTGACGCCAGCTGCGGACAACTCCGGCGCAAAGAAATGAAAGCAAGAGAGGGGGTCGCGCAATGAGAGCCTGTGGAAAAACCGACGTCGGTCTGCGGCGGCATGAAAATCAGGATACCTTTGCCGTCGAGCAGGGCAAAAAGCTGCTCATCGCCGTCGTGTGCGACGGCATGGGCGGCGCCGAGGGCGGACAGATCGCAAGCTCTGTTGCGGTGGAGACCTTTATGAAGGAAATGCGCGCGCTCATCCGCGCGGACATGACCGCCGAGCAGCTGCGCGAGCTCGCGTCGTTCTGCGTGGCGAAGGCCAACACGGCGGTCTATCAGCGCGCGCTGCAAGACCCCGCCTATCAGGGCATGGGCACGACGCTCGTCAGCGCAGTGGCAGAGGAGAAGTACGCCATCGTCTGCAACATCGGCGACAGCCGCGCGTATTTGATCCGCGGCGGCGAGATCACACGCATCACGCACGACCACAGCGTCGTGCAGACGCTCGTGGAAAACGGCAACATCACCGCCGAGGAGGCGCGCACGCACCCGAACCGCAACCTCATCACCCGCGCGCTCGGCCCAGACGAAAACACGCTCTGCGACGCGTTCGAGGTCTCGTTCACCAAGGGGGACAAAATTCTCCTCTGCACGGACGGCCTTGTCGTCACCGCGACGGACGACGAAATTTGCCGCGCCGTGTGCGCGGGTAAGAACGCGGAAGAAAGCCTTGACGATCTCATTGCGCTCGCCAAGGCGCAGGGCGCGCCGGACAACGTGACGGCTGTGCTCATTGAACACGAGTAAAGGAGGTGGCACCGTATGAACAATATGATCGGAAAAATGCTCGACAACCGCTATGAGCTGCTCGAAGTCATCGGCAGCGGCGGCATGGCCGTTGTCTACAAGGCCAAGTGCCACCGCTTGAACCGCCTCGTGGCGGTCAAGGTGCTCAAGAGCGACCTTGCCGAGGACGCCGACTTCCGCCGCCGCTTCCGCGACGAGTCGCAGGCTGTCGCAATGCTCTCGCACCCGAATATCGTCTCGGTCTACGACGTCAGCCGCGGCGAGACGGAGTATATCGTCATGGAGCTCATCGACGGCATCACGCTCAAGCAGTATATGGAAAAGCGCGGCCAGCTCAACTGGCGTGAGGCGCTGCACTTCATCACGCAGATCATGAAGGCGCTCTCGCACGCGCATTCGCGCGGCATCATCCACCGCGACATCAAGCCGCAGAACATCATGGTGCTTCGCGACGGCAGCGTCAAGGTCGCTGACTTCGGCATCGCCTGCCTCGCCAACTCCGCCAACACGCTCACGCAGGAGGCGCTCGGCTCGGTGCACTACATGTCGCCCGAGCAGGCGAGGGGCGACCGCACGGACGCGCGCTCGGACATCTACTCCGCGGGCGTCGTGCTCTACGAAATGCTGACGGGGAGACTCCCGTTCGAGGGCGACAACGCCGTTTCCGTCGCCATCCAGCACCTTTCCTCCGTGCCGCTCTCGCCGCGCGAGATCAATCCCGACGTGCCCGAAGCGCTTGAGCTCATCTGCATGAAGGCGATGGCCTCCGATTTGGAGAAGCGCTACGCCTCAGCGGATGAAATGCTCGCAGACCTTGAAGAGTTCCGCAAGAATCCCGAGGTCGACCTCGACTTCACGATCGAAGACCTGCACCGCGAGACCGTGGACGAGCCCACGCAGTATATCCCCGCCGTGCACACCGTCTCCAAGGCACAGAAGGTGCAGGAGGCGGACGACGAGGAGGAAGAAGAGGCATCCCCGCACAAGCTGGGCACGCGCAAGCTGCTCACGATCATCGGCGCGGCGGTGGCCGCGGTGGCACTCATCGTGCTGCTCTGGCACGCGATCTTCAGCGATCTTCTCGGCGGCGAGCAGACGCCGACGGAGTATGTGGTGCCGCATCTCATCGGCATGACCATCGACGAGGCGAACGAGGACGAAAACGTGAAGGGTATCTTCACGATCGAACAGATCGGCCAGCGCGCGAGCAGCAAATACGCGGCGGGTCAGATTATCGAGCAGTCGCCCGAGCGCGGCAAGACCGTAAAGGGCAACCGCGTCATCTCGGTTTTCGTCAGCTCCGGCGCCAAGACGGAGAAAATGCCGAATCTCATCAACAAGGAGTACCGCGACGCAACGCTCCAGCTCACCAACCTTGACTTGAACCTTGTCGTCAACGACCCGGTCGAGGAATACAGCAACATCACGAAGGGCTATGTCATCCGCACGATTCCCGAGTACGGCGAAACGCTTCAGGAGGGCGACAGCGTCACGCTCGTCGTCAGCAAGGGCGAGCAGCCCAAGCCCGTGACGGTGCTCTCTTTCATCGGCATCGACATTGAGATCGTCCGCCAGCAGGTCACGCAGACCGGCCTTGTCGTCGGCGAGGTGACGCAGCGCGCATCCGACGAGCCCTACGGCACGGTCATCGATCAGAGCATCAACGCCGAAACGAAGGTGGACGCGGGCACGACCATCAACTTCGTTATCAGCGAAGGCCCCGCCATGCCGGACTACGGCGATGACGCCACGACCTCCGGAGGGGAACCGCAGCCGTGAGAGGAAGAATACAGCGCGCACTGAGCGGCTTCTACTATGTCAAATGCGCGGACGGACAGCTCTACACCTGCAAGGCGCGCGGCAAATTCCGCAGGGAGGGCATTTCGCCGCTCGTGGGCGACGACGTCGAATTCTGCGAGGTGCCGGGCGGCGAAGGCCGCATCGACGAAATTCTGCCGCGCCGAAACAGCTTTGACCGCCCGAGCGTCGCCAACATCGACCAGATGGTCATCGTCTGCTCACAGGCGATCCCGAAGACCGATCCATATTTGGTCGACCGCATGACGGCCATCGCCGCGCTCAAGGGCTGCGACGTGCTCATCTGCATCAACAAGTGCGACTTAGACCCCGCGGACGCGCTGCGGGAATACTATGAAAACGCGGGCTTTCGCACCGTCAGCGTCAGCGCGGAGACGGGCGAGGGCATCGAGGCGCTACGCGCCCAGCTCGTCGGGCGGCTCTCCGCCGTCACAGGCAACTCCGGCGTTGGCAAGTCGAGCATTCTGAATGCGCTCGACCCCAGCATGTCGCTCAAGACGGGTGAGGTGAGTCAGGCGCTCGGCCGCGGACGGCACACGACGCGCCATGTTGAGCTCTACGAGCTACCCTGCGGCGCGGAGATCATCGACACACCGGGCTTTTCCTCGTTCGAGACGACGGGGCTCAATTTGGAGCTCAAAGAAAAGCTACCCGAGTGCTTTTTGGACTTTTCGCCCTACCTTGGCGACTGCCAATTCGTCGGGTGCAGCCACACAAAGGAAAAGGGCTGCTCGGTGCGTCAGGCCGTAAAAGATGGCAGGATCGTCAGAGGGCGGCATGAAAGCTACTGCCGGCTCTACGACGAGCTCAAGGACCTGCGCGAATGGAACGCAGGCAGTCAAAAACGACGCTAACGGAAAATAAAATGGACAAAGGCCCGCTTCCTTTCGGAAGCGGGCCTTCGCCATTTAGAGAGATGAGAGAGGGATCAAATATCAATCCTGAAACAGGGGGGTGGAGAGGTAACGGTCGCCGGTGTCGGGCAGCAGGACAACGATGGTCTTGCCCTTGTTCTCGGGACGCTTGGCGAGCTGGATACCGGCCCAGACGGCAGCGCCGGAGGAGATACCGACCAGCACGCCCTCGCTGTGGCCGACAAGCTTGCCGGTGGCAAAGGCGTCGTCATTTTCGACGGTGATGATCTCGTCATAGATCTTGGTATCAAGAACGTCAGGCACAAAGCCCGCGCCGATGCCCTGGATCTTGTGCGCACCCGCAACACCCTTGCTCAGAACGGGGGATGAGGCGGGCTCGACGGCGACGACCTTGACGTTGGGGTTCTGCTCCTTGAGGAACTTGCCCGTGCCGGTCAGCGTGCCGCCGGTGCCGACGCCGGCGACAAAGATGTCGACCTGCCCGTCGGTGTCTTCCCAGATCTCGGGACCGGTGGTCTCATAGTGCGCCTTGGGGTTCGCGGGGTTGACAAACTGGCCGGCGATGAAGCTTCCCGGCGTCTGCGCGGCGATCTCTTCAGCCTTGGCGATGGCACCCTTCATGCCCTTTGCGCCGTCGGAGAGAACGAGCTCTGCGCCGTAGGCCTTCATCAGCTGGCGGCGCTCGACGCTCATGGTCTCGGGCATCACGATGATGATGCGGTAGCCCTTGGCAGCTGCCACGGCAGCCAGACCGATGCCGGTGTTGCCGGAGGTGGGCTCGATGATGACGGAGCCGGGCTTGAGCTTGCCGGAAGCCTCGGCGTCATCGATCATGGCCTTGGCGATACGGTCCTTGACGGAGCCGGCGGGGTTGAAGTATTCCAGCTTTGCCAGAAGCTTGGCAGAAAGGTCTGCATCCTTCTCGATATGGGTCAGCTCCAGCAGCGGGGTGTGGCCGATCAGCTGGTCTGCGGAAGTATAGATCTTGCTCATAATAGTAAACCTCCCTATTGCGGGCGATGCGCCCGGCTGCACCGGATAAAGCCAGTGTCGTCTCGATGTCCCTCATATTCCCGTTAAACCAATGCGGTTTGTGGGTTTGGCTGTATTATAGCCTCCTTTGGGGCAGTTGTCAATGAGAAATCGAAAATTTCTGATTGAAAAGTTATAAACCCTGTTGTATAATAGGTTAAAACGAACGGAGGCGTGTTTCGCAGCTGACCCAGCTGCCTCACAATAATAACAGGAAAGAAGAGAAAGGAATGTCTATGATCGTTTCCACCAAGGGGCGCTATGCGCTGCGCGTGATGATAGATTTGGCTGAGCACCGCTCTGAAAAATATGTCCCGCTGAAAGAGGTCGCCGCCCGGCAGGAGATCTCCGAAAAATACCTCGAAAACATCCTCAAGGTTCTGGTGCAGAACGGTTTCCTCGAGGGCCTGCGCGGCAAGGGCGGCGGCTATCGTCTGACCCGCGAGCCTGACCAGTACACTGTGGGCGAGATCCTGACCCTCACCGAGGGGAGCCTTGCACCGGTGAGCTGTCTTGCACAGGGCGCGGCATCCTGCCCCCGGATGAGCAGCTGCCGCACGTATGATATGTGGAAGGGCCTCGATGACCTCATTGAGGACTACTTTGGAAAGATCACCCTTGCCGACCTCGCCGCACCCGATGAGGCAGGCAACGACTATGTTATCTGAATGATGAGCAAAAGAAAATCCCTGCCATCGGCAGGGATTTTCTCATGTGCGGATCGAATCAGGAAACGACCGCGCCGCTGGTCAGCGTGCTGGTGACAGCGTCCATCAGGGCCACCATGGTGCAGTAGTTCTGGCCGTAGGTGTCCTTATAATCGGAGTAGGCGTCCAGCTGCTCCTGCGTGGGGGTGATGTCCAGCGACTCAGCCACGGCCTGATAGAGCAGAGCTTCCTTGGAGTAGTCTTCCAGACTGCTCTCGAGATGGGCCAGCATATCGTCGGTGCTCTCGTAGCCCAGCAGATTCTGGACGAGGCCGTCGAGGTCATAGCCGTAGTAGCCCGCCAGCGTGCTGTAGTAGTTCAGGCACTGGTTGACCTGATAATCCATCACCTGCTGAGGGATGGACTTGAAGGTGGAGTTTTCCAGCAGGTGGTCCATGACGGCGGTGTTGAGGTTGGAGGTATAGAGCTGCTCCTGATAGTAGGCGCGCAGGGCCTCCACGGTGTAGATGTTGTTGGGGGTGCCGAAGGAGCCGAAGTTGTCGGCCACCCAGCTGTCGGTGAGCTCGGGCAGGACGCTCTCACTGATGTAGTTGAGCACTACGGTGAAGACGGCCTTCTGGCCGCTAAGGGTGACGGTGTTGCCGTTGGCATCGGTGGAATCGCTGTAGCCGTCGGGGAAGGTGACGTTGACGTCGAAGGTCTCGCCGGGCTTGTGGCCGATGATCTGGTCTTCAAAGCCGTCGATGAAAGTGCCGCTGCCCAGCGTCAGATCGTAGTTCTCGGCGCTGCCGCCGGTGAACTCCACGTTGTTCACAGAGCCGACATAGTTGATGTTCACGGTGTCGCCGTCGGCGGCAGCGCGGTCGGTGACGTGCTCGGTGGAGGAATACTGGCTCAGCAGATCGCTGATCTGCTCCTCCACTTCCTCGCTGGTGGGCTCGACGTCCGAGCGCTTGATGGCGACGGATGCAAAGTCTTCGGGCAGGGTCACATAGTCCAGAGCGCGGATGCCCTCCCAGTAGCCCTTCTCGTCCAGACCATCGCTGTAGTTGAAGTTCTGGTAGTCGTAGTCGGACGCGCTGCCGAGTGCGGAAGAAGATGCCGTGCTGGATGCAGCACTGTCGGCCTTGCCGCCGCAGGCAGCGAGGCTCAGCGCCAGAGCGCCGGCGCAGACAAGGCAGAGTGCCTTGGTGAAAATACGCTTCAAAAGAATTCCCTCCTGTTGGTAGACCGGTATTTTGCCGGTGGTTCGAAAAACAACCTCTATTATATCGGGTAAAAATGAAAAAGAAAAGTTT